>Ga0209160_1001244_pt1 | contig 21318 bp, 18 predicted proteins | sample GraSoiAngelo_153_FD_186167 | JGI IMG/M metagenome (GOLD analysis project Ga0209160, IMG submission 186167) | Grasslands soil microbial communities from the Angelo Coastal Reserve, California, USA - 14_1009_12_40cm (SPAdes) (version 2) | ecosystem: Environmental > Terrestrial > Soil > Grasslands ... | reverse complement strand
ACGACTGGGAGGCGATCACGGCCAACATCACGGACGCGACCAATAACGGCGGTAGCTGTACGGTAACCGGTGGCACGGGCTTGTCATTGCCGGCCAGGGGTTCGGTAAACCTCCCATACAGCTGCACCTACGCGTCTGCGCCCAGCCCGTCTAGCGGCATCAACACGGCGACCGGTTCATGGAATGCGGACACGTTCTTCACGCCTGACGGATCGGCCTCGGGCACAGCGCCGGCCGACTTCACCGGTCTGCCGACCGCAACGGTTAACAAGACCATCACTGTGACCGACAATTTCAACAGCGTCACGACGACGTTGGGGACGTTAATGGCAACCGACTCGCCAACTTTCGCCGCGGCCACCTACACGTACTCGCGTACCGTTAACGTTCCGACCTTCAACTGTCTGAAGTTCACGAATACAGCGGTCATCGTCGAAACGACCCAGTCGGCCAGCCAGACGATCGAGGTGTGTGGCCCGGCCAAGACCGGTGCCCTGACAATGGGCTTCTGGCAGAACAAGAACGGCCAGGGGATCATCCAGACCAACAGCGGCGCGAACTGCCAGAACCTTCGGACGTGGCTGAACCAGTTCCACCCGTTCAGCGATCTGACGGCGACTGTGTGCGGATCCAGCCCGTCGCTGGGCGCGACGTCTGGGACCGGCGTCGCGGGCTCCATCTACAACGTCATCAAGGCCGCGCAGTGCACAAGTGCGGCGAACACATGCAACTCGATGCTCAAAGCGCAGATGCTTGCCACCGCCCTCGACGTGTACTTCAGTGACCCGGCACTAGGCGGCAACAAGATTGGCGCGCCGGCCCCGATCGGCGGCGTGACGATCGACCTGACAAAGATCTGCCAGATGATCGACGGTAGCGGTGGAACCGCAACTTGCAGCGGCGCCTTTGAGAGTGTCTCGTCCGCGTTCGGCGGTGCCTCCAGCCTCACTGTCCTCGGGATACTGAGTTACGCCGCCAGCCAGTCCAACGTAGGCGGAACAACATGGTATGGCAACGTCAAGGCGACGCAGGTGCTGGCCAAGGACGCCTTCGATGCGATCAACAACCAGGTGGCTTTCTCGCCCTAAACCCAGGGTGGGTGAGGGCGAAGGGGAAACTGATCGGAGGGGCCTCGCAGTTGAGGCCCCTCACCTTTTGTGAACTAGGGCGTGGGGTAAGTGACTGTCAGCGTGAACGAGCACTTCCCGGCGCTGACCCGGTAGGTGTATGTGCCGGCCGGTAGTGTCACGTCGAGGACCACCACGCTCGGTCCCGATGTGCTGGCGCCCGTTGACAGGCCGAGCGTCAGAGTGCTGCACTTCGTGAAGGAGAGCTGCGCGACCGCCAGCCCCGATCCCACGGTCACGCTGAACGTGCGCACCGGGTTGGCTGGGTTGAGTGAGCCGGAAAAGGTCTGCGTCACGCTCGATGGCGATGGCGACGGGCTCGGCGATGGCGACGGGCTCGGCGATGGTGAAGGACTCGGCGACGGCGAAGGATTCGGCGACGGAGTGACGCTCGAGCCCGCGACCGGAGCCGAAAGCACGGAGGCGAGGCTGCTCGAGCCCAGTCCGTTTGTCACGGTGATCGCGACATAGAAGGTGTGACCGGGGTCTGTCGACTGCACCGTGTACTTCGCCGCGGTGGCCACAACGGCGCACGCGCTCCCCGTCGAGTCGCAGCGCACCCACTGGACGGCCGTGAGGCTCAACGGCGCCGAGCCGCTCCAGCTCCCCTGCCCGCGCAGCAGCACCTGGCCGATTTGAGGAGCGCCGCCGAGCGGCTGATAGTTCCAGTCTCCGTCAGTCTCGACCAGAACCTGCGGCGGCCCGGTGTTCACCGGAACGGTCGCCGGCTGTGGGTCCACGAGGCCGAGCGAGTTCAACGCCGCCAGCGCGTCCACGCGTCCGTACGCCGTGGTGAAGCCCACCGGAACCGCGGTCTTCTCGAGCGTCTGCTCGACTTGTACGTTGGTCTGGCTGGGGCTCGCCGACAAGAGAAGGCCTGCGATGCCGGCGACGACCGGTGCGGCCGACGACGTGCCTCCCACCGGTGCATATCCGGGGCCGCCGTTGATCGACGGCCACGCCGTCATGTTGCCTTCAGGAGCCGCGACGGACACCCAGCTGCCGTAGTTCGAGTCAGCCGCCTTGTTCCCAGAGTTGTCAACGCCGGCGACCCCGAGCACATACGGATCAGCCGCGGGATATGTCACGCAGTTGCAGTTCGAGTTGCCCGCGGCGGCGGTCATCACGACGCCCTTTCCATGCGCATATGTGGTCGCGTTCTGAAGTGTCGTGGAGTCGGCCGGGCCGGCCCAGCTCATGTTCGCGACCCTGGCGCCGTGGTCGGTGGCCCATGTGAGCCCGGATGCAATGTCACTGATGTTAGCGCCCGAGTCGGTGCCGACCTGGACGATCATGAGCTTGCAATTCGGGCAAAAGCCCGCGCTCCCGACTTCATTACCCACGGCAAGGCCGACGATTCCTGCCACGTACGTTCCATGGTTGCCCGCGCCGCTGGTTACATCGGTCGTGCCATTGAGGACGTTCCACGTCGACGAGATCTGACCGTCGAAGTCAGACAAACCGGTGGTCTTGATCCCGGTGTCGAGGACGGCCACGACCACCGACGGGTCTCCTCTGGTTATATCCCATGCCTGGGTGGTGTGCGTCATGGTCCAGCCCCACGCGCCGCCGCCAAGCGCGTAGGTCGTCGGAAACGCGGGGTCGTTGGGCAGGTTGTCCTGCGGCTGGATGACGAAGTCCGGTTCCACGAAGTCGACGTCGGGCATGCGCGCGAATGCGGCGCGAACAGCGGGGGCCTCACTGTCGCGTACCTCTAGGATCCGCTCACCGAGGTCCGGCAACGTTCGGACCAGCGTTGCCCCCAGTCCACGCTCGATCTGTCCGGCCCTTTCTGCGGAAGTGTCGTCGTGGTAGCGGACGAGGAGGCGGCTCGTCGAATCCTCGGCCGGGATCATCGTTTGGGCCGAAGTAGTGGCCATCATTGCCGACCACGGGAGCAGCGCGCCGAGAACGGCGGGCAGCGCGGAGCGCGTCAGAGGTTTCAGTAGCCCCCGCATCGGCAGGTCCCCCTTTTGGCGGCCCCTGCGCCGCGCAAATGTCCAGCCCCGGCAGCGTCTCGAACCTGCAGTGCCGGTTGGAAGGGCTAACGCTCCGGCGCGGATCTGCTTGCGCTCAAGGTTTCAGCAAGGACCGATTCAGCGCGCTTATTTGTGGGACTTTTGTACCAACGGCGGCTTGGCCCCTCTGGGCCGCAAAAGCTGGTTCTTGACGGGACGAACAAGTGAGGCCATAGTTGGGTTTCCTCGGACAGCCTTCAGCCTCCGTTAAGCGATTGTCCGGGATGGGAAGGGAGCGGATGGGATTGGTGCTTGAGTTTTCGAAGCCCGTACGGCTCGTGGAGAAACGCGCCCACGGCGGGAACGCGAGGTTCGTTCGCAGTCATGCCACTCGGGCTGATTCCGTGATCGCCGCGGACGTCGACTCTGGTAGCGCTCCTCCGGCGGTGGCGTTCGAAGATGGCCAGGCCATACTTCGCGCCCGGCTGGCGAGACTGTTCGCGGCAGACGCGCAGCTCCGGGTCGTGAGTCAGGCGGAAAACGGTCCGGACACTGGTGAGCGGACACTGCAGCTCACGCCGGACTCAGTGCTTCTGGATGTGTGGGTGCCGGCCATTGCGGATGGCCACCCTCAAAACCCGACCAACCAACAGTCGCCGATGCTCAAAGTCGTCGTGCTCGCAACTAACTTCGGCCCTGAGACAGCGCGGGCGGCGAATGGCCGACCCGCAGTTTCAAAGCGCGAGCTGAGCATCTTGGCACATGTCGCAGACGGCCAGTCCAACAAGCAGATCGGCAGGCTGTTGGGGATCAGCACACAGACGGTTCGCAATCACCTGAGCCGGATATTCCACAAGCTCGGCGTCAGCAATCGCACCGAGGCCGTCATGAGTGCGATGCGGCTTCGGTTGCTGATCGTCTGATCGGGCCAGATGCTCTGTGCGGAGAAGGGGAGCCACCTCCGGCAAGGTGGTCCCCCCTTCTGTCCGTGCAACGGGAATCCCGTCGTGCGATGGGCCGGCACGATCACTCCCGACCCTAGCCGCCGAACGGCGCGCACTCAATGGGTCTTTCGTACCAACGACCTTCGCGGCCGCGAGATGCGCGTAAGAAAACAAGCGAGCGTTCGTCGCATGGGTACAAAAGTCCCCTTGAAGCCGCGTCTCACGATCACTACCGTGAACCCGACCTTAGGTACCTATTGTGGGAAGTGATCGCACACCGGCAAGTGCTGTCGCATCCGAAAGGGTGAAGGCGTGGGGTACGCATTGCTATGGCGTGCCTCGTGACTCGATTCAGCGACGGTCTCGAATGCTGAGCCGGTCGACATGAGCCGACCCTGGCCGGCGGGGACGCTGGGCTTTGTTGTGTCCGATCGCCGCTATGCCGGCTTTTGGAAGCGCCTTGCTGCCTATCTCATCGACTTCATGCTGATCTACATCGTCGAGGGTGTTCTGGCGATCGGGGTCGTGATGATGAGCCCCCGCGAAATCAGCGTCGTCGGCATCCTCTCTGGCGTCATCAATTTCGAGCTGGCGTCGATTGCCCTCGCCTGGGCCTATTTCGCCCTATTCGAGAGCTCTCCGATGCAGGGCACGGTGGGCAAGTACGCCTTGGGGATATATGTCACCGACCGGCATGGCGACCCGATCGGTTTCTGGCGGGCGACCGCCCGTTACTGGCTCAAGGTTCTCTCAAATCTGACCCTCATGGTGGGGTGGATCATGGCCGCCTTCACGCCCCGCAAGCAGGCACTTCATGACTTGCTAGCCGGCACGCTGGTGTTCAGTCGCGAGGAGCGGCTTGTGCCGACCTCGGACCCGGCCGACATGAATCTCGACGAGTACTGGGATGGCAAGCGCTGGGTGAGTGCGTCAACGCTTCCACCGGCGAGGGGTTAGGCGTGGCACTTCCGCTGCCGATTCCCCCTCCCGCGCGGCCCGCTGCCGGGGTTCGCACTCCGTTGTTTCTGCTTGGGGTGGGAATGGCTCTGCTCGCCTTCATAGGCATGTTCGCCTTCGGGATCGTCTTTGCGAATCGCGGGTTGACGGGTCGACAGGTGCCGGTGGTCGTGGCGGCGGTCGACATCCAGGCGCGAGAGCCAATCAACATCGGCATGCTGGCGCTTGGGCAGACGACCGCGTCGTCGTTGCCGCCACACGCCTTCGTCAGCTTGGGAGATCTCAGTGGTTACTCCGCCGTAGTGCCGATATACAAGGGCCAGCCGATCACGGCCAACATCGTCGCGACCGATCCGGATCAGATTCAAGGCGGCAGCAACGCCTATCTCCCCATCCCACAGGGCTATGTCGCGATGACGCTGCCCTCTGGCGAGCAGCAGGGCGTCGCCGGCTACGTAACCCCCGGTGACTACATCAACATCATCGCGACCGTCAACACCGGCATCTTCAATCCCACGAACCCGCATATGGCCACGCGTACTGTCTTCAGCAATCTCCACGTGATTCGCGTCGGTCCCCCCTCCGCCAGCCCGAAGGAAGGACAGGCCATCGGTGTCTCCACGAGCGTCACCGTGATCCTTACCGAGTGCGACGCCCAGTATTTGAACTGGCTGCTCGCGAACGTCACCCTGAAATACGTCCTCCTTTCGTACAAGGACTACGACGTCAAGCCACCCACGCCAGACGCAACCTGCCCGTCGACCACCGCCCCGGCGGTCGTAGGACCCATACAGGTAGATTCGCGTTGGGCGTTCACGAAGGTATAGCGGGCTTAGTCGATGTGGGGTGACGGGCGATGAGGGCGCACATCCCGCTAACAGGTTCGCGCGCGATCGGACCGCGGAATCCACCACCGGTCCTCAAGGGTGAACGTCTCGCCAGGCCGTTCAACCGAGCCCGTGAGCAGGCCGACAGCAGCTGGCCCCCTTACCACGCCATGCTCGAGCGCGTCGATGTTCTGGAGCGGGCGCCGGTCTTCTTTACGCTCGCCGAAAGCACCATCAGAAACCTGGCCCGTCGTGTTCGGCAGATCATGATCGAGGCCGGCGGCGCGATCGTCTACCAGGGCGAACCCGGCGACACCATCTTCTTCATAGAGAGCGGCCGCTGCCGAGTGATCATCGAGCGGCCGCCGAACGCTGTCACCGTTGCAGTGCTCGGTCCCGGTGATTTCTTCGGCGAAGCGTCCTGCGTTCTTGGGCGTGAGCAGCAAGCGTCAGTGATTGCTCAAACTGACTGCAGGCTGGTCGCGCTCGACAAGCAGAGCATGACCTCGGTCGTCGGCCGAGACACCGAGTTCCTCGAGGAGCTGCGCAGGCTCGCCCACCAGCGTTATCGAACCTTCGCGGACACCGCGGTGCAGGCGGCCTGGGGCATGCTCCTGGATGAAGCGACGGTTGTCGGCCTCTACTCACCAAAGGGTGGGTCTGGTGGCACATGTTTGGCGCTCAACCTGGTCGGATGTCTCTCGCGAATCCACCCGGGTCAGGTCGTTCTGCTCGACCTAGATTTTCCCTACAGCCACGCCGCCCTTCTCGCGGGGCTGGTGCCTACGAGCTGCCTTGCGCGCATGGCGGCCATGCCGAACGAAGCGTTCGAGGAATCGCTCCTGAGCACCATCCTCTACCACGCCGGCGGCCCGATGATCCTGCCCGGTGCCCTTCGTCCAGAAGAGTCGGACGAGGTCACATCGGATCTCATCGCCCGTGCCGTCGCGGTCCTCCGCAAGACCTTTCGATACGTCGTTGTGGACCTGGGCATCGCCATCGATGACTCGACGCTGGCCGTACTGGATCTGACCCAGCACGTGATCGTGGTCGCGGCGCCGGAGCTGTCTGCGGTCAAGAGCGCGGCGGATGCCATAGACATCTTGCGAAAGCTGGGCACGCCAGACGACCGGTTGACGGTCGTGCTGAACAACCGGTCTGCCAAGCCTGCCGTCATGAAGACGGCTGTCGAACGAACACTCAAGCGCACTGTCGACGTCGAGGTTGCTTTCGATGGCGCGAAGCCGGATGAGGCCGCTCTGACCGGTACGATCCTCAGCCTCACGGATCCTCGCAGTGAGATCACTCGTGGGGCTCGCGCGCTGGCGGAAATCCTCGAGAGCAAACACGGAAACAGCCGCCGTCGGTTGCAACAAATCGACGGTGTGGCCCTGGCAGCGGTGGAAAGCGATTGCTGACGCGGGGTGTCAGAGCTCGCCCGCTCGAGCCAGCCCGGCTCGCGATTCGCCGGGCGCTCGTGCGCCGTCACCTCCATGCTGTCATCGCCGGCAAGAGCGATACGTTGAAGATCGACCTGCAAGACGGCGAGATCAACAGCTCAGCGTTGCTCATCGAGCTGGTGGCGCCGCTGGATCACGAAAGCCTTGCGTTTCGGCAGATCGCTTCCGCCATCAAGCGCTCGGGCGCGGCCGACGCCGTGATCGACGGGCTGGGGTCGCGTGACCCCATCGTCAGAGCGAGAAGCGCCCGGATAGCCGGTGCCATGCGAATGGAACAGGCGGTTCCGTGGCTCACATCACTCTTGTGGTCGAAGGCGCCGGCGGTGCGTGACGCTGCGGCGCGCGCGCTGGCCAGGATCGGAGGCGTGCGCAGCGCTGGTGCACTCCTGATGGCGATCCAGAGAATCGGCCCGAGGCCATCGCTGATCGTGGCGCTCGCACGTGCAGCTCCGGACCTCTACCTGGAGGCCGTGCTCGGCGGGTCTCAACTCCGCGCCGCGCATCCGGCGGTTGCGGTGGCGGCAGGTCTACGCGGCCGGCGCACCGCTGCCGCCGCTTTGATCTTGCAGCTCAGGAGCGGATCGCGTCGAGCGCGTAAGGCCAGCAGCCGGGCGCTTGGCTGGCTTGGAGCATCGGGTGCCATACCTGAATTGACGCTCGCGCTGGAGCATCGCGACTGGTGGGTTCGAATGTCGGCTGCCAAAGCGCTCGGGGCGATTCCGGCCTACCGGCCCGGGCCGCAGCTCACGGCGTGCCTCGCGGATCGCAACCCACGAGTGAGGCGGAGCGCTCAGGACGCCGTTCGAAGGCTCAGCCGGCGATGAAGAGAAATCGGGAGGTCGATTGATGGCGCTCAAAGAAAGGCTCGATGCCCTAAAGCGCCCCGAAGCTGCCGAGCGCGGGTTGAGCGTCATCCCGGGGCGGCAACCCGAGGCTGTTGCAGCCCCAACGCCAACCCCGGATGAGTCGGCGCAAAAGTCTGGGCGTGGGCCCAACTCGTTCGCGGGCAGCAAGGCGGCCATCCACGCCCTCCTTGTCGAGCGGCACGCTGACGAAATCGACATCGGTGATAGAGAAGGGGTTCGGAGGCTGATCGCAAGCCTGGCCGACGAGTACATCCGCACTGCGGCGGTCGCGCTGACTCGGCTCGATTACGGGCACCTGCTTGATGCGCTTCTCGACGAGGTGCTTGGCTTGGGCCCGCTTCAACCCCTGCTCGAGGATCCAGCGATCTCGGAGGTCATGATCAATCACTCGCGGCAGGTATTTGTCGAGCGCAGCGGGCGCGTGATGCTCAGCGCGGTGGTCTTCGAGAGCGACGCGCAGCTCCGACAGGTGATCGATCGCGTTGTGAGCACTGTCGGCCGTCGCGTCGACGAGAGCTCACCCATGTGCGACGCGCGGTTGCGTGATGGCTCGCGAGTGAATGTGGTCTTGCCGCCGCTCGCCCTCGAAGGCCCATGCATGACGATTCGGAAGTTCTCGCGGGAAAAGTTGCGGCCTTCGGATTTGCTGGCGATGGGGTCGGCAACGGCCGACATGATGCGCTTTCTCGAAGCCGCCGTACGGAGCCGGCTCAGCGTTCTTGTCTCTGGTGGGACGTCGTCGGGCAAGACGACGCTGCTCAACATCATCTCGGGCTACATCCCCTCCGACGAGCGCATCGTCACCATCGAGGATGCAGCGGAGCTTCAACTGAGGCAGGCGCACGTAATCCGCCTGGAAGCCAGGCCGCCCAACATCGAGGGCAAGGGCGCAATCGAGATCAGGGACCTCGTCCGCAACGCGCTGCGGATGCGGCCCGATCGGATCGTGGTGGGCGAATGCCGAGGCGGCGAGGCCCTTGACATGCTCCAGGCCATGAACACCGGTCACGAAGGCTCGATGAGCACCGTCCACGCAAACAGTCCTCAAGACGCGATCAGCCGCCTGGAAGCGATGGTCTTGATGGCCGGCACCGACCTTCCATCGCGCGCCATTCAGAAGCAGATCGGGTCTGCGATCGATGTGATCATCCAGACCCAGCGTGTGCGTGGTGGAGCGCGGAAGATCGTGAGCGTTTGTGAGGTGACAGGGCTCACCAACGGCGAGACGCAGACGCATGAGCTGTTTCAGTTCCGCCAGACAGGCGTCGACGAAGAGGGCAACGTCCAGGGCTTCCACACAGCGACCGGCAACCGCTCCGTGCACCTGGACCATTTCGCCGAACGGGGCGAGACATTGCCGACAACGATGTTCGAGCCACTTCCAACCGCCGGAGCGACCGGCTGAGATGTCGGACGTCGTGCTCTTCTCCGCACTGGCGGCCGCTGGCGTACTCATCGCAGCAATCGCGCTTGCCCTGCCACAAAGAATCCACGAGTCGGACGAGCTTGGAAATGTAGCCGCCGTCTCTTTCGGCGCCCGTCCGCCGACGCTTCGTGAGCGCGTGAACCAGCCGTTCGAAGCGCTGGCGCACAGGTCGAGCCGGCGCCGCCGGCTCAATGGCGGGCTGACGCTTGGGGAGCATCTCGTCCGAGCGAATCTAAAGCTGCGTCCTTCGGAGTTCGTCATGATCCAGGTCGGATTTCTCATCGGCGCCGCCTTCATCTCCCTGCTCCGTTTCGGATTCGGACCCCAGTTCGTGATCTCGGCGGTGGCTGCGTACCTGCTGCCGATGCGCTACGTGAAGTACCGTCAGGGCAAGCGGTTGAAGGCGCTCAACCGTCAGCTGCCGGATATGTTGAGCCTGCTTTCGAACGCCCTCAAAGCAGGCCTATCGCTACCCCAGGCGATGGAAACCGTGGCGCACAACACGGCTGCGCCGATCGGAGATGAGCTTGGGCGTGTGATCAGGGAGATGAACATCGGCAGCGGCGCCGAGCGCGCGCTGGCGAACATGGTGCGCCGTGCTGGCAGCGAGGACCTGGACCTGATCGTCACCGCGATCAACATCCAGGCCTCTGTAGGAGGCAACCTCGCGCGGGTCCTGGACAGCATCTCGCACACGATTCGCCAGCGGGTGCAGATAAAGGGCCAGATCTCAGCCATGACCGCCCAGGCTCGTGCGTCGGGGTGGGTGATCACCCTTTTGCCCGTCATCGTGGCCGCGATCCTCTACTTCATCACACCGACCTACTTTCGACCCATGTTCCGTGACCAGGTCGGAATCGAGCTCCTCGCCGTCGCTACCGTGTCCGTCGCGATCGGGAACGTTTTCATCAGACGCATCGTCAATTTCCGGGTTTAGACCGTGACGATCCTTTATGCGGCTCTGGCCTTGGGCGCGATCGCAGCCTGCGGCGCCTTCATCGCGACGTGGAGCCTGACGCCTGTGCCACCGAGCAACGCGGACCTCGTCGAAGGCCGCTTGCGCGCCTACGAGACCGGGCTGCCGGTTTCCCTGGTCGAGATGGAGCTGCAGGCCCCGTTTGGTGAGCGCGTCTTACGCCCGGCCCTTCAGCGACTCGGGCATCTCCTCGAGCAGACGATGCCCGAGAAGGCTCGGCACCGCATCAATGTCGACCTGCATCTCGCGGGTCGGCCGGGGGGCCTGAGCACCAGCGACTTCATCGCGGTCCGCTACGTGATGACAGGTCTTCTGTGCATTGTGGGAATAAGCATCGGTCTGCTCGCCGGATCGCGAGTGATCATCGCGCTGGGGGCGGCCGTGGGGGCGGTCGCCGGACTCTACTTGCCCACGCTCTGGCTCCGTCGCAAGGTGAGGAGCCGCCGCAACGAAATCCAGTTCGTGCTGCCCGACGTGATCGATGTGCTCGTGGTGTGCGGAGAGGCGGGTTTGACCTTCGAGGCGGCGATGGAAAAGGTGGGGCAGAAGTACGACCACGCGCTGGGAGAGGAGTTCGTACGGGTGCTGCAGGAGGTGCGCCTCGGCAAGGCACGCCTCGAAGCGCTGAGCGACATGGCGGTACGCTGCGGAGTCGAAGAGCTGAACAGTTTCGTTCAAGCCGTCATCCAGTCCGAGCAACTTGGATCCGGGCTCGTCAAAGTGCTCGGCATACAGGCAGACGAGATCAGGATGAAGCGCCTGATCACGGCGCAAGAGCGAGGCGCTCGCGCTTCACTCAAGATGCTGATCCCCATGGTCGGGTGCATCTTTCCGACCTTGTGGGTGATCCTGCTTGGTCCCGCCCTGATCCTGCTCATGCACAGCGGCGTGATCCGTTGATGCGAGGGGATGTGCGGCGCGGCCAATCGTCGGTCGAATTCGGCCTGGCCGCGGTCGTGCTGCTGTTGCTGGCGCTGGGCCTTACGGACCTGGGACGAGTTTTCTATTTCGACGTCGGGCTCGCGGGTGCAGCGCGTGAAGGAGCGCGGCAGGCGATCTGGTTCGATCCCAAGTCCGGCACCAACCCGTTCCTGTATGACAGCGCGATCCAGGCGGCCGTCGATGGTGTTCTGACGAACTCTGGGCTGCCGGCTTCAATTCTCCAGAACCCTTCCGGCACGACATGTCCCACCACATCCGACGGCAACTCTCTTTACAACCCGCCGTACACAAATGACGCTTACACGGCGGGAGGCCCCAACCAGCCGTTGCTCTACATCTGTTACGAGGGCACGCCAGGCGTCGATCTGACCGCTGCTCCAACCGACAACAGCCTCAGGGGTCAGGATGTCGACGTGATCATCGTCATGAGCTTCGGATTTGCGACAGGCTTCATGCAGGGCGTTCTGGGTAACGCCGTACATATGGCGGTCAACACGCACATGGTCGTTGGTGGCTTCTGACCTGCCGATGCCGAACAACAAATTGACCCGAAGGCAACGCTCTCAATCGATGGTCGAGTTCGCCATCGTCGCGCCTCTGCTCCTGCTGCTCATTTTCGGGATCGTCGACTTCGGTCGGGTGATCTACGTGTACATCACCCTCAACCAGGCTGTAAACGAGGCGGTCCGGGTGGCCATCCGCGATTCGGCGCTGCTGCCCACCAATGGCGATGTCGAGACCGCCGCGAAGATCCATGCAGTTGACGTGAATCTCGCCAATCCGTGCCCGAACGGGCCGATCACCACAGCGACACCACCGACGAATCAGGGTTGGATCTACATCACTGAGCCAAACCCGCCGTCAGCGGTCGAAGCGCTGTCGCCCACGTTGGAGAATGCCCCCGGCGGACAGAAGTGGGCTTTCGACAACGGTACGTGCAGCGCTACCAATCCGGCCTACAACCACGCCCCGCTGCAGGTGACGATTCGCTACAACTTCGTACCGATCACGCCGCTCATCGCGCAGTTCGCCGGCAACATCGTCATCAGCGCCGCCGCGGTATACCGGACGGAATATTGAGGTGCCTGATCGTTTGAGATCGACTCAACGCGGCCAGGCGATCGTTCTCGTCGCCTTGATGATCCTGGTTTTGTTCGGATTCGTCGGTCTGGCCATCGATGGCGGACGAGCTTACCTCGATCGCCGCCATCTTCAGGCAGCCGCCGACGCGGCCGCGCTCGCCGCCGCCTATAACTACATGAACACCACCGACTATTCACAGGCAGAGCAGATAGCGGTGCAAACCTACGCGAGCAATGAAGCGCTGTATGGCTCGGCAACTTGCTCAGGGCTTGGAACGCTCGCCGCCAGCTGCAGTTTCAACGACCCATGGGGCCAGCAGCTGAGCATCAACGTCACCAACAGGGCGATCGCGGGCGTCAGCTTTGCGGTAACCGTCACCCACTCGATACCGGTGTCGATCATGCAGGTGCTCGGCTCGGGACAGACAATCAACATCTCCGCTGTGGCGACGGCCGTTGCCCGTAGAGCGGGCACCAACGGAGCGGCGATCCAGACCCTCGCCCCGGCGGGCTGCGGCGGCAATGGAGGTCAATCGCTGACCTTCCAGGGCTCGTCCAGGACTTTCGTGACAGGCGATGTCTGGTCGAACGGCAGCGTCTTCGACAACAGCGCGTCCGCGGGCGGATCCATCAATGGCAATGTCATCGATATCTGCGGGACGCCTCCGGCCCTGACCACACCCAGCCCATGGACGGTGACGGGAGCGCAGACCAACGGCTGGACCATGCCCGACCCGAACTATCCGATGCCCGTTCTGAACCCGACATCCCAGACGTGGAGCTCGACGAGCGGCAGTGTGGAACAACCTGGAACGTACGCCGCCGACCCTAGACCCAGTGGCTGCTACTTCCTGGGCGGCGGTGTCTACGACTTCCAGGCCGGGATCACGGAGGTGGGCGGATTTCTCAGCAACGAGCTGCGCCCCCCTGACGAGCCGAACATGGCGGCCGCGGGCCAACCCAACATCACAACCCTCAGGGCGGACCTCCTCACCGGCAACCAGACAGAGATCTTGGTCAACCCGCTCCCGGGCGCGGTGGCCCAGAACTCGCTGGTCTCGGCGGAAGGCCAAACCTTCACCGTGTCGCAGAATGTCGCCGTGGGAGCGCAAGTGATTCCCATCCGCAGGCAGAGTGTGGCGGGGACGATTCCCAGCGGCTCCTTCCTCGCCGTGCGGGCGCTGCCTCAATTCTGGGATCTGAATGGAAGCTGCAGCGGTACGTTCTCGGCGGTCCCCAACGGGTCGACTTCGAACAACCTGTCTGGCACGTGGTCCGTCGAGGTCACCGCTGTGCGCTGGGAGCCAAACGGAGTCTCGAGCTGCACCGGGCCGGCGACGCCGACATGCTATCTGCGCGAAAGTGCACCCTCGATGTGCAAAACGGTGACCCTTGGTGCCTCCGGCGTGATCAAGGTGTCGGTGACCGCCGATCCCGGTGCGCAGTACTTCAACGTCTACATCGCTCAAAACGGCTCTTGCTCGGGCCTTGCGTACGTAACCAACTTCGCCAACGGCGGCACGGTCACCATCAACAGCGGCACGTTCGCCGCCGGGTGGCCCGCCGGCCAACCTTCGCCACCCGACCAGGAAGGGCTGCCGCTCGCAACCGGCCTACCCAACGCCAACCCGCCGCCAGCCACACCGCCACGCGGTGACCTTGCCAACGAAGGGCACTGCGTCGATACGTCCACCGGCAACGCTGTCGCGTGTCCTGGAGCGTGGACTCCTGGCGCGGTCGTGTTCTTCATTCCCAGCGGCGGGTGCCTGGACCAGCACGGCACTGGAGACATTTACCTGTTCAGTGGTTACCAGTTGCAGCGCGTCGTGCTGTACGAGCCTGGGCCGGAGCAGTCCGCGCAGCCCAATGCGTGCACTGGCAACAAGGTCAACGGCACCGGCTTCACGAGCCTCATCGGCGTTTTCTACCTGCCGGCGGCGGCAATCACGATCAACGGCAACAGTGCCTACCAGGCGACGATCGCGGGCGGCGTCATTGCCTGGACCGCCAGCATCATCGGGACCGGTAACGTGGCGATCACGGCCGATGCAACACTGCGGACCTGGCCGCCGGCGGTGAACCTCACGCAATGAGCGCCCCAGCCTTCGATCCCGCGGAAACCGAGTACGCCGCCCGGCTAGGACCGCTCGCGGCCCTGGTGGCCAACCCGCAGATAACCGAGGTGATGGTGGTTGCGGGCCGTGATGTCTATGTCGAGGTAAACGGCCGCCTCCTGCTGACGCCGGTCACATTCACCAGCGAGCAAGAGGTGCTCGATGTGATCAGGTTCATCGTCGAATCGGTCGGCCGCAGGATCGATGCGCAAAACCCCATCTGTGACGCCCGCTTGCCGGATGGCTCGAGGGTTCACGCGGCGATTCCTCCGGTGGCGATCGACGGCCCTCTACTCAACATCCGCAAGTTCGTCCGCGGGCCGCTCGACATGCATGACCTGATCCGGCTCGGGAGCTGCAGCGAGAGCGCCTTTGGCTTCCTCAAGGCATGTGTGATGGCGAGGGCGAACATTTTGGTAAGCGGCGGCACGAGCAGTGGTAAGACCACGCTCCTCAACGTGATGTCGGGCTACATACCAAGCGACGAGCGCATCGTCACGATCGAAGACGCGGCCGAGCTGCAGCTGCAGCAGCGTCATGTGGCGAGGCTCGAGTCGCGCCCGTCGAGCCCCGATGGGACGCCGGAGATCGCCTTGCGCGACCTGGTCATCTCCTCCCTGCGCATGCGTCCTGATCGCCTGATCGTCGGGGAGGTCCGAGGGCCCGAGGCGTTGGACATGCTGCAGGCGATGAACACCGGCCACGATGGATCGATGACCACGCTCCATGCAAACAAGCCTCGCGACGCCTTGGCCCGCATCGAGACGCTCGTGATGATGGCGGGCTATGACCTGGTGCCAAGGGCGATTCGCTCTCAGATCGCGAGCGCGTTCAACGTTGTGGTCCACCTCGAGCGAATGCGCGACGGGAGCCGCAAGGTAGTCAAGATCAGCGAGATCACGGGCATGGACGACGATGTCATCAGCATGCAGGACATCTTCCAGTTCACCCGTACGGGTTTGGACCCCGAGGGCAGAGTTGTCGGCGGATTTGCCCCGGCCAGCATCCGGCCACGGATCATGGATCGATTGGCCGATCGTGGGCTGGAGATACCGCTGGAGCTCGCCCGAATTTTCCCGGCTGCGACTCAGCAATCCCAGTAAATTCGAAACGAGAGGGAGCATAACGTGGAAGAAAGAAGGTCAGCGGGTAGACGTGCCAGCCTGGATCGTAGGGCTGCTGAGCGGAGAGCTCTGGTGGAAAGACGCGTGAGGCCCGCGCAGGGCGCCGGCGATCGTCGTTTCGCGCATCGCAGAGTCGACGATCGCCGTACCGGCGAGCGGCGCAACGCAGAGGATCGCCGCTTGGCCGGATCCATGGTATTGGTCGGAGCCGCAAACACCGAATAGGACGCGGTGAGGGGCCTCGACACAGAGGCCCCTCTTCCACCCATTTGAAGAATCAGCCGGCGCGCCCATCGTAGGCGATGGGTTCAGCTTCTTGGCGGCAGCACTCTTGATCATCGGCATCACCTTGTTGTTGTCGTAGCGACTTCGGGATCGCGGCCCCGCAACAGTGATTGGCGATCGGCATCGCAGGGTCGTTGCTCGTGAATCATCATCTGGCTCCGGGCGACCTTGGTACTGTTCGACACTATCGATGACGTACCCCGAGCTGTGAGTGTGGCAGGCGGAGGAGTTACCTTCGGCATCAAGACCAGCCAGTCCAACGTCACGTACGACGAAATCCTGAAGGTCTGGCTCGAAGCCGATGAGGAACCTCTCTTCGAGCATGCCTGGCTGTGGGACCACTTCATCCCTCTTCGCGGTCCCGCCAACGGAGCGGCCCTGGAAGCCTGGACGCTGCTCGCCGCCCTGGCGGCTCAGACCAAACGGCTCCGCCTCGGCGTCATCGTCACGAGCAACCGCATCCGGCCTCCCGCAGTCCTCGCGAAAATGGCGGCGACCGTCGACGTCATCTCCCGAGGGAGGCTGGAGTTCGGCATCGGCGCGGGTGGCAGCGAGCAACGCGATCCGGCCCTATCGCAAATCGTGCATCGCGAGTACGACGCCTATGGAATCGGTGTGGTGCCCACCCGAGAGGCGATCGGCGCCCTCGCTGAGGCGCTAACGATCATCAAGCGGATGTGGGCGGAGGATGAGCCGTTTGATTTCGACGGCCGGTATTACCAGCTGAAAGGCGCCATCTGCGAACCGAAGCCGGTGCAGCGTCCGCACCCGCCGATCATGATCGGCGCAGCGGGCGAGAAGCTGTCGCTGCGAGTCGTCGCCGAGCGCGCGGACATCTGGAACTGCCCCACGCGCGGCGATGTCGAAGAGTTCCGCCGCAAGAGCGCTGTGCTGGACGAGCACTGTGCGGCGATCGGCCGTGATCCATCGGAGATCCGGCGGTCGGTCCAGGTTCTGGTCGGTGCCGGCCAGCAAGCGCAGAACCTACCTCGCATTGTTGATCTCGCGGCCACTCGCGACCTGCTCGTCGATTTCATCCGCGCGGGAGCCAACCACCTGGTACTGGCCCCGATCGGCGTGCCGCTTAGACGGCTGGTCGACGAAATCGTCGAACCGGTGATGGCCGCCCCCAGCCAACCGCTTTAGGGCGTAATGCGTGTCGACGAAGCGGCCGTGATCGCGTTCAGAGACGCCGCGGAATTCGAAGCGTGGCTGGGCGCGCATGTCGACCTGCAGGCAGGTGTGTGGCTGAAGATCGCGAAGACGCGATCGGGCGTGCCGTCACTGACCACTGACGAGGCAGTCGATGTCGGCCTGTGCTACGGATGGATCTCCGGCCAGCGCAAGTCTCTCGACGAGGTCTGTTACCTGCAAAAGTACGTGCCTCGCCGGCCACGCAGCCGCTGGTCGCGGGTCAATGTCGCCAAGGTCGAGGCGCTGATCGCGGCCGGGAGGATGCGACCGTCCGGCCTCGCTGAGGTCGAGGCCGCGAAGGTCGACGGCAGGTGGGCTGCCGCCTATGAGTCGCAGCGCGAGGCCACCGTCCCGCCCGATCTCGCGTCCGCCCTGGCAGCGAGCCCGCGGGCGGCGAAGGCGTTCGACGCACTGGGCAAGACCCAGCGGTACGCCGTGATTCTGAAACTGATCACCGCCCGCACCGCCACCGCGCGCGCCACTCAGCTCCGCAAAGCGATGAAGGTGCTCAGGGCACCAGTTTCAACGTCGTGACCTTGAATGGATTCAGCTCCGGCTCGATGACGCCGTCGTGCATGGCGACCTCCTCGCGGTCGCGCTCGAGCAGGTCGCACAGGAAGGCACGCGACGCCGGCAGCGTCGTTCGGATCCGGGCCTTGCAGCTGCGACCCCAAGCCTCGTAAAGCCGCACGATCACCGCGTCCGAATCTTCGGCGCGCTTGATCGCCTCGACGACCACCTGCGGCGTGTCAACGTGAACTTCATAGGTGGCCTCGCGCGCGCTCACGGTCACAGGGAATGAGACCTTGAGCATCTTGTGCCGCTCGTGCCAGTCGGCTGTGGTCTCGAAGCGCAGCACGCGCGAGCCCGCCTCGAGGGTGATGCTCTGTTCGAGGATCGAGTCGCCGAATCTGCGGTCGAAAGCGACTGTGACGAAGGAGTCGCGATGCTCGATGTCGAGATCCCAGGCATCCCACCGGCGCGGATTGTCATCGTGAAGCTCGAGCACGTTTCCGGGGCCGCTCAAGACCTCGCGGCTCGCTTCTTGTCCCAGATCGACGTCAGCAGGCCGCCGTCGTTCCACTCGACGCGAAGAAATTCGTTTTCCATCGACCGACTGGAGACTTCGGGCGGCTTATCGACCACCGCCCACCCGCATGGCGGCGCTCCACCCCGCGGGTGCGAGGTCGAGTTGAAGATGGCCACGCGGTCGCCGCCGCCGGCGATGATCGCGGTCGCTCGATCGGAGACCGCGTTCGCGGTCTCGACCACTTGTGACAGGTCGCGCTCCGTTTCTTCGTACACCCAATCGATGCTCGAGCCAGGCAGGATGTCATGGAACTGGTTGAGGAGCAGCGTCTTCCACAAGCCCTCTAACTCGCCGGACGGATAATCACCGCCGGCCGCCACCGACCACATCTCAGCCTCACGAATTGCCAGGTGGGCGAGGCGATTCAGTCTCTTCGTCCTCGCCTGCGACGTGTAGGTGCCACGGTGCAGCTCGAAATACAGCTCGCCGGCCACCGTGGCCAGGCCGGTCGCCTCAGCCGAGGCCGCCTCGAAGAAATCGCTTGCGTGGCCGATCTCCACACCCAACCGGTGCGCCGACTCGATCATCTCAGGCTGCGGGCCCCCGCCTCCGTCACCCCAGCCAAACAGGTAGAGCGACCTGCCCGAGCTGTGTCCGTCCTTGAAGTTGTGGATGCTGCGCTCGATGTCTTCGGGACTGAAGGTGCCGTTGTAGGTGCCGGCGGGCGGGAAGTGCGTGAAGATCCGGGTCCCGTCGATTCCTTCCCATATAAATGTGTGGTGCTCAGGCTTGTTGGTGTCGTTCCAGGACAGCTTCTGGGTCAGAAAGAAATCGCAGCCCGCTTCCGAGATGAGCTGCGGTAGGTTGCCCGGGTAGCCGAACACGTCCGGCAGCCAAAGGACCTTGGTCTCGTGCCCGAACTCCCGCATGAAGAATCGCTTTCCGTTCAGGAGCTGGCGCACCAGCGACTCGCCGGACGGAAGGTTGCAGTCCGCCTCGACCCACATCGCTCCGACCGGCTCCCACTGGCCCTCGGCCACCTTCTTCTTGATGCGGCTGTAGACGTCCGGATACGACTCCTTCATCCACGCGTACTGGGCGGGCTGGGAGGCGGCGAAGACGTAGTCGGGATACGTGTCCATCAACGCGAGCTGCGTCGACCAGCTGCGGGCCACCTTGCGCTTCGCCTCGCGGATCGGCCACTCCCACGCGGTGTCGATGTGGGCGCGTCCGACGGCGGTGATTCGATGGGATGGGTCGAGGGCGAAACCATTCAGCCCGGCTTCGGGCGATTCAGCGATTGCGAGCACCGCGTGCCGGAATATGAACGCGGGCTCGGGCGCGTGGCGCAGGGCGATCATCGACGGCGCGGGCTCCGCGCCGGCTTCGGTTGCTCGTGGATTGGCCGCGGCTTCGAGGTAGAAATCGACTTCAGGGCCAACAATCGGCAGCCACCGGTGTTTCGGGTCGACCCCCCGCCAGGGCTTGCCGTCCTTCCAGGCCAGCGCCTCGCACGTGAAGCCTGTCGGCCCGTCGAAGCCGAGGTCGAAAAGGGCGATCACGCGCTGCCCTGCCCATGACTCGGGCACCCGGCCGCGCACGCGGAACCATGTGGTGCTCCAAGGCGGGCCCCACGCATCGCCGGCCCGGAAGGGTGCGTAATGGGCGCGGACAGCTTCGGCATAAGAGATCGGCTCACCGCGCACGCAAAATGCCGTGAGCTCGAGAGTTCTCGTCTGCTCCTCAGTCACCCTTGACCCCGCCGAGCGTGATGCCGCTCACGAAGTGTTTCTGCACGGCGAGGAAGGCGAGGGTGATCGGACCGATCGCGAGGACCGCGATCGCCATCTGCGCCGAGAGAGCGGGGATCTGGACGCCGAACGCCTGGCTGCTCGTCTGCAGGATGGCGATGTTGGTGGAGATCTGATAGAGCAGGTACTGGAGCGGCACTAGCGCGGGGTTGTTGATGAAGAGCAGCGCAAGGTACCAGTCGTTCCAGTAGGCGAGCGCGCAAAACAGGCCCACGGTCGCCAGCGCCGGCCGCGACAGCGGGACGACGATCTGGAAGAAGATGCGCCACTCGCCGGCCCCGTCGACCTTGGCCGCGTCGATGAGCTCGCGCGGAAGCGCTGAGAAGTAAGCCCTGAGCAGGAGCACATACCAGGGCATCACGATGTAGGGAAGGATCAAGGCCCAGAGCGAATCCTGGATCTGCAAGTAGTGGGTGACCAGGATGTACAGCGGAACGAGGCCACCGCTGAACAGCAGGGTGAAGAACACGACGAACGACAGCGGGCGGCGCAGGGAGAAGTCGGTGCGCGACAGCGGATAGGCCAGCATCGCCATGATCAGCACCCCGGCAAATGTGCCGACGAGCGTCACCGTGACCGTCACGGCATAGGCGCTAAGGATCTGGCTGGGATCGTTGAGGATGTACTGGTAGGCGGCGAAGGTCACGGTTCGCGGTACCAGCGAAAAGCCGTAAGTGCTGATGTCGTTCTCGGACGAAAGCGACGCCGAGATGAGCAGGATCAGAGGGACAAGAAACAAGAAGCTGAGTAGCGCCAGGCACGCGTGGACTACGAGATTGCCTGCGCGAGGGCGTCGGTATCGTGCCTGCCGCACCCGTGGCAGCTGCGCAGCCTGGAGTGCAGCAGTCGGGCTAGAAGAGAGCACTTTGCGGCTCGGTGCGGCGCACCATCCAGTTCGACAGCAGCACGAGGAAGAAACCGACAACAGCCTGGAACGTGCCCGCGGCCGACGCCATGCCGACGTCCCCGATGGTCGTGAGCGTTCGGTAGACGTAGGTGTCGATGACGTCGGTGGTCGGGTAGAGCTCGGGCGCGTTGCGCGTGACCTGGTAGAAGAGCCCGAAGTCTGCGTAGAAGATCCTGCCGATCGAGAGCAGCACGTTGATGATGATCAGCGGCTTGAGCAGCGGCAGCGTTATGTGCCACATCTTCTGCCACGCGTTGGCTCCGTCCAGGCTGGCCGCCTCGTAGTACT
>Ga0209160_1001243_pt1 | contig 21336 bp, 22 predicted proteins | sample GraSoiAngelo_153_FD_186167 | JGI IMG/M metagenome (GOLD analysis project Ga0209160, IMG submission 186167) | Grasslands soil microbial communities from the Angelo Coastal Reserve, California, USA - 14_1009_12_40cm (SPAdes) (version 2) | ecosystem: Environmental > Terrestrial > Soil > Grasslands ... | reverse complement strand
GCGGACTCCACGTCCGCGTGGCGGTCGACGGCGATCGTCACTTCGGCGTAGCGCAGGTCGGACGGGCCGCGCGAGCGGATGCCGTAGGCGCCCTTCACGCCGGGCACCGCCTGCGCGGTCTCCTGGATGTCCCGGGTCGGGATCGCGCGCTGGTCCACGAGCACCGGCACCGTGCGCTCGAGGATCCGATACGCCACGAATACGATCACCAGCGCGACGACGATCGCCACCGCCGAATCGATCCACCACCAGCCCTGGCGCGTGAGTAGGATGCTGACCAGCACGCCGACCGTAATGAAGACGTCGGCCCGGGTGTGCGCCGCGTCGGCGACGAGCAGCTCGCTGCCGAGCTCGGTTCCCCGGCGGTGCTCGTACCACGTGATCAGCACGTTCACGCCCAGGGTGAGGACCAGGAGCGCGAGCTGAAAATCGCTGACGTCGACCCGATGGCTGCCGCTCACGAGATGATTGACTGCCTCCCGCACCAGCTCGAAACAGGTGATCGACAGGAATCCCACGATGGCCAGCGCGCCGAGCGTCTCGAATTTCCCGTGGCCGTACGGGTGGTCTTCATCGGGCTCCTTCGCAGCCACCCGGACGACGATCAGGGCGAGCACGTTGTTGAGCGCATCGACGCACGAATCCACCGCCCCCCCGAGCACCGCGAGGGAGCCGGACGAGAGCCCCACCGCGAGCTTGACTCCGACGACCGCCAGGTTGGCGGCGAGGAGACCGATAAAGACTCGGCGGACCAGGGCGGACGCCGGCATGGACAGGACTGCAAGGTTGTAAGGGACAGCGGTTTAGTCAACGGCCCGGAGGAGGGCACCCTTCAGGTAGCCGGTCTCCGGTACGTTCACCAGCTCCGGGTGGTCCCGGCCGGCCCCGGTGACGGCGAGAAGCTGGAGGCGACGGCCCGCATCCCGCGCGGCGGCGGCCACCATGTCGAGGAAGACGGCGCGGCTCACATGGTAGGAGCAGGAGCAGGTGAACAGCACGCCGCCCGGGGCGACGAGGCGCATGGCGCGAAGGTTGATCTCCTTGTAGCCGGCGATCGCCCGGGGCACGCTCTGTTTCGCCTTGGCGAACGCCGGGGGATCGAGCACGATCGTGTCGAACAGCTCTTCGCGCCGCTCCAGGTCACGCAACAGATCGAACGCGTTGGCCTCACGCCAGGTGATGTTCGTGATCTCGTTGAGGGTGGCATTCTCGCGCCCCCGCGCCAACGCATCGGCGCTCGAGTCCACCGCCACCACCTCGCCGGCGCGCCGAGCGACGTGGAGGGCGAACGAGCCGTGGTAGGTGAAGAGATCGAGCGCCCGGCCCGCGCCGGTGTGCTCCCCCACGAGGACGCGGTTCTCGCGCTGGTCGAGGAACGCTCCGGTCTTCTGACCGGTACGCGGTGCGGCAAGGTAGCGAATGCCGGCCTCCTCCACGGCCACCGTGTCCGGAACCGCGCCGCACGCCGGCACGATCTCGAGCGGCAGTCCCTCGTGGCGCCGCACGGTGGTGTCGTTGCGGAGCAGGATCCCTTCGGGCGCGAGTGCGGCGCCGATCCCGTCCAGCACGTCCACGCGTACCTGCTCGAGTCCCGCCGAGAGCAGCTGGGCCACGACGTACGGTCCGTAGCGATCCACCACGAGGGATGGCAGGCCGTCCCCTTCGCCGTGGACCACGCGGTACGCGGTGGCCGGGATGCCGGCCCGCCGCCGCACAGCCGCGGCGATCCGGTCGGCCCACCACGTTGCGTCGATGGCCTCGCGACCCCTGGTGAGCAGGCGCAGCCGGATTTCCGACGTGGGAGAGTACAGGGCCTGGCCGAGGTGCCGCCCGCGACGGTCGGTGACGGTGACGATGCCCGAGGCATCGCGCGGCTCGTCGTAGATGTCCGTGCGATAGATCCAGGGATGCCCCGCCTGCCAGCGCGCGGCGCCCTTCGCCGATACGATGACGGCCCGCGTCGTGACCGCGCTGTCCGTCACTTCTTCCGGTCCGGACGCAGCTTGGCCGCGTCGCGCAGGTACATATGTTTCAGCTCACGTTGCGGCTTGGCGGTGTAGAAGTGGAGCAGCACGCGGATGCAGCGCGGGACGCCGTCGGGGACCGCGACCTCCGCGGCGCCGAGCAGGGGAACGTCGCTCCAGCCGAGCAGGCGCGCGGCTCGCGCGGGATACTCGGCTGTGAGATCCGGGGACGAGGTGAAGATCGCGCTCTCTACCTCCTCGGGCTGGAAGCCGTTCGCATCCTGGAGCGCGCGCAACAGCTCGGCGGTAGCGTCCAGGATCGCCTGGCCGGTGTTGGCCGGGGCGGTGGTGGCGCCGCGCAGTCCACGCAGAGTTTTGCTCATGGCACTCGCTGGTCAGTTGCGCTTGATGGTGATCACGGACGCGGGCGTTCTCAAGGGGCGCGATCCGGTCGAGGCGTGCCGCCGGGCTGTAGCCGGCGGAGCCACGATGATCCAGGTGCGCCTGAAAGATGCACCGCCCGAGGAGGTTGTGGCGCTGGCCCGGGCCCTGGTGGGCGCGCTCGCGGTGCCGGTGATCGTGAACGACCGCGTGGACGTGGCCCTCGCGGCCGGCGCGGCAGGGGCGCACCTGGGCCAGGAGGACCCGCCCTTGGACCGGCTCCGCTCCCATGTGCCGCCCGGATTCCTGCTCGGCCTCTCGGTCGGCTCTCCGGCCGAGGCGGAGCGGGGACGCGCCTGGCCAGCGGACTACTGGAGCGTGGGTCCCTGCTTCGCCACGGCGAATAAGCCCGATGCCGGCGCGCCGCTCGGGGCCGAGGGATTCGGACGACTCGCGCGGCTCGCCCCGGCCGGGACGCCGGTGATCGGGATCGGCGGCGTGACCGCGGCCAACGCGCCCGCCCTCGCGCGGGCCGGCGCGGCCGGCGTGGCCGTCATCGGTGCAGTATGGGAGGCTAGCGACCCGGCCGCTGCGGCGCGCGCGCTGCGCGCTTCAATTGCTTGACGCGCTGAATGGCGGCCAGGTGCTCGGCGTAGGTGGCCGAGAAGATGTGCTTGCCGTCGGGCTGCGCCACGAAGTACAGGAATGGCACGTCGGCGGGATAGAGCGCTGCGAGCAGGCCGGCGCGCCCCGGCTGGCCGATGGGGCCCGGCGGGAGCCCGGCGTGCAGATATGTGTTGTAGGGTGAGCGGACCGCCAGGTTCTTTTCCCACACCCTTCTGAGTCGCCGTCCATAGGCGTAGCTCACCGTCGGGTCGGCCTCGAGCCGCATCCCCCGTTTCAGCCGGTTGTGGTAGACCGCGGAGACGAACGGCCGGTCGGGGTCGTAGCGCACCTCTGCCTCGACAATCGAGGCGAGGGTGACGAGCTCGTGCCGAGAGAAGTGCAGGGAGTCGAGGCGCGCCTGCCACTCCGGGCTCCACTGCTGGGTGAACTGGTGCGTCATGACGCGGACCAGCTCCCGTGCCCCGATCCCGAGCGGCAGCAAGTACGTCGTAGGGAACAGGTATCCCTCGGCGCTGGGCGCCTCGGCGGGAACGCCGACGCTCACGAGCAAGCTCGAGTCCTCGGCTGCCGCGAGGAAGGAATCCCGCGGAATCTTGAGCTGGGCCCGGGCGAGGTCCGCCACCTCGGCGAGCCGCAGGCCCTCCCGCACGGTGAAGCGTTGCTCGACCCCCCGGCCGCGCTCGAGCGCCGCCACCACGTCGGACCACGATTCGTCCTGCCGCAGCAGGTACACGCCGCTCTTGAGCGAGCCTGCCAGCCCGCGCAGCCGGGCATACAGCCGGAACGTGCCGGGGTGGGCGATCACGTGGTTGGCGGCGAGCGAGTCGACGGCGGCGTCGAGGGTGGAGCCGGGGGGGATAGTCACGGTTACCCGTGGGCCGTCGGATCGGCCACACGCCGCCAGTGCGCCGACGAGCAGAATGCGGAATGCGGAATGTGGAATGCGGAATCGAAGGTCGAGCGTACATTCCGCATTCCGAATTCCGCATTCCGAATTCGTTTCCGTCACGTCGTTCCCCCCCGCTTGGCGTCGAGGTAGTGCTGCAGCAGCACCGTCGCCGCGAGCGCGTCCACGTCGTCCTTGCGGCCCCTGGTCGACCCGCCCATTGCGCGCACGGCCCCGAGTGCGCGCGCCGTGGTGAGCCGCTCGTCCCACAGGTCGACCGGCTGTCCCGAGCGGCGTGCGATGTCGCCGGCGAGCGCCCGCGCGGCGGTGGCGGCTTCCGCCTCGGCCCCGTCCTGGTCGAGCGGCAGGCCGACCACGATGCCGGTCACGGCGTGCTGCTCGAGCAGGGTGAGAAACTCGCGCATCGGGAAGCGTTTGCCGGTGCGGCGGGTGAGGGTGGTCAGGGGCTGGGCGAGGGTGCGCGTCTCATCGGAGAGGGCGAGGCCGATGCGGCGCTCGCCCCAGTCGACGCCCAGCAGCCGGCCCTCGCGTCCGCCGGCCGTCACCCCTGCGCCATCGTCGCGAAGAACTCGTTGTTCGTCTTGGTGCGCTTGAGCCGCTCGAGGAGGAACTCGATCGCCTCGACCGGCGGCATGTCGGCGAGGAAGTTGCGGAGCAGGTACACCTTGTTGAGCTCTTCCTTGGAGAGCAGGATCTCTTCCTTGCGGGTGCCGGACCGCTGCACGTCGATCGAGGGGAAGGTGCGACGCTCGGCGATGCGACGGTCGAGGATCACTTCCATGTTGCCCGTGCCTTTGAACTCCTCGAAGATCACCTCGTCCATACGGGAGCCGGTGTCGATCAGCGCGGTGGCGAGAATCGTGAGCGAGCCGCCGCCCTCGATGTTGCGGGCGGCGCCGAAGAAGCGCTTGGGCTTCTGCAGCGCGTTCGCGTCCACACCGCCCGACAGGATCTTGCCCGAGTGCGGCACCACCACGTTGTGGGCGCGACCCAGGCGGGTGATCGAGTCGAGCAGGATGACGACGTCCTTGCCGTGCTCCACCAGGCGCTTGGCCTTTTCGATCACCATGTCGGCCACCTGGACGTGGCGGTCCGCCGGCTCGTCGAACGTAGAGGAGATCACCTCGACGCTCGGGCCCTTGACGTTCTCCTCCATGTCCGTCACCTCCTCGGGCCGCTCGTCGATGAGCAGCACGATGAGGTAGACCTCGGGATGGTTTTCGATGACGGAGTTGGCGAGCTTCTGGAGGAGGATGGTCTTGCCGGCCTTGGGTGGCGAAACGATGAGGCCGCGCTGGCCCATGCCGATGGGACTGAGGATGTCCATCACCCGCATCGACAGGTCGCCGTCTTTGCGCTCGAGCTTGATGCGCCGCTCGGGGTAGCGGGGGCGCAGGTTGTCGAACGCGACGCGGTGCTTGGCCTTCTCCGGCTCGTCGCCGTTCACCACCTCGACCTTCAGCAGGGCGAGGTAGCGCTCCCCTTCCTTGGGCGGCCGCACCTGACCCATGATCGTATCCCCGGTCCGCAGGTCGAACCGCTTGATCTGGCTCGGGGAGACGTAGATGTCGTCGGGCCCGTACAGGTAGTTCCAGTCGGGACTGCGCAGGAACCCGTACCCTTCGGGCAGGATCTCGAGGACTCCCTCGCCCCGCAGCACGGTGTCGGAGTCGAGCAGGGACTGCTCGATGCGGAAGATCAGGTCCTGCTTGCGGAGCCCTGAGTAGTTGGTGATGTTCAGGGTCTCGGCCATCGCGTGCAGTTCCGCGACGGATTTTCTCTTCAGTTCAGCGATATCCACGTGTGCCTTTGCTCCGTAGCTCGACGGCGGGCAAAACCCGGGGTGGGGAAGTGAACGCGTTGAAAATGGAATCAGGGAGTTCGAAGGAGTGCGAGAGAGCTATAGTAGGGTTCCCCGCACCGCGAGTCAAGGGTGCGCCATGGACCTGAGCGCGTTTTTAGTCGCGTGGCGAACGACATCCCTTCCGGATCGGGAAGTCATTGACGCGCTTGTACATCCGGGCCATGCCGGGCCTTCCCCTGCGCTCGCCGCCGTGCTCGCCCAGTCGCCCGGCAACTACTACTGGTCGGACGAGCCCGACGGACGGCATCTCATTCTCACGCGGCCCTTCCGGCGGCGGCGCGAGCGCTGGCCGCTGCACGTCGTGCTTTTTCTGGCGACGCTCTTGACCACGACGTTCGCAGGTGCAGTGCTGTCCGGGGCGATCGCTTACGACAATCCGCTGGACCTGTTCACGGGTACGTACCCGTTGCCGGTGCACCTGGCACGCGCGATGGCGACAGGGCTCGCCTTCTCGCTGCCGCTGCTCGCGATTCTATTGTGCCATGAGCTGGGACACTACCTCACGGCGCGGCGCTACAACCTCGATGTGTCGCCCCCGTACTTCATCCCCGTGCCACTGGTGCCGTCGTTCATCGGGACCATGGGGGCCTTCATCCGGCTTCGCACGATGCTCTCCGACCGCCGTCAGTTGTTCGATGTCGGCGTGGCAGGTCCGATTGCCGGCTTCGTGGTAGCCCTCCCGGTGCTCGTGGTGGGGCTGGCTCTCAGTCACGCGCTGCCGGGACACGGACCGCTCACGGGCATGCTCCTTGGACTCGACGGCGAGACGGCCGTGCTCGGCGACTCGATCGTCACCCTCGTGGTGCGCCACTTAGTGCACGGTTCAACACCCGCTCTGCTGGTTCATCCCGTTGCGTTCGCAGGCTGGGTCGGCATGTTCGTGACGATGTTGAATCTGCTCCCGATTTCCCAGCTGGACGGCGGGCACATCCTGTACGCAACGCTGCCGCGCTGGCAGCAACGGATCGCTCTCGGTTTCTGGACGCTCATCGTCGTGCTGGGCTACTACTGGCGAGGGTGGCTCTACTGGGGGTTGGTCGTGCTAATCTTGTCGCGCGGTCGCCTCGGGCACCCGCCGGTGCTCGACGCGCAGCGGCCGCTGCCGGCGTCGCGTCGCAGGCTTGCGTGGGCGGCGTTGGTCCTCTTTGTCATCACATTCGCGCCGGTCCCGTTCCGCCTCTGACGAGGGAGGTTGGTGGAGGTTCGGGAGGTTGTGGAGGTTAGGGGAGGTTGTCCCGCGCCGTACCAACCTCCCCTAACCTCCACCAACCTCCTGAACCTCCCAAACCTCCGGCGCAGCCGGCTCCGCCGTATTGCGTAACCGGCTCCGGCGCTTATCTTTGCGCAAACCAGCCCTAGGGTCAGCATGCCCGGACAACCGGCACGCTACAACGCACCCGATTCGCCCGAAGCGGTCGTCCACGACCTTCCCCCCATCCGATTCGACGGACAACTCATCGCCATTCGCCTCCAGGTACGCCGGTCCGAGGACGGAATCTGGCGCGGGCGGGTCCTGTTCGGCGCGGCGGACACCGAGGCGGAGCGCTCCACCGCGGAGATCTTCTGCGCCACGTCGGAGCCGGACCTGTGGCAAGCGGTGCGCGACCTGCGGGATCATCACCTCCGCGATCTCTACCGCTCGCTGCTCTAGATGGTCGACGCGCTGGACCCCATCAGGCAGCTCCGCCACGACCTGTCGAACCCCCTGGCCGCGATCCTCGCCGAGACCCAGCTGCTCCTGCTGAGCGCCGACAAGTATGACGCGGAGACCGTCACGAGCCTGAAGCAGATCGAGGCGCTCTCGCGCAAGATGCGCGGCATCCTCGAAGCCCTGGACAGATGAACCGTTGAGTCGGCCGCACCGGCCGCGATTCTCGCCTCCCGCCCGGTGGTGGTCCCGCCGCCGCCTCAGCGTGGGGTCGTGCCGGTGGCTCCGGTGGCCGCCGCGGGCGCAGCTGCGCTGGCCCGGCTCCTGAGGTAGCTCCACCCGCTCGCGAGATAGCACGCCAGGAGCACCGCCGACGCGGCGCTGACGGCGAACTTGTAGGCCGGGGCGGCGTCGCTCGCCGACAAGAGCCCCTCGATCGTGCCCGCGAGGCACAGGAGCAGCACGGCCGCGGCGACGAGCCGCGCCGCCCGCCGGCCGGCGAGGACGAGGGCATCGCGTCGCGTGAGGTCGCCCGGGGCGATGAGCCCCCGGGCCACCAGCAGTCCGGCCCCGCCGGCGATGAAGATCGCCGTCAGCTCGAGCACCCCGTGGCCGGCCACGAACGTGAGGAGCCAGCCCGCCAGCCCGTAGTTCGCGAACAGCCCGAGCACCGCCCCGAAGAACAGCCCGTTCAGCGTGAGCAGCAGGAGCGTCCCGATCCCCGCCGTGATGCCGAAGGCGAACGCGAAGAACGCCACCTGCACGTTGTTGGTGATGATGCGTGAAGCGACCACCGGGAGGTACATCGAAGGCGCCTCGGCGTAGCCGACCCCTTCGGCCCGGCGCCCCGCGCCAGCGCGCGCCCGGGCGATCATCTCGTCGGGCAGAACCTCTTCCGCGATCGCCGGACGCTCGCGGATGGCCAGGTACCCAGTCACGGCCGGGAGTGCGAACAGCAGCAACGCGGCCAGCACAAAGGCCCGCGCTTCCACCACGGCGGCCGGCAGCTCGCGCAGGGCGAGTCGCACGATCGGTACGCGCTGTCCGATATGCCGGCCGTACAGCGCGTTGTGCCCGGCGCTCACCACGCGCTCCAGGTACTCGAGCACGCGCGGGTCCACGCCGTAGGTGCGGGCCCGCGCCAGATCGGACGCGACCTCGCGATACTGCGCCGCAAAGCCCGGAATCTCGGCCGCGCCGAGTTGCTTCAACCCCAGGCGCTCGGCGCGTGCGGCGAGCGCGCGGAATGTTTCCCAGCCCTCCCGCTTCTGCATCACGAACCGCTCCGCGGCGACGGACGTGCGGCCTACCCCCTGCGCGCGCCGGGCGGCGAGGCGCCCCCGGCGCTTGGCCAGCTCGGCGCTGTGCAGCTGCACCAGGAAGGTCTCGGGATCGGGGTCCCGCCGCGGGAATCGCGGCGCGAACCGAGCCACGAGCTCGGCCGTGAGTCGGTGCCGCACCGCGCCCTCGAGGCCTTGGAGCCGCTCGAGCAGCTGGTCGAGCAGGCGGAACTCCTCGTCAGCGAGCTCGGGCGGGCCCGCTTCGAGCGCCTCGGGCTCCCGCGTGCTGCCCGCAGGAGGGGTCGCGAGCTGTAGATTCTCGGGGCGATCGCGAACCACCACGGTGCCGGCCACGATGTCGCCGAGCCGTTTGTTCTGCGCGTGGAACAGCACGAAGGCGAGTCCCACCTGATAGGTGAAGACAGGTTGCATGTCGACGATCCGCACGAGATTGCGGACGGCGGCGGCGGTGAAGGTGAGGGGATGACCGGTGTCCATCAGGACGCGGATGCCCATGAGGCGCTTCCCCGGCGTGCGGCCGTCGTTGAGCGCTTCGAACAGGAGGAAGTAGCCCCAGAAGAGCAGGAACACCGTGAGGATCAAGACGATGGCGGCGAGCGTGCTCCAGGGACCCTCCGCATCACCACCTGTCGGGGTCGGGAGCAGCTGGATTCCCACGCCCAGTAGCACGAACGCGAGGACGAGCAGACCGGCGTCGCACACCGTCGCGGCCATGCGGGAGCCGAGGCCCGCGAGCTCGAGCTCCAGCACGAGATGCTCCGGCGTCTCGATTCCAAGACGCCGCGTGAACTGCGGCACGGTCGGGGCTCGCGTGTCCGGCATCTCGGAAGCATTTTAACCGCGAAGGAGGACCAATGGCTACCATGCAACTGCGGCCGATGGCGATGGGAGAGATCCTCGACGCCTCCTTCGCGCTGCTCCGCCGTCACGCCGGCGTCTTCTTCGGCGTCGCGATCGTGTGTCAGGGTCTGCCGACTGGACTGAGTCTGTACGTGCAGTTCAACGGCGGCGCCCCCCAACTTTTCTGGCTCTACGTGGCCTCGCAGCTGCTCAGCTTCATCGGGTATCTGCTCGTCACCGGCGCGTCGATCCGCGTGGTCTCCCAGGCCTACCTGGGCAACGAGCCCAGCCTGTCGGACGCGCTCGACTTCGCGTTCGGGAAGATGGGACGGACGCTGGCAGCCGGTTTCGCCTCGGGCATCTTGGCGGTCCTCGCGGCGCTCCTCTTATTCGTTCCCGGGATCATCGTCGCGTGTGGCCTCTCGGTCGCCGTGCAGGCTGCGGTGCTCGAGCCGCTCCCGGGGGGGACCGACGGCCTGGGTCGCTCCTGGGCGCTCACCAAGGGATTCCGGTGGCGGGCGTTCGGACTCTACGTCGTAGTGTTCGTGCTCCTGAGTCTGTTCCTGATTGGGTTCGGTGTCATTGCCGGTCTGGCCGCGGCGCTTCTGCCCTTGCTGTTCGTGCCGGCGCTCATCGGAGTCGGGCTCATCTTCTTGTTCTTTTATCCGTTCACGAGCTGTGTGCTCACCCTGTTCTACTACGACCTGCGCGTGCGGAAGGAGGCGTTCGATCTCGAGCTGCTGAGCCAGCACCTCGGCATCACTGCCGCGCGGGCGTGAGCATCGTTCCGCAGCAGGTCGAATCGGACTCGCTGCGTGCCGCGCTACGGGCCGTGTTCCAGGCCCGCGAGTACCGGTGGAGCGAGCCGAGTAGCGCCTGGCTGTGGCTGACGGAGCAGTGGCACCGGCTGCTCGATTGGCTGGAGACCCTGCGGGTTGCGTCGCCCGCCCGCTACTACCTGCTCCTCGCCGCTATGACCCTTGTCCTGCTCGCCATCCTCGCCCACCTGACCTGGGTGGTGTGGCGCTCGCTCCGGCCGCGCGACGCCGTCGGCGTGGCGACTCCAGACGCGGCTCCCCCGCAGGGCGCGGCCTGGCATCTGGCGGAGGCGCGCCGCCTCGGCGCCATCGGGCGATTCGCTGAAGCGCTGGCGCATCGTTTCCTCGCCGCCGTGCTGGACCTCGACGGCCAGCGAGTGGTGCAATTCCACCCGTCGAAGACCCCGGCGGAATACGCCGCGGAGGCGCGGCTCGACGCAACGGGCCGCTCCGAGCTCGCGGCCCTGGTCGCGAGCTTGTATCACCACGTGTTCGGCGGCGTGCCGTGCGATGCCGAGGCGTGGCACGCCTTCGACGAGCAAGCCGGGCAGCTCGGGCTCCATGCGGCGCGGTGAGCGCGCCGTCGTCATCGCTGGCGTCAGCATCCTCGTGCTGGTGGCGCTGTGGGGCGCCTTGTCCGCTCCCGGCAGCGATCGCGACGATCGTCGTCTCTCGACCTACCTGGCCGGTCCCTCCGGAGCGAAAGGCCTGGCCCAGGCGCTGCGGCGCCTGGGCGTGACCGTAGAGCAGCGCCGTCGGCCGTACTTCGACATCGCGACGGACAGCGGCCGTGGACGGCGTGAGCGGCTGTATGCGTTCCTCGATATCGACCGACCCACCACGCAGGAGCTGGTGGCAATCCGTGACTACGTCATGGGGGGCGGGAGGATCCTGACCGCCGGCGTCACCGGAATCGAGGTCTGCTTCGGCTACCGCTCGCGCCGGCTGGCCCGGGACGTGGACAACGACACGCGCGCCACGCTCGTGCGTGGATCGGGGCAGCGTCTGCCGCCCACGTGGCGGGTGCTGCGGCGTCTCCCCGCGGAGTCGCTCTCGGCGACGGCCAAGGGGACAGAGGCGGATCGTTGCACACCGCACCTCCCCAGGCGGGCCGACACGCTGGTGCGTACGATGCGCAACGTGCCCGTGGCCTTGCGGCTCCGCTTCACGTCCGGAGGCGAGGCCATTCTGCTCGCTGACGGACAGTATTTCTCGAACCGGATCCTCAAGGACACCGACGCTGGGGTCGCTGTGCTTCCGTGGTTCCTGGACGGGCGCACGCGGCAGATCGTGGTGGACGAATACCACCTCGGGTTCGGGGCCGGTGGAACGCTGCCCGGGGCCTCGTGGGCCTGGCTGCGCCGTCACCCCCCGGGGTGGGCGATCCTTCAACTCATCGGGGTGGCCCTCGTCGCGCTGGCGGTGACCGCCGTCCGGTTCGGCCCGGCTCGGTCCGTGATCGAGCGGCGGCGCCGCTCACCGCTCGAGCACGTCGAAGCGCTTGCGGCGGGCCTCGAGGGTGCGGGCGGCGTGGACACGGCGGTGGGGCTCACCGTGGCAGGGCTGCGCCGGCGGCTGGGACGGGTCGGACTACTGCCAGCGGGGGCCGAGCGCGCGTGGCTCGCCGCGCTCGAGCTCGCGCTGCCCACTCCCACCGGCCGTAACGCGGTGCGACGGCTGCAACGCACCATAAATGAACCCGGCGGTCCCGAGCGCGCGCTCGCTGCCGCCCAAGCCGTGGAGGACGTGTGGGAGGAGCTGCGCCCCCGGACGACGCGCGCCGGATTGTAGAGTCGCTCGACCGAGTGGTTCTGGGACAACAGGCGGCGACGCGCGAGGCGCTCGTGTGCCTGCTCGCCCGCGGGCACGTGCTGCTCGAAGGTGTGCCCGGGACGGCGAAGACGCTGCTGGTACGCACCCTGGCGCTCGTCCTCGACGTCAAATTCCAGCGCATCCAGTTCACGCCCGATTTGATGCCCGCCGACATCACCGGAGTCACGCTGCTCAGCGGCGCGCGGGAATTCACCTTCCGGCCGGGGCCGATCTTCGCCGATCTGGTGCTCGCGGACGAGATCAACCGCGCACCGGCGAAGACGCAGGCGGCGCTGCTCGAGGCGATGCAGGAGCGCACCGTCACGGTGGACGGCACCGGGCACCCGCTGTCCGCGACCTTCACCGTGTTCGCCACGCAGAATCCCGTGGAGTTCGAGGGCACCTACCCGCTGCCGGAGGCCGAGCTGGATCGCTTCATGATGAAGGTGCTCGTGGGCTACCCGGACGCCGGCGCGGAGCAGGGGATCCTGGCGCGCACAGTGGCGGGATTCGAAGCGGATCGGCCGGCGACCTACGGCGTGACGCGCGTGACTGACGCGGCCGGTTTGGAGCGATTGCGCGCTGCCGCCGGGGCCGTGCGGGTCGAGCCACAGATCGCCGCCTACATCACGGCAGTGGTGCGCGGGACGCGGGAAGCTGCGTCTCTCACCCTGGGCGCCAGCCCACGAGCGGGCGTGTCGCTCCTGAAGGCCGCTCGCGCGGTGGCGCTGCTCGACGGGCGCGACTACGTGATCCCCGACGACGTGAAGGGACTCGCGCCCGCCGTGCTGCGTCACCGGGTGAATGTCGCGCCCGAGCTCGAGCTGGAAGGCGTCACGCCGGACGCGGCGCTCAAGGCGATCCTCGACAAGACCGAAGTACCCACGACGTGATTCTCTGCACCCCGCGGGCGCTGTGGCTTGGCGCGGGGCTCGCGCTGTTCGGTCTCGCGGGCCTGTGGCTGCCGTGGGGACTCGAGGCGATGCTCCTCGGGGACCTGGCCCTGGCGGCGGCCGTGTGGCTCGACGGTCTCCTCGCGCCGCAGGCGGGGCCGCGTCCGCGCCATCTGGTCGCCCTTCGGGAGGCGCCGCCGGCGTTTTCCGTGGGCCGTCCGGGCGAAGTGACCTATCGCTGGCGGAACGGCGCGCCCCGGATCGCGCGGTTGCGACTGCGCGAGGTACGCCCCGACCTGCTGGGCGGCGCGCAGCCGCCGAGATGGATCCACGTCCCCGCACGTGGCGAAGCACGCGAAACCGTCCCCGTCACTCCCGCGCGGCGCGGCCGCCAGACCGGGGGCGGATTCGTCCTCGACTCAGTCGGGCCGCTGGGCCTGGGGTTGCGGCGCGAGCGCATCGCGCTCCCGTGGGAGGTGGCGGTCTACCCGCCGCTCGTTACGGTGCGGCTCCAGGCCTCGCTGGCGAGGGCGCAGCGTCGCCGGGAGCAGGGGATTACCCCGCTGCGCCGCCTGGGCGAGGGTCGTTTGTTCGAGTCGCTGCGCGACTGGGTGCCGGGCGACGACCTGCGGCACATCGACTGGAAGGCCACCGGCCGGCGCGGCAAGGTCATCACCCGGCAGTTCGAGGCGGAGCGCCGCCAGCACGTGCTGCTGGTGCTCGATCTGGGCCGGCTGCTGACCGCCGAGATCGCGGGAGGCGTCTCGCGACTCGAGTACGTCGTGCGGGCGGCACTCGAGCTGGCGTATGCCGCGGTCCAGCACGACGACAATGTGGGCGTGATGGCGTTCGCCGACGGGGTGCAACACTTCGTGGCGCCCCAGCGCGGCCGGCTGGCGCTGAAGCGCGTGCTCGACGTCCTCGCGCGGGTCGAGCCGCGACTGGTCGAGCCCGACTATCCGGGCGCGTTCCGTTACCTCGCCGCGCGCAATCGCAAACGCGCCCTCACGGTGCTGTTCACCGACGTGATCGATCGGTTCGCGTCGGACGCGCTGGTGGCGAACGTCGCTTCGCTCCGGCCGCGCCACCTCCCGCTCGCCGTCACGCTCCAGAACCCGGAGCTGAACCAGGTGGCGGCATTGCGTCCCGTCGCGGCCCACGACGCGTTTCGCAAGGCGGCGGCCGAGGAGCTGCTGCGCGCGCGCGAAGAGGCGCTGGGGCGCATGCGGCGCGCCGGCGTGCTGGTGTTGGACGTCCCGCCCGCGCGCGCCGCCGAGGCGGTAGTGGCGAAATACCTCGATCTGAAGCGCCGGGGACGCCTCTAGGTGAGGTAGATCATTTGGGTGTCCCCCCGGCCGTTTATTACATTGACCCCACCTCCGCCGGACTAAGAGCGCATGCGACGTGGACGCGGTCTTGCCGCCCTGACGCTGGTGGCGATCAGTGCCGTGGTGGCAATGTGCGTGTATCCCACCGAGCACGACGCCGACGTCTTCGTCACGATCGATTCCCTCACGCTCGACACCATCAGCCGCACGCCGACGAGCGTGGGGCCGCTGGTGGTGATTCAGGGGGCGGAGGGCGACGTCCACGCCACCGCATGGCACCGCCAGTCGGGGGGGCCGTCCGCTCCAGTGCCCAACGTCAGCTTCCGCTGGTCCGTCGCAGACACCACGCTGGCGCGCATCGATGCCACCACCGGGCATCTGGTTGCCATCAAGGCCGGCATCACGCAGGTGCGCGTGGTCGCGACGAACTTCGACGTGGGAGCGGCTCCCGCCACACTCGATATTCGCGTGTCGGCCCCGCTGGCGATCGACAGTATCCGGCCCGACACCGTGCGGTACGGGGAGATCGCCACGGTGTACGGCGTCGGCCTCCTCGATACCATAGGCGTACTGCTCTCCATCGGCGACGCGACGCTCATTCCCGTGCCGTTCACCGACACATTGAAGGCCAACGGGTCGTCCCAGATCAGCTTCTGGGTGCCTCCGCCGGCGCACACGGCGCCCCTGTCCTACATCGCGTTCGGCGCGGGAGTGTTCGGCGCCACCCCGGACACCGTGGCGGTGATCCGACGTGATATCTACGAACCCAACGAAATCGCGCCGGCCCTGATCGACCTCGAGGCGAGACCGTTCCCGGGCACGGTGCTCGCCCCCCTGTTGTTCCTGAACCCCGCGTTGGCGTTCGAGCCGTTGCCGCGCGACGTGTTGCAGGGCGCGGACTGGTACCGCCTGCGGCAGCTCACGCAGCGGGATCTCACCATCGTCCTCAGCTCCGCGGTGCCGGGTACGTTCCAGACGTTCCTGACCGACCAGCTCACCTTCCAGGCGTCCGATACGAGTTATCACATCGGTCCGGATTCCTGGACATTCGGGCCGCAGACGCACGCGTGCCACGGTGCCGCGTTCGCGCCCAAAGAGGCGCCGGCCGACTCCACGGTGGTGGCCCTGCACGACTTCCCCGCAGGGTCGTTGGATGCTGTGGCGGTCTACACCCAGCCGGGCCGGTATGCACTGGTGGTGTACGAGGGGTACGGGACCACCGGGAAGGGGATCGTCCGCGACGCGCACGAGGAAGACGATTACTGCTCGGCGGCCGACGCGAAGCCCGACACGCTACCGTTCCAGAGCTCGGCTCTCACGATCGACAATCCGCACGACGTCGACTGGTTTCGCTTCAGCTTCGCGGGCGGCTTCTTTCAAGCGCGCACGACCGCGCCCGCGTCGTCCACGGCGGACCCAAGCGACATCGATCTGTATCTCTTGCGGGTCCCTAACCCTGGTGACACGGTGATGACGGTCGTGGCGAGCTCCGCCCACCCCGGCTCGGACGAGAACATTCAGCCCCTCCTCGGCCTGGCCGCTGGACAGTACTACCTGGTCGTGACGGACTTCGCCGGCGTGCCCACGCACTATTCTCTCTGCTTCGGTTCCGGCAGTTGCGTGCCCCCGCCAGCACTCCCCGCGCCCTCTCCGGCCGAGCGCCAGGCCGCCACCGCGCGCCGCGCGCGTCTCGAGGCGGCCATCCGGCGACGCGACCTCCAGGTTGCACCGGTCCATCCGGGCAAGACGCGCCGATGACCAGCCCTGTCGTCGAGTGCTTCCGCTGCCACACGCCGATTCCCGGCAACAGCAGATTCTGCCTGTCGTGCGGTGCGGACGTATCGGGCGGGGACGGACTCACCAGCACCAGCAGCGTCGACATCGTGCGCGAGCGGCTGCAGCGCATCATCGAGGGCAAGTACCGGCTCGAGCGCTTGCTGGGTAAGGGGGGGATGGGCCAGGTCTTCCTGGCGCATGATTTGACGCTCGAGCGCGAGGTCGCGATCAAGGTGCTGCCGCCCGACGTCGCTCAGGACGACCAGGTCGTGCGCCGCTTCCAGCAGGAGGCCAAGACCGCCGCCAAGCTCGACCACCCCAACATCATTCCCATCTACCGCGTCGAGAGCGAGGGCGGGCTCAACTACTTCGTCATGAAGTACATCTCGGGCACCTCGCTCGAGGATCTGCTCGACAAGAAGGAGCCGCTCCCGGTGCCGGAGATCCAGCGGATTCTCTGGGAAGCGGCCTGCGCCCTGGGACACGCCCATCAGCGCGGTGTGGTGCATCGCGACGTGAAGCCGGCCAACATCATGTTCGACCACGACGGCCGCGTGATGCTCACCGATTTCGGGATCTCCAAGGCGCTCCAAGCCGCGACAGGACTGACGGCGACCGGGATGATTATCGGCACGCCGCACTACATGGCGCCCGAGCAGGGGAAGGGCGGCGCGGTGGATGGCCGCGCCGACCAGTACTCCCTGGGCGTGGTGGGTTACCGCATGATCACCGCCGAGCTGCCGTTCAGCGGCGACTCGGTGCACACGATCATCTACAAGCACATCTACGAAGAGCCGCCGCTCGCGAGCACCAAGCGACCTGGTATCCCCGCGTCACTCACGATGGCCATCTCGCGGGCCCTGGTGAAGGAACCCGATCAGCGTTTCCCCACGATGGAGGACTTCGCCACCGCCGTCTGGCCGGAGCAGCCGGTCGCCTCGCCGGCCAGGTCGAGGGGCCCGGCGCGACCGCGCTCCCGGGCGACCGCCGACGCACCCACCGAAATCACGGGCGCGCCGACGACGCCGCTCCCCGCCGCGAAGGCGCGCCGGCGTCGCTCGCGGGCCCCTGTGGTCATCGGACTCGTCGTGGTGGCCGCTGGCGTGGGGGGATATCTGATGCTGGGACGCGAAGAGACTGCTCCCCGCTCCCCGCTCCCCGCTCCCTCCGTCGATACCGTACGGATTCAAGACACGGTTCGCGTACCGGTGCCGCGCCGGCCCGCGCCGGCGAAGCCGCGGGAACAAGCGCTGGTGGCCGTGGCCCAGGGATTTCTGACCATAGCGGCCGACCCGTTCGGCGAGGTCTACATCGACGGCGTCGATGCCGGCCAGACGCCGCTGGTCGAATACGCGGTGAGGCCCGGCCGGCACACGATCCGCATCGAGCACGCCGGCTTCAAGACGATAACGGAAACCGTGCAAGTGGACGCGAGCAACACGGTCCGCAAGCGCTACACCCTGCTTCCGGAGTGAGCGGCATGACCTGGCACCTCCGCGCGCTCGTTCTGCTCGTGGGTTTCGCCGTGCCGGCGGCCGCAGGCGCGCAGGCCGTTCAGAACGCCACGTTGCGCCGCGCGCAGCAGGCTTACGACAACCTCGAGTACCGTCAAGTGGTGTCGCTCGCCCAAGCCGCGCTGCGCGAGCGGCTGACCGGAGCCGAGCGCGCGCGGGCGTACGAGCTGCTCGGCTTCACGTACGGCGCCCTGGACTCGATCCTCAGGGCAGTGGACGCATTCAAGCAGGTCGTCCTGATCGATCCGGAGCGACAGCTCGACCCGAACCGTGTTTCGCCCAAGGCGTACAGCGCGTTCGACGTGGCGCTGCGCCAGGTGCTGTTGGTGCGGCAGCTGCGGGTCGACAGCACGAGCTTTGTGGGGGGACGGGGGGCGGTGCCCATCCGGTTCACGGTGACCCAGCCGGCGCGGATCGTGACGCGGGCAATCGGGACGGGGGGGAGCTACGTGATCGACTCGGGCGCCTGGAACGGCCAGGTGAACCTGAGCTGGCCCGCCCGGCTCGCGAACGGTGACCCGGTACCGGCGGGGAACTACACGGTGGTGGTCGAGGCGCGCCTCGGACAGAACGCGTTTTCCGCCTCCCAACCGATCCGCGTGAGCCACGGCAGCGTGGACACCCTGCCGTCCCTCACGAGCCTGCCCGGCTACCAGTACCTACCCGAGACAGAGGTGCCACCCCAGAGCTGGCGTCCGTTGGGGCTCGCTTTCCTTTATACGGGGGGCGCGCTCGTCGGCACGCTGGGGCTCGAGAGCTCGAGCTTGGGCTCGAGCTCCAAGCGGGAGCTCGCGGTGGTGGGAGGTGCGGCGCTGGTCACCGGCTTCGTCATGACTCTGCGAAAGCCCGCTCCCCGGCCCGCTGCCGCCAACATCCTCTACAATCGGCTGTTGCGCGACCAGATCGCGCGACGCAACCAGGACATCGCGAAGGAGAACGTGGCGCGGCGCCAGCAGGTGCAGCTCACCCTGGTGCCGCTGCCCAAACCAGGCGGTGCGGGGCCCCGGTGAGCCGCGCGACCGCGGGCGTGGTACTGCTCGTCCTGGCTGCCCGGGCCGCTCCGGCCCAGGGAATCACGGTGACCGTGGGTCCGCAGCTCGCGCTCGCGAGCTATCGCGAGGTGGCCTCGGGGCTCCGCTATCAGGGCACCGGGTTCGGGGGCGCCGCCTCCGCGCGCTACCGCAAGCTCTCGGCCGAAGCAGGTGTCGTGCGCCTGACGCTCGACCCCGCCGCGGGCGGCACCGCGACCAGCGGCTTCACGGCGACCGAGGTGGACGTGTGGGTCGCCTACGACCTGGCGCCGTACGCGAGCATAGAAGCGGGCTTCATCCGGCGCACTGCCGACCCGGAGTTCGACGCGCAGTCAGTGGGAGCGGTGCGCATCGGAGCGCGCTCGTTCTACGAGATCGGGCCGGGAGCCACCGTGCTGTTCCGCGCCAACTACCTCGCGGCGCCGAAGTTCTCCGGCGGCGGCCGCGCGGGGTTCTCGATCGACCTGGGGCTCGGCCTCGACGTCCGCCTGGCGGGGCGGTTGCACGGCACGGCGGGCTACACGTTCCAGCGGATCAATCGGAAGACGAATCCCGGCGGGACCGGGGAGATCGACGCGCCAATTCAGGGAACGATCGCGCGAGTGGGATTGGCGGTGGGGTTCTAGCAGGGCTTCATGGGTTCGGTCGACCGATCTCCCAGTGATGGCCGAACGGATCAACCACGCGGCCCAGATGCCACCCATACGCGTCCTGCATGGCGGTGACCTCTCGGGCACCCGCCGCCAGTGCCTTCGCGAACATCGCGTCAGGATCCGGCACGGTGAGGACCATCCGAACCGACCCACCGCCCAGCGACTCCGGACTGAAGTTGTGATGCTCGGGCGACTCATCAGCCACCCAGAACTCCGCGCCGTCCACGGCCAGCCGAGCCACGACCCCACCGTCGGGAGCCTCCACACGGTAGACCTCGACCGCCCCGAATGCCGCCTTGTAGAACTCAACAGCACGGGCGCCGTGCCGTACCGACAGCATCGGCGCGACCGAACAGGTGACGGAAGTCCCCTCGTCCCCCACCTAGACCGACGATGCAGCCGGACGGAAGCCCTTTACGGCGGCCACCCCCAGCCAGACGAAGAGCACCAGCACGAGGGCCTGCGTGAGGGCAAACGGCGGCTCGGACTGGGTGGGTGCGGCGACGAACAACACCGGAATCCGCTTGAACAGCTGCGCGACCAGGACGAAGACGTTCAAGTACGTGGCGAGGACGACGCCCACCGCGTAGGTCGCGCGCCACGCTCCAGCCAAGTGTTTGACGTAGTCCGCGACGATCACGGCGGCCAGCACCATCAGCGAGACGGCCCCCACGATGTGGGACGGCAGCAGCTTGACGAAGGGAAAGCCGAATCCGCTGGCGTTCGCGAGGACCGTGGTGACGACGAAGACGGCCGCCCAGCGGTCGAGCCGGGTCCCCGATGCGAGCGCTCCTGCCACGACGAGGCCCGCGACGATGCCAAGCAGACTCAACACGGTGTGGAGGAGGGTGTACGTGGTGATGCTCAGACCGAGGATCATCGGGGCGCCCTTCGCGAGAAGGGGCCTAATGTACGCGGGGTGACTCTATGCGCCAGCCGCGGGGATTGCTCCGTCTCAGGCGATAACCAACCCCCGCAAGTGTGACCTTTGACCTAGGAAAACCGCTTGGCTCGCCGCTATCGTGCTCTTGCGCCCACCGTTCACCAACCGGGGGGTAGTCCAACATGAACCGCAAGGGTTTCACACTCATTGAGCTGCTGATCGTGGTGGTGATCATCGGCATCTTGGCCGCCATTGCGATCCCGAAGTTCGCCAACACGAAGGCGAAGGCGTACATCGCCTCGATGAAGTCGGACCTTCGGAACCTGGTGACCGCCGAAGAGGCGTACTTCGCCGACTCGGTCAAGTACAGCGCGACCACGGCGTGCACCACGCCGCCCACCGCGGGTGCGGTCAACTTCTGCGTCACGACCGGGAACAACCTCGGCGTCGTCGGCCTCGCGGCCGGTAACGGCGGCTGGGCCGTGACGATCACGAACAACAACCTGACGACCCCGCTGGTGACGTGCGCGATCTTCATCAACACGGCGGTGTTGGCACCGGCGGTCACGGAAGGCGCACCCGCCTGTCAATAAGCGGTCGACCTCTCCGGCTGACACCACGAAGCCCCGTCACCGCGTAACGGATGACGGGGCGTCTCATTGGGCGGATGCGCCAGGCGGGATTCGAACCCACGACCTTCGGCTCCGGAGGCCGACGCTCTATCCAGCTGAGCTACTGGCGCGGGGACAACCGCAGGTTATGGAGGTTGGTGGAGGATTGTGAAGGTTGGTGGAGGATACGATAACCTCCACCCACCTCCACCCACCTCCACCGTCCTCGACAACCTCCTATCAGATCGGGGCGAGTGGATTTGAACCACCGACCTCCTGGTCCCGAACCAGGCGCGCTAACCGGGCTGCGCTACGCCCCGAACTACTAGAGCCTAAGAGGCTAAGAGGCTAAGAGGCTGCTGCATGCGCCCAGGAGGACTCGAACCCCCAGCCTCTTGATCCGTAGTCAAGCGCTCTATCCAGTTGAGCTATGGGCGCGAGTGGGCGGTACTAGACTCGAACTAGTGACCTCCACGATGTCAACG
>Ga0209160_1001242_pt1 | contig 21338 bp, 12 predicted proteins | sample GraSoiAngelo_153_FD_186167 | JGI IMG/M metagenome (GOLD analysis project Ga0209160, IMG submission 186167) | Grasslands soil microbial communities from the Angelo Coastal Reserve, California, USA - 14_1009_12_40cm (SPAdes) (version 2) | ecosystem: Environmental > Terrestrial > Soil > Grasslands ... | reverse complement strand
TCCTGCGGCGGAACCACAACCCCCGCGCCTTGTGCAGTAACCATCTCCGCCATCCAGCCAGGGTAGTTCACCAGCACCGGTAAGCCGCTCGCCAGATAATCAAAGAACTTGTTGGGGGAGGTTCCGTAGTAAAAGGCCGGCACATTGGCGAGGATCATCAAGCCCACGTTCGCACGCCGGCACAAAAACTGGGCCAAAGCCTTCTTTGGCATCGGGTCCACGAACAAACAGTTATCCAGCTTTTCGCGGTGTGCCCGTTCGATAAGGACGGGTTTTTCCTTCCCGTCACCGATAAACACAAGAAGGATATCTGTGCGCCCGCGCATGCGCAGTTGTGCCGCTGCATCCAGGGCGGCCCCCAAACCGTTGGCAACACCGTGAGCGCCGGTAAACGTCGCCACAAACGCGTCTGGCGGCAAACCGGGGATTTCAGGTAGCGGCTGTTCCGCGTCGGGGGCAAACAAATCCAGATTGCAGCCATTCGGCGCAGTAACGACGCGGCTTTCTGGAACACCACGTCGAGTGATGCCCTGTGCGATTCCGGGTGAAAGTGCAATGCAGGAATTTGCTGAGTGGTAAGCCACGAATTCCAGCCAGTCCAGCATTAACAGCACGACGGGATTGCGTAAAACGCCCATTGCCCGCGGCAGCTCTGGCCAGAGATCGCGCACCTCAAAGACGAATGGTTTGCGGCGTAACCAGCGCGCAACGATCCCCGGCAACGCGGCGGTCAAGGGCGTAGAGGTAGCAAATACCACGTCGTAGTCCAGCCTGAGCGCCAGAATAACGCTGCGAAACGCGAACCGCAGAAACGTCCAGGATCGCCACAGGAAACTGTCGTAGTTGGAGTAAGGCAATTCCAGTTCGATAACGTAAATGCAATCTACGCTGCCTTCGCGCCGCCCACTCAAAAACGGGCCAGAAAGCCCGGACTTAGACCGCGCAGCAGCGCCACACACCATGGTGACCCGGTGGCCGGATGCTAGCAGCCGCTTCGAGATTTCGTAAGAGCGGGTGCCACTGGCTCCATATGGCGTTGAAAAATGCTGGTGGAAGTACAAAACGTGCATGGCTTACGACAGCGTAATGGTCGTTGTAAGAACAGCCGGTGATTGGTCTATTTCCACTTCCAGAACCGGCACTGTCGATTTTTCCAGGTAATGGAGCGATTCCCAGCCGCTTTCAAGACTCATGCGGCGGATAGGTACACTGCTCTCCACCCGTATCCGTCCCATGACTGAAGCGCATCCTGTTTCATTCTGCGACCAATTTCCCGGAGCCAGACGCCAGCGCAGCACTGCCTTTCGCTTGAATCCCTGCACTTGGTCCATCACAGAAAGCGCTCCAGCTCTCAAAGTGACGGTCCGCTTGTGCTGTGCTCCCCAAACATCCGTGTAACTTCCCGCCCAAGATTGCCCATCGGCGCTTGTGGTGATTGCAGGCATCCCGACAACTCGCACCCAGTCGCCATACAGGAACCGGCCGAGCCGGGGCATTTGATCGTGGCCGTCAAACTGCTGTATGTTGTGCCCTACCACGCTGGCGAGGACCTTGGCCACAGCGCCGCCGTCGGCATAGGCGTAGGTGCCACCGTCCCGCAGAAGGTTCTTTCCCTTCCACCACAAGTCAAGGTGAAGCGCATCCGCATGCGCCGGACGGAACCGCGCGGTGGGCGCGCGGAGCAACACCCGCGCACCTGTTCTATTGCGTATGACCACGTAGCCGCCATCAGGGAAAACGGCGCTGCTCAAATCGTTCAGCCAAGGTCGCACGGGCCCTTCAGCAGGAACACCCAGCCAGGCCGCAGATACGTCCCACGGACCGGATTCTAATGCTGCGCTACAGATGAACAGGAGCGAAGCAAGCTGCAAGCATGGTCGGAAGTCCCGGTAAACGCTGGCGTCTAAGCGGTATGGGTGCGCCCCGTCATTCGCCCCCAGATTCGGGCCGTCGCCACTTGTGGGATCAATCAACGCGCCCAGCCATCGCGTTGCGGCAGCCGCCCGAGTATAAAAATCTTCGGCGAATGGTGCCTCCCCCACATATCGCCGCCATGCTTCCGCAACACTGAGAGTGTCGAGCATCAATCGGTGGTAAGTAAGCGAATGCTGCGAGAAACTCCCATCGGGCAAAACCAGCCGGCAGACCTGACTATTGAGCAGCTTGCGACCTTTCTCGGCCCATTGTTTGGCGCGGTATCTCGCATCGCCCTCGCCATGCCTAGCCAGCCACGTACCACCCACGAAAAGACCCGCAGCTTCACTCGTTGCGTGATTGTTGTCCTGCGCGACGGTGTAAAACGTAGTGAGGTCAACGCGACGGCAATGCGCCTCGACGAAAGCCACCAGCCCTGATCCAACATTCTTTTCCAGCCCCGCCATGCGCAATGCCAGCAGCGCGTTAATCAGCCGGATGGAGGTTTCCTGTCCGCACATCCAGTTAGGGCCGGTGTTAGGAGGATTGCACCGCCACCAGTCCTGCATCCAAAGCTGCATAGCCGAGAGGTAACGTGCGTCCCCGCTTATCCGCCAGGCGCGGGCAAAGACCGGCGCCCAACTGAACCGGGATATCTCCCAGACGACTTTGATGTCTCCCACATCGGCGCTAAAGTCCGCAATTTCGCTCCAATGCAGTGCGGGCTGCGGGTGTCGCTTATTCTGAAACGGGTTCAGGAACCAATTCGGTGGATTTCCGATGTCATGGGCATGTACCGAGAAGTAGTTCGCCCTCCCTGTGAGCAGCTCGTCGGCCTCGGTTAAAACCGAGCGGTCGGACCATGGTACAGGCGGCTGAGCGGCGTCGCGTAACGAATCAACTCGAAGCTCAAGTGGAACCGCTTTGCGCGGCGGAAGCAGCCACCTGTAAATCCCCGCCCGCTTGCAAGCACGGTGGATCACTACGCGCGCCACATTGACGACTCCGAGCCGCAGCCCCGTGGAGAGATAGATGATCAGCCACTGCACTGGGTGGAGGTCTGGCTGACTGCCAGCCCTAGGGCAGCTCCGAACAATTGTTTCATCGTTATGCCAGCGTAGGCGGCCACTCAATTCTTTCAAACTTCTGGATCCCCACCCCCCGCTAAAGCGCTCCGGGGCACGTCCCGCGGAACTAACCCTACTTAGCGGTTCCCTAGCGGCCACTGAGGCCTTCCGCTATCTCGATTGCAACGCGGGAAACCTCAAAGATTTCCTCTGCCGGAATCGGCGAAGGTTCCCCCGACCCAACGGCCTTGAGAAATGCTTGTACACAAGCGACATGCCCCTTGTCCTGCCGCCAGGTCCGGAAGCCTCGAAATCCGGGGCAACCAAAGCCACGCAGCACGCGGAAGTTTTCAATCTGAAGAATCCGCCCTGAGGCAAACACCTCAACCCGCTCCTTCGGAAAGGAACGATGCCCGTTGGCGTAATACTGAATGGAGGCAATCGAGCCGTCTTCAAACTCCAGTGAAATCTGCGCAGTATCCAGACTGGGTGCAGCGCCATTCCTACCCCGCATTGCATCGGCGCGTGCCCCCACAATCCGCGAACCCACCAGGAAACGCGCCAGATCAATGAGGTGACAAGCTTCTCCAAGAATGCGCCCTCCGCCAACCTGTGCGTCCTGCGTCCAATGATCCGGGGGAATTGCACCCGCATTCATTAACAGGCTCAGTGACTTGGGGCCCTGCATCCCCCGCAGAACCTCCCGCATGCGCCGCACATGCGGAGAGAATCTGCGGTTGAATCCGACGAGAATGATCGGCGCCACACCCTGCGCCGCGGACTCGGCGTACGCAGTCTCAACTTCGGTGAGCTGCTCCAGGTTCAAGGCTAGCGGCTTTTCCACATACACATGCCGCCCACCGCGCAGAGCTTCTGACGCAAGGCGAGCATGGCTATCGTGCCGGGTGGCGATAAACAGTGTGTTGATTTCCTTCTGCGCAAACAGCTCGTCGGTACAGGTGGACGCTTTGGCGAAGCCGAACTTCTTTCCATAGTGAACGGCATTCAAGCCATTTGCCGTCACAAGCGTATGTAGTTCCGCCCCGGCTTTCGCCAGCGCAGGAATCAGTATCCGCCCGCCATAGTTGCCAGCACCAATGCACCCGACAACCGGCTTTGTGGCTGGGCCGAAAGACCTTGTGCCGTCGAGCACAACTGTGCGAGAGTCCGTTTCCCCGTTCGACCCCGCCTCCGGGTACTGCAACACTATGCCGAGAGAAGGCTCGCCGCTGGTCAGGACGGAATAAGCCGCTTCAGCGCGTTCGATGGAGAAACGATGTGTAATCAACGGCGCCACGTTCAGGGCATTCGACACCATCAGATCCAGAACTGCCTCGAAGTTGCGCTGCTCGGTCCAGCGCACGAACCCGATCGGGTAGTCTTGGCCTTTTTGCTCGTAGGACGCGTCGTAACGGCCGGGACCATATGAACAGGACACCTGGAACGTAATTTCCTTCTCGTAAAAATCCTGTCGCGAGAGTTCGAGTCCAGTGACCCCCACGAGCACAATCCTGCCGCGCCTGCGGCACATCTTGGCAGCCTGCGAAACCGGCTGGGAACTTGCTGTCGATGCCGTGATGATCACCGCGTCCACACCTCGGCCACGGGAAAAATCCATTGCGCTCCTGACGAGATCTTCACCTGCGGACGGATCCACGGCGTATGCACCGAACTGGCCCGCCATCTCAAGCCGCTGCGGATCGTAGTCGATGGCCATCACCCGACAACCGTGGGCGCGTAACATCTGTACAGTCATCAGCCCGATAAGTCCTAGGCCCGTTACCACGACCGTTTCACCAAGCGTGGGCTGGGCCAAGCGCAGGCCCTGGAGGCCGATCGCACCCAGCACGGTGAACACGGCCGATTCATCTTCGACGTTGTCGGGGATGCGTGCACATAGATTCTTTGGCACGCTCACAACCCCGGCATGGCTGCCATTGGAAACTACCCGATCGCCCGGTCTAAACTGGGTAACACCAGCGCCCACCTCAATTACGGTACCCACGTTGCAGTAGCCCAGTGCCAGCGGTTGGTCAAGCTTGCTGCGCACCGCATCTATCGCGGCCATTGGACCGTCGGTGCGCATCTTGCCGAACAGCATCTTGACCTTGTCGGGCTGCTCCCGTGCCCTGTCGAACATCGAAGCACGACCGAAGTCGATCAGCATGCGCTCGGTGCCCGCGGAGATCAGTGTGCGCTGCGTTCGGATCAACACATGGCCTCGCTGGAGCGAGGGGACGGGAGCATCGATCAGCGATGTTGCGCCCGTACCTATGTTCAGAAGTACTTGTTGCACGGAACCCTAAAAGGAGACACTGGACAGTGCATCCCGGCCTGGGCTCGGCATTCGACAGCTCACTCTTTGGGCCTGCTCTCAGGCTGATATGGTTTTTTATGCACCATGTTAACTTGCATCAAACTACGGTCTGACGAGCGTGGGGCACCAAGGCGTCCTTCTCCGACCGCCTAGGGTAATTGATCAGAACTGCTCGAAAGCTTCCCTTGAACACAAACAGACTACCGGCGGCGGCGCCAATGGTTCCAAATAATTCAATCAGAGCTGCAATGTCCTTGAGCGATCCAGCGCCCCCCAGAACAGTCATCGGAAGATTGGTGGCATCGCGCACTTTTCTGGCGAGTTGAAGATCGTACCCTGTCATTAGCCCGTCGCAGTCGATCGAATTGATGACCAGTTCGCCCGCGCCTAGATGCTCAGCCGTCTTGGCAAATTCGACAGGGCTGAGGCCTGTACCCTTTGTTCCGTTATGGATAAAGATCTCGTAGGACTCGCGGCCCTTGATCTTCTTCACGTCCATGACCACAACAACGCTCTGGCTACCGACGACCTCGGCGGCCTTCGCGATGAGATCGGGGTTGTCAATCACAGCCGAACTCATCGCCACCTTTTCGACACCTAAGCTGATGATCTCTTCGACTTGCTCGACTGTTTTGACGCCCCCGCCGTAGCACAGCGGCATCCGGCATTCGGCGGCCAGATTCTTGATGAGTGCGTAGTCGGGCTCCTTCTGATGTACGGAAGCATCGATGTCCACCACGATAATTTCATCAACTTCCTTCTCGTTAAAAATCTTTACGGCGTTGATTGGATCGCCCACATACTTTGGATTGCCGAAGTTGACGGTCTTGACCAGGCCGCCATTCTTGACCAAAAGGCAAGGTGTAATTCGCGGGCGCAACATGCTTACAACTCGGCAAAATTCTTCAGGAGCTGGATGCCCCATTGATGGCTTTTCTCCGGGTGAAACTGAACACCAAAAATATTCCCGGCGCGAACACACGATGCAAAGGGACCGCCGTAGTCCGTTACGCCAAGAATTATGTTTTGGTCTTTCGGCGCGAAATAGTACGAATGCAGGAAGTAAAACCTGCCCGTCGCTCCGATATCCTTGAACAAGCACTCCCGGCATCGGGGTTCGACGTCGTTCCATCCCATATGCGGAAGGTATGCTCGCTGGGATGGTGCCGCGCGGTCGAATTTCTTGACTTCGGCATCAATCCATCCGAGCCCTTCCCGCGAACCCTCGTCGCTTCGTTTGGCGATCATTTGCATGCCCACGCAAATCCCCAGCACAGGCCTGCCTTTGGACAACACCAGATCGTCCAGCACGACCCGCATCCCTGAGTTATTCAGGTGGGCCATGGCCCAGTCAAACGAACCAACCCCTGGCAGAATCACTCTTTCCACCCCGGCTAGCTCTTCCGCCGTGCGGGCGATCCGCACGGGAATATTCAGACGCTTATAGATGTTGGCGATCGCGTGAATATTGCCAACGCCGTAATCGATTATTGAAATCATCTTTTCACTGTTGCTTTTTCCAGCCCCATAAGCTGCATCACACGAGCGCCCAGCAGAAACAGATACACCTGATTCTTATAGTCCTTGTAGGACTTGCGCGGCGCCTCCATGTACCCTTGCAGCTCGGCCACGGATATTCCCAGCTTGGTGGCGATATACTCAAAATCGTGAGCAATGGTTTTGTCGTCGTAAGGCGGCTGCGCGAGGTCCGCCAGGGCCTCTTGCCGCGTCATTTGGCCGGTCAGGATCAGGCTCGCATACTGCACTCTTCTGGTATCGAAGCCAAATTTAACCGGGAGCCAGTATCCCTCGTAGAATTTCGTGAATCGGGACTCAAAGTGCTTGCGCGGATAGATCTGCCATCCAAACTTATCGCTGAGCAACTGCATTGCATCCCTTTTTATATAGGGCAAATAGTCCAGCGGCTTGACCACCTCGATTCCCTTGAAATACCTCAAATAAACCTTGTGTCTCAGAATGCCGGAGAGAGGGAAATTGACCAGTGGCGCTTGCCCAAATCTCCCATGAATATCCCGGATCTGCCACAAGTCGGTTCCGTAGTAAAAATAGTCCAGGGGATTCCGCACGCATTCCGTTGAAATATTGCCGCCCGTGAGTATGTACTTAACCCCATGCTTTTCAGCAAATTTGTACATCGTGGCAAAAAACGCATGATCTTGCGGCAAATCGATATGCGGTACGCCCGATTTGAAAAACGCCAGCTGAAGGTCCCGCATCTCCTTCCAATCGATCACTTCCGTGAACAATTCCAAATGCAGCTTATCGATTAACTTTTCAATGTTGTTCACGGCGATCTGCGAGTTCCACCCGCCGTCGACGTGGAACACCAGGGGACGCAGGCCGAGCTGCTCTTTGGCGAGATACGTCAGGTACGAGCTGTCCGCTCCGCCGCTGATCCCGATGATGCAGTCGAACTGCTTTCCCGCCCCGGCCCTCTTGATTTGGTCGACCTTCTTCTTGAGGACCTTCATTCCGGCTTCGTTGGGCTGCCATTTCGGCAGAACTCGCTTATAAAAAGTGTTGCACTGATCGCACATCCCTTTTCCGTCAAACGTGATCTTTGGATCGGACGTGTCCATTACGCAATATGTACACAGTTGATAGGGTTTCACGGCAACGCCTCTAAAATGTGAACAGCGTCAATTGCTCCAAATGGTTGATGATTGGTTGACGGTGCCTGCCATGGTCAACGTCCTGCGCGACATCGTGACGGGTTCCATCCCGGGCCGCTGGGGGCGGTGAACGGCGCTTGCGTATTCACAAAAGTGCCGGTTAGGAACTTCCCGGTGTCAAATCAACCGGACGGACGCATTCAAACGACGCCGGCTTCGGCGAGATAGCCCTTCAGCAGTTCGAGTTTAGATTCGAACCTAAACTCAGTGCGCGCCCTTTGATACGCGCTAGTTTGCAGTTGGCTTCGCTTCGCGGAATTCTCAATGACTGTTCTTACCGCATGCGCCAACGCTTCCGGAGAACCAGGGGGTACGTACAATCCGCAATCTGCAACGACAGTTCGAACACCACCTACGTCGCAGGTAATTATACAAGCACCAGCTCCCATTGCTTCTGCAATAGCGAGACCGAATCCCTCATAGTGAGAGGGCTGCACGTAGATCTCACATGTACGCAGGAGTTCTATTTTTTCAGCACGGCTAATCGGGCCAAGCCACTCGACGTTGTCTTGAATGCCATGTTCATCGATCAGGTCGCGTAAAAACTGAGCGCCATCTCCCTCGTGCCCTGCCAACTTCAACGTAACCGGGAAACCGTGGTTTTTTAATGTAGATACCGCTGCTAAGAGTTCTGGAATTCCCTTGCGAACCAAATTGTGTTTACCACTCCACGACAAGTTAAACAACGTCATCTGCCTCTGCGGAGCAGCGCCCTGCAAATAGTCGGCGTCTAGTACGAGTGGGAAATACCTGCCATTGTTCAACTTAAAATATGGACCACAAGCGTCCAGTTCTTTATTATCAATGAAAAGGTTTCGCGTACACCATTGAGCGGCAAGTCTGATCAAAAGTCGCTGCCACCAAGGGCGTAAAAAGTAGTCAACTCCATCAAATCCATCCGGAAACTTGAAATTGAAGATCCCGGTGATTATGCACGGCTTATTCCTTAATCTTGCGAAGACAACAGGCACCAAAGCGTACGTCCACCACCAAACGAAAACCGCATCGAACCTCAGTGGAATCTCTCTGTATCTAGTACAAACCACCACATCGTGCCCCAGCGCTTTTAAGGCATCGATGTCTTGCTTGTAGTACTCAAAGGCCTGAATGTTTGACCGACTATCGTTACAGTAGAAAAGGATCTTTGCCATCTATCGCTCGGAGCGGTCTGGCTTGTAACTTTATTCCTGTTACGTATTGCAAGAGCAGCAGCATGAGAAAATTCACTGCAGGCAGGTAAAAAGCAGTCGATTCATCGCCACGAAAGGCGTATACAACACACGCAAAATAAAACGATAACATCACATCGCGAAAGAGGCCCTTCTTATCTCGAAAGAGCTTGTCGAGCCAGGTTACGAAAAAGGCGAGCAGCGGCATAACCATAATTGTCACCGCCACCCCAAAGCTTATGAAGAATAGCCCAAACAACCCTGGCGGCATGCTGCCCCGTCGCAGTGAATCCCCGCCTCCGACTAGGTCAGAAAATATCGCTGAAATGTCTTCGATCTTCAGTCCTGCCGAGTATCCCGCGGGCAAAAAGAAAAAAACTATCCGGCGCATTAACGCAAGCGGTACGAAAAAATTGTTATTTATGTTCTGATGAATAGCCTCTATGGTGGCACGGTAAAAATATGACAGGTCGCCAAATTGAATGGAATCTGCCAGCCAAGACTGCAGCTCCGACGTTAAGTCGACGTCCCCTCCTAACAAATATCTGGGTACAGCATCTCGGGCAAAGTTCGTCACATAAAGTATTGCAAACAAGGTAGCTGCGAAGACTACGTGGCGAGCCCTTACGTGAATTCTGCCTCCCGATGAGTCATATCGCGCGGCGAGCCACCCTGATAGTAAATAGAATATCCATTTTCTGTCTTTAGTCACGACCCCATATAACACTACTGCTGCAATGCAAGAAAGCAGTATCATCCGATTTCCTTTAGAACTAATGTTGAATCTGTATATATAAAACGGCGTAAAGGCAATCAGGTACACCGAGAGTAGGCCCACCAGTATTAGAAACGGCTCCTCGCTAGTCCACGAAAATCTAGAGGAACGAAGGAGTTCACTAAAGTCCATCTGGGCAGAGTAAAGAAAGACAAAGTAGCCAGCGACAATTAGAAACCCCACGCAGCTGTCGTATGTCGAAGATCGCCGTCTCACAAACTCACTGAGCTGAGCTGGCTTTCGTAATATGCTTATCAACAGTGCGAACAAAAGAAGCGTAATACCACAAACGTTGAACAAGACATACGCCTCCTCACCGCTGAAGGGATTCATCGCGCCCGAGACGATTGATCTTGCACCACCGAAGGAGACGTGAAGAACAATGGGAACTGCTATATAAACTACGAAATAAACTAAATAGAAAAAGCACGTCGCAAAGTTGCTAGCTTTCTTCAGTATGAGCTCGTTATAGAGCAGAACGAGACATAGCAAGGCTTGAGCAAAAAGAAGAAGAATTATCATACAACGTGTCGTTATGGGTTCTTCCTGAGCGTACAGTGTGAGTCAGACATAGTTTTCTTGGGAGCGTAAAAAAAGGGAGGCAGGTACCTCAACACCACCAAACCGAGGAGAAGTGCCTCGGCGAGGACAAAACAGATGGCCGCTCCATTCTCGCCCAGCCGTAACACCAGAACTACACAGCTCGCCAGACTGAGCAACCCAGTGGCCAGAATAGCCCCAAACAGATATCGCTGCGCACTCAGCACGTTGAGTCCCGCCCATCCGAGCATGAAGTTGGGGATGCCCAAAAGGGCCACGAGGCTCATCAAACCGACCAGAGCTGCGATGTGATCCACGTTCTTGATCCGTTGCAGCCAGGGTATGGTAGGTCCGAGCGCCAAGTAACCAGCGGCAAGAATCGCCAAAACCACTACGAGCGCTGCGAGTTGCGGCCAAGTAATCCGCAGGAGTTGGCGCAATACCGCAGGCCCTGGCCGCTCGGCCGAACGGCCGATGCGTAATGCTTTGAGAAAAAACAGTTGGTTCAGAGGGCGCATGGAGGCCTGGATGGCCTTCACGATTTTTTCGGCCATGGAGTAGGCTGCCACCCCCGCCCCCGACCCGCCGAGCGCGCCGAGCACAATCACGTTGACATCACGATAAAGGATGACGCTCATGTTGCTCGCGAAGATTTCCTTGCCGGACCAGAGCATCTGTTTCAACGTGGCGCGCGGAACGGCCACAAACCTGATGCCGAGCCGTTGCTGGGCGTAGAGCAAAGACCCGATCGCTCCCGCCATATAGACCAGCCCAATCACCAGTGGCACTCGCGCATAGTCGGACCGCTCCCTAACCAGAAACAAAACAAGCGCCACGGCACCCGCCCTGCTGAGGAGCGTGAACAGAGCAACCGGGGCGTTGCGTTCAAGGCCCAGAAAGAGCCAGTTGGATTGCACGGCGTAGCTAAGAGGCACCAACAACCAGCACAGCGTAAGCGGGAGCAATTGCTCGTCTACACAGAGCGCCCCAAGCAGAGCCAGCGGCGCTGCAACGGCAAAAAGCGCCATCCGCAAATAGAAGATGGCGCTGAAGATCTGTGACAGCCGGTCCCGATCTTTCTCCGGCGTGAGCTCAACCACCCGGGCCACGCCATCGATCTCAAAACTGTAAAGGACGATGGCGAGCAAGAAAATCGACAGCGCTTCGGAGAGCACCACCTTGGCATACAAGTCCGCCCCCACAACCCCCAGTGTGAACGGGTAGATGAGAAGCGGCAGTACCCCATTCGAGACCTGGATACACGCCAGCGAAACCAAATTAATAAAATGTTTTTTCCTCTGCAAGGCACGAACATTAAAGTTGAAAAAGTCCGGGTACCACCTGACTCTCTCAGGCTGAGCACAAGGCGAAATGATTCGAGGCGGCGGGGAAGCGACGGCACATGAACTCTCCCCAACCTCAGTTGGCCTTGAGCTGGACCAGCTTAAGTGTCCGTCATGACTTTTTGCCGTTTCGGTCATCTCAACTGCCCGCAGCAACCTGGTAGGCCTTTAGAAGACTGGCGCCACGTCAGCGACGTCCACGTCCAGCGCCACCGAGCGCTGGATAAGGCTAAGTGATACCACCGCCCTCAGACTGTTCCTCTTCCGCCTCAATACGCCCTCAAGCCCTGCGAAAGGACCGCCTGTAATCCGCACACGCCGGCCAACTGTCAAGAACGGATGCGGTTCCGCGCGCAATCTCTGGCAAAGCCCCGAGCGCAGGATTTCCATTTCCGTGTCCGGCAGCGCAGTTGGCAACCCGCCAAAGCCAACCAGGCGAACCACGCTCGGAATCTGCACGACGCGGAGCCGGTTGCACAGCGCGAGCCGCACGAAGACGTAACCAGGAAACAAGGGAAGCTCCAATTGCACACGGCGGTCTTTCCAGCGGCGCACGGAACTGTAAAGCGGAAGAAAGTGCTCGACGTCGCGCGTGCCCAACTCCGCCGCGACGTGCTTTTCATGGTTTGCACACGTGTACGCCGCGTACCAGCGCTGTTCGGCCCAAAGCGCTGGCAGCGCAACCGCGCCGGCGTAATCCGCCGACTCGCGAGTTCCAATCGTCGGTGTCGAAGATGCCATATCGGACTCCAGATACAGCTTCGCCCCGTCACTTACAGGGCGATATGTGACATAACCATTTACTTTACAAATACTTGTGGACGGCTCTACTGATCGGCCGACCCGCTCATTGGCGGCCGACGACTGTCGAGTTCATCCTCAATTCTTCGCTCAGTCGATTTCGTGGGGCCCACGGCATGCGCGCTTTCAGAGCCCCGGCGACTTCTTCCGCGAAAACCTTGCGTGGATCTTGTGGATCAACTTCTTCCCAATGCGCCGATCCCAACACCCAAACGATCGACAAGGCAAAAGTCAGAAATGTGCCCAGAAACATGATCACCGAACGTGGTGGGAACGATTTCTTCTCCGGGATTCTGGCCGGATCTAGCACTTTGACGCTGGGTGTTTCCTTTGCCTCTTGCACTTTAGCGAGTTCGTATTGTTCGGTCAGCAGTTCGTAGACGGTTTCCTGGATTTTCGCGCGGCGGTAATAGTCGGCGTACTTTGCTCCGAGCAGCGGGAGACTCCGAATGGTAGGATAGGGCAGACCACCACCGGCCTTACCGGCGGATGGATCCCCTGTCTGTCCGGGGGATGCGCTAATACCGCCCACGGCATTCGCCTGCGTACCACCGAGCTTTTCGAGTTGCTTGCGAAGTTCCCCAACGCGAGCGTTTAAAGAATGGACGCGAGAATTGTTGTCGGTATAGATCTGGCGGAGCCCCTCGAGCTCCGATTGCGCTACGATCATCTCGCCGGCAATTGTTCCCGCAGCATCCAGCATCGCCTTTCCCTCCTGCTGGATATCAAGCGTGTTGTTCTTGCTGGAAAACTGCGCGAGTTGGTTGGAGGCATCATCCAAGTCTTGTTTCGCGACCTTGAGGCGCTCCTCGAGAAACTCGCGTTCACGGTGCGCGGAAGAAGTGGACAGTTCGGAAACAAGCGTATTCAATTGGTCTACATAGGCGCTCGCGAGGGCCGCAGCCCGCTGTGGAGTGTGATCCGTCACGCTGATGCTGATAATGCCGCTCTTCTTATCCTCTGAAATCGATGTATTTTCATCCAGTCTCGTCCGCGCATCCATGACGAGGCGCGTGCCGTAAACTTTTTTCAAATCAAACTGTTGGATGAGGCGGTCCTGTGATGTCTGGCTCCTCAGAACGCCAATAAACAGCGCGCCCGAACTCTTGACCCCGAGTAAGTCTCCGGCCACGGCTCCTAGTCCTCCTCCTGCCTTCGCCGCCATCGCCGCCATCATGGCCATACCCGAGGTGGATTGCGGATCCGGCGGCATGAGCTGCGTGGTTGACGTGTAGGATTTCGGAATCATGAACGCGACCAGAGTCGAGACGAGGAGACCGATTGCCCCAGTTCGGAAAAAGAACCGGCGACGTCCCCAAAGCAGACGCAGCTGTTCCGCTTGCCACTCGCGCGAATCTTCGAACGGCATTTCCGGCAGCAAAACCTCTCCCACAACCGGTTGCGGTGTAGTCTCAGGCTGCGGCTTGGCTGCCGTCTGCGTCACGTCTCTTCTTCCCTCCGCTCTTACCTTCCATACCGATTTCGCACCCGCTCATTTCCACTGATGAGGCGTTCGACTGGGCCCCCGGAGACCAAGGCTCATATCGGAACAGACCAATAGGTCAACTTGCACGCCACCATCGTTGAGTGTGCCTCCATCCGGGATATTGTTGACCTGTCCCGTTGAGCCCGATTTCACGAGGCTGCGGGTCATTTCCTTCTCTCTGGAGAGAAGCCCACTTCCAAGGTCACCGTGAAATTCCTTTGCGGTCCGTTGAACAGTACGGGGTAGCGGGAAATATGCTCGTATTGGAGCTCGCTTTTCACATAAAAGCCGTTCTGCAGATGCATCTCATTGCTCAATCCGTAGTCCTGCCAGGCCCCCCCTTGCGGAATGAAATCCGGGTTGACGGTGTTGTGCCTGTAGATGAATTGCAGGGTGCGTCGCGGCGAAATCCAATAGGTAAGCCAGAATTGGATGGTCCGGCCCTCTCGGCCGACCGTGTTTCCGATCAAATTGCCGTTGTTCGTGTTTCCGTCGGGATAGCCGCCATTATAGTAATTAAGAATTCCTCGGTTTCCCCCGCATCCATGGTTGCCCGGGCCGATTATTCCGCAAGGAGACTCTGTCGATACCCCTTCCATATGAAAATCAAGTTTGGGCAGTCCAGGGATTCGCGTGATGTATATTCCAGGATGCCAAGGATTCCGCGGCGGGTTCTCCACGGGCAAGATGTCGTCTTCCGCATACGCGTCTCCGTAGAGAATGATGTAGTTCCGAACCTTAGGAACATAAAACGTCCAATCCATTTCGGATTCAGTATCACCAGGCACCGATCGTGGAACTGAATCAGTGCCGCCTGCGGCCCCCATCCCCAAAAAGCTTCGAAGGAAGTTGCCTGAAGTAAGGGCATTAGCAACTCCAGCCCCACTCCCTCCGATCATCGTTCTGCGTCCGAATCCGAGTTCCAAAAAGGGGAACAGTTTGACGTTGATCTTTTGCCCGTAGACAAACGGATTCGGAACATAAGGATGTCCCTCTAGGCTTCCAAAGAACTGGTCGACTCGGACGGGACCGAGGTGCCGAAGAAAGCCCGGCAGTAGAAATGGTTCCGGATTCACTAACCGAACCATCGTCACCGGCTCGATGTTGTCACTCCACATCATCGAATCCGGCCCCGGAGCCCAGGAAAGACTCTGCTGGCCGACAACAAGCTGCCAGTTGTGCAAGTCTACGGCGGCGTAAGCATCAAGCAGTTGCGCTTGATTTGTTGTAGCGATGGCACCGGTTTGCACTTTAGAAATAGGCACACCATCAGCTTGGGCGATCACGCTTCGGGCTGCGTCGGAAAACGCGGGCGCCGCCGGCGCGTGTTGATACTCCGCGCGGACGTATACGGTTAGCGGCCCTGCTGAAGCGTCGAAGGATCCACCGGCTTGGCCGTTGGTTCCGCGTTCAAACGGTCGTCCAAAGTCGTAGCCGACCGTTTGCCCGAAGTGGTAGCTATCGGTCAGCGCCGGTCCGCTGATCGATACGGCTCGAACATAAAGAGAATCGAGATTCGCTGTTAGGTTGTGGCCGCCACTAAGCAAACCGGATTCGTAACCAAATTCCTCCTGCAGTCGGGTGACGAGCCCGGCAGCCTCCTGATTCGGTTTATCCGCGGCCTGTAATGCCTCCGCCGCCTCGTCGGTCAGGCGAGCGCACTCCATCCGCGTCCAAGGCTTTAGGCCAAGAATTGCGCTGGTGACGTATCGCAGCGCCGCCAAGCGTTCGAACGCCGGATACACCCAGCTGTCCAGCGGAACGAACGGAGATCCCATGTCTCGACGGTCCCGTTCCCCTTCACGATTCTTCCCTGGAAGGTCTCCAACCGTGCCTCCTCCAAGATCAGGATCGTGGTGCGCGCGATAGATCTGGCGACCAATGAGCCAGCCCATGGCGCTCCCAACCAGGGCATCCGAAGGCGAGTGGTCTTTACCGATCACGGCAGAGGCGCTGACGGCCGTAGCCAGTCCGTAGGCTAATGTCTCGGTAACGAAGCCGGGATATTCGTGTGCGATGACCGTCGCCGCTGACCAGGCCGCTGCGGCGTGGTCTGACGGGAATGAATTGCTCCCCTTGAAGAAATCCAGCCGGCCCTGATCAGCGGTGGGCCGCTCTCTGCCGAACGTATACTTCAGAGCCTGCGTCATGAGCAGGCTCTCGATGACGGCCTCACCAGAGAGAATCCCGGTCTCTCTTTCGTGTTCGTCATGTGAGATGTAACTCCAAACGTAGGAACCAGCCCCAACTCCGAGAAGCGCCGCCACACCATCATTCGAGAAAGTGCGAAAGCGATTCAATCTCTGAGGATCGCTCGAGAGAGCATGAACGAAGGAGCGGTCGGTAGCTGCCGAGAGTGCAGTCACGGTGGCAAAAGGAAAAAGCCAAGTGGCGTCAGCCGAACGCAAGTGAAAAGGGCTCGTCCATATGGTCTTCTGGTCGAGAGCGATATTCTTCAGCAAGGAAAAACCGAGCCGGCTTTCCGAAAAGTCGTCGGCGCCATTCACTTGCTTGGTATCCGTTTTGTCTGGCAAGAGCTGCCCTTCATTCTCCGTCGAGTCTTGTGCGCGCAGAGTTGTTCCCACCATTGCGAGAATGATCAAACCGAGGAAAACCTTTACACCATGCGTGCACACTTGCCCGATTCGTTCCTCAGAATTTCGCCGCAATTGCTGCGGATGTGCCGATTGAAGAAATCGTCGTCACCGTTTGCATAATGGTCTTCCACTTTTGGCTTTGCCCAACCGCTTTCTCCGGAACAACAACCATATCGCCCGGATGTAAAGCCACGCTTAACGGATTCCCTCTGAACCATCCGTTGGAAGATTGTCCGCCCACGATCGATCCATCGGCCCGAATGACAAAAATGGCTTTCTTGTCTGCAAGCTGGTTGGGGCCACCGGCTTGGGCCAAATACCAGTTCGCATTCCGGCCGGGTCTGTAGGTAATCGCTGTCTGGTTGTACACCGCGCCGTACACAATAACGAAGTTGGGCGTCTTTGGAACCAGTAACGTATCGCCGCTATGGACCACGACGTCATTGGGGCCGCTTTCCCATTGTTTTGGATTTGAGGAGATGCGCACTACCATGCGGCCAGTGGGTGGTTGCTCTTGCAGACGGCCGAGCATGGCCTCAAGTTGCTGCATGCCATTTTGTTTGGCGGCTTTTTTGTCGGCGTCGTCACTGGGCATCGGCGCGAGTTCTGCCTCTTCACCCCGAATCCGCTGAATGAGCTCCGACCGAGACTGCTCTTCTATCGCCTGTACTTCCGGTCGCGTGAAGACTGCGCCATAGACATAAGCTTGCGGTGCGAACCCACCCGCGCGCTTCAACACTGAACTGAGCCGCTCGCCCGGCTTGATCCCATAGCTACCGGGATGCTCAACCTCTCCGCCCAGGGTCACGGAGGCGCCGATGTCGTTCCAGCCCGAGAGCTGACGGATTGTTAGCACGTCACCGTCGCGAAGAGTGGGGTCCTTACTGACGTCGCTCGATAGTGCGGCCGGGATACTGACCTCCATGTGCTCCCCTAACTTGCTTTCGCCGGCCTGGGGATCGAAGCGAGTGAGATCTGCGGTTTCGGTGTAGGCGCTGCGCTTGAACCCGCCAGCAAGCTGGATCAAGTCTGACACTCGTAAATTGCCACTTAGCGGGTATCTTCCCGGTTTCAGCACCTCGCCTGCGATCTCCACAGAGGGCGTATCGGCATGGAATATATTTTGCTGAATCACGATGCGGTCTCGCGGCTCGAGCAGGATGTTGCTGTTCGGGTCGCCTGCAAGGGCCTCGCCCAGCCGGACGCTCACCATCTTGAGTGAACTGTCCGGCATGATCCGAATGAGCTGAGCGGAATCCATCGCGGCATCCGGAGTCACGCCGCCCGCCAATTCGACGGCGTCGCGTAAATGGACTTGCCCGGAGGTCTGGAATGTTCCCGGGTGGCGCACAGCGCCGCTGACAGACACCGCCGGTGCATCCTCAAAATCAAAACGGCTGAAGATGCGCACGGTATCCAGCGGTTTGAGCTGCGGCGATACCGCAGAATCGGAAAGAGCGGCAGCCAGATCGAAGCTTTCCACCGTAGGGTGGTAATCGGGCGGGTTCAGGTGAATGATCTCGGCGTATTTCGTGGACGGCTCCGGCAGCAGGTCGCCATAGGACGAAATCAGGTCGGTAAGCCTCATGCCCGGCTGGTACGCGTATCTTCCCGCCCGCAGCACATGGCCCTGCAGATAAACCGCGTCCTGATTGAACGTGGCGATCGGAAAGATGTGGATCTCATCGCGATCCTGAACCTGAAACGCCGCGAGTTTCACTTCGATCTCGCTGGCGTCTGTCGTTCCCGAAACATCCAGGCTGAGCATGGTGCGCTTCTCGTGAGCATCGAGCCGCTGCACTTCGATGTGGCTCAGCGCGGCCGTGGGAAGAATTCCCCCGGCCATATCGATGGCCTGTGCAAGCGTGGTCTCCCCACGCAATTCATAGATCGCCGGACGCCGCACCATGCCGTCCATCTGCACCAGCGCACCCACTGCCGGAACCAGCAGGGTATCGCCCGGTTCCAATCGCTTGATGTCGGTGCGCACGCCGCGCAGAAACAGATCGTATAAATCCACTTGCTGCACGAGTGTGTTGCCGCGATAGTGTTTCACGATGCGCATCGATCCACCCGAAGTCGGGCCGCCGGCCGCGAGCAAAGCATTGAGCGGAGTGGAGAGAGAACTTACGTCATAAGGGCCGGGATGATTTACATCACCCACAACATAGACGCGCACGGTGCGCAATCGAGAGAGCGACACGTCGGCGGAAACGTCACGGAATTGCGTGCGCAGCAATCGCTGTACCGATTGCTGCACATCTCCCAGACTCTGGCCATTCACCAGCATGGGCCCAATTTCTGGGAGCGCGATGCGTCCTTCATGATCGACTGTGCGCACCAATCGCTGCGAAACGCCGCCCCAGAGATCGATCGTCAGGCCATCGCCCGGACCAAGCACGTAATCCGGCGATGCCGGGAAATCGATGGGAATTGTTCCGGCCGCGGCAGGCGGGTTTTCAAATACCTCCTCGCCGAAGCGCTCGATCAACGCCGAAGAATTTCCGGCGTGAGCGAACATGTCGTAAACAGAAGGAATATCGGAATAGGGCGACCAATGGCGATCCGCTGCTGGCGTGGCCGTCTCCAGCAGGGCTTCGCCCCCTGGGCCACTGCGTTTCATGGCTCCGCCCGCAGACGCCGCCGTGGCCGGAGATAGTTGCGGCGGAGCATCGGGATCGGGCACTGCGGTTCGGTCGTACGAGATCGGCAGGAGCGCCAGGTCGCCACTATTTGTGGCCTGAAGACCAGCAGCACTGCCGCCTTCGAGCGGATTGGCGCTGGTTCTCAGGAGCGAGCCATTGCCACTAATCGGCTGCGGCACTGGGTTGGTCAGGAGCTGATCGAAATCTCTGTCCCTGGGCAATTCCGCGGGATTCGGGCTGTTGGTCTGAATCGCTTTCTGCGGCTGCTTCTGCCTCGTCTGGCAGTTTGAATCAACGCTGTCGGACGAGGGATTGCATTTCGCTAATTGACTTTGTTGAGCTTGTTGGGCTTGAGCTTGCTGCGCCGCTACGAGCTCCCGAATCCGCTCCTGTTCCAGGGCAGCTTGCTGGCGGCCCACTTCAGAATCCGGATTTATCTTGGGCAGCAGATAGCCATAGCTTTGCAGCAGCCGCGTCGCAGCGGCCCGGAATCGGCTATCATTCGCGAGCCGCGAGAGAAGGGCTGCGTCGGTCAGATCGGAATCTCTTGCTATCTGCCCGCGATCGGCCGCATCTCTCGCCGCCCAGCGTTTCAACTCCACAAATAGCCCTGGATTCGCGGTCAACACGGCCGTAATCTGCGCTTCTGAAGCGGCGACTCGCTCGAGATTGTCTTTCGCTAGTTCGGAAGCGGAAATTGTGGAGTCCTGGCCAGTCGCTTGTTGGGCAAACGTGGTTGATCCCAACAGAAGACAACCCATACAAACCCGAAACACCAAACAATTTCTAAACGCCGCACCTCTGCAGATCAATCTTCCGAGCGACACCGCTTAGCCTCCGCCGTCAATCGCGCATGGTTCTCGGCCCTTGAGAATTTCGTTCTCCGGACACGCGACAAAGTTCTTGTGGATGTGTCTGCCGTCAAGAACAACGTGCTCTGCGCGGTTCAGACACCTGCACGGCCCAGACGTGTCCACAAGGTGCCGTCAACTTGTGACCAAAATGACTTGCAAATCCCCCGCCAGTCTTTCTGTGGGACCTCTGGCTTGTGGTAAGGGCTTTGGACTCTGTTGCTTCTGGCTTACTGTTCGGGGGTAGACGTTCTCAGTGGTTCCAAAAGCGAACACCTGTGCGGAATCGAATCCCAGTCCGGGATACAATCGCGACGTTTGAATGATCGCGATTATCTTTCACGAACGAGATCGCATCTACCCGAGCCCTACTAAACTCGAATGGCAACTCCGGCCGGTAGAGTCGTCGCGATATTGTTGCTTGATTTTAAGAAATGGAAGAGGTAGAGTACCGCTCTCATGATTAGAGGCGCCTTAGCTTCTGTTTGCGGCCAGAGCTGTTGTCTCTGCTGTTGTACAACTCTGCTCTCTGGCGCAGCGAGGTGCACGATCTAGTAAGTTCTAGATTAAAGCGTCCGCTCCAAACCCACCGCCAGAGAGTTGCTGGCAGGTGGGTTTTTTGTTTTGTGAACGAATTTTTTATTAGCGTCTGGCAAGGAGATTGCGGCTGAAGAAGATCCCAGGGCTGGGCGCTGATCTGGATTGAATAAGGCTGAACTGCGAGGTGGAAGTTCCATGCTGTTCGTTATTGGGTTTGTAATTGCCGTCACCGTGGGGCTCACCGGAATTGGCGGCGGCAGCTTCACGGTTCCCGCCCTCATTCTTCTAGTTGGGCTGTCGCCTAAGGCGGCGGTCGGCACTGCCTTCATCTTTGCCGGAGTCCTCAGGCTAATCGTGGGACCGTTTTACCTTTGGGGCAAACAAGTCCGTGGAGCATATGTGTGGCGCCTCTTGGCAGGTGCAGTCCCGGGCCTGCTGATGGGCACTTATGTGCTTCGGCAGTTGAGCACAAATGCGGGTAATCCGGTGGTTGTGATTGCGCTCGGGGCGTTATTGGCGGGCTCTTCCAGTTTGACGTTTGTGCGTCGCTTGCACAATCCCGAATTCGCGCGAAAGAACGGCCGCTGGCTGCCGTGGTTT
>Ga0209160_1001238_pt1 | contig 21364 bp, 21 predicted proteins | sample GraSoiAngelo_153_FD_186167 | JGI IMG/M metagenome (GOLD analysis project Ga0209160, IMG submission 186167) | Grasslands soil microbial communities from the Angelo Coastal Reserve, California, USA - 14_1009_12_40cm (SPAdes) (version 2) | ecosystem: Environmental > Terrestrial > Soil > Grasslands ... | reverse complement strand
GATCGCCCGCAAAACCCTGCGGATGATCCTCGAGGCGTCCCGCGACATGTATCCCCGGGAGTTCGGGGCGGTCCTCCGCGCGGACCAGGGGACGATCGACGAGCTCATTCTAGTCCCGGGGACCATCAGCGGCAAACGCCACGCGCTCTTTCAACTCCACACGCTCCCCACCGATTTCGCCGTCGTCGGCACCGTCCACTCCCACCCGAGCGGGGTGTTCGAACCTTCGGACGAGGACCTCGCCTTGTTCAGCAAGTTCGGCGGCATCCACCTGATCGTCGGGTATCCGTACAACGAGGACACCTGGGCCGCTTGGACGAACAAGGGAGTGAGGACCCCGCTCAAGGTCGTGCCGTAGTTGCCTCGGAACCGTCTAGAATCGCCCGGTACACCGCCTCGATGCGGTCCGTCACCCGCTCGATGCTGAAGGACTCGAGGACCTTTTCCCGACCCCGTGCGCCCATCGTCCGGCGCGCCTTGGGATCCGAGAGGAGCCGTCGGATCTTCTCCGCGAGGTCCCTTGGGTTCACGGGATCCGCGAGGAGTCCGTCCCGCCCGTCCTCGATCATCTCGCGCACCCCGGGGATGTCCGCGACGATCACCGGTTTCCCGGTCGACATGGCTTCGAGCGCCACGATCCCGAACGCCTCGAGGCGGGAGACGCTCGGGAGCACGAACACGTCGCAGGCCGCGTACACCTCGGGAAGACGGTCATCCGAAATACGGCCCAAGAAACGGACACGGTCCGCGACACCCATCGAAAGGGCGAGTCGTTTCATCGCGTCGAGGGACGATCCTCCTCCGGCGACCAAGAACCGTGCATCCGGGACGTACCGCGCGGCTTCGACAAAATGCTCGACGCCTTTGTGGGGCACGATTCGCCCCACGAGGAGGACGATCGGGACTTCGGGAGGAATACGGAGTTTGGCCCGGACCGCCGAACCGTCCACATCCGGCCGAAAACGACGATGGTCCACCGCGTTCGGAATCACGCTCGGGTTGTACCTCCAGATCGCCCGGCTCGTCGCGGCGTAGGTCCGCGTCGTCACAATGACCTGGTTCGCGTTCCGGAGGGTGTCTGCCCCGAGACTTCGACGATAGATCGATTCGACGACCGAACCGAAGGCGGAAGGCAGCTCGACGTCGCAGTGGTACGTGACGACGTAGGGAATCCCGCGTTCCGACGCGACCGCACCGGCATAGTGCGATGCGAGAGGCGGCGGCGAGTGCGCGTGAACGACGTCCGCCGACAAGGCGCGGAGGCTCCCGCGCATTCGCGGCGTGATCGGGGTCTGCATGAAGATGAAGCGCGGCCGCACGCGGACGACCCGGAAACCGTCCACCGTCTCTTCGGCCGACAGCGTACGATCGTGCTGGGACGTGACGACCGTCACCTCGTGCCCGCGGCGGGCGAGTTCCCTGGAGAGCGACCGGACGTGGCTCTCCACGCCTCCGAAATGTGGCGAGAACCAGGGGGACACCTGGGCGATCCGCACGCCCGTCACCTCAGAAAATCCGGCTCCGCGGCGCGATGTTCCCCCGCGCGTGGGCCCCCGGGCCAAGGAAGGACTCTTCCCCGACGATCGTACCCGCGTCGATCGACGCATTGATGCCCACCTTCACGTCGTCCCCCATGATCACGCCAAGCTTCCGCAATCCGGTGTCGACCTCGACCCCGCGGAACACGACCTTCACGGGCGCCTCGTCGAGTCGGAGGTTCGCCACCTTCGTGCCCGCGCCGAGGTTGCATCGCTCGCCGAGGATACTGTCGCCCACGTAGTTCTGATGGGGCACGTGGGCGGAGGCCATCAAGATCGAATTCTTTACCTCGCAGGCGTTCCCGACTTTCGCCTTGGGGCCGATGGACGTCGCGTGCCGGATGTAACAGTTCGGTCCGATCTCCGCTTCGGCTCCGATGATCGTCGGGCCCTCGATGTACGAGCCGCGCCGGACGGTCGCACCCTCCTCCACGAGGACTTCGCCAACCAGTGTCGCGCCGGGATCCACCTGGCCGTGCGTCGCACCCTTCAAGGGAGCCAACAGGGCCGCATTGGCCCGCAGGAGATCCCACGGTCGCCCCACGTCGATCCATTCCGTCGGAAGACGGAATCCATAGACGTCGCGCTTCGCCATCAGGAGACGGATCGTGTCCGTGATCTCGAATTCGCCCCGGGGCGATTTCGGGGTCGCGTCGATGAGGGGGAAGACGTCTTCGTCGAACACGTAGATGCCCGCATTGATCAGGTGCGATTTCGGCTTTCGCGGCTTTTCCTCGAGGGACGAAACCTTCCCGTCCTTCATTTCCACCACACCGAACGCACTTGGATCCGGGACCTCCGCCAAGGCCATGACCGGCCCGCGCACCTTCCCATGGAACGCGAGCAGCTCCGAAAGAGCCTGCCCCGACACGACCACATCGCCATTCACGCTGAGGAAAGGGCCTTCCACGTGCGAGCGCATGCATCCGATCGCATGGGCCGTCCCGAGGCGTTCGTTTTGTTCCTCGTATGCGATGGAGAGATCCAAGGCCGCCCCGTCCCCGAACCGTTCCCGGATCCGATGCCCTTGCCATCCGATCAGGATGGCGAGGTCCCTGATCCCCGCCGCGCGCAACGCCTCGAGGCTGTGTCGCAGAAACGGCTTGCCGGCCACCGGTAGAAGCGGTTTCGGAAGATTCGCCGTGAGGGGCCGCATCCGCGTGCCCTCACCGGCCGCGAGGACTACGGCCTTCATGCGGCTGCGCCTCTGGCGCTCGATAGGACCGTGGAATATATCTCCTTTGCTCTGGCCTCGTTTCGCGACTCCGCCAACACCCGGATTTTTGGCTCCGTCCCGGAGAAACGGACGAGTGCCCAACCGTCTTCGAATTCGAGTCGCCACCCATCGACGGTGCTCAAATCCGCGGAGAGACCTCGGAGCGATGTGTCGAGCCGCGACTCCACCTTCCCTCGTTCTTCGATGGAGTACGCGACTGCACCCCGGATCACGGGGTAGCGCGGAATCTCCCCGACGAGTTCGTCGAGGGGACGTTCGGCCACCATGGAGACGAGGCGCGCAGCCGCGTAGACTCCGTCGGGACACAGCGTCGCCTTCGGGAAAATCCAGGTCCCGGAGGGTTCTCCGCCGAAGTCCGCGTTGCGTCGTTTGATCTCTGCCGCGACGTAGACGTCTCCGACCCGGGTCCGCCAGATCTTCGCTTTCGGGAGAAGGTCCTCGAGGACCATCGATGCGTCCACCGGGACGACGAGTCCCGTCCGGACCTCCTGACGCGCGAATAGGGCCAACAGCAGGTCGCCTCCGACGAACGTTCCCTCGCGATCGACCGCGACCATCCGGTCCCCGTCTCCATCGTGGGCGATCCCGAGATCCGCTCGACACGCGCGAACCGTCGCCCGTAGGGCGGCGAGGTTTTCCTCGGTCGGCTCAGGCTCCCGGCCGGGAAAATGGCCGTCCGGCTGTGCGTTGATCGCGATCACATCGCATCCCACCTTCCGGAGGAGCAAGGGGGTGATCGTGCACGTGGCCCCGCAAGCGCAGTCGACGACCACGCGAACCTTCGATGCGCCCACGTCTTTCAGAATCGCCTCCATGTGTGCGGCAATCAGGTCGGGGTTGGACGACTCCGCGCCAATCCGATTCCAGGAAGGCACTGGGAAGCTCGAGCGGTCGAGGGCGTCCTCGATCTCCCGTTGTTGGTCCTCGTCGAAGGCCATCCCATCCGGATTCCAGAGCTTGATCCCGTTGTACGGAGCCGGATTGTGCGAGGCCGTGATCATGACACCGCACGCGTAGTTTCCGGCTCCGCGGGCGAGGGTCGGTGTGGAGACGAGACCCGCCTCGATGGCGTCCGAGCCGCTTGACAGGACACCGGCGCTCAACGCGGCCTCGAGCATGGACCCTGTGAGACGCGGATCCCTGCCAATGAGTGTGTCTCCATAGAGATCCCCAATCGCCATGCCCACGTGGAGAGCGAGCTCCGGTGTCACATCCACATTCCCTAGGCCCCGGATGCCGGACGAACCGAAGCGTGGCACGATCAAGCATATCCCGTCGCGATAGAAGGCTTCTGCGAGGCCCGCGCCCCCCAAAACAACAATTATATAGCGACCCTCATATACATCCGCGCACGGCTCGTTGTGGGGCCGCGTCCGGAGGGATCGGATTGGTCATGGAACCCGTGAGCATCGAGGCCGCGATCGAGAAGGCGAAGAAGAAAGGACTTCGGCCGGGCCGCGTCAAGGGCACGGACGGCATTCAATTCACAAAAGGGCGCAACAATCGGATCGAGGTGATCAGCTGGGAGGAATTCCGGAGCACGCTCTCGGACCGGCAGCTCGAGGTCTTCGATTCCAATGGGTTCATGAAGATCATGAAGAAACGGCAGTCTTGAACCGCGTACGAAGGCGGGCCGATCCGTTCGAAGAATAGATCGCGGATCGACCGAGCGACTTCCCAGCGAGACGCCCGCACCGGAAGATTATTACGAACTAACGAATTCGCAGCCGCCTGCGACGTGCGTGGGTTGCCAAGCTTGGTCAAAGGCGCAGGGCTCAGGATCCTGTCCCGTAGGGGTTCGCAGGTTCAAATCCTGCCCCACGCATCCCTTCAGATCGGTTGACCATCAAGAGCGCCCGGAAATCGATTCCGCCGCGGTCTCGGTCGTTCGTCCGTCGGTTCCCCTTGGCCATTGGCGCGATGGCGATTTGGACCACGCGACTCAGGAAGGGGACGCGCTGTTCCCCTGACCCCAAGTCGGCTCTCAATCCATGTACGAAGATAGACATTCCATCGGAACCCATCCGGTTAGGAGCACTCCGAATCGAAAGCATCCAACGCACCTTTGTGTACAGCCATCTTATGAATCGCATAAAGGGGATGATTCGGGCGGATGGATGTCGTCCGCCCCGGCGTTTACGTTATGGCTATACTTTTGAGAGATTCGTCCTTTGATATACAAAGTGCAGACTGTACACGTAACCTATTCATAGGTTCCGAAGCCTATTCAGGAATGTCCGGGTGAAGGGACATTCACCGGGCCGATCGAGGCGACTCCGCGCCTCGGCACATCCTCCCCCAAGGGGCCCGGGGTCCCGAAGTCGGCCCTGCGCCGGCCTCGTTTTCGCCTGGAGGTGATCCATTGCCGTCCCAGAAGTTCAGCCGGAAGTACATCACGCGGCACAAGAAGAGCGCCCAGCTCTGGCGCCGGGCGGCGAGGCTCACCCCGGGAGGCGTCGAGAGCAACATCCGCTACTTCCGACCGCACCCGTTTCTCGCGGACTACGGGGACGGCGGCTACATCTACGACGTCGACGGAAACAAAATCCTCGACTTCATGATGGGCTTCGGCGCCCTGCTCCTCGGACACAACAACCGCGACATCGCCCTCGAGGTGATCAAGCAGCTCGAATCCGGGTCCATGCTCGGGGTCACGAGCGAGCTCTTCATCGACTACTTGGCGGCCGTCCAGAAGGCCGTGCCGTCGATGCGGAAGATGCGGCTGTGCAACAGCGGGACCGAGGCCACGATGCATGCGATCCGCACCGCGCGGGCCTACTCGGGACGCGAGAAGATCGCGAAGGCCGAGGGCGCGTACCACGGCGCCCACGACTACGTGCTCCAGAGCCTCGACATGGACGCCCGCATGGCGCGCAACAACGGATACAAGCCGGTCCCGTATGGACGCGGGATCCCGAAGGCCGTCTCGGACACGGTCATTATCTACCCATACAACGACATCGAAGGGACCGCAGCCATCCTCGAAGAAAACGAAGACGAGGTCGGCGCCCTGATCGTGGAACCCGTGCTCTGCGGCCCGGGCGTGATCGTCCCGAAGGGGAACTACCTGAAGCGTCTCCGCCAGCTCACGCGGAAACGTCACATCGTCCTCATCTTCGACGAGGTCCTCACGGGCTTCCGACTAGCGTACGGGGGCGCGCAGGAATACTACGACGTCCGCCCGGACATGACGACCTTCGGGAAAATCGCGGGAGGCGGATTCCAACTCGCGGGATTCGGAGGCGAGTCGCAAATCATGGAGACCCTCGAACCGGGCCGGGGGTGGCGGAACGCGACCTTCCATGCGGGCACTTACAATGGACACCCGATCGGGGTCGCGGCAGGGCTGAAGGCGGTCCAGATCCTCGGTGAACATCCCGAATACTACGACCACGTGAACCGGCTTGGCCGGCAGTTGTTCAGCGGCCTGCAAGACCTTGCGGACGATCGGCGCATCCCGGCCTGGGTCGAACATGTCGGATCGATCGGCAACGTGTACTTCACGACGAAGGACGAGATTCGGAACTTCCGGGATACCCTCAGCGCGAACACACGGCGCTGGTGGAACTGGTTCATCCATTGTCTCGGGAACAACGTCTTGTTCGGGATCCCGAACACGGGCGAACGGGCGTTCCTTTCCACGGAGCACACGGACGAGGACGTCGAATGGGCTCTCGAAGTGGCCGACGGCGCGTTCGCTGCCATCGCGAAAGAAGCGCACCGCCATCGAGAGAGGGCCCCCGCGGTCCAGCTCCAAGCTGCAGGCGAACAAACGGCCCTGTACGGCGAGGCGCCCCATCCGAGCGTGTGATCCCGGGGCGGATCGTTTCAGTTCAGGGTCCGCGTTTCCTCGGCGATCTCCATGACCCGAATGCCGCGGCCTCGCGCCGAGAGCTCGGTGAAATAGGCCACCGGTTCGATTGCGATTTCCGGCGGCAGGACGCCGGGACCCTTCGTCCGGCCCTCGACCATCCACTGGGCGGCAATCGAGGGAGGGACGCCGGTGTCCACGACGCCTCCCCCGACGTTCCATTTCTTGTGGGGCCAAGTCACCGCCTCGTAGCGGAGCGTGACGGGATTCCCGTCGCGTTCGCCGATTAGGACGCACCGCTGGATGTCCACATCGAGCTCCGGTTCCTTCGGCTTCGGGAGCCCATCGATGACGGTCGAGGTCACATCATAGGGGCGCACCTTCGCCCCCTCCACCACGATCTCATCGCGGCTCGCAAGGCCGAGACGGACGATCGCCTCGATCGTCTGCCGGAACGCCGGAGGGAAGGCGACGATGAAGTCCATTTCCTGGACGCCCTTTCCAATCGTCTTCGGCATGGTGACCAGCTCCGAATGAATTGTGTAGTAGCCCTCCACGACGCCGACGGGCGGCATGAACTCGGACCGCTCGAGCCCGGAGAGCGCGGGGACGAACTGGATCTTTCCTTTCCGCAGGATCGGGGCGTCCATCGAGAACTCGTCGAAGATCGTCCGGATGGCATACGGGGGAATGAAGATCCCGGGCTCCCCACCGGATACCACGGCGCCGCTGCTGCGGAGGAGGACCTTATGGACCTTGTCGAGTTTGCTCGCACCGTAGGCGCCCATCACGTTCATCGTCCCGGGCGTGGAGCCGATGCCGAGGACGCACGTGACGCCGGCGTCCTTCGCTCGCGCGTCGAGCTTCAACTGTCGCAGCGTCTGGTGATACAGGCCGCCGAGGTCGCAATAGTGAATCCCCGCCTCGATGGCCGCCTCCATGATCGCGACGTTCAGATCGTACCAGGAGCTGTTGATCACGCAGTCCCAGTGTTTCATTTCGCGGACGAGGGAAGGGGAATCGCGTGCATCGATGGGGACCGGCACGGCCCGTGGATCCCGCTGGGCCGCGGCGAACGCCTCGGCCTTCGGCTCGCTCCTCCCTGCGATGCCGATCCGGTCGACGCCCGGACTCGCCAGGAGATCGGGGACCGTGGACCGGGCCATCGCGCCGTATCCGCCGAGGATGAGTACGTCCAAGGGACACCTGGTTCGCAGGAAGACCGGACTTCATTAATCCTTTTCGCACGAGGACTCAGGCGTCCGAGATTCGCGTCGTCCACAGGACGCCGGTACCTGCAAGGACAAGGGCCACGCTCGTCGCGAAGGCGGGCCCGTATCCGAAGAGGGCGGCCACGAGGCCTCCGAGCAAGGGCCCGAAGATCGACCCGAAACCCTGGACCGCGTTGAAGGCTCCCAGGGCCCGCGCCCGTGCGCCTTCCGGCGCCAGGTGGGACACGAGCGTGCAGCTCGCGACGTTGATCATGGCCCAACATGCGCCGACGCCTGCATGGAGCCCCACCATAAGTCCCAGCCGCGGCAGGTCGCCGAGTCCCACGAACCCCAGGAGGAAGAACGAGCTGAAGAGGACGGACCGTCCGACGCTTCCGTACAACTGCATCGGCCGGCTCCCGCGTGAGGAGACCCAACCGGCGACGCGCGGGTACACCGCGATCGACGTGACCTGACTCGCGATGTAGATCGCGAAGATCTCCGGGCTCTCGAACCCATACACCTGCGAGAGGAAGATCGGGAAGAAGCTGTAGAAGGCGGTGAAGCCTCCGAAGAGGAGGAGCACGCACAACAAGTACGCTCGAAGAGATCGCGGAAGGCGGTTCCCGCCGGGATCCGTTCGGGGTCCGACGAAGTGGACGATTCGCATCGGGAGATAGCGCCCTCGCTCGACGCGCGGGTGTGCGTCGACCAGATGGACGTCCTTCCGGTCGACGCGGACCGTGGCCTCCCGGGTCGCGAATTGGACGACGACGCCGGCGGAGAACGCGAGGGCGGCTCCAATCGCGAACAGGTACCGCATCGACGCCAGGCCGCCTCCGACCAAGCCCGGGCCGGCCGCCAGCCAAAAGATGCCGAGCGCCAAGCCCGCGACCCAACCCGTCGCCGTCATCCGGCTCATGATCGCGAGGCGCGCGGGCCAGTCCTCGCGTTTTGACGTCTCCATGAGCAGGACGGTCCCCGCCGGGCCGCTCGCCGCGCCGAGGAATCCGGCGAGCAGGTTTGCGAGATAGAATTCGGACATCGTCCGGCTCGCCGCCATCGCGACCAGGGCGATCCCGGAGCCAAGAAATCCGATGAGGAGGAACGGCTTGCGCCGTCCGCGACGGTCGCACGCGCCACCCCACAGGATGAACGCGGGGACGGAAGCGACGCTCGTCGCGGCGGCGATGATGCCGACATTGAACAGGTTCCCGCCCAATGCGTACGCGAACAACGGGATCAGGGTCGACGTCGCCCCGCCCGAGATTCCCATCGGGAGGTACGAGTAGTACCAGTGCGACCCATCCGTGCGGCCCATCCCATCCTCAGTTCTCGCGAGCGGGGCCGGCGCACAAGCCCCCGGGTATTTCTGCTTTTTGCGTTCGAAATTCGATTCCGCGAAATGATACGAAACACGGATTGCGTCGTCGCCGATAAGCTATATCAGAAAGGGGGGTTTCACCGCCTCGTGGGACATCTCCGCACGAACCTCGCCTTCACGGCGGTGGCCATCGCTTCGGTCTTGCTCTCCGGGGCCGTCCTCTTCGGCTACCTCTCGACGGCTCCCACGGCCCTGACGCTGCGCCTCGGTTTCTTCCCAAACGTGACCCACGCACAGGCCCTCTATGGCGTCGCCACGGGCGCGTATGAGCGTGCCCTCCACCAGGGGTTGGGAATCGATTTCTTGGTCCAACCTCAAGCATTCAATGCGGGGCCCGCGGCCATCCAAGCGCTCTTGTCCAACCATGTCGACGTCGTGTTCGTCGGCCCGTCGCCCACCCTGAACGGACTTTCGGTCGCACCGGACGTCCTCCGAGTGATCGCCGGGGCGTCGAGCGGCGGAGCATTGTTCGTCGCTCAACCTTCCCTGAGCGTGACTTCGGACGTGGATTTCAGCGGAAAAAAATTCGCGACGCCCCAATGGGGGAACACCCAGGATATCGCGCTCAAACACTACCTGCTGGTGCGGGGGCACAGGACGCTCGATGAGGGCGGAGACGTCGACGTCATCAACGCGGCGAACCCGGAGATCCTCACGTTGTTCAAACTGGGCCAGATCGATGGCGCCTGGGTCCCGGAACCCTGGGGGACTCGGTTGATTCAAGAAGCGAATGCGAAGGTGATCCTGGACGAACGGGACCTGTGGCCGGGTCGGCAATTCGTGACGACCCAGCTTGTGACCACGAAACGGTACTTGGAACGACACCCCGACGTCATCACCTCCTTTCTCCGCACGTACGTGAACCTGACTCTCCAACTGCAACGGGCAACTGCCTCCGACCTGAGGATCATCAACGACGAAATCTACAATTTGACGACGAGCAGGCTCAAGCAAGAGACCATCACCGCGGCTTTCGGGAATTTCAATGTCACGTACGATCCGATCGCGGCATCGCTCGGAACCTACCTCGCCTGGTCGCAGGAGCTCGGGTTCCTGTCGCGCGACGTGCAACCCGGCTCGCTTTACGACTTGAGCCTGCTCAATCAAGTCCTCAATGAGAAGGGGCTTCCCCCGGTGAGCGGACGATGAAAGGGGCCGACCTGAAACTGGTCATGCTGGGGAAGCTATTCGGGGGCAACGCAGGCCAAACGGAAGCGCTGCGCGACGTGAACCTCGAAATTCGGGGGGGCGAGTTCGTCACGATCGTGGGTCCTTCGGGGTGCGGGAAGTCGACCCTCCTCAGTTTGGTTGCGGGTCTCGAGGAGCCGACGACCGGCTGGGTCGCCATGGACGGCCATCGTGTGCACGGCCCGGGGGCGGACCGGATCGTTGTGTTCCAGGACGCGGCCCTGTTTCCATGGCTCGATGTGACGGGCAACGTCGAATTCGGGCTCCGGGTGGCAGGCGTCCCGCGGAAAGATCGTCAACAGCGGGTCCTCGAGCATCTCGAAATGGTCCAACTCGAGAAGTTCGCTCACGCTCGGGTTCACGAACTGTCGGGTGGGATGAAGCAGCGGGTCGCCCTGGCGCGCGCCCTCGTCCTCCGACCTCGGGTCCTCCTCATGGACGAACCGTTTGCGGCCCTCGATGTCCAGATCCGCGAGGAGATGCAATCGGTCGTCCAAGACCTCTGGGTGCGTAGCGGCACAACGACCCTGTTCGTCACGCATGACGTCCGCGAAGCGGCGGTCCTCGGCGACCGAATCGTGGTCCTCTCCCACCGACCAGGCACGGTAAGCGCGATCCTCGAGAATGGCGCGAGGAGACCCCGAACCCTGAACGACGCGGGAGTCGTGGAAGCGATCCGGCGCTCGAACGAGATTCTGAAAGCGGAGGTCCAATGGTCGAGCAACCAGCCCAAGATGCAGCTGTGAAGCGCCGCCGCGAGCGGAGCCTCGCTTGGGAGTTCCGGCACCTCATCCCGATGGTCGCGATCGCGATTTCCGCCATCGCGATCTGGGAGCTGATCTTCCGATCCGGGGTCTGGGGGTTCCTGTTCCCGGGTCCCACCCAGGTCGCCCGCGCCCTCGTCGACTTCTGGAACAGCACCCGGCTCGTCCGGGCGATCGTCGCCACGCTCCGCCGACTCGCGGTGGGCTTCCTCATTTCGCTCGTGCTGGGCGCCCTGCTCGCGTTCCTCATGGTGCGATTCACCACCTTCGGGAAGGGGATCCAACCGTACATCCTCGGACTGCAGACCTTCCCGTCCATCGCGTGGGTCCCGCTCAGCCTGATCTGGTTCGGGTTCTCGGAGACCACGCTCCTCTTCGTCACGATCATCGGTTCCGTCTTCGGGGTCAGCATCTCCTTCGCGGACGCACTGCGAACCGTGCCTCCGGTGTACCTTCAGGCGGCGCGCAACATGGGTTCCGACGGCATGGACCTGATCCTCCGGGTGACCGTCCCGGCCGCCCTGCCGCATCTGATCTCCGCGGCCAAAGTCGGATGGTCTTTCGCGTGGCGGTCGCTGATCGGAGCAGAGATCATCTTCGCCACGGTCGGGCTCGGCTTTCTGCTCAATGCCTCCGCTTCCGTTCCAGACATCGCCGGGGTCATGGGCGTCATGCTCGTGATCCTCGTCATCGGCATCGTCGTCGATCAGTTGGCGTTCACGAAGACGCAGGAGTGGGCGAGTCGAAGGCGAGGCCTCCGCCCCCGCCGCTGATCCGAACATTGTTCGGGTTCGATCCGAGGTGATCACAGGAGATCGTAGACTAGCTTCGCTGCCGCGATGAACAAGACGACGATGAAAATCAACGCAACGGATCGGGTCTTGAGTTTCGCGAGGCCCCATCGAGAGCCGATGAAGGCCCCGACAAACACGACCGGCATCAGGATGGGAATGAGGACATACGCTTCCGGCCAGGCGAAACCCGTAGGCCGAAGCGCGAGGCCCGCAACGTACGCGGCGAAGCCGACCGCCGCTGTCGGGATGATGAGCAACGAGGACGTCCCAATCGCTTTCCGGGTCTTCCGCCCGAGAACGTACACGAGGAGCGGGACGTTCAGGAGGCCACCCCCGATGCCCATGGCACCGGAGAGAAACCCGGATCCGGCCGTGGACGCCGCGGTTCCGACGACTCGGGGTCGGGTCAGCAACGCGTCGTTGTCGTCATCGATGGAACGTTGGTTCCGGACCCAATCGAGCACCATGTAGACGCCGAACAGGAGGAGCACCACGGCGAAGAAGGCCTTGAAAGTCCTTTCATCCAAGACGACCAACGTGAAGAACGTCCCGACCACGGCCCCCAGCAAGGCGCCCGTCACGAGGAGACTTCCGAGGCGGAAATCGACGAGGCCGCGGCGATGGTGGTTGATCACGGACGAGGCTGCTGTCGCCATCGTCAACGTGAGCGAGATCGGCACCGCGAGGTCCTTGGACGAGACTCCGGTCGAGAGGAGGATCGGCACGAAGAGGAGACCGCCGCCGAGGCCCAGATTCGAATAGATGAACGCGACGACGAAAATGAGGACGACCTGGAGCGATAGGACGAGGACGTCCACGGCGTACGAAAGCCTGGGCCGTATTAATTACTACCCCGAAAATATGGGTCCACGGACGGTCCGTGAAACGTGGTCCTCCTGGTTCGTTTCGGCGAGCTGGCCCTGAAGAGCCGATTCGTACGCCGCCAGCTCCGGGACCGCCTCGTCGCGAACATCCAGGATCTGTTCGCCGCGGAAGGCGTCGAATGCATCACCGAGGCCGACGAGGCCCGGGTGTACGTCCATGTCGATGACGTCGCGAAGGCACACGCGATCCTCGGACGGGTCTTCGGTGTCGTGTCGATCAGCCCCGCCACGGAAGTGCACTCGGACTTGGAGTCCCTCCGAAAGGCCGTTCTCTCGGAGGCTTCACGTGCCTTGTCGCCCGGCCAATCGTTCGCCCTCCGGCCCCGACGAGTCGGGACCCACCCGTTCACGAGTCAAGATCTCGCTCGCGATCTCGGAGAGGCAGTTCGTCAGGCCCATCCTGACGTCCGGGTGAATCTCACCCAACCGGACGTCGAAATCCACGTTGAGGTCCGTCGCAACCGCGGGTTCGTGTTCCGGGAAATTTGGCTAGGCCCGGGAGGCCTTCGCGGTCGTGCGGGACGAGGCGGGCATGGTCGCCGCCTGGATGGGAATGAAGCGCGGCTGCCGGATCGCGGTGGCCACGTCGGATGGCGAAGCCCTCGTCGAACCGCTTCGGAAGTGGGACGTGCGGCTCAAGGTGCTGGGCCTTCCCCCGGACGGCAACCTGGGCGAACTGGTCCGGATCGCGAGGGCAGAAGCGATCTTCCTCGGGACCCGTTGGGAAAAGTTCGACCCGAAAAACCGGACGCCTCTCGACCTCCCCACATTCGAACCAGTCATCGGACTTCGCGACGAGGAAATCGTGCGTATGGCGTCCCGAATTCGATCCGCGTAAGGATCACTTGCCGAGTCGTCCGTGGCGGCTGATGCTCGGCCGAATCTTCTCCGCGCCCTTGCCCTTGTGCGTCAGGCCTCGGCCTTTCTTGCCCGCGGAGGTGAGGCCCCGGAACGCGCGTCCTCGATTCCCCGGTTCGCAGATCCAGTTGATCTTCGAATCGTTCCGAATCACCGGATGTTGGGGATCCACAAGGATGACCTCGTAATACTTGTGCATCCCGTCTTCGCCGACCCAGTAGGAATTGAGGACCTCGAGATTGGGATACCGTTTCGCGGTTCGTTCCTCGGCGATCCGCTGGATCGATTTCGCCATCGTGATCTTGACAAGGCCGCGCCGCTTCGGATGGCGCCCTCCCATAGGTTTCGGCCGCCGCCGGCCACCGCGTCGGACCCGCGCGCGCACCACGACATAGCCCTGCTTCGCTCGGTAACCGAGTTCCCGGGCCCGATCGATTCGGGTCGGTCGGTCGATTCGAACGAAGGCGTTGCCGCGACGCCACTCCACCATCCTCCGAAAATGGGTCTGTTCCACCACGCCGCCTCGTGGGTCCCTCCACGCCTGCTTGACAAAGGCGTACAGGTTTCGCGGACGCGCGGGGGTCTTCGCCTCGCCTTCCGGTGCAATGCTGATCTCCGGTTCCGGAGCCTTGGGTGGTTCTTCGGCCATCGCCCTACCCCCTGGATTTTCGGATTCGCCCGAAGGTACATCTCCCGACCAGGGTCGTGAAAGCGCTGGGCCAAAGAACGAGGTCTATTAAAGGCCTTGCGTGCGTCGAGCCGTTCGCGGGTCGCGGCCGCCGTTCTCTCGAGCTACTACCCGCTCGTAGGACTGCACAATCAGCTTGGCCGCGGGTTCGACACCGTCCAAGGAAGAGACCTCGATCCTCGATCGGAACCATCCCCAACCCTGGGTCCGCGGCGCCCGACGAGCGAGACCCGCCGAATCCCGGAGGTCACGAGGGCCCGGAAGGATGAACACCTGGACCCGGCCTTGCAGGGCCCGGATTTCCGCGAAGACCCGATTCCGGTTGCGGCTCCGCCATGAGATCCAGTATCGGCCGACGTGCTCTTCGACGCGATCCCGCCGGCGGATTGCCACCGGCCGAACCCGCTCTCGTAGGCCCGCCATGATCGCCCGCGACGTGCCACTCGTCCACTCCGTCGTTTTCTCCATGTTCAACCTCCCGATTCCCCAACCGGCTTCCGCAGGATGAAGACGAATTTGAACCCTCGAAGGTAGAAATTGAAGCGGCGCGCCCGGTGCTCCCACATCGGCGATGCGGATCGATCATGGTGCCGCACGAGGACGACCGTGTCGATCGGCTCGAACGCCTCCGAGAGGACGTTCAGCAATCGAAACCCGGCCGGTGTGTAGACCCCGCCGCGGTACTCGTCTGCAATGATCCACGCGAGGATTCCTCCGGGTACCAGAACGCGACGCGCCTCCGCCGCGACCCGTCTCATCTCCTCGTAGAACCGAGGATCCCGGCACGAAATCCGTCCGAGACACCGAGGATCACGACCATACACGATGTTGTCCGAGTACGGTGAATCGATTACGGCGAGCGCGGCGGTTTCGTCCGGCAGGGGCCAGGCGCGCGCATCCGCCCGTAGCACATCCCGTCGACGTGGGACGAGATCGAACGAAATCGTGCGCCGACCGAGGGTGCGAGCCACGTCCCCGATCGTGCCCGAACCGGCCATCGGATCGACCACGAGTTCGCCGGGTCGGGAGTAGCGCCGGACAAGATTGCCGGCGCATCGGGCCGGGGTGACGCCGTTGAACGACGCATCGCCTGCCCGCGGATGTCCGTCCGCTTGCGTCGGAAAATCCCAGCACGTGGATGCCTCCAGATCCGTCCGACCCAGCATGGCCCAAGCCCCAGGGGGGACGGAAGAACGCGTGTGTACGGAGGCGAGGGCCATGGCCTCTCCATCTCCGGCATGGGTTATCAACGCGGACGGGAGAGGGAGATGGGTGAAAGTGAAAATCTGCCTAGGACCCGGTGAATCGCGAGGCGAGGAACCGACGGACGTCTGCGAGACGGGAGTACGGATGCCGACGGTCCCGGATATGCAGGGCCGAACAGGCGTTCGCGAAACGCAACGCTTCGGTGACGGAATCGCCTCCGAATCGCGCGTAGACGTACGCCGCGTTAAACACGTCTCCGCATCCTGTCGGATTCTCGATCGGAACCGAGAAGGCGGGGACCTTTTCGATACCGTCCGGAGAGATCCAGGCCGAACCGCGGTCTCCCCGGTGGATGACGACCTCTCGGGCGCCCATCGCACAGATTCGGCGGGCGGCCTCGAACGGGGATCGGTCTCCTCCGAGCGCCGACACTTCGACCTCATTTCCGAAGAACGTGTCCACGAACGGTAGGGCCATGCGGGCGGCACGAAGGCGCTCCCGCGTCCAACCGAAAGGGTCCGTGGACATGTCCAGCGACGTGCCCACCCTCGCGCGTCGGGCCCGGGACAAAAGGAGTGCGGTGGGGCGACCCATGAGTCGCGGCGTCCACCAGAAGCCGGCGCGGTGGAGGTGATCGACTTGGTTCAGAATTTTCGTTGGGAGGTCCCGGAGGCGCAGTTCGCCGTTCGCGCCGAGCGACGTGATGAGAGCCCGTCCGCCGCCGGTCCACGACAGCGCGACCGTCGCGCCCGTGGGATGTCCCGCATCCGTGCGGACGATCGCACGCACTCCCTGCCGGCGGTAGGCCTCCCGGAGAAGGTCGGCATTCGCATCGCGTCCAAGGACGCCCACGAATGTGGTCTTCGCACCGAGCCGCGCAATCTGGAGGGCGAAATTTGTCGCGTTCCCTCCTGGCAGAGTCTCGAACGCGGCGATGTGGCCTTGGAAGTCTCCGCGAGGAAGGGGGCGCATCGGTGGTGTGATCCGATCGACGATCGCGTCTCCCACCGCGACCACGCGGCAGATCCGACGGGCCATCCCTCACGCCTTCCAAAGTCCCTGACGCTTCAATTCTTCGACGACGAACTTGTAATCCGCCGGACGTCCGCAGTTCGGACAAAACAGACTACCGTGCGCGTCGCGCACCGGATCGGACCCTTCCCACCCGCAGAACCGGCAGAGGGCGTCGGTGACCGCCATTGCGCACCTCAAAAGAAATCTTCGAGCGTGAGTTTCTTCTCCGCCCGGCGGTGTCCTTCCGAAGCAGGCGCGTCCCCCGGAAAATCACCGCTGTCCAGGGACTTCTGCTGTGCGGGCTGCGTCCCGGTGAACAGCGCCTTTTCGTCCCAGCCGTAGACCTCCGTGATGTATGCGAGGGTCTGCGCGACCCGCCGCGCGTAGTATTCCCAGTCCGGACGTTTGTCGAAAGGCCGGCCGGACACATAGGGCTCCACTTCCATCGGGCTCTTCTTCGAGTCCGTCACGATCCACGAGACCTTCATCCCGGGCATGAACTCCTCGCCCATCTCCTCGAGCTTCCGGGCGGCGATCACGTTGCTCATCGAGTTCGGGTTGACGTAGCGGTTCTCCTCTTTCACGGTGCGGGAGATCACGAGCATCTCAATCGGGTCTTTGTCCGGATCCTCGAGCGGCGGGCTTCCGGATCGGACCTCCGCGACGATTTGCTTCGCGAGCGCGATCGATCCCTCCTGGTCGCGGTCCAGGATCCGATCGAACACCCGGCTCTGGGCGTCACTCTGGAGGTCGAACGCGTCCGTCCGTCGGATCTCGTACCCGCGGACGACCATCTGGCTCCGGAGCTCCTCCGGCCACGCGACCTTGCCGGCGTACCGCTTCTTCCTCCCGTGGCTGAAGAGGGTTTCGTAGATCTTGTCGACCTCCATCGAAATCCGGCCGCGGGAGAACCGCTCCGCCGTCTTCTTGGCGAAGTCCAGCGATGCGTCGGGGCCGGGCGACGGGGACTGGAAGAACACGGAGTCCGTGTCCGCGTACACGACCTTCACGCCTTCGGCTTCCAGCTCCCCGATGATCCCCTTGATGCGATCCCGCGCGAAGGCGGTGATCGAGGCGCCCACCTTCGGGTCGTTGAACCGATAGAAGGACGAGGCGAGGACGCCGTAGAACGCGTTCATGAGGACCTTGATCGCGGCCTGCAGGCCTTCGTAGAATTCCTTCATTTGGGGGTCCGTCGCGGCTTTCTGCTTCGTCCGGACGTCCTGGCGGTCCTTCATCAGGTTCGCAAGGATGACCGGGAGGAGCCCCTTCTTCACCTCCGCCGGGAGGAACTTGGCCCCGGTCGGGCTGACGATCGTGCCGTTCGGCGAGACGGTCGTGAAGCAGATGTTGTTCTCGATGATCAGAGAAGGGTACATCGCCCGGAAGTCGAGGGAGATGACCCATTCGTACAGCCCGGGCTGCAAGCTGTGCACGTAGCCGCCCTCGATCTGTTCGACACGGCCGCCGCGCATCTTCATCATCGGGACCGCGACCTTCGCGCGGTCCGCGGCCCGGATCAGGATCGAGTCGATCAGGTTCGACGTGCGGCCGTGGAGCACGTCCTCGAGCGGAAGCTTGCTCACCGCCGCGAGGTCGAGGGTCTTCTCGATCCGGCGCACACGCTCCAGGATCCGCAGCGAGAGCTCGGCGTCCTGGATGCAGTAGCGGATCACCTTGTCCCGGTCCGCCTCCCATTCCTCGTCGATTCGGCGGCGCTGCAGCTCGTGCTTGCCTTCACCGAGCAGGTGCTTCGCCACGTAGTCGAGGGTCTCCTGCTTCGGACGCATCTCCGCCCGCACGGCCCACCATACGTCGGTGAGGATCCGCCCGTCGAGCCGCCAGAACCGTTCGCCCAGGTGGAAGAACGTGGAGTGGTCCCGCGCGAGGGACAGCCGCTGCATGCCGTGCTTCGCGGCCCGTTCGATGAGGACCGGCAGGTCGTATCCGTCGATGTTGTATCCGGAGATGACGTCCGGATCCAACTCATCGATGAGCTTCACGAACCGCTCGATGATCTCCTTCTCGTTGCCCGTGAGGATGCGGGTCTTGATCTCGCCCGCCTCGCGGTAGGCGACCCCGATGCAGAAGATGTGGCCGTCCCGAATCGAATTTTCGATGTCAAAACTCAGGATCCGGCTCGAACCGTTCGGCCACGAGGAACAGGTCTGTCCAGTAGCGTCCTTTCGGATCCCGGGTTGTCCCCACGACCCGGACGGCCGCCCCGAGATCCATGTCGTAGATGAACCGATGCTGGAACGGGATGTCTGCTTCGAGCGGGGTCGATCCAAACTTGCGGGCCTTCTCTCGGTATTCCGGGGTTTTCCAGGGCTGTCGGAGGACCACGCGGGCGCAGGGCGTAGGTCGGCCCTCGACTTCCAAGGTCACATCCTCGAAGGCGACCACTTGCTTGTCGCGGGCGAACGCACCCCGCAAAGCCTGGGGTGGCGCGATAACGAAGAAGTAGGGCTTGAACCCGGAGTACTCGATCGCGATACTCTTCCCTTCGCGGGTGCGGCCGAACAGCTGGATGACCGGCACCTGGGGATCCTCAGGGCCGTCCACGGGCTCGCGACGGTACGAAGCCGTGATGATCCGAACGTCAAACGACTCGCTCATGCCTTCGCCACAATCTTGATGACATCCCCATCCTCAATCGGGTGGTCGCGACCGACGACCATCTTCGTACGCGCGTTAATCGCGCGGATGAAGTGATTCCCCAAATCCGTGTGCACCTTAAAGGCTACGTCCGCCGCGGTGGAACCGCGAGGGACGAGGAACGCGTCCGGGAGGACGTTCCCGCTCTTGTCGGACCAATGATGCTCATCCTCCACAGGGAACACGACGATCAAGTTTAGGAGCTTGAACACAGCCTCCTCCAGGCATTGCTGGACGCCCGTCGACCCTCGTTTCTGAAGGAACACCGCGATCGTATCGAGTGCCTTCGCCTGATTTGATGTCAACTTCCCGGGCTCGATGATCGTGAACGAAGACCCGCCCGGCTCGTATGCGATAAGAGACGCCGTCGCCGCACGGCGGAGGGCTAGTTCGTACTCCGCCGACGTCGGGATCGTGTGATATCCTTCGATGCGGACAAGCTTGTCCAGGGCATCCGGGGAGGCGAGGTCCGCCTTGTTCGCAGCGAGGATCATCGGTTTGCCTCGATGTCGCAATGACCTGGCGAGCCGAAACAGATCCTCCAAGGTCCACTTCGCCATCTTCGAATCGAGGGGCGCCTCACTCAGTGCCGTGTGGATCTGCATCTCAGTGAAGCCGAGGCCCGTCAGCCGCCCTAGGAGAACTTTTTCGGGGGGCGTTTCCTCCAGGTCGGCCCGGCGCGCTTCCTTGTCCCAATTCCGCGAGAGGATTCCCGCGATCCAATGCGCGAGTTCGTCCTCGAGGAATCGGACATCTTCTATCGGATCGTGACTCCCCGCCGGAACCGGATTTCCCTCGAAGTCCGTCCCTCCGGTCGCGTCGAGCACGTGCACGAGCGCGCTGGCTTGCCGCAGGTCATCGAGGAACTGATTCCCTAGGCCGCGGCCCTCGTGGGCTTTCGGCACGAGGCCCGCCACGTCGAGCATATGGACAGGGATCAGACGGGTTCCGCTTTGGCAAGGCGCGTTGTTCGGCTTGCAAGGCCGACCAATCTCTTGGTGTGGACACTTCTTCCGTACATAGGCGACCCCATGATTCGCTTGGACCGTGGTGAAGGGGTAGTTCGCGATATGGACAGGAGCGAGTGTAGCCGCAGCGAAGAACGTGGACTTCCCCACATTCGGCTTACCGACGACCCCCAACTCCATAGGTCGAAGCGAAGAACGTGATGCTTCCACAAGTACCTTTAGCGGAGAACGACGAGATCGGCCGCCTACGCGTTGCGTCGACGCCGACGAAACGAGAGAACGAGGACGAGGACACCGACCGCGATCGCCGAGGGAGCTACATCCCCAAACTCGGGGATTGCAACCGACATCGAACTGTCGTTTGAAGTCGCAGTGCCGTCGTAAGCCAGATCCGCAAGCGTACCCGAGATGTACTGGATGCGGAGCCGGATTCGTTGATTGGCGAGAACTGGGACGTCGCCGGCGTTGCAACTGAACGTCTCCTCAAAGGCCGTGGTGGTCCGGTTAAACCAGCAGATGATGCTCGGTGATGAGCCGTTCTGATTTGTGACGGCGAAGGTCACGTTCAGTACGGTGCCGGTCGCGGAAAGGTCCAGGGAAGCGACCCACGAGCCTGCGGCAATTGTCTCGTCCGATATTTCGGGGTCCGTGAAGAAGCAGGCCTTGACGCCCGTGGTTAAGGATATTGTTGTTCCCGCGGGGGGGCCCTGTGACGTCTCAAGTCCTTTGACTGCCGAACAGTCCGAAGAGGTCAATCCAGGATTCGTGTCGCGTAGGTAGAACGTCAATCCCCCAAGGCCCAACGGAGGGGGAGCCGCGGTAGAGAATGGTCTCATCAAAGGATCGGAAGGCGACGAAAAGGACGGAGCGGCGAGGGGGATCGTCGTGTCCCCCGCGGAAGTCCAGTCGGTTGATTGGACAACAATCTGGGTGCCGCGGAGATCGGAAATCGGGAGGGACGCTTCGATGTCCGTTTCGTCCTTTGCGGCATTCACCAAGATTCCGGGTTGAAGGATCCATCGGTTCTGCCAAGAGTAGACCGATTTCGAGGTGATCCGCCCTCCCTCACCCCGAATTTCCACAAGGTAGTCCGCGAAGATGCCTCCGATGACGAACCCTCTCGGATTGGACGAGTTGGACTCAAGAAACATGAGAAGGAGG
>Ga0209160_1001235_pt1 | contig 21401 bp, 16 predicted proteins | sample GraSoiAngelo_153_FD_186167 | JGI IMG/M metagenome (GOLD analysis project Ga0209160, IMG submission 186167) | Grasslands soil microbial communities from the Angelo Coastal Reserve, California, USA - 14_1009_12_40cm (SPAdes) (version 2) | ecosystem: Environmental > Terrestrial > Soil > Grasslands ... | reverse complement strand
CAATTACCGGGCCAACCTCTGGGTGAACGGACAGAAAATCGCGGACACGAATGACGTCGCGGGAACCTACCGCGCATACGAATTCAATGTGACCAAATTTCTTAAGCCCGGAAAAACCAATGCGCTCGCCCTGGAGGTTTTTGCGCCCGACAAATACGATCTCGGCATCACCTGGGTGGATTGGAATCCGACGCCTCCCGACAAAAACATGGGAATTTGGAAGGAAGTGTTCCTTGCTTCCAGCGGACCGGTCGCCGTGCGAAATCCGTTCGTGGCCTCAAAACTGGATGCGGCATACAAATCCGCCGAGTTGACGATCAGCGCGGAAGTGCGGAATGTTTCCAGCGCCCCGGTAAAGGGTGTGTTGCGCGCGGAATTCGACCGCATCGATTTGCATCAGCCCGTGGAACTCAACGGCGGTGAATCCAAAATCGTCAAATTTTCCCCGGACCAATTCCCGAAGCTCAAACTGGCGCATGCAAAGCTCTGGTGGCCCTATCAGATGGGGACGCCGGAGCTGTACACCGCGACGCTGAAGTTCGAAGTGGGGAAGCAAGTTTCGGATAGCGCGAGCGTGACTTTTGGAATCCGCGAAGTCACTTCCGAACTGACCGATCAAGGCTACCGGCTTTTCAAGATCAACGGAAGGAAACTGCTGATTCGCGGTGCGGCGTGGGCGCCCGATCTGCTGTTCCGGTGGTCTTCGGCCAAGCTCGATGCGGATCTCGCCTACGTGCGCGATATGCACTTGAACACGATCCGGCTGGAAGGGCGCCTCGACCGCGACGAATTCTTCGACAAGACCGACAAGCTTGGGATTCTGGTTATGCCCGGCTGGACCTGTTGCGATGCGTGGGAGCGTTGGAACAATTGGAAAGGGGATCAAAACCGAGTCGCCGCGGCGTCGTTGCGCGATCAGATCACGCGGTTGCGCAATCATCCAAGTGTGTTTGTCTTTTTGAACGGAAGCGACAACCCGCCGCCAGCCGATGTGGAGCAGATGTACCTCGGCATCGAGAAGGAACTGGAGTGGCCGAACCCGGTGGTGTCGTCGGCTTCGGAGCAGAAGACGACGGTTAGCGGAGCATCCGGCGTAAAGATGACCGGTCCTTACGAGTACGTACCGCCGGTCTACTGGCTGGCCGACAGGGAAGCGGGCGGAGCTTACGGCTACAACACCGAAACGAGCCCTGGACCGGCAATTCCCCCGCGCGAGTCGCTCGAAAAATTTATTCCCAAGGAACATCTCTGGCCGATTGATGATGTGTGGAACCAACATGCTGGCGGCGAGCGCTTCACCAACGTGAACATTTTCACGGATGGCCTAAGCCGCCGCTACGGTGCCGCAACTTCCCTGGATGATTACGAGCGCAAGGCCCAGGCGATGACCTACGATGGCGAACGCGCCATGTTCGAAGCCTATGCGCGCAACAAATACACTGCAACAGGCGTGATTCAGTGGATGCTCAACAACGCCTGGCCGTCTATGATTTGGCATCTTTACGACTACTACCTCGTCCCGGCGGGCGGATATTTTGGAACGAAGAAGGCTTGCGAGCCGATTCATATCCAGTATTCCTACGACGACAATTCCGTGGCGGTGATCAACGGTACCTACGAGGCACTGAAAGGAATCAAAGTAAGCGCGAAGATTTACAATATCGATGCCAAGGAAAAGGCTTCGCGGAACGCCACGCTCGATCTAGCCGCGGACAGCAGCACAAAAGCGTTTGACCTGCCCGTTCCGGATGGGCTGTCTGCGGCGTATTTCCTTAAGCTTGAACTTCGCGATGCGGCAGGGAAACTAGTCAGCGACAATTTCTATTGGCTCTCAACCAAGGTAGACACACTCGACTGGGCCAAGAGGAATGATACGGACTATACCCCGCAGAAAGATTTTGCCGACCTCACCGGATTGAACGGATTGGGGAACGCAAAAGTGGCGATTACCAAGGCAGTGCATGCAAGCGGACCGAACCGCTGGATAACAGTTTCGGTGGAGAACAAAGGTGAGGACGTAGCCTTCATGGTGCATCCGCGGCTCACGCGCGGCAAGGGCGGGGAAGATGTCGTCCCGGTGTTCTGGAGCGACAATTATTTCTCTTTGCTGCCAGGTGAAAAAAAGACCGTCACGGCGGGATATGAACGCTCTTCCGTGGCTGGTTCTACGCCGGAAATCGTTGTGGACGGGTGGAACCTTGAACCGACGATGCCTTAATGTGTCGAAGAGTTTGGTGCACCATCGGACCAGGGGCCAAAGCTTTCGGCAAACTTGCCGGGAGCAACTCAACACCAAGCGCTCTCCTGATCTCACGCGCCACTTGAGTCTGGACGGCAACGGTGTCCCTTAGATCGCGGTCATAACTTGCGGACCACAAGCAGGTCTGGTCGCGGGTCTCGATCAACTGGCCGATAATGCGAACGTGCTTGCCTTCGCGCCGAACGCTCCCCTCAAGCACAAGGTCGACGTGCAGCTCCTCGGCGATCTCGCGGATGGATTTCTTTCTCCCTCTGTATTGCACAGCGCAAGTTCGCGCGATCACGCCAAGCTGCTCCGGATTTAACTGGCTGAGCTGCAAAGTCATCTCTTCGGTCAGACCGTCGGCAAAACGGTCCATCCCGGGCTCACCGCTCAGATTTTCGAATGGAAGCACCACGAGCGTCCTGCCGGCATCGCACAAGCGGTTCCTACTCTCCCACTGCACCGGCGCGACAAAGCGGTAGCCCAAACGCGGGAGGGTTTCGATGAATCGAGGACTCTTCGCCAAATCCCCTAAAATGTTGCGGAGTTTGTTGACGGCTGTGTTCAGGCTATGGTTGAAAGCTACATAGGTATCCGGCCAGAGTTTTTCGCAAAGCGTTTTTCGCTCCACAACTTGCCCGGCACTTTTGATCAACATCTCCAGGATTTGGAAGGGCTTTTCTTCCAGTTGGATGCGCATGCCGTGCTTCCGAATTTCACGCGACTCGAACCCAACTTCGAAGGTGCCGAACCGTACCATGGAAGTTAAGCTCTTAGCATCTTTCATGGGCTCCACCCCGGGGATTTCCTGGCCTCGACCCCAGGTTGCCCGCGATCCTTTCCTTTCTGCTTGAGCTTCTAATCTAAATCTCTATTTCCCAAAGGGCTCGACGCTGATAAAGACTTGTCCTCCGGCTGATTTATTCCCCCCAAAACTAAGCCATCTAAGCCCAAGGAACATTGGGGTGAGTCTGAGCAGATTTGCAGCGCAACTCAGCTCAATCTTAGCCAATAGGCCAATTCGAAGGGAGGATAAACCGATGAAAGAGAAGTCGAATTTGCTCTCGAGGAGTACCAATCGGCGCTCATTTTTAAGGAACGGAACAGTGGCGGCAGGGGCAGCAACCCTAGGGGCTGGGCTGCTCGCTAGCCGGGCACCAGTCTTTGCTCAGGAGGGCCGGGAAGAGAAGAGCGGGAGGCTCACTCCGGGAGACGCTGCATTGCTGAGGTTCGCGGCCGCGGCGGAAATCCTGGAGACCGACTTCTGGGTGCAATACAACGAACTCGGAGGCATCCCGAATACCAGCGAGGTCCCGGGCGGAAGTGGCAATCCAGCCTACACGGCCGCCCTTCAGATGCTGGATTCGGACATGGCGCAGTACATCCACGACAACACCGATGATGAATTCACCCATCAAAACTTCCTGAACGCATACCTCGTATCGAAGGGAGCCGATCCCGTAAGTCTGGAGGCTTTTCGCACTCTGCCAGGTAGTACGGCAGCCGGGTCCAGCGGAAACCTGCGGCTTACAAATCTCACGCAGCTCACCTTGGATACAAGTTGGTGGACTCGCTACCGCAGCAGCACCCACAACCCCGACCTCGATCCCAATTTCACGTTCCCGCAAGCGATCCCAGACCTAAACAATGGGCAGCACACGGCCATTCCCAGGACCGACGCCGACACCAGCGATCCCAACTTCCTTCAGGTTATCGCGAATACGGCGGGTTTCCACTTTCCGACTATCGAACAAGGCGGCACCAGCCTATATCCCGCGATGGCGCAACGCGCGACGCATCCCGAAGTCTTGCGAATCCTGATCAGCATTGGTCCTACCGAGACCATGCATTTCCAAACCTGGGCGGATAAGGCGGGCAACGCGCCTCAGAAGACTGCCGTGGATCCAGTGACCGGTGTGTCGGTCACCTTTCCGGACCTGAATTCTTCTCCGTTTGGCGGCGAGGATTTTCAGACCAACTTGATCATGCCGGAGCCGTGCCCGTTCATCAGTCGAAAGCTGCCGCCTTGTTCCGTCATTCGCCCGACCGAAACAAAGGACATCGCCAAGGGCGTAGTCAAGTTCTTGACGGACATGGGGCTGTTCATCGGCCAATCGCCTGCATTTTTCGCGTTCATGCAGGACCTCGCTGAGGATGCGGACGAGGCCCGGCGCCACCGATAAGTGAAACGCGATCTGACTAGGCCAGCCTCGGCTTGACCAATGCTTTGAGCTACTCATCAGGGCCCGGGCCTTCTCGGCTTGGGCCTTCATACTTTGAGGATTGTCGCGACGCGCGCAACCATCCGCCACCCCTCCGCCATCCAATGCTGTAGAATCGTGTGCGGCCGCTGAGTATGGGGGGAACAGTACGGAGATCACTCGAATTTGTGATTTCGGAATGAGAGAGGGAGCATGGTCAACGTGAATCGTTTGTTCGCTTCAATCGTATTGGGACTGTTTTTTGTGGGTGCGGCTGCCGCTGACACCCTGGAACTGAAAAATGGCAAGGTTTTGCAAGGGAAGTATCTCGGAGGCACGCAAGTCGTGCTCCGCTTTGAAGTCAATGGGGAAGTACAGACCTTTAATACCAACGAGATAGTGGCACTGACCTTTACCAGTCATTCCGGAAGCGCTGCGCCGGCAGCGGCCCTCGCTCCTGCCGCCGCTCCGGCATCTGCGCCGGCGAGCGCCCCTGCGGGAGGTGACGTCACGATTCCCGCAGGCCAATCTCTTCTCATCCGCATGATCGACGGCGTGGACTCTTCGAAAAATCACGTAGGTGACGTCTTCCACGCCAGTCTCGAGACCGACTTGACCGTCGGGAATACCATTGTCGCCCGCAAGGGAACCGATGTGTACGGCCGGCTTGCTGAAGCGAAGGAAGCCGGTCATATGTCCGGCAGCGCTGAACTGCAGCTTGAGCTGACGCGCGTGGTGATTGACGGCAAGGACTACCCGGTGGTCAGCAGTGACTACAACTTGAAGGGCAAGGGCCGCGGCTCAGACACCGCAAAGAAAGTGGGCGGCGGCGCCGTTGCTGGCGCGATTATCGGTGCCATCGCGGGTGGCGGCAAAGGCGCGGCCATCGGTGCAGGCGTAGGCTCGGCGGCAGGCGCGGGCGTGCAAGTCTTTACGCGCGGCCAGCAAGTGAAAGTCCCGAGCGAAACGCTGCTCGAATTCCGCCTTCAGCAGCCAGTGACGGTGACACCCTCGCAAGGGTAACTCCATTTCGCGAACCACATTCCTTTAATGCGAGGAATCCTTCACGAAAGGCGAGCCGGTACTCGCCTTTCGTCATTTCTGCAACGATTCTCCGAGGCTGCTGCACCGTTGTCGGATTAGACCCATCCCGGAGAAATTCCCTTTTGCCACTCCTGCTGTTAGTGACTAAGATACCCCCTCGGGTGGGGAGATCATGCCGAAAGAGAAACCTCGGGTAAACATCGGAGAAGTCATCAAGACCTATCGCAGCCAGCGCGGCTTGTCGCAGGGTGACATTGAGCGCCGCACTGGGCTTTTGCGCTGTTACCTCTCGCGCGTGGAAAACGGCCACACCGTGCCGTCTCTCGAAACGCTTGCCAAAATCGCCGAAGCCATGGACATTTCGCTGGCAGACTTTTTCCCCGGCACGGAGACGCCGCGCGACCGCGAAACTCAGAAAGCCCTGGGCGAGCTCTCCCAGGATGAGATTCGCTTCTTGGCGGAAATCAAGAAGTACAGCACCACGCTTTCGGATGGCGACAAACGCCTCGTCCTGGCCATGATTCGCAAAATGGCCACGCTGATCCCACCCCCGGTGAGCAAGAAGGTCCTTGTGCGGCGTCCCATGGCTTAGCGATTCTTCTTGGATGCAGTCCCAACGAACGAGCGCGGCTTTTGGCCGCGCTTTTTTTTGAATCGATGTTCGTTAACTGCTCTGCCCACGGATAATGCGGATGGCATCCGGCAGCCCTGCATCGCCGCGGCCGTTCCCGCCCGCCGGCGATTCCGCAGCAGCAGCTTCTTCCAAGTCCGTGCTCTCTCCCGGCGCAAGGAAGAGGTTGGTTTCGACGGCGTGCTGCTTGGTGTAGAGGTCATAGTAGCGCCCGCCGAGCGCGTAGAGACTCTCATGTGTGCCGCGCTCGATGATGCGCCCTGCCTCGACCACCAGGATCTGCTCCGCTCGCCGAATCGTGGAAAGCCGGTGCGCGATCACGAACGTAGTGCGGCCGCGCATCAGGTACCGCAGGCCCTCCTGAATCAGCGCTTCCGACTCGGAGTCCAGGCTGGACGTAGCTTCGTCGAGGATGAGAATGCGCGGGTCGGCGAGGATGGCTCGCGCGATTGACACGCGCTGCTTTTGCCCGCCGGAAAGTTTTATGCCGCGTTCGCCGACCACCGTGTCGTACTTGTTCTCGAACGATTCCGCGAATTCGTCCACGCGCGCGATACGGCACGCGGCGAGAATTTCTTCTTCACTGGCGTCGGGCCGGCCGAAAGCCACGTTTTCGCGAATCGTTCCGTCGAACAGGAAAGTTTCCTGTAATACCACGCCGAGTTGCGTGCGATAGGAATCCAGCTTGACTGTCGCCAGGTCCACTCCGTCCACGAGCACCCTGCCGCTCGCCGGGGCGTAAAAGGCCGCGATCAATCCGATGATGGTCGATTTTCCCGCCCCCGATGGACCCACGAGTGCCGTGACCGTCCCTGGCTCCGACTGGAAGCTCACACCATGCAAAACTTCTTTTCGGGATTCGTAAGCGAAGCTCACGTTCTCCATTTCCACCAGGCCGTTCACTCGATCCAGCCTCCGTGTGCGGTGCGGATCTGCGTCCTCCAGTTTTTCGTTGAGGATTTCGCGCGTGCGTTCCAGGCCCGTAATGGCCTCCGTGATTTGCGTGCCGATGGCCACGATCTGAAAGACCGGTGCGACCAGGAATCCCAGGAAAATATTGAAGGCAAAAAATGTTCCCAGGGTCATCGACCCGGAAATAATTTTATGCGCGCCGATTTCCATGATGATGGCGCTGACCACCCCCATGAGCCCTGCCGCGGAGAAACTCATAAGCGATGTCGCGGTCAATGTCTTCAGTACATTGTCGAGCAGGCGCTGCACGCCGGCGGAAAACACTCCTTCCTCGCGCTCCTCCGCGTGATAACCCTTCACCACGCGCACGCCGCTCAGGGATTCCGTGAGCCGCCCGGTGACTTCTCCGGTAATTTTAGGCCGCGCGCGAAAAATGGGGCGGATCGTCGCAAACGCTTTGCTGATGGCGAAGCCGAAAACCAGCAGGACCCCAAAAGCCACCGCAGTCATCAGCACGCTGGTATGAATCAGGTACACCAGTGCAATGGCCGCGGTCATCAGGCCGCCAACGAACTCCACCAGCCCCGTGCCAATCAGATTGCGCACGCCTTCCACGTCGCTCATGATCCGCGAGACGAGCACACCGGTCTTGTTCGCGTCGTAGAACGAAATGGGCAGCCTGCCAATGTGCGCCTGCACTTTCCGGCGCAGCTCGGCGATCATTTTTTGCGCGGACTTCGAGAGCAGTTGCGTCAGCGTAAACGAGGTCAGTCCTTGAATGACCGTGGCGCCGAGCACGCCCAGCACGATGGGCGTTAGCAGGTTGACCTGCCGCTTGGTGATGACGTTGTCGATCAGATACTTCGTGGAAGCCGGCAGCACCAGCCCCGCGACGCGGTTGACGGCCATCAGCGCGAACCCCAGCGCAAGCAGACCGCGCCTGGGCTTGATCAACGCCCACACGTCGGGAAGATTCTTCCACGCGTTCTTGCGCTTTTCGTTCTTGGAAGATGGTTTGTCGTTCGTCTTGGTGGTCATGAATCGTGAGGCAAACCCAGCCCTCGCTGTTGGATGCAGGTCGGGCTCGAGAAACTACACTGCTACAAGGGGTGAGCTTCGGCAGTTCAGTTCAGTCGCCGGCGGCCCCGGTATGTCTTATGCGAGTTCCCCTGGCAGGCTCCATGTTCAGCACGCTGGCGATGAATTCGCTGATGGTGATGCCCAAGCGACCCCACAGCCGCCGTTTCAGGCTGGAATAATCTTGCGTGCCGCTGAAGAGATCTCCGACCAATTGACGGAACACGGGGCTGCGGCGAATGAACTGCACCATCCGCGTCGTCACTGCGCTTCCCAGAAACGATCCGCGGTAAAAGCGCCGCACGATCCGCGCAGCGAACTCCAGCTCTGTCGAGAACGCCGCCTTGATCCACGCGGGATATTTTTCCGGGCAGCCTTCGGCGAGCGAACGCCCCAGCAGTTCGCCGGAGCGAATGGCGTAAAACAGGCCTTCGCCCGTCAGGGGATCGACCCACGCCGCGGCGTCTCCGACCAGCGCCCAGTTTTTTCCTACTACGTTGCGTTCGGAAAGCGTTCGTTCCCGCGGTGAGGGAAGCACGTGGCTGTAGAATTTGGCGCCCTCGGTCGCAATGTTGCGCTTCTCCACGAAAGTCTGCAGGTGCCCGCGAAGCTCCGCACTGGTATGCGCAGCCATGCTTCCGCAAATCCCAACCGACAGATGATCGTTGCGCGGGAACGACCAAATATATCCTTCAAACTGCGGCAGGAATTTGATGGTGATGGCATCGGCGTTCTGCGGCACGAAATAGCCCTGGGTCATCTCCAGTTCGTCGCGCTGCAGCGCCCGGGTCCCTGGCAGCAATTGATTGCGCGCGCCCGCCGCCAGCACCAGAAAATCCGCTTCGTGCCACTGGCCTTCGACGCAGTAGCGCGCCTTCGTGTTTTCGGTATCCACACTCATGACGTGGGATCGCTGCACATGGCAGCCTGCCGCCTGCGCGCGATCCAGCAGCAGCCCATTCAGCACCGTTCGCGAATAGATCACGATCGGGTGCGGCATTTCCAGCGTCGCGTGATGTTCCTGACTGCTGATTAATTCGACGGAGTGAACCAGCTTCTTTGGGTAGGCATTGTCGAGCAAAAACGGAAAGCATTGAATGGCTTTGTGCGTGAGCCCGCCGCCGCACGGCTTTTCCCACGCCAGGTGCTCATCAAACAGGTTTACTTTGTGCCCCGCGCGAGCGAGCTGTTCGCCGCACATTGCGCCAGAGGGGCCGCCACCGATGATTGCAATCTCCGCCATGGTTATGTTTCGTTGCGGCCCTCGAATTCCTTCTCCCGGTGCGAAACTCGCCTCAAGGAATTCCTTGGATGACGGGCCTCGGAAACGGGCCCTCAGGTGACGGGGAAGATCACCAGGCAAAAACCTGCCAGGAGTATAGCACCGAATACCGCGGCAGCGCCGACCGAGCGTGTCTCGCGGCGCACCACGTTCACAGCGAGCCGCTGGAGCACGAAAATCAGTCCGAAGTACACGGAGAGCAGCACCATCAGGATCTCTCCGGTGTGGAGGAGGAAGACGCCTCCCATCAATGCCAGCCACACGAGCGCCCGGAATGCTAACGCTTTCGCAGTACGCACCCATCGGTTCGCGGAATTCTCGCCGCCCAAGAGGATTTCTTCCGCCAGATGCCACGGCAGGAAGGCGAGAAACATGCCAGGCATTCGTAACCAGCGGGGAATGGTCAGCCAGGCCTCGTAAAACGTGAGGTCCAACCAGGCCCCGAACAGCAGGATCAACACAATCGCAGCCACCGCGGTGGCAAGAATGTGTCCAACCGCAATTTTTCGGGACACGCGAAGAATTTTCCAATTCCATGCGAGGAGCGCAAGTCCGCCGAACAAAAAGAAGCTGGCCAGGTAATCCCCCTGGAAAACATGAACGAACCGCAGCGGCACTCCCAAACGCAAGGCAATCACCGTTAGCACAGACACCAGAGCGACCTGGGGCAGGGCAACGGCCGGTCTTACCGCAGGCGTTTCCTCTGCTATTTCCACTTCCTGTTGACCTCCGGCTGCTTCTACCAAAAACGGACCGGCTAGCACAACGAGCCCCACAGTTCCGAGCAGGAAACCATAAAGCGCGAGATGCGATGGAAACGGTACATTGTTATCCGCGTGAAGAAGGTGCGCCGCCCACCGTGCGTCATGCGATAGCGTCGCGGAGTCAAACAGCAAACTCACGTGTGTGGCACGAGTAATCACCGCGTATTCGCTCGTGCCGTCGCTGCGCGACCGGACCAAATCTTCAGCATAACCGCGCACGCTGGCCGGCTCCCACGCCGCACTGAGCACCAGGGAGTTGGCAGGCAGTGGCGTGGAATCCCTGAACAGTTGTATTTCCGGAGACAGGCGCTGCGTGCCCATCGGCGCCGGCGAAATGGCGATCACCCCCGCCACTGGAACGCGGGCGCCAACACGCACGGCAAGTGCCCCACCCATCGAATGGCCCGCAAGAATCGTTTTTTCAGGGACGATTGCGCGCCGTTGCATCAGCTCTTGAACCAGCGCTTCCGTGCATTCTTCTGCGCGCTCTGGCGTAAACGGCCCTGGCGTCCGTCCATGCCCCGGCAAGTCCGGCACAAAAACCCTCAGGTTCTGGTTCGCGAAACCTTGTGCGACATACCACATGATCCTTTTCGTGGCGGATATTCCATGCAAAAGTACGACAAAGCCCTGCGCGTCACCGGAACTCGGCTCGACCACATCCACGCTCATCTGACACCCGCCCGCGCTGGCTAGCACACTGTGCGCGCGATAGGGTTGCATGCGGATCAAAGCTATTCCGCCGAGCAACAGAGGGATTCCGGCAATCCCATGGATCAGTTTTCGTCGGTTCATCCAGGCCATCGCTCCGTGAATCGAGCCGCGATTCGCGCGTGATAAACTACCTTTTGACGAAGGAGCGGGAATCTTGGTCTTACTCGTTCGCATGGAGATCCCTTGACCTCGGCAATCCTGACCCTGGAGGAAGCGATTCTGCGGTTTGGCCGCGAGAAACGCAACGGCCGCCGCATCGTCTTCACGAACGGCTGCTTTGACCTGCTGCATCCCGGGCATATTCGCGGCTTCGAACTCGCACGCGCTCTGGGAAATGTGCTCATTGTCGGGTTGAATAGTGACGCGAGCGTGCGCCAATTGAAAGGTCCCGGCCGCCCGGTCATGCCGGAGCGCGAGCGTGCCGAAATCCTCGCGGCATTGGAGTCGGTAGATGCAGTCATCATTTTTGATGAGCTGACCCCGCGCCAAGTGATTTCGCAACTGCTCCCGGATGTTCTCGTCAAAGGCGGCGATTGGCCTGGCGATCAGATTGTGGGCCGCGAAGAAGTGGAAGCTGCAGGCGGGCGGGTCGTCTCCCTTCCTCTCGTGCCGGGCTATTCGACGACCGCGATTCTGCGGAAAATCCGGGAAGGGGCGCGCGCGCCACGCGCGGAATCCTGATCATCCTCGCATGATACTTCCTGCCGTCCGCGAAAGATTGGAGGCTTTGCTCCGCCATCCTGCGATGGAGGGCGCCCTGGCCGCTTTGCGTGCAGGCGGCAGCCATGTTTCGATCACCGGTTTGCACGACGTCGCCAAAGCTCTTGTTGCGGCGTGCCTGACGCACGAATTGCGCCGCCCCGCTTTTTTCGTGACCGATTCGAATCGCCGCGCCGAATCCTTGGCCGATACGCTCCGTTTCTTTGCCGGGATCTTCCCGGGAGCTGTGGGTGGCGTGGCCACGCTCCCCGCGTTTGACCGGCTTCCCTGGGAATCGCAAAGTCCCCACGCTGATATTCTCGAACGCCTTTCGTCTTGTGGACGGCGAAATCTCCTTGGTGATTGCGCCCATCGCCGCGGCGCTGTGGCGTTATCAGGATCCTGCCGCCTATCTCTATCTCGCGCGCACGCTGGCAAAAGATAAGGAAATTCCCCACGAAGAACTCGTCACGCACCTCGGTTCCGTCGGCTACACGCGCACGGAAATGGTGGAGCTGCCGGGCCAGTTCGCCGTTCGCGGGGGCATCATTGATGTCTTTTCGCCCGAAGCGCCGCGTCCTGTGCGCATCGAACTGCTGGGCGACGCCGTCGAATCCGTGCGCGAGTTCGACCCGCGCACTCAGCGCTCCATCGCGCCGGTTGTACGAACTACGCTCCTGCCTTTGACCGAATGGTCCGTGCCCGCGCCGGAAAATCTGAGTACTGGCGATTCCTCGGATTGGGAAACACCATCTTTCTTTGGTTCGCCCAAGGAGCCCGGCCCCAGTGCACTCTTCGAGCTGGCAGAAAGTTCGCTGCGTCCTATCGTTTTCCTCGATGAGCCGGAGACTTTGCGCCAGGCCGCCGCGCAGCATCTTGCGGCCGCGACGGAAAACTACGAGCGCCATGGTCACGCCAATTCGTCTCCGGCCTCTCACTATTTCTGGTCGGAAGAGCAATCTGCCGCCGCGCTCGGCAAAACATCCCAGATTCACCTCGAACAACTCGCGCTTGCCATCGGTTCCACGCCACAGTTCGAGCTTTCTTCCCGACCCAGTTCCCGTTTTCATGGCGACGTCGTTGCTTGCATGGGCGATGTGAAGTCGCAGCTGGCATCCGGCGGCAGGGTTTTCCTCACGGCCGCCAGCACGGGCGAAATCGAGCGTTTCGCCGACATTTGCCGCGAATACGAAGTGCCTTACGTGCTCGGTGAATCGGAGGACGCTGCCGCCGGTTTCACCGCCGAAGGCGCACAGGAATCCGCAGGCATGCTTCTGATCCGCGCGCCTTTTCCTGAAGGCGTGACGTTTCCGGACGTCAACCTCACCATCTACGGCCACGCCGACCTCTTCGATGTCACTCCCGCCGTCGAGCGTCCCAGCCGCAAAATCCGCACCTCCGGCTTCTTCAGCGATTTTGCCGAGCTCAAACCCGGCGACTTCGTCGTTCACGTCGATCACGGCATCGGCCAATTCGAAGGCCTCCGCCAGATTGAGTCCAACGGTCATCGCGGCGAGTTCATGTTGCTCCGTTACGCCGAGGATGCGCGCCTCTACGTTCCCCTCGAGCGCATGGATCTCGTCCAGAGCTACCGCGTGCTCGAAGGCACGCATCCTCCGCTCGATAAACTCGGCGGCACCGCCTGGAACACCCGCAAGACTCGCGTGCGCAAATCGGTCGAAGACATGGCCGACCAGCTGCTCGCTCTCTACGCGCAGAGAAAAACCACCCCGGGCTTCACCTTTTCGCCCGACGGCAATTTTCAGCGCGAGTTCGAAGATGCTTTCGAATTTGAGGAAACTCCCGACCAGATCACCGCCATCAGCGATATCAAGCGCGACATGGAACGCGGCGAACCCATGGACCGCTTGCTTTGTGGCGACGTCGGCTACGGCAAGACCGAAGTCGCCATGCGCGCGGCTTTCAAATCCGTCATGGATAACAAGCAGGTCGCCATTCTTGCGCCGACCACCGTCCTCACTTTTCAGCATTTTGAAACTTTCAAGAATCGCTTCGCCGCGTTTCCCGCGCGCATCGAAATGCTCAGCCGTTTCCGCAGCCCTGCCGAACAAAAGAAGGTTCTTGCGGATTTGGAAGCGGGAAAGGTGGACATCGTCATTGGCACGCATCGCTTGCTTTCCAAAGACGTGAAATTTGCCGACCTCGGGTTGCTCATCGTCGACGAAGAGCAGCGCTTCGGTGTGGCCCATAAAGAGCGGCTCAAGGAATTGCGCAAAAACGTCGACGCCCTCGCCCTCTCCGCAACGCCCATACCGCGCACGCTGCACATGTCGCTCGTCGGCCTTCGCGATATGTCCCTCATCGAAACCCCGCCGCGCGACCGTCTCGCCATCCAAACGCTCGTCGCTCCGTTCCAGGAAGATCTCGTTCAGCGCGCCATTGAAACGGAGCTGGCGCGCGACGGTCAGGTCTTTTTCGTCCACAATCGCGTGGAATCCATTTATTCCCTCGGCGCCATGGTGGCCAAGCTCGTCCCCAAGGCGCGCGTGGTCGTGGCTCACGGCCAGATGGGCGAAAAAGAGCTCGAAGGCGTGATGCTCAAATTTATTCGCGACGAAGCCGACGTCCTCGTCGCCACCACCATCATCGAAAACGGCTTGGACATTCCCCGCGCCAACACCATCCTCATCAACCGCGCTGATCGCCTCGGCCTCGCTGAACTTTACCAACTCCGCGGCCGCGTCGGCCGTTCCAGCCAGCGCGCTTACGCCTATCTCCTCGTTCCACCGGAAGCCACGCTCTCCGACATCGCCCGCAAGCGCCTTGCCGCCATGAAGGAGTTCAGCGAACTCGGCGCGGGCTTTCGCATCGCCGCGCTCGACCTCGAGCTTCGCGGCGCCGGGAACATGTTGGGTCGCCAGCAGCATGGTCACATCGAGGCCATCGGCTTTGACCTGTATTGCCAGATGCTGGAGCGCGCCGTTGCCAAACTCAAAGGCGAAGAAGCCGCTCCCGATCTGCGCACCACCCTGAGCCTTGGCTTTGACGTGCGCATCCCGCAGGACTACATTCCCAGCGAGAATCTTCGCCTGCGCACTTACAAGCGCATTTCCACCATCGCCACCGAAGAGGAGAAGCAGGATGTTCGCAAGGAGCTGGAGGACCGCTTTGGCGCCCTTCCCTCATCCGTAGAAAACCTTTTGGACTACGCCGTCCTCAAATCCATGTGCGAGCGCCTGCGCATCTCCGCCGTCGAGCGCCAGAGCAGTCGCATCGCCGTGCGCTTCCACGCGGAGACAACGCTGGATCCAGCCGGGGTGGTAACCGTGGTCCGCTCGCGCCCCGGAATTAAGCTCGATCCCAGCGGCGTCCTTTGGATCGAGTTCAAGCGCGGCGAATCCGTCCCCGCGGTTTTGAGAAACGTATTGCTCGGCCTTCAAGCGCAGAGCTAAACTGATTACTTGCTAATGAGGCTTGCCCAATATAGCGATGCATCCAGGCGTGTCATCCCGAGCGCAGCGAGGGATCTGCTTTTTTGTCCTTCGTGCGGAAAACTGGGCTCACCAAGGAAAAATTTGATGCAAAAACTACTTCTAATTCTGGCGCTCTGCGCCGCCTTGCCGCTCGCGGCACAAGATAAGCCCGAATCCACCTCGCAAGCTAATCCGCCGGCCACCCCTCCGGCCAAGCCCGCCGTTCCGGCACAGTCGAGGCCCAAAGCCGCGGCGCCGGCTCAGCCCGTTGGCCCCAACGCCGGCAAAACCATCGAAGAGATTATTGCGCGCGTCAACAACGAGATCATTACTTTCACCGAGTACCAGAAGGCGCGGCAAACCGCCGAAGATGACGCCAAACAGGAATGCCAGGGCCGCTGCACTCCGGAGCAATTGCAGGCTGACATTGCGGACCGTCAGAAAAATACGCTTCGCGACCTCATCGACCAGTCGCTCCTCGTCCAGCGTGCCAAGGACATGGGCGTCAACGTCAAGCCCGACGTCATCAAGCAGCTCGACCAGATCCGCAAGCAAAACAGGCTCGATAGCATCGAAGCGCTGGAAAAGGCCGTTACCTCGGAGGGCATGAACTGGGAGGACTTCCAGAGTAACATCGAAAATCACCTGCTTACCCAGCGCGTCATTGGCAACGAAGTGGGTTCGCACATCAATATCACCGATGAAGAAATCACGAAATACTACGAAGCGCATAAGTCCGAATTCGTCCGTCCCGAGCAAGTCGCGCTCCGCGAGATCGAAGTCAGCACTCAAAACAAGAAGCCCGAAGAGCTGCCCGATCTGAAGAAAAAGGCCGAGACCGCCCTCAAGCGCATCCAGGACGGCGAAGACTTCGCCGAAATTGCGAAACGCTTTTCGGATAGCAGCACCAAAGACCAGGGCGGATTTCTGGGCGTTTACAAGCGCGGCGAGCTCGCCAAGGAACTCGAAGACAAAGTCTTCAGCATGAAGAAGAACGAGCTAACCGCAGTCATGGAGACCAAGCAGGGCTATCTGGTTCTCCAGGTGCTCGAACATTACGACGAAGGCCAGCAGTCACTCGCGAAAGTCCGGAATGAGATTAACGAGAAGCTTTATAGCGAACGCCTGGAGCCCTCCATGCGCGAATACCTGAAAACGCTGCGCGAGCAAAGCTACGTCATCATCAAGCCCGGCTACCAGGACATCGCCGGTGGAGGCAGCTCCGAAATCCAGGAAGTGAGCACCACCCCCGAAGTCAGCAAGCAGAAAAAGGGCCCCAAAAAATTCCTGCTGTTCGGCAAGAGGTCCGGGTCGAATTCCGGCCAATGAAAACGTCCTTCATTTCCGATCTGAACTCCGAGCAGAGCATCACCTCTTTTTTTCTCGTTTGTGAAAAAGAGATTCGCAACACCCGCGAGGGCAAACCCTATCTGCGCCTCGAGCTCGGCGACCGCAGCGGCACCATCGAAGCCCGCATGTGGGATCAGTTCGAATCCGCCGTCAAGGACGTCAACCGCGACGATTTCGTCAAAGTCCAGGCGCGCGTCGAAATCTACCGCAACCGGCTGCAGCTTGCTCTCCTGCAGCTTCGCCTCGCCAAGCCCGAGGAAATCGACCTCGCCGATTTTCTGCCGCAAACCAAAGCCGACGTCGCGAAGCTGTACGCGCAGTTGCTCGAATTCGCTGGCTCCATCGCCAATCCTTTTCTGAAAAAACTTGTTGCCGCAATCCTCAACGATCCGGCCATCGCTGCCAAATATAAGCGCGCCCCCGCCGCCAAAGTTATGCATCATGCCTATCTCGGCGGCCTGCTCGAGCACGTCATCAGCCTGTGCGGCCTCGCCAAACTCGCCGCCGCCCACTATCCCGAACTCGACCTCGATCTCCTTCTCACAGCCGCGATTCTCCACGACGTCGGCAAGCTCGACGAACTCTGCTACGACCGCGCCATCAGTTACACCGTCGAAGGCCAGCTTCTCGGCCACATCATGATGGAATTCGAAACCGTTTCGAAAGCCATGGACGCCATCGAAGGTTTTCCCACCAACTTGAAAACCGTCGTTCAGCATCTTCTCATCAGCCATCATGGCGAGTACGAATTCGGCTCTCCGAAACTCCCCATGATTCGCGAAGCCCTCGTCTTCCACTATCTCGACGATCTCGATTCCAAACTTGCCGCCGTTCGAACCGCCCTCGCGCTCGAGTCCGGCGAACCCGAATGGTCCGCTTACTCCGGCGCCCTCGGCCGCAAATTCCTCCGCCTCGACCAATTCTTGAAGTCCGCTAGTGCCAAAGCGGAAGAAAACGTGCCCAACCCAAAGCTGTTTCAGTGATGAAGATCTGCCGTGCGAAAAATTTCAGACCATTCCCACTTCGTATCAATGCGGCTTGAATGTCTTCCCGGTTTCAAGCAGCGTCTTCAGGCGGGAAAGAATACGTGGCCATCCATCGGCGCAGGCAGCGTAAGTGGGGTCATCCTCGGCCCACTCGTCATGCGTCACCGTTACTTTGGTGGCTTCGGTCTCGGGTACCAGTTCGATCGTTGCGCGTGACGCCTTATCATTTTGGCCCATTGCGAAGGTGTACTGAAAGACTTTTGGCGGCTCAAACCGCAGGACCTTCCCTCGGACGTAGGTCATGGGCTTGCCATCGGGTCCCGCACCCACCCATGCGAGCAAGCCGCCAGGCTTAAAGTCCGCTTGAAGCTCAGCGCCCGAGAAGAGGATGCGGTTCGACTCCCGCGACACAAAGCCTTCCCACACCTTCTCCGGCGTGGCGGCAATGTAGAAGATATATTTCAGTGGTGCTTGATGGGCCATGATTGCTCCTGACTCTCCTGCGCCATCTTATATCCACAGGCAAAAACCCAACAAGGCAGTGGTGCCATGGGTTCTGGCTGATTGCCCTCATTACCTGAGATTTTAGAACCCTTTGTCCGGTAAGCGCGTTTGTCGGTACTAACCCGACCGGCGAGCTGATAACTTCCGGGTTCCCCGTGATCCAGGCACAATCCCGAGGTGCACCGCTAACCTACGTCTTTCCTCGCGTGTCACGGAACGAAGAAATATCGAACGAGGTGAAAAAAAATCGGTGCCGCGAAGCACAGCGAATCAATGCGATCGAGAATGCCGCCGTGGCCCTCGATGATCGCGCCGAAATCTTTCACGCCGACGTCGCGCTTGATCGCGCTCATCACCAGGCCGCCGGCGAAACCGAGCAGGGCAATCACGAGCGACATTCCTGCCGCCTGCAGCGGCGTGAATGGCGTGGCCCACCAGAGGGCCGCCCCGAGCGCTGTCGCCGTAAGTATGCCCCCGACAAAACCTTCCCAGGTCTTGTTCGGGCTGACCCGTGGCGCGATCTTATGTCTCCCGGAGAGCTTTCCCCATACGTATTGCAGCACGTCGCTCATCTGGTCCACGAGCACGAGATACAACAGCAATCTTGCATCGTGGCCCTCGAAGCCGGGAATGTTCAGGATCAGCAACGCCGGCGCGTGACTCAGGCAGTACGAACAAATCATGATTCCAAACTGGATTTTCGCGGCGCGCTCGAGGAAATGTCCGGTGTCGCCGGCCATCGCCATCCGAGTGGGAATGAACAGGAACGCTACCGCCGGAATCATGATCGCGAAGAATCCATACCAGCGGATTCCGATCAGGTAATACTGAAGCGGAGTGATGACGAAGAAGATCCAGAGCAGCGTTCGATGATCGCCGCGGCGCGTCGGCATCAGCGTGATGTATTCACGCAATGCCAGGAGAGACAAAAGCGCGAACAAGACCAGCGAACCGACTCGGCCAACCAGCAGAGTCAGCGCGAAGATCGCGCACATCTTCCACCACGCGCGTGTCCTCGCATTCAGATTGTCGATCGTTGCGCGCGCCGCATCGCTCTTTGCCGTTTGCTTGAGTACGGCTCCGATCGCGCTCGCCAGAACAAGAATGCCCAGCACGCCGCCAAAGAGCCATGCCAGCAGCGGATCTTGCATGCGAAGAAACCAATGGGCTGTTGCAACTTGCTGCGCTAGATAGCCCGGCGAGCCTGTACTCACGATTCCCCTTTCCGGCGAAGCGTACACAGCGCCGCAGAAGCCCGTTCCAGGAATCCACGTTTGTCCTCGGTCTCTCCAACGTGCAGGGGCACTCCAAACGTCAGCAAACTTACCAACGGCACCGGCAATATTTCACCCTTCGGTAGAATCCGGTTCAAGTTTTCAAGGTAAGCCGGCACAAGTTCAACTTCGGGCCTCCTCTTCGCGAGGTAATAGAGCCCGCTGCGAAACGGTGCGATGGTTTCTCCCGTCCCTCGCGTACCCTCCGGGAACAGAATCAGCGATTCCGTATCTCCCATCGCCTCTGCGAGCCTGTCGATCACCGTGCAAGCTGCTGCCCGTGCCTCCTCCCTGTTTCCCCCGCGATGAACCAAGACCGCGCGAAAGACTTTTTGCGCCAGGTACGCTTTCACGCCTTTCTCCCAATAATCCTGGGCCGCCACGGGCCGTGTTTGTTTGCGAACCTCACTAGGCAGCGCCGACCAGAGCACCACGAAATCCAGATGGCTCGTGTGATTCGCAAAGTAAATCCGCTGTTTTACTTCCGGCCGACACCCGGCCCACCGCACCTGCACGCCGCTGATCCCGCGCGCCACCGCCGCGATCACACTCGCCAGGGGATGGATGCCAGCGCTCATTTCTGCGCAACATTCACGGAAATTTCCAGCAACGCGCGCCGCGCCCGATTAAGAATCGTCAGTACAAGCAGGAGGATCATCGCGAAGAGGGCAACAGGGATCGCGCGTTCGATATGCACGCGAAACCCGAGCAGCAAACCCATCAGCCCGAAGAGAAATGCGCGGTCACTTTTTCCGAGCGGGCCGTCGTAACGGCGGGAAGCGCCGATCTGCACGCCAATCACACCAGTCATCTCGGTTAGAACCGAGAGAATTACAACACCAATCACCAGCCAAGGATCGAATTCCGGCACCGCCGCCAGCGGCAGGTAAAGCCCAACGTCTGCGACCACATCACCAAGCTCATTGAGAGTCTCACCCAGCGCGCTCTTCTGGTTGTGTTCACGCTCGAGCATCCCATCCATGGCATTGAGTGCCATCCTTACGAACAGCACCGCCGGCAACACCAGCAACATCCGGCCGCCATGCGTCCTCGTGATCATGTGTCCGGCACCGAGAGAAAGCAGCAGTGCGGCAATCGTGACCTGATTCGCTGTCACGCCGATTCGCGCGAGCCCATTCACCAGCGGCCGCAGGAGATTCTGAAATTTCGGTTTCAGATCGTAGATGCTCGGCATAACTTCCTTCCGCCGCAACACGCGGCGTCACCGAAAAGCAATCCTGCTCCAATAGAAAGCGTAAAAAAGAACCCAGAAAGATCCATACAGAACGGCGAGTTGCGAGGCCGTCCATCCTCGCGATCTCCGGAGAAAAGTTCCAGCAAGGCCAAATCCTACCCATACGGTCAGGAATCGTTCTGCTCGCGCCGGAACCGTGCATGACAGAAACGCCGCACTGCCTAGGAACTCCGGCGCCTCGACGGCATAAATCTTGTAAGGAATCCCTGACAGAGGTCCGAGGAAGACTGCACCTAGCCTATGCATTCGATAACTTGCATCCACTTGCGCAAACATCCGCGCCGTGACAAACGGCACATGCGCAACCGCTTCGCGTGCACTCCTCGGGTCGCGCGATGACCAAGCGAACAGAAGCATTCCGGCAATTACGCTTCCCGCGATGGCCGCCAGAATGTGCCGCCAGGCTCGACGCGGCTCTAGCATTGCTACCAGGGAGATCGCCACATCCGGCACAACAAAAAAGAAGGTGCCTTCCGCAAGCCCCCAGAGAAAAGCCGAAGCTACGCCCGGCATCCCCACGAGCCGATTGACCCACGAGGGTTGCGGGCCTGGAGCGCCTGCCTGCGGTAACAGTTGGTTCGGCCAAGGATTGCGACCCCGTTTGCGTGATTCTAGCCCACTTCGGAGGGCAAACCACATGCCAAGAAAAGAAACTGTTTTGCTGCCGGACGCGCGAGCCACTGAGAGCACACCAGCTGGCAAGACTTCACTGGACCAAGTGGACTTCCACATCCTGTCCCGCGGCGTATTGCTGCATGAGTGTTGCGAGTCTTTGCGTCCAGCGATCGAGGTTTGCGGAACGCTCACGCGCATCGGTTACTCATCACCAGGAGGTGGCAATCCGTATGTCGGCGTTCGCTCCGTTCGCAAAGGAACTGAGCGTTCTGGACGGATGGTCGGCAAACCGGAAGTCCTATATAAGGGGATGTCAAGCGAAAAATAGTTCTCCCTGAGCCGCAAGCCGGAAGTGTTCTCGCGGCATCCAGCCCGCACGACGTTCATTCTTTTTTTTCCTTTAGCTGCTTGACCGTT
>Ga0209160_1001234_pt1 | contig 21428 bp, 20 predicted proteins | sample GraSoiAngelo_153_FD_186167 | JGI IMG/M metagenome (GOLD analysis project Ga0209160, IMG submission 186167) | Grasslands soil microbial communities from the Angelo Coastal Reserve, California, USA - 14_1009_12_40cm (SPAdes) (version 2) | ecosystem: Environmental > Terrestrial > Soil > Grasslands ... | reverse complement strand
TACGGCGCCCTCGACGTGGGCAAGGTGGCGAATGTGGTGGTCTGGTCCGGCGACCCATTCGAGTTCTCGACCGGCGTCGAGCACGTGATCATCCGGGGCCGGGAGGTTCCGCTGCGCAGCCGCCAGACGGAGCTGTTCGAACGGTACAAGACGCTGCCGCCGAAATACTAGAGGCGTCAAGGACAGCAAGGGCGGTACGGGCGGCAGTGGCGATTCAAAGCCCGGGCCGTTGTTGCTTACTGACGGCCTTGTACAACAGCCACGTCAAGGCCCCGGCGTGATTGCGTAAGCGCTCCAAGGCCTCCCAGTCGTGGACAGGGAGATACCCACGATCACGCGCTAGACGAAGCGCTACTTGGAGCTCGGTTACCGAACCAATCGCGATGTCGAGGAAGCGTCGGAATTCCCTGTCACCCCTCTTCGCTGAGCCTTCTGCGATATTCAGGACCACGGAGAACGCCGCGCGCCTGGCTTGGGAGGTCAGGCCATATAGCTCATGCTTCGGAAAAGCGTCTGTTGCGGCGTATACCTTGAGAACAAGCTTGTACGATAGTTGCCAGGCTTGGAACCGCTCGTAGGGGGCCACGGCCAAGTTTGCAGGCTTCGCGTCCTCGGAGTGTCACCTTAACCACGCTCATGGGCACAAAAAAAGGCGGCCAGGCTGGACCTTGCCGCCCCTTCCGCCTTATGCCATCCCTGCCCTTAGTTCACCGCCGCGTAGACACTCACGCGAAACCGCCTCTTGTCCTTGTGCTCGAACTTGACGACGCCGTCGATCAGAGCAAATAGCGTGTCGTCGCTGCCGCGACCCACGTTCTTGCCCGGATGGAACTTCGTGCCCCGTTGGCGCACGAGGATGTGACCCGCGCGCACCGCCTCGCCCCCGAAGCGCTTGACGCCGAGGTACTTCGGGCCCGAGTCACGGCCGTTGCGGGAAGAGCCGACCCCTTTCTTATGCGCCATGGGTCACCCGACCTTCACGTCTTGGATCTTGATCTCGGTGAAATCCTGCCGGTGCCCTGCCCTGCGCCGGTACCCGGCGCGGCGCGCAAACCGGAAGATCCGGATCTTCTTGCCCTTGCCGTGCCGCACCACCTCCGCGGTCACCTTGGCGCCACGCACGAGCGGCTGACCCGCATGCACCTTCTTGCCGTCGCTGACCAGCAGGACGTGATCGAAGGTGACCGTCTTGCCGGGCTCCGCGGGGAGCAGCGGCACCTGGACGGTGCGCCCAGGCTCGGCCTTGAACTGCTGGCCTCCGGTCGTGAAAACGGCGTAGGTCATAGGGCCGGAACTCTAATCATGCCTTGAGGTTCGTGCAAGCCGTACGGCCATCCGGCCGATACGGCTTTACGCCACCGCATACTGCTCCGTCACGTCGCGCCCCGCCGGCTTGGCCATCATCCGGAATTCGTCCAGGCGCATCATCGGGTCGTCGCGCACCTCGAGCTCGAGGCCGGTCTGCTTTTCCAGTTGCCGCAGGAAGTTCGGCTCCTGCTCCAGCAGGTACAGGGCGACCTCGGGGTGGAGCCGCACGGCGAGTTGGCGCTCCTTGTGATCGGCGCTGGCCCGCTTGAGCGAGCGCTCCATGCGCCGCACCACGACCTCGGGTCGAAACACCCGGCCCGTACCGGTGCACGTCGGGCACTCGGCCGTCATCGACTGCCACAGGGACGGACGCACCCGCTGGCGGGTCATCTCGATCAGGCCGAGCTCGGAGACGGCGAACGCCCGTGTCCGCGCCCGGTCCCGCCCCAGGTGGGTGCGCAGCTCCTGCAGCACCTTGTCGCGGTTGCCGCGCGACTCCATGTCGATGAAGTCCACGACGATGATCCCGCCGATGTCGCGCAGCCGCAGCTGCCGCGCCACCTCACGTGCCGCCTCGAGGTTGGTCTTGAGGATCGTGCCTTCGGGATCCTTCTTCCCCGTGTAGCGGCCGGTGTTGACGTCGATCGAGGTCAATGCCTCGGTCGGCTGGATGATGATGTAGCCGCCGGTGGGCAGCTCCACCCGCTGGGCGAACAACCCGCGGATCTCTCCTTCGATGTCGTACTCGTCGAACAGCGGGTCTTCCGCTTCGTAGAGCTTCACACGCCCCTGCAACGACGGGTCGATCTGCTTCAGGTACGACGCGATCTCGTTGAACAGCAGCTTCGAGTCGACGAGCAACGAGTCCACCTTGTCGCTGAACAGATCGCGCACGATGCCGCGCGTGAGGCTGGTCTCGCGCTGCAGCAGCGCCGGGGCGCGCACCGAGCCCGAGCGCCGTTTGACCTTCTTCCACAGGCCCACGAGGTGGTCGATTTCCCGCTTGCACACCTCTTCGGTCAGATCGTCGGCGACGGTGCGGATGATCCAGCCGCCCGCATCCTTGGGCACCAGCCCGCCGACCATATCGCGCAGCCGGGTGCGCAGGTCGCGGCTCTCGATCTTGCGGGAGACGCCGACTTTCTCCGCGAACGGCATGTAGACCAGGAAGCGGCCGGCGAGGGAGATCTGGGCGGTGACGCGGGAGCCCTTGGTGCCGATCGGCTCTTTGATGACCTGCACGAGCTTGGTCTGCCCGCGCTTCAACTCGTCGCCGATGTCGGGGAGGGCGCGGCGCCCACGGCCGCGCTCGTGATGCGCGGTCCCGTTGTCGCCGTTGTCGTCGTCGTCGCGCTCGGCCGGGTCTTCGTCTTCGTCCGAGGCGATCAGGTCCGAGGCGTGGAGGAAGGCGCTCTTTTCCGCCCCGATATCGACGAACGCCGCCTGAATGCCCGGCAAGACAGCTTCGACCTTGCCGAGGTAGATGTCGCCCACGGAGCGGCGGGCGTCGGGACGGTCGACCAGCAGCTCAACAAGGCGGTCGTCCTCCAGAATCGCCACGCGCGTCTCCCGCGGGCTGCCGCTGATGAGAATCTCGCGCTTCAAAGCAATCACCTCTGGCCCCGGTCGGCCAACAGCCGCGCGGGGCGCCTAGTACGGTCCAGCAGAAACTGGTTCCGGTGTGGACAACGGATGAGTGACGGGGGACCCGCTGGCCCGGCAGAGCCGCCGAGAGACCGGCACGGATGACGGGCAGGGCCATAGTCCGCATCATAACATCGATAAATCTAGGAGCACTTGGGAGTTACGTCAATGCACCGCGCCCCATAGCTTGAAGGACGTCCCTGCGATTCACCGCTCACCTCAGTCACCAGGGTATCGCGATGGCGGAACTCGCGACCGATCTCACCCCAGAACTCCTCTACCTCCTGGCCGGCGACCCCCTCGAGTTCGCCGAAGCCATCGCCGGGCTGCGCAGCGTGGACCTGGCCGAGCTGCTCCGCGACGTCCGGCCCGAGGCCGCGGCGGTGGTGCTGTGCGCGCTGCCGTTCGACGTCGCGCTGGCGGTGTTCAACGAGCCCGAGCTCGAAAACCGCCACGCGATTCTCAGCCACATCGACGACGCCACGGCGGCGGCGCTCATCGACGCGATGTCCCCGGACCAGCAGGCGGACCTGTTCCGCACGCTCCCGGAAGCGGATCGCACCCGTTACTTGAAGCAGCTCGACCAGCCGACCCGGGACCGCCTAAAGTTGCTGCTCCGCTACCCGGCTGAAACCGCCGGGGGCCTCATGACGACCGAGTTCGTCACCGTTCCGGCCAATTGGACGGTCGAGCAGGCCCTGCACCACATCCATAACGTCGGCGAGGCGAAGGAGACCGTATACGCCGTGTACGTGCACGATCCCCAGGATCGGAGCCTGGTGCACGTCGTGTCGTTACGCGAGCTCGTCGTCGCGGACAAGCAGATGCGCGTCGCCGACGTCGGCGAGCCGCGGCCGCCGATCACCGTTGGGCCACTCACTGATCGCGAGGAGGTGGCGCGGATCATCGCCAAGTACGACCTGCTCGCCGTGCCGGTGGTCAACGCCTCCAGCCAGGTCATGGGGATCGTCACGGTGGACGACGTCATCGACGCGCTCACCAGCGAGCTGACCGAAGACGTCCAGAAGTTCGGCGGCATGGAGGCGCTCGACGCGCCGTACACCGAGATCGGCCTCGGCACGATGATCAAGAAGCGCGCCGGCTGGCTGTGTGCGCTGTTCATCTCCGAGATGTTCACCGCCAGCGCGATGAGCCACTTCGAGCACGAGATCGCGCAGGCGGTCGTGCTCGCGCTGTTCATTCCGCTGATCATCAGCTCGGGGGGCAACTCCGGCTCTCAAGCCACCTCCCTCATCATCCGCGCGATGGCCTTGCGCGAGGTCACGCTGCGCGACTGGTGGCGGGTGGCGCTGCGCGAGCTGCCGTCGGGCCTCGCCCTCGGCGCTATCCTCGGGCTGATCGGCGTGGTGCGTATTCTCTCCTGGCAGGCGCTCGGCTGGTACGACTACGGCGTCCACCACGTCCGCGTCGCCGCCACCGTGGGGACCGCCCTCGTCGGCGTCGTCACCTTCGGCTCGCTCACCGGCTCGATGCTGCCGTTCCTCCTGCGCCGCCTGGGCTTCGACCCCGCCAGCGCGTCGGCCCCGTTCGTCGCCACGCTGGTCGACGTCACCGGCATCGTCATTTACTTCACGATCGCCGCGCTGATGCTGCGGGGCACGCTGCTCTGAAGATCGGCCGATAACACCAAGCGCGCTTGAGAGTTACCAGGCGCGCGCGTATTGTTGAGCCGACCCCAGAGAGGCCGCTCATGCCCAAGTTCAACTGCTCGCTGTGCGGGACGCCGGTCGACGGTCGCAAGCTCATCTCCCCGCAGAAGCTGGAAAACCAGATTCTCGACATCATCAAACGCGACCGCCCGGAGTGGGATGCGAAGCGCGGCATCTGCCCTCACTGCCACGAGCAGTTCCGGGCCAAGAAGTTTCTGGGGTATCTCGAGAGGGAGTACGAGAAAATCTCGGAGATGGAGAAATCGCTGGTCACGCAGATCGCGCGGCGCGGGCGTGTCAGCCGGATGGTCCAGCAGGAATACGAAGCGGCCATGACGCTGGGCGAGCGCGTCGCCGACCGCGTGGCCAAATTCGGCGGCAGCTGGACATTCATCGGGATCTTCGCGGGGATCCTGCTCATCTGGATGGCGCTCAACAGTTGGGTGTTGCTGCGCCGGCCGTTCGATCCCTATCCGTTCATCCTCCTGAACCTCGCACTCTCGGCACTGGCCGCGCTGCAGGCGCCGGTGATCATGATGAGCCAGAACCGCCAGGCGGAAAAGGACCGGCTGCAGGCGACGCAGGACTACCAGATCAACCTGATGGCGGAGGTCGAAATCCGCGACCTGCACGACAAGATGGACGGGCTGCGCTACAAGCAGTGGCACGAGCTGTGGCACATGCAGCAGCGCCAGCTGGAGCTGCTCGAGCACCTGCACAAGGAGCTCGCGCACCCTGAGGAGAAGACCCTCGAGCCGGCGCCCTACAAGCCGCCGGAGATCTAGTCGATCAAGTCCCCGAGCAGCTGCCGCGCGATCACGATGCGTTGGATCTCGCTCGTGCCTTCCCCGATCTCGCAGATCTTGGCGTCGCGCATCATGCGCTCGACCGGGTACTCCGTGGTGTAGCCGTAGCCGCCGTGCAGCTGCACGGCTTTGATCGTCGCGCGCATCGCCAGCTCAGAGGTGTAGAGCTTCGCCATCGCGGCCTCCCGCTTGAACGGGTGACCGTGCTGCTTGAGCCACGCGGCGTGGTAGACGAGATGCTTCGCGGCCTCGATCTCCGTCGCCATATCGGCGAGGGCGAAGTGCACGCCCTGGTAGGTGGCGATCACCCGGCCGAACTGCTTGCGTTGACTGGTGTAGGCGAGGCACTCCTCCAGCGCCCCCTCGGCGATCCCCAGGGCCAGCGCCCCGATGCCGATGCGCCCGCCGTCCAAGGTGTGCAACATCTGCGGGAATCCGCTCCCCACTGTGCCGAGCACGTTTTCCTTGGGGACCATCGCGTCCGCGAAGATCAGCTCCCGCGTGTCGGAGGCCCGCCAGCCGAGTTTGTCTTCTTTCTTGCCCGCGTCAATGCCGCCCATTTTTGCGAGCTCGGGCGCGTGGCCGACCCCGACGCGTGCCGCCTCGGCGAGATCGGTGGTGTCCTTGGTTACGATGAAGGCGGTGATGCCGTGGGTCTTCTGGGCTTTGGGGTCGGTCCGCGCCGTGACGACGAAGACCTCCCCCACGCCCGCGTGGGTGATGAAGATCTTCGAGCCGTTGAGGACGTAGTGATCGCCCTTGTCGACGGCCGCCGTCTTGGTGCCGCCCGCGTCCGATCCGGCGCCCGGCTCGGTGAGCCCAAAGCCGGCCAGCACCCGGCCCTGCGCGAGCAGGGGGATGTAGCGGTGCTTCTGGTCGTCGGTCCCGAAGTCCACGATGGGCGAGGTGCCGAGGGTCGTATGCGCGCTGACCGTGATGGCATGGCTTGCGTCCACCTTCGCCAGCTCGTGGATCACGGTGATGTAGGAGAGGTAATCCATCCCCGCGCCCCCGAGCTCCTCGGGCCACGGGATGCCGAACAGGCCCAGCTCGGCCATGCGTTTCACGTTGTCCCAGGGGAAGCGGCTCTCGAGATCGTACGCGCGCGCGCTGGGCTTCACGACGCTCTGTGCGAAGTCGCGCACCATATCGCGGACCTGGAGGTGGTGCTCGGAGAAGTAGAGCGAATCGTGCATGCCGCAATATAGGCGGGAGTGGCGCGGGGAGGCCCGCCCCATGCAAGTTATGCCCTGTCAGAGTGTCAGCCACAGGGATCGGGTGACCTGCCTCACGCCGCACCAGGCGGGGGTCCCCTATATCACAGGCCGTCTCAACCCGGCCGACGAAAGGCACTCACATGCTCGCGTCCATGCCGCAAGCGATCCCGTCCACCTGGCAAGAGACGCTGCGCTTCGTGGCGTCGGGCTTCACTTGGATCATCGACTCGCAGAAGCTCCTGCTGGGCTTCGCCGTCACCGGGAGCACGGGCTGGGAGATCGCCTTGAAGGCGCTGTTCATCCTCCTGCCGAGCGCGCTCCTCGTGGCCGCCCTGTGGTGCACCATGGCGTCCCTGTACACGCTCCCGTTCCGGTCGGGACGTGGCGGCTTCCTCACGGCGCTGCTGATGTCGTGGTGGGATGCGGCGCGGATGACGTGGTTCTATTGGGCCGGCCTGTTCCGGTTCGTCGTCGTGCTGCTTGGCTGGCTGTGGGGGCTCCTGAAGCTGGGCGCTTCGCTGGCGGGCCGGTTCATCAAGTTCATCTTCACGCGCCCGCTCGCCCTGCTCGACTGGATGACCCGCCAGTACTTCCAACCCGGGGTGCCGTGGCTCGCGTTCATCTTCATTCTGTTCTGGTCCGCGCTGGAAGGGACCATCTTCACCTTCACCCTGCGCCCGACGATCACCGAGGTGCTGGCCGATCTGACGGGGAGCGAGCTCTCCGGCTTGGGCGTCAGCCTGATCCTGTGGCCGTTCCTGTTCATTCTGATCTCCGGCAGCTTCGCGGCGATCCAGGCGCTGAGCGACGCCATCAAGACCAAGAACACCACGCAGATCATCTCGATGGCGCTCGTCGAGGGGTTCGTGATGTTCTTCGAGGTGATGTTCCTGTACCGCGAGCTGATCGACGCGATCACGCCGTGGATCGCCAACCAGACCGGCTTCCAGATGGGCTTCTTCTCGACGCTGGCCCTGGCCTCATTCGGGTGGATCGGCGTGCGGGCCATGACGTGGTTCCTGTTCGGACGCTTCGGCACCCCCGCCCTGCTGGGGATTCTCGCCCGTCAGAACATCGCGGGCTCCCACGGCGCGACGCAGGTCGCGCCCATCGAACCCGACTTCTGGAAGGGCCCGATCGACGCGCTGAAGCGCGAGTCGGTGTGGTTCAAGCAGGAAGCACGGGAGGTCTTCGAGCTGATCTCCCTCCCCGTGCTGCAGCTCCTCGCGGCCGGCGTCAATTTCGCGGTGGTGGTGATCCTCGGGCACCCCACGTTCGCGCTCCCGTTCCGCAGCCTGGACCAGGTGTTGGCGAGCACTCCGCAGATGACGCCCAGCGGGAAGCATGTGGTTCCCGGAGGCGCGCCATGAACGGCCTGCGACGGTTCGCCACCGTAGCGCTCGTGGCCGCGGCCGCGTGTGGTCGGGGGGGCGGGGGGGGCGCGGGGGGCGGCGGGGGCGACCAGGCCAAGAAGCCGCCGGCGTCGACGATGATCATCGGCCTCGACGTAAGCGGATCGTTCCGCGACTCCCGGCTCTACGACGACGCGATTCAGTTCACCGCGCTGTACATCTACGCCCACATGAACGGCCTCGGCGAACTCAAAGTCCCCACGTCACTGTTCGTGAGCTCGGTGGGCGGGATGCGGGCCGGAGAACCGAAGGCGTTCCACCCGATCAACGATTTCCAGGGGCGCTCCCCCGACCAGATCGCGGCGGACCTGCGCAGCTGGTTTCCGCAGACGGACGCCTACACCGACTTCAACGCCTTTGTCTCGCGGATCTCGAGCCTTGTGAGGGAGCGGGGCCTCATCCTCGCGCCGCTCAACGTGGTGATCATGAGCGACGGGTTGCCCGACGTGCCGCCCGGGACGCGGCTCGCGGCCCACGAGAGCCCGTACGCCCGCATCGACCTCTCCCCGCTCGAGTTCCTCTCCCGCAGCGTCACGGTGCGCATCCTGTACGCCAGCCCCCAGGTCGGCGAGAACTGGAAGCGGCTGGTCAAGCACAAGCGCGTGCGGCTCTGGACCCAGGAAGCCCAGGTCATGGCGGGCTGGCACCAGCAGTACAAGCCGAACCTGCCGCTGGCCCAGCAGGCGGACCTGTGGAAGTGGGTGCGCGACAACGTGGACTTCCGGGCACGGGCGGGACAGCTCTTCTAACCGCAGACGTCGCACCCGCTGCACCCGTCGAGGCGCTCCCCGAAGTACTCCAGGAGCATGCGGCGGCGACACCGCCACGCTTCCACGTAGCGCCGCATCGCCGCCGCGTGTTCCCCGAAGCCGAAGTCCTCGGGCCGCCACAGCACCCAACACCCTGCGGGGCCGCCATCCCGTCCCGCCCGCCCGGCCTCCTGGTAGTAGCCCTCCAGCGTCCGCGCGGGGCCCCAGTGCAGCACGCGCCGCACGTCGGGCTTGTCGATCCCCATCCCGAACGCGGTCGTCGCCACGACGACGGCGACGCGATCGCCCAGGAACGCATCGAGCACGCGGCGCCGCACCGCGGCCGTGAGCCCCGCATGGTAGGGGGCCGCGCCGACGCTGCGTCGCAGCAGCGCGCGGGTGACCAGCTCGACAAGCCGCCGGGTCGGCGCGTAGATCACGACCGCCCCGCCCGCCCCGCGGATCAGCTCCCGCAGCCGCGCGAACCGCGTGCGGTTGTCCTTCACGCGCTCGACGGCGAAGCGCAGATTGGGTCGATCGAATGAGGTGACGACGACGTCCGCCTGCGGAATCCGCAGGACGTGGAGGATGTCCGCCCGGGTGTGCGGCGTGGCGCTGCCGGTGAGCGCGAGCGTGGGCGGGTCGCCCAACAGGTATCGCCACCGGCCCAGCTGGCGATACACCGGGCGGAATTCGTTGCCCCACTCGGTGATGCAGTGGGCTTCGTCCACCGCGAGCAACGCGGGACGGATTCCGGCTCTCCGCAGGGCACCGACAAGCGAGCCCAAGCGCTCCGGAGCACAGTAGAGGAGACGCACCTGGCCGGCGAGCGTCGCCTCCAGCACGGCGCGTCGTGCCTCCCGGGGGAGGGCGCTGTTCAGGTACGCCGCCGCAACGCCACGCCGCCGCAGCGCGCCGACCTGATCCTGCATCAGGGAGATCAACGGCGACACGACCAGCGTCAGCGCGTTCCCCATGAGCGCGGGGACCTGATAACACAACGACTTGCCGGCGCCCGTGGGGAGCACCGTCAGCACGTTGCGCCCGGCGAGCAGCGGCCCCAGGACGCGGAGCTGCGGCACGCGGAACCTGGGGTAGCCCCAGTGACGAGCCAACAGCTCCCGCGCCCGCGGGAGTCCTCCGGCAATTGATCCCACGACCCCATACGAAAACGGGTCCCGCGCTCCGGAGCGGGACCCGTTTTGCGCCGCGCGTGGCAAATCGCCGCGATTATCCCGGGCCCGCCCCTTCGCGGACCAGCACCAGGATCGCCGCCTGGGGGACGACGAGGTAGCTCTTGTCCTCGAACGTGATCTCGACGGCGGCCTTGCGGAAGAACAACGCATAATCGCCCACGTGCGCCTGCACCGGCAGGTATTTCACTTCGGCGCTGCGGATCTTCCACGGCTCGTCATCTAGCGCGGCCGGCTCGCCCATCGGCGTTCCGGGCCCGGTCGCGATGATGCGGCCGCCCTGCACCTGGCGGCCCTCGAGCGCCGTCGCGGGGAGGTAGAGTCCCACGGTGGTGCGCTCCTCACCTTCGGCCGGAGCGACGAGCACCCGGTCCCCGACGACGATCAGGCGCTTCGTCGGCTCTTCAGGCACAGAACCGGTCGAACGCAGCGACGAGGTCGGCGGCGATATCGCGCGGGCTGCGGCCCTCGATGCTGCGCCGTTCCAGCATGTAGACGAGTCGGCCGTCGCGAAACAGGGCCATGGAGGGTGAGGACGGACCGTAGCCCGTGAAGTAGGAGCGGGCGCGGGCGGTGGCCTCGGCGTCCTGTCCGGCGAACACCGTGTACAGCTTGGTCGGGCGCACCGGGTGCTCGAGCGCTAGCGTGGCGGCGGGACGGGCGTTGCGGGCCGCGCAGCCGCACACCGAATTGACCACGACGAGCATCGGGGCGCGCTCGTCGGGGAGCGCGGAGTCCACCTCGGCGGCGGTGTGCAACTCGCTGAATCCGATGCGCGTCAGCTCCTCACGCATCGGGCGCACCATCGCCGGGTCGTACATGGGGACGTTCAGTGAAGCCATGCGAACCTCGCTCGGGAAACGACAGTAGAATACTACCATGATCCGTCTTCCACGTGCCCTGGCTGCCGCCGCCGCCGCACTGGTTCTCGCCTGCTCTGACAAGGGCGGCACCCCGCCACCGCCGCCACCTGGGCTCACCCTCACCCCCGTGACCATCACCGGGGACGCGGGCAGCTCGCTCGGCGTGCTCGACCCTTCCCTGGCGTACGCCGCGGGCGCGGGCAGTGGTGGTCTCGCCTATTCGAGCGTGCCGAGCCAGAGCTCCGTGCATACGCGCGTAGCGCAGTCGAGCGACGGCGGCGCCACCTGGGCCTTCCTCGCAGACGTGAACGTCGCTTCGGCTCGCACCATCACGACGACGGACATGGCGGTGTGCGGCGCTGCCACCTGCACCGGTACGTGGGTGCACGAGGTGCCCACGCTCGTCGTGGATTCCACGGACCCGGATGCGAGTCGCCGCTACAAGGTGTTCAACCACAGCTACTTCGTGACCTCTGGCGGGACACTGGAATACGCCTACGGCGTGATCTCCCTGTACACCGGCCCGGCGCTCGGCGGCCCGTGGTCGGCGGAAACGCGGCTGCTGGGGTGGGACTCGCCCTCGACGGCTTCAGACAGCGGCGTGGGCCAAAACATCACACACGACCCCGCTCTGACCGGGGTCAGCAACTGCGTGTTGCTCACGGAGCCGGGCGCGCAGACTCGCGGCACGACGATCGATCTCGCCGTCGGCTGCGTGTGGTTCACAGGGACCAAGTTCCCTATCGACATCCGGCTGCTGCGCTCCACCGATCACGGGGCGACATGGAGTTACGTGACGACCCTCGTCGACACGGCGGGGGCCAACTTTCTGGGGTCGGATCGGGCGCAGATCAACGGCGCCGACCTGTTCACCGCCGGCGGGAAGTACTACCTCCTCGCGGACCCGCACGGAACGGGGGGAGCCTACGTCGGTTGCGTGGAGCTGGAGTTCACGAACATCGCGTCGGGCGCCCTGCTGCAGCTCATGGGCGGGCCTGATCCCCGGCGTCTGTATCAGGCCCCGGTGGGGGTGGGCTGGACGCCGTGCACGGCGGCGCCGGGCGCCACACAAACAGGCGTCCTAATGGGCGTGGCCAACCTGTCGGTGTCGCCGCCGCTGCGCATCGTGGCGACCAACCAAGGCCCGCCCTGATCGGCCGAGCCTTCACGCGGAACCACGGGAGCGCCACGCCTACTTCTTGAGGAACGCCTGCAGCGCGGACCGGAAATCCGGCGTCGTTCGGCTGATGGCGTTGACGTCGGCCGAGAGGCGAATGCCCTCGGCGAGCGGCACCCCCTCCAGCCGGTAGAGCAGCTGCTTGGTGAGGGCGAGCGCACTGGCGCTGATCGTCGTCAGGGTGCGGAGCAGATCCGCGGCCTGCTCCTCGAAGTCGGCGTCCTCGTAGACGCGGGAGACGAGCCCCACGGCGGCTGCCTCGGTCGCGGTGAGGACGTGGCCGGTCGCTGCCAGGTCGAACGCGATTTTCTCCCCGACACTGCGTTTCAGCAGGTTCATGACCAGCGCCGGCACGAAGCCGCGCTGCACCTCGGGATAGCCGAACTGCGCCGACTCCGCCGCGAGCACCAGGTCGCACGCCGTGGCCAGGCCGCAGCCTCCCGCGAGCGCGCGCCCGCGCACCAGCGCGACCACCGGCTTGGGGAGCTGCCGCAGGCGGACGAAGATCTCGCCGAAGTGCAGCGCCGCCTCCCGGTTCTCCGTCACTGTCTTGTCCGCCGAGGCGAGCAGCTCGTGCAGATCCATCCCCGCGCAGAAGTCGACGCCCGCCCCCCGCAGCGCGACCACGCGCACCTCGGCGTCCAGGTCGGCGCGCTCGAGCAACGCGAGCAGCGCGTCGATCATGGCCGCATCGATGGCGTTACGCTTGTCGGGACGGTTGAGGGTCCCCGTCAACACGCCGCCTTGCAGCGCGCTCAGCACCCGATCGCTCACCGCGGCGCCTCCACCATCATGCGCAGCAGGGCGGTCGAGAACACCTTTCCCTGGGCGTCCGTCTTGAGCGAGATCGTGCCGCCGCCGTCGAGCGCGCCGTGCAGTAGGAAATTGAGGGCGCGCAGGTTCGGCAGCTCGAAGCGCTCGACCGGTCCGGTGATCATCGCCTTGAAGTGCCGCGCCACCCGGGCCGCGGTCACCTGCTTGACAAGGTGCGGGTAAAACGCCGCCTTCCGGGCGATCAGCCCGACGTTCGCCGTGTCCCCTTTGTCGCCCGAGCGCGCATGGGCGAGCTCGAGCAGGCGGACCTTCTTCATACGGCGACCACGTCCACGCACGGCTGGACCTCCCCCTTGTCGATGAGCGCCGGCCAGTAGGCGACGATCTCCTCCGGCTTGGGTCGCCCGCCCGCGAACCCCGTGACGCTGGGGGGACCGTTGAGGATCAAGGGCGCGATCTCGCGCGTGAACCGCTCGACCGGGGCGAGCTCGCGCGCCCGCACGCCGACCCGGAGCTGGACCTCGGGGAGGTCGACGGGCACGCCTGCCGCGGTCGCGAGCCGACCGTGCGTCGCGTCCACGCCGACGAATTCGGTCACGATCGCCTCGAACTCGAGTCCCAGGTCCGCGAGCCGCCGCCGCAACACCTGGTCGGCGCGGCGTGCCTTTGCGTAGGCGTCGGGCCACGCGTACACCAGCGTCCCGACGGCCTTGTAGCCGTAGGCATAGGCGATCGAGACCTTGAGCTTGCCGGTCGCGGAGCGCCCTTTGATGCCGGCGAACCGCACGCGGTCCTTCCCTACCTGCGTCAGCTGGATGGTCGTGAAGTCGGCGACGCAGTCGGGCGTGATGTAGGCCCGCGGGTCGCCCATCTCGTAGACGAGCTGCTCGGTCACCCCGGCCACGGTGACGCGGCCGCCCGTGCCGGGATGCTTGGTCACGTCGAAGCTGCCGTCGGGGCGGGCCTCGACGATCGGATACCCGACGTTGGCGAGGTCGGGCACGCGCTCCCAGTCCACGAGGCAATTCCCGCCGGTGCACTGGGCGCCGCATTCGATGGTGTGTCCGGCCACGGTGCCGGCCGCGAGCAGATCCCACGCGTCGCGGCGCCATCCGAAGGCGTGCATCATAGGCCCAAGCGTTAGCCCCGTGTCAGTGACGCGCCCCGTGATCACGATGTCCGCGCCGCGGCCCAGCGCGTCCACGACCGGTGCGGCGCCGAGATACGCGTTGGCCGACTGCACGCGGTCGCGCACGTCGCCGAGGGGCCGCCCGGTATCGAGGTTCTTCAGCCCGTGACCGCGCGCGAGGAGCTCGTCCAGCCGGCCCAGCAGGTCGTCGCCGCTGACGACGCCGATCGTGAGCTTCCCGGCCAGGCCGAGCCTGCGGGCGAGCGCGGCGACGGCCTCCGCGCAAGCGCGCGGGTTCACCCCGCCGGCATTCGTGGTCACCTTGATGCCGCGCTGCGCCAGGGTGGGAAGGATCCGCTCCATCAGCGGGACGAAATCCTTGGCGTAGCCCAGACGCGGGTCCCGCGTCTTCTGCTTCTGCATGATGGACATGGTCACTTCGGCGAGATAGTCCATCATCAGGTAATCCACCGGACCGCCGGTCACCTGGCGCACCGGCGCCTCGAGCCAGTCCCCCCAGAAGCCCTGCCCCGCCGCGATCCGGACGGTCGGCGTCACGGATGCTCCAGGGTCGCGCGCCGAATCGCCGCGTCGCCGGCGGGAGGCGTCACGCGCACTTCGACGAGGGGCTGGAAGCCCGCGGGCGCCTGCAGCGGGGGCGTAGCGGCGAGCTCGAGCGTGGAGCGGCCGCCGGCGACGACGGTCACGTCCTTGCCGGCCTGGGCCGGCCGCGGCGTCTTGAGCAGGAATCGCACCCGCACCGTGGCGCGCCAGGCCGGCACCGGCCCGACCTGGGCCGACGCGGGGAACAGCTCGACGATGAGCGCCTGACCGGCCAGCTCCTCGGGAACCGCGAACCGCTGGCGGGCCACCGCGTAGTTCATCGGCCCTTCGTTCACCTGCTGGCCGCTGGAATCGAAAACCGTGACCCCGAAATCGGTGAACCGGTTCCACTGCTCCCGCGGCATCTCGACGTCCACCTCGGCCCGCGCCGCCCACGCCGGGACGCGTACCGTGAGCGACTCGGCCGGGAGCCCGCGCCCCTCGACCGGAAACGCGGCTTCCGCGCCGATCAATTGCGAGGTCACCCGGCCAGCCACCGTCTCCGACCCGGCGTCGCCGGCCTCCAGGCCATGCCCGGTCCGGGCGAGCGTCACGGCGGCGATGGCGGCGCGCACGTCCGCGGTCACGGCCGCCAGCGGCGGGGCGACGACGTCCAGCTCGTACACGCCGGCGACGAGGTCCTCCGCCCGGACGACGACGTCCGCCGTGCCGCCGTCGGCCCCGCCGACACTGATGTCGTCGGGTGCGTCGCGGAACGGCCGACCATCCGGCTCGTAGAGCTTGGCGAACGCGTGCTGCGTGGAATCGGCCAGGGACACCGTCGCGTGCAACGTGGAGCCCACCGCCGGCACGCGCAGGAAGTAGCGTTGGACCCGGCCCGCCGCGACGGCGTGCCGCGGGTCGCTCAGCGGACGGGTCGGGAGATCGTAGGGAACGACGATCGCGTTGACGAGCTCGAACAGCGGCCCCGCGAGGGTATCGCTGGGGTTGCGCGCGGTCACGGTGCCCACGTACACGCCCGGCGCGGCGAAGCTCGCCCCCCGGTATGCGACGGCGATGTCGGTCGCCGGCGCCCCCGCCCGGATCTGGGCCGGGACAGAGAGCCACGCTGCGTCGCTGCGCAGGTCCAACTGTGCGGCGCGGAACCCCATGGCGGGCGCGACGTGGAAGGACTGCACGGTGTCGCCCGGTCCCGCGAGACCGTCGCGCCGGAAAGCCGCCGGACCGTCGCTCCGGCGAGCGGGGTCGCCGAGACGCGCAGCGCCTGCATGACCTCCGCCGCGCCGGGCCGCCGACCCTTCTGCGTCATCGCCGACACGAGGCAGGCCGCCAAACCAGCGGCGTGCGGGGCGGCCATGCTGGTGCCACCCTTGATCTCGTCTCCGGTGTTCCAGCGTGGCACCGAGGAGAACGCCACCCCCGGCGCCAGCACGTCCGGTTTGTCGCTGGCGCCGCCGCGCGAGCTGAACCAGGCGAGCGCGTCGGGCGCCGGGGGCACGCCGGGCTGCGGCGGGCGCGAGAAGACTCCGGGATACAGGGCCCCAACCGACAGGGCGAGGTCCGCGGAGCCGGGGAAGCCCATGGTCGAGAGTCCCGGCCCGTCGTTGCCGGCGCTGATCGCGAACACCACGTCAGGGTGAGCGGCGAGGAATCCGTTGATGAGCGAGTCGATGACCGCCCGTCCTTCCTGCTCGTTGCCCACGCCGAAGCTCAAGTTGAGCACCAAGGGGAGGTTGCGCTGGGCGGCGAAACGAGCCGCGTACTCCATCGCCCGCACCATCGAGCCGTTCACCGAGATGCCGCCGCGCGCGTTGTTGGCGATCTTGAGCGCCAGTAGCTGCGCGCCGGGAGCCACCCCGTCGAACCCCTGCACGTTGTAGAGGTTGTGCCCCGCGGCGATGCCGGCGACATGAGTGCCGTGGCCGGACGTATCGAACACCAGGTCGAGGATCGGCGCGCCGGCGCTGTCGGTGAAGTTGGCCGCGATGGTGAGCGGGCGGCGCCCCAAGGCGATCGTCTCGCGACCCTGCCGGTAGTCGTGTAGCGGCATTTCGTCCTCGAGCGAGCCGTTGAGGTTCGTGTCGAGGAACGCGACCCAGCCATCCATCGCCTTCACCACGACGACCGGGAATTCATCGGTGTTGTCCCCATCGCCGTTCACGTCGGCCGCGGGGAGCTTGCCCAGGGGCAGCTCGCGGAACACCCCTGCATACCACGTCGCACCGGCCGCGAGGCGGGCGATCCGCCCGGCCCCCACGAGGTGCTTTCCCGCGACCGTGACCACGCCGTCGCCGGTCGGCGTGACGGGAGTGAGGACGATCCGGCCCTCCCCGGAAAAATCGCGCAGGTCGAGGAGCTTGGGCGCTCCGGTGGTGGTAGTGATGAGGCCTGCGACGCCGGGATCCACTCCCGAGTCCAGGATGCCGATGATCACGCCGCGGCCGTCGTAGGTCGGATGCGCGGCGCGGAACTGGTCCACGCCCGTGGCCCCGAGCGGCATGAGCCCCGCCATGAGCGCGAGCGGCGGCGGCACGATCGGCTCCCCTTCTTCCGGCGTGGCGCGACTCCCGTCGGCGGGGGCGGCGGGAGCGGCGGGAGCCGGTGTCGCGGCAGGCTTCGGCGTGGCGGGTGCGGGGGTCCGGCCGGCGCAGGCGGCGACGCACACTGCGGCGAGGACAGCGCACCAGGGAGGGAAGCGCAGCGTCATGGATGACTCGGCAAAGTAAAGGGCCCGAGGTGGGGCCCGCTGAACTCGGTCGTGACCACGAGCAGGAACGCGAGGAGGTCGCGGGTCTCCTCGGGGAGCACGATCGCGTCAACGAAACCGCGGGCGCCCGCGAATCTGGCGTCGAGCTGGTGGTCGTAGTCGGCGCGCATGGCATCGACGGCGGCCGCGTTCTGGGACTTGGCCGCCTCTTCGCCGAAGACGGCTTGGACGGCCGACTCGCCTTCCATGACTCCCATGCGGCCGGTGGGCCAGGAGAGGATGAAGTCGGGATCGAAGCCCTGGCCGGCCATGGCGTAATAGCCGGCGCCGGAGGCGTGGTTCACCGTGAGGACGAGCTTGGCCACCGTAGCCGTCGCCATCGCTTCGACGAAGCGGGCTCCGGCGCGGATGATCCCGGTGTGCTCCGCCTCGACGCCGACCATGAACCCCGACACGTCCTGCACGAACAGCAGCGGGATGCGCTCGCGATCCGCGTTCTCGATGAAATACGCGACCTTCTCGGCGCTCTGCGTATAAATGATGCCGCCGATCTTCGGTGGCTCGCCCTTCTTGCCCTTGATGACGCCGCGGGAGTTGGCGATCACCGCCACCGGGCGCCCCTCGATGACCCCATGCCCGCAGATCATCTCGGGCGCGACCTCGGACTGGAACTCATCGAGCTGGCCTTCGTCGAGCAGGCACTCGAGCACCGCGCGCGCGTCATAGCTCATGCGGTGGTCGGCGGGCAGGAGATCGTACAGTTCCGTCGGGTCGCGCTTGGGCGGCTTCGCGCCCGGGACAGGACGAGTGGTGGCGGGTAGCCGCGCCACGTAGGCGCGGATGCGCTCCAGACACTCGGCGTCGTCCTTGGTCCGATAGTGCGCCACGGCGCTGACGGCGGTGTGGGTCCTCGCGCCGCCCAACGTTTCCCCGTCCACGGTCTGGCCGGTCGCGCCCTTCACCAGGTTGGGGCCGCCGAGTCCCATGAACGACGTGCCGTCGACCATGAAGATCACGTCCGAGAGCGCGGGCAGGTACGCGCCCCCGGCGATGCACGGTCCCATCACGGCGGCGATCTGCGGCACGCGCAGGTAGTGGCGCATCAGTGAATTGTAGAAGAAAATCCGCGCCGCGCCGTACTGCCCCGGGAACACGCCCCCCTGGTAGGGCAGATTCACTCCGGCCGAGTCGACGAGATAGACGATGGGGATGCGCTGGCGCATGGCCACTTCCTGGGCGCGCAGCATCTTCTTGATCGTCTCGGGCCACCACGAGCCCGCCTTCACCGTGGCGTCGTTCGCCACGATCACCACCGGCCGCCCCGCCACCCGGCCCACGCCGGTGACCACTCCCGCGCCCGGGGCCTGGCCGTCGTACTGGTCGTGGGCGACGAGCAGGCCGAGCTCGAACCAAGCGCCGCCCGGGTCGAGCAACTTCGCGACCCGTTCGCGCGCCGTGAGCTTCCCTTGGTCGTGCTGGCGCTTGATCTTGTCGGGGCCGCCGCCCTGCTCCAGGCGGGCCCGCAGCTCGCGCACCTCAGCGGCGAGCGTCTTGAGTCGCGTCATCGCGGGGATGATGGTCAGGCCGCCACATGCTCGGCGGCCCACGCTTCGATGTACTTGACCAGATCCGCCGTCGGCGTGCCCGGCCCGAACAGCTTGCCGATGCCCTGTCCCTGCAGCGCCGCCATATCCTCCGGTGGGATGATCCCGCCGCCCGTGACGAGCACGTCGTCGCGCCCCGCCTGTGCGAGCAGCGCCCGGACGCGGGGGAACAGCGTCATGTGGGCGCCGGACAGGATGGAGAGCCCCACCACGTCCGCGTCCTCCTGAATCGCCGCCTGCGCGATCATCTCCGGCGTCTGGTGGAGGCCGGTGTAAATCACTTCCATCCCCGCGTCGCGCAGCGCGGCGGCGACGACCTTGGCGCCGCGATCATGTCCGTCCAGGCCGGGCTTCGCGACGAGGACCCGGATGGGCCGCTTGCGCGCCCGCGCCATCAGCGCCGGAACCTCAGCAGGGCGGCCAGCCCGTCGACGGCGCGGCGGGCTTGGTCATCGTACAGCACGTCCACCTGGGCCCGCTCCGCCAGCGCCTCCTCGACCGCATCGTCGATGCGCAGGTCGTCGGCCTGCCCGTCGGCGAGCAGCGTGCGGACCTGCCCGCGCCGCAACGCTTTGAGCGTCGGCTCGACCCCGTTCACCGCCCAGCCCGTCCCCAGCCCATCGCGAACGGATGCGCCGTGCGCGCGCTCCCACGCGCGCTCCCGCGCCTCGCGCAACGCCAGGGCAGCCTCCCGCACCTGCGGCGCGGAAGCGCTCTTGGGGTTGAGCTTGACGACTCCCAGGACCAGATCATGGAGATAGGTATGGAGGTGGGGCAGCACAGCGGCGGCATCGACCCCCACACCGGCCACGACGAGCCCCGCGAGCGGCCGCTGCGTGTGCAGCTGAAAAAGCTGATCCGCGACGGCGGCGTAATGGCGGTGCTTCTCCTCGCGGATGCGCTGGTGATAGTTGTGCTCCCCCGAGCCCGCGCCCACTTGCCCGCCGCGGATGACCCGTCGCGCCCCGCGAAACTTGGAGGGTCGGGTCGCGAACGCCGGGAGACCCGACAGCTCCGTGACGTCGTAGGCCGTCACGGCGAAAAAGCGGGCACTGCTGCGGTCGCAGAGGGCGACGACGATGGTGCCGAACTCCTCCTCCAGCGCGACCAGCTCACGAATGAGCGGCGTCGGTGTCACGGCGAGCCGCGACTTATGCACATGCGGGAGCGGCAGCATGTCGAACAGACCCAGCTCCCCGCACGCGAACAAGGCGATGCCGCGCGCCGAGGGGAGCCGGCCCGGGTCGTCGAAGTAGCGGCGCACCCGTTCCAGGTCAGCGGCGACCGCTTCCCGCGCCGCTCGCTCCAAGGGCAGCCGGGCGACCTCGGCCGCCGCGCGCTTGACCCGGTTTTTCATTTTGATGAGGTACTTGCCGCGGGTCTTGTCGCGCGGCTCCAGCTTCAGGTAGCACGACACCACCCGGGGCGCGTCGAGGCTGATCCGCGACAGACGCGCGATCGCCGCGCGGATGGTGTCCTCCGTCGCGAGCGTGGGCAGCGCGGTCATGGCTAGAAGAACACCGGTTCGCGGTACGCGCCCCAGACCCGCTCCAAGGCGTGGCGGATCTCGTACAGGGTGCAGTCGGCCCGGGCGCAGTCCAGCATCGCGGGGAGCACGTTCTCGTCGTGCTCAGCGGCGGCGCGCAACGCCGCCAGCCGCCGTTCGACGAGCCCCGCGTCCCGGCGCTGCCGCAGCTGCGCGAGGCGCTGGCGCTGGCTGGCTTCGGCGTCGTTGGAGATCTTGAGAATCTCCACGGGGTGATCGTCTGCCGTGACGTATTCGTTGACGCCCACGATGACGCGGTCGCCGGCCTCCGCCTGGCGTTGGAACTCCGCCGCCGACCGCGCGATCTGGCGTTGGAACCACCCGCTCTCGATCCCCTTCACCACGCCGCCCCCCGATTGGATCTCCGCGAACAGCGCGTCGGCTTCCCGCTCGAGCTGGTCGGTCAGCGCCTCGACGTAGTAGGACCCGCCCAGGGGATCGACCACGTCGGCGACGCCGGTTTCGTGCGCGAGGATCTGCTGCGTCCGCAGCGCCACCTGGACGGCCTGCTCGGTCGGCAGCGCCAGGGTCTCATCCAAGGAATTGGTGTGCAGGGACTGCGTGCCGCCGAGGACCGCGGCGAGCGCTTGATAAGCGACCCGCACGATGTTGTTGTGCGGCTGCTGGGCGGTCAGGGTCACCCCGGCGGTCTGTGAATGGAAGCGCATCATCCACGACCGTGCATTCTTGGCCCCGTACTTCTCTTTCATGTGCCGTGCCCAGATGCGGCGCGCCGCGCGCAACTTCGCGATCTCCTCGAAAAAGTCGTTGTGGATATCCCAGAAGAAGGACAGCCGCGGCGCGAAACGGTCCACGTCGAGGCCGCGCGCGATGCCGCGCTCGACGTACGTAAAGCCGTTCGCCAGCGTGAAGGCGAGCTCCTGGGCGGCCGTGGCGCCCGCCTCGCGGATGTGGTAGCCGCTGATCGAGATCGTGTTCCACTGTGGCGTGTGCTGGGGACACCACTCGAACATGTCCACGATGACCTTGAGCGCCGGTTCGACGGGATAGACCCAGGCGTGCTGGGCCATGTACTCTTTGAGAATGTCGTTCTGGACGGTCCCC
>Ga0209160_1001232_pt1 | contig 21446 bp, 16 predicted proteins | sample GraSoiAngelo_153_FD_186167 | JGI IMG/M metagenome (GOLD analysis project Ga0209160, IMG submission 186167) | Grasslands soil microbial communities from the Angelo Coastal Reserve, California, USA - 14_1009_12_40cm (SPAdes) (version 2) | ecosystem: Environmental > Terrestrial > Soil > Grasslands ... | reverse complement strand
AAACCCGATCGCCGTCAGGGAGGTGTGCTCATCGCGCAGCCAGTAGCCGAACGTATTGCCGACCAGAAAAAAGGGAAGGCCTGAAGAAAACCCGAGCAACAACATCGCCAGCGTTTTGGGCCGCAGGTAATCGGCGATCCGGTGCTTGGGCGGACTCACGCCTTCATTCTCTACCGGAGGCTCACGAAACTCAACCCTCCGACAGCGCGGTCGGGCGTCCGGCCCCGCCGGTAAGCGGCAAGCATTCCCTCAGGAATGGCAATTGCGGCGCAGACAACCAGTGCGGCAAAGGCGAGCTGAAGCGTTGCGGGATAGCGCTCCAAGATAATCTGGCGCACCGGCGCCTGAAACTTGAAGGATTGCCCAAGATCGCCGCGTCCGAGTTGCCACAAGTAGTGTCCATACTGGATGTGGAGCGGCAAATCCAACCCCAATACATGACGCAATTGAGTCAGTTGTCCCGGTGCCGCACCTTCACCCAGCATCTGCTCGACAGGATCGCCCGGCACGATGTGGATCATGAGAAAGACGAGCGTGAGGACGAGCCACAGTGCCGGGAGCGTGAGAAGAAATCGTTTGAATAGGTAGCGCACCATTTGCGGTGAATGACTTAGAAGTTCTCCCTGGAAACCTTCGACTCTCGGGCCGGTTGCAACACTGCCTCCTGAGGTCCTCGCGTCTTGCTTTCATTTTCAGTCGGACGAATGCGCTGGATCTTCACCCGTGCAACGCGCTTTCCGTCCATTTCCACGACCGAGAAGCGAAAGTTGCCATACTCAAAACTTTCACCTCCTTTGGGAATGAAACCCAATTGGTCAAGGACGAAACCACCCACAGTCGCGTAAGCCGGGTCCTCCGGCAAAGTGATGTTGTATTGCGTGTCCAGGTCGCGCACATTCAAAGCCGCGTCAAAAATAAGCGCTCCATCCGCCAGTGTAAGGGGTCGCTCGACAACATCAAACTCGTCGTGGATCTCTCCCACCATCTGTTCGAGAATGTCTTCCATGGTCACCAACCCGAGGATGCTGCCAAATTCGTCCACCACCAGGGCCATGCCGACGTGGCGGGTGCGCAACTCGAGAAGCAGTTCGCTGGCAGGCTTTGTCTCGGGCACGATGAGCACTTCGCGCAAAATGCGGCGCAAATCGAAAGGCGGCCGCGATAGATTTTCTTCGAGGCGACGTTCGCGATCAAGGAGAATCCATATCATATCTTTAATATGAACAAAGCCGAGGATGTGGTCCGCCGTGCCGCGATAGACGGGTGTCCGCGAACGTTGCGTCGTCGCGAAAACGCGCATCACCTCGTCCAGGCTAGACTCTACAGGAAGCGCATGTATGTCTGGTCGCGGCACCATAATCTCCCGAACCTGGATTTGAGCAAGTTCCATTGCGCTAAGGATGAACTTTTCTTCACCGCGAGCGATCAGTCCACGCTCGCGAGCCTGTTGAATTTGTATTTGCAACTCTTCCGTCGAATGCGCAACGCCGTGCACTTGCCCAGAGGCAACACCCAAAGCCTTTACGATGGCACCCGATATCCGGTCGAGCAAATGGATTGCCCAGTGAAAAGTGTGCAGGAACCAACGGAACGGCATGGCCACCAGCAGTGCCACGCGCTCGGCACGGGCCAAACTGAGCGTTTTGGGAACCAATTCCCCGATGACAACGTGCAAGGCACTCAATAAGGCGAAAGCGCAGGCAAGTGCGATGGCATGGGTGAAAAGCGTGGTGTGCGCTCCCAAGCTACGGGGCCAAATCGCCTGAAACATTTTCGCAAATGTGGCTTCGCCAAGCGCGCCAATCGCCAGGCTGGTAAGCGTGATACCCAGCTGTACGCCCGAAACGACGCGGTGCAAATCACCAAGCAGCACTTCGACGACCCGGGCGCGGGCACTTCCCTTTGCGACCAACTGCCGCACGCGTGACAATCGCACCGCAACCAGCGAGAACTCCGTCGCTGCAAAAAAACCATTCAGCGCGACCAACGCCAGGACGCCAATCAGGCGAACCGCAAGCATAGTTGGATTCTGTCCTCCAACCGCATTGTAGCAGCACTACCGCGGGGCGCCGGTAACCGTTCTATGCCGCGTACGTCCAACTTCTTTGGATTGACGAATGCCGAAACTCGGTTTCGGCGACCAGGAAAGATTCAAGCGAGGTATTGACATAACGCTTTGGACGTTTTTAGGATATTGTTTCCGAGTAGCACGGTTCGAAGAAGTGTTCAGCTAACTAGTGCAGCGCCAAAACAGGATGACTTACTTCCAAGAACAAAAAAATCTATGATTACTGTAAAAGATCTTTCCAAGCGGTACGCCCGTAACACCGCTGTGGATCACATCTCGTTTGAGGTCGAGCGGGGCCAGATCGTCGGCTTTCTGGGGCCGAATGGCGCCGGCAAAACAACCACGATGAGGATGCTGACGTGCTTCCTGCCGCCCAGTTCGGGCACTGCAACCGTGGCCGGTTTTGATGTCATCGAAGCGCCGCTCGAAGTCAAAAAACGTATTGGCTATCTCCCCGAAGCGCCGCCGCTTTATCTCGAAATGCAAACCGCAGAATACCTGACGTTTGTTGGGAAACTGAAAGGACTCTCCGGCGCCGAACTGCGGCAACGCGTCGACACGGTTTGCGACCGCTGCGCTGTCGGGGACGTGAAGAACAAGCTGCTCGGAAAACTATCCAAGGGCTACCGTCAGCGGGTCGGCCTGGCTCAGGCTATTATTCACAATCCCGACGTGCTTATCCTGGACGAGCCGACCGCCGGACTCGATCCCAAGCAAATCAATGAGACCCGTGATCTGATCAAAGGCCTGGCAGGCGACCACACGATTATTCTGAGTACGCACATCCTGCCGGAAGTCGAACAGACCTGTGAAAAGGTCATCATCATCAACAAGGGCAAGTTGGTGGCTACGGATTCGGTGAACAATTTGCAGAGCCGCGCGCGCGGGGCCGAGTTGGTGCTGGTCGAAGTGGGCGGGCGAAACGGTGCGCTGGATTTCGCCAGTGTTCAACACCGGCTCGAGCAGGTCGCGGGCATCGGCCGAGTGGCGTTCAAGGAAAAAAAGCAGAGCGGCGCCACATTCGAGGTGGAGAGCGCCAAGGACAAATTCGTGCGCGGAGACCTGGCCCGCGCCGTCGTTGAAGCAGGCTGGGACCTCAATGAATTGCGAACCGCGGCAGTGAGTCTTGAAGAAATCTTCCTTCAGCTCACGCGCGAGCAAGCTCCCGCTCCGTCCGAAGAAGCACGGACAAAGGAAGCAGCACAATGAGAAATATCTGGGTTATTTGCCGCAAGGAGCTGCGCAGCTATTTCGTCTCTCCTGTTGCGTATGTTCTCTTTGTCATGTTTGCCCTGATCTTCGGGTGGTTTTTCTGGAACATGCTGGGCGCCTTTGTCTTTTACAGCATGGCCTCCCAGATGCGCGGCGAGATGACGCCCATGAACGTCAACGAACAGATCCTTCGCCAACTACTCGGCAACATGAACGTCGTCGGGCTTTTCTTCATACCGGTCATAACCATGCGCCTATTTGCCGAGGAAAAGCGAAACGGCACCATCGAGCTGCTGGCCACTTCTCCGATCCAGGATTTCGAGGTAATCCTCGGAAAATGGCTCGCTGCCGTGGCGCTTTACGCAGGCATGCTCCTGCTGACAGGACTAAATCTTGCGTTCGTCTTCAAGTATGGCAATCCCGATTGGAAACCGATGGCCGTGGGTTATCTCGGGCTCCTCTTGCAGGCGTCGGCTTTGCTGGCCATCGGCACATTTATTTCCAGCCTGACCAAGAACCAGATCATTGCTGGGGCGGCATCGTTTGGTGTCTGCCTCCTGGTTTTCGTTCTCGGATGGGCGAGTGGTTACGAAACCTCAACTTGGGCACAAGTGCTCTCCTACATGTCGGTTACCTCGCATATGGAATCCTTCACAAAAGGCGTCTTGGATTCCAAGGACGCCGTCTACTACGTGACCGTTATTTTCTTGGGGCTCTTCCTGACGGCGCGCTCACTCGAGTCACTCCGGTGGAGGTCATAAGTGAATCTACAGCTTCTCAAGGCGCGGCAAACAAAATATGTTGGTTACGCAACGTTATATATTTTAGTCGTGGTTTCTATCGTCAGCACGGTAAATGTCTTGGCCAATCGCTATGACAAGACGTACGACGCAACCTCCAACAAGCGTTACAGCCTTTCCGAACAGACCGCGAAGATCGTCAAAGGCCTAAAAGAGGACGCCAAGATCACTTATTTTGACCAGGGCACTCGCTTCGAGCGGGCCAAGGATCAGTTGGACCTGTATGCCAAGCTCTCTCGCAGAGTTCATGTCGATTTCGTTGATGTGGATAAGAAACCACAATTGGCCCGCGAAGCCGGAATCAAGAGCTACGGCACAACCATGGTGCAAATTGGGACGAAACGAGAAGAAGCGAAAGGTACGAGCGAGGAAGATATCACGGGAGCATTGATTCGCGCCCTGAAGAACAATGCGCGAACCGTTTGTTTTGTCTCCGGAAGCGGAGAGCATCAGATCGACGACACGGATAGAAGCGGTTATTCGCGCCTCCGCGATCTCCTCGTCAAGGAAGAATACAACTCAAAGTCGATCAGCCTCTTGCAAAAAGCGGAGGTTCCCCACGATTGCATGGTCCTCGTGGTTGCCGGACCGACCGGGGACTACCAGCAGCCCGCCGTCGATGCCATAAAAAAATACGTTGAAGAAGGCGGACGAGCACTGCTCCTTCTTGATCCTCCGCTGAAGATGGGCCGCTCGGAAATTGCCGACAACGACGCGCTGGCAGGCCTGCTCCAAAGCTGGGGCATCACGTTGGACAAAGATTTGATCCTCGACCTTAATCCCATTGGGCAACTTGCCGGTCTTGGTCCGCAGGTGGCGCTTGTGACTCATTACGAGCGGCACGCCATCGTGAACGAGCTCAAAGGTTCCGCCACAGGATTTCCGCTGGTGCGCTCCATGGAGGTGAAGAGCACAGACAAGACGACCGTAGAGAAGCTGTTTGGTTCATCCGAAAGCAGCCTGGCCACCAGCAAGTTGAATTCTCCCCAAGTCGATCCCAACGATCCGAAAAACAAGAAGGGACCGCTGACCATCGCAGCATCCGGCTCCTACAGAACAGGAAAGGAGAACTCCGAAGGCCGGTTTGTCGTGGTGGGAAGTTCGGCGTGGGCCGCGAATTCGTTTATCAGTTTTAATGGCAACCGTGATCTGGCGATGAACGTCATGAACTGGCTCGCCTCCGATGAGGATCTGATCTCCATTCGCCCGAAAGACCGTGATGACCGCCGGATCACTATGACCCGTGGCCAGTTGAATTGGGTGGGCATCACCAGCCTTGGACTACTGCCCTTGGGAATTGTGATTACAGGAGTCTCGGTGTGGTGGCGACGAAGGTAACCGTTCTGCGCTCGAAGACCTTATCAGGTGCGGCGCTATGAAAATCCGCGATCTGCTGGTCGCTGCCATGGTGCTGTCGGTGCTGATTGGCGCGCTCTATTGGTCCAATCATCACCAATCTGCGAAAAGCTCCGCGGACTCCAACCCCGAGTCGTCGCCGAAAATCCTGACCCTCCAAGCGGCGGATATTGCCGCACTCTCGATTCGGAAAAAAAGTGGTGATAGCGTCGCTCTGGCGAGAAATGAAGCGGGGCAATGGCAAATCACTGCGCCTCAGGCGCTCGCCGCGGATCAGGACGCAGTATCGAGCATGTTGTCGACTCTGACGTCGCTGAATTCCGACCGGCTTGTCGAAGACAAGGCCAGCAACTTCGACCAGTACGGCCTCACCCAGCCGTCCGTCGAAGTGGAAATCACGAAAAAGGACGGGAAAACCCAAAAGCTCCTAGTCGGGGATGACACTCCGACAGGCAATGGCGCGTACGCGACACTGGCCGGAGATTCTCGCGTGTTTACCATGGCGAGCTACAACAAGAACGTCTTGGTCAAGAGTTCGAATGATCTGCGAGACAAACGCCTGCTGACCTTTGATTCGGACAAAGTTTCTGGCATTGAATTGACGGCCAAGAAACAAACCATTGCGCTTGCGCGCAGCAAAGATGAGTGGCAGATCGTAAGGCCGAAACCGTTCCGCGCGGACCGCTCCCAGGCGGAAGAGCTGCTGCGGACCTTGCACGATGCAAGAATGGATTTGAGCGGCAGTGAAGATGACAAGAAGGCGTCTGCGGCATTCGGCTCGGGCACTCCTTTTGCAGCGGCAAGGGTGACGGATATCACCGGCACTCAGGAACTGCAGGTTCGGAAAAACAAAGACGACTATTACGCAAAGTCCAGCGCGGTCCCGGGTGTCTATAAGATTTCGAGCGCTACCGGACCGGGACTGAATAAGAGCCTCGACGATCTCCGAAACAAAAAGCTCTTCGACTTCGGCTTCGCCGAACCCGACAAAATCGAGCTTCACGATGGCTCCAAGAGCTATCTCCTGACGCGCAGCGGCAGCGATTCGTGGTCCAATGGCGCAAAGATGGACCCGGTCACGGTGTCCGCGTTCGTTGAGAAAATCCGCGACCTGTCTGCCAGCAAATTTGCCGAGACTGGATTCACCGTGCCAGCCATCGACCTGACCATAACTTCCGACGGGGGCAAGCGCGTTGAAAAAGTGACACTTTCGAAGAATGGCGACCACTACGTCGCGAAAAGAGAAAACGAACCCGCTCTTTATGAGCTGAACGCTTCGACCGTCACCGAATTGCAGAAGTCGGCCGCTGATCTGAAGCCGGCTCCGCCACCCAATAAGAAATAGCGCTGAAATCTATCGAGAATAGCATTCGCCCGCGGTTAGCGAATCTCCCAGAACGTAGCAGAACGTAGCGCTTTGTCTCACAGTCCTGCTCGACTTGGTTGCGCGCACGAAGCACCTCCTCTACACTCACTTTTTGCCTAATTCGCGTGGGAGTGAGCTTGCGAACCATTCTCCGGATGTTCTCCTGGATCTTCGCCATTCTGGTGATTGCAACCGGTGCCTTGGCGTGGTGGTTTGTCTACCGCCCGCTGCCGCAACTCGACGGAAACGCTTCCTTACCTGGTCTCCGGCGAGAGGTCACTGTCGAACGTGACCGCTGGGGCGTGCCGCACATCCGTGCCGCGTCAAGCGAAGATCTCGCAGAGGCTCAGGGCTACGTCATGGCACAGGACCGCCTCTGGCAGATGGATCTGCTGCGCCGCGTCGCCCGCGGGCAGCTTTCTGAAATTCTGGGCCCCAAGACGGTTCTCATCGACAAAGAGTTTCGAACGAACGGCTTCGCCCGCGCCGCAGAGCGTGACGCCACACTTCTCGACCCCGAATCTCGCAAGATGGTGGAAGCCTATGCGCGTGGCGTGAACCAATTTATCGAGCAGCACAGAAACAATCTCCCTCTGGAATTTTCGCTCCTTCGTTACGAGCCCAGGGCTTGGCAGTCGTCCGATACTGTAGCTATTTCAGGCTACATGTACCGAACTCTGACGGACACCTGGGAAAGAGAATTAAATCGTGCCAAAGTCATGGAACGCGCCGGGGCAGACCGTGCCAAGGATCTCTTCTCGCAAGAGGCCTCCATGGATCATTTCGTCGTCGGCGATCCCAAGGTTATCGATGATGGCTCGCAACGTTCCGCAGCGGACCCCGACGATGAAGATGATGACGACGACATGCAACCGGATACCGTGCTAAAAGCCGACCGTGGGGCTTCGACCGACGTCCTGAATTCGGAAAGTGGGCCAGACTTGACTGCGGCTCTCACGCAGTCCATCCAAGAGTTTTTACAGGAATCAAAAAGCGAGATTCGCCAAGGTCTTGGCAGCAACAACTGGGTCGTGAGCGGCGCCCATAGCGCCACCGGGAAGCCCCTGCTGGCCAATGACACCCATCTCGAGCTCTCCATTCCATCAATCTGGTATGAGGTTCACCTCACGGCACCCGGATGGGACGTCAAAGGCGTCACCTTCCCCGGTGCACCGATGATTATCATCGGGCACAACGACCACATCGCCTGGGGCTTTACCAATAACGGCGCCGACGTTCAGGATCTTTACATCGAGACGTTCAATCCGGCCTCCCCGGATGAGTATCGGGTGAAGGGCGCGTGGACGAAGGCGCAAGTCATCGACGAGACCATCCGCATCAAAGGCCAGCCGGACGAACACTTGAAGATTGTCGTGACTCGCCACGGCCCGATCGTTCATCGCGAGGGAGACAAGGCTTACGCACTGCGCTGGACGGCGACGGAACCGGGTGGACTCGTTAACAGCTACAACTGGCTGGGCAAGGCGCACAATTGGAAAGAATTCCGCGAAATTATGAGGCACGTCTGGGGCCCCGGGCAGAACGCTGTCTACGCGGATGTGGAGGGCAATATCGGATACCTGATGGCCGCGCGAGTGCCGATTCGAAAAAAGGGGCACGGCGAAGTGCCTGTTCCCGGAGACACGGACGACTACGAGTGGACCGGCTACATCCCGTTTGACCAGCTCCCGCAGGCGCTCAACCCCGAAAGTGGATTGATTGTCACTGCCAATGCGCGTGTCGTGGGGCCGAATTACAAACCATATCTCACGGATCGCTGGGACGAGCCTTACCGCACCGCGCGGATCTACGATCTACTGCATGACCGTCACGATTTACGCCCCGAGGACATGCTTAAAGTCCAGACCGACACGTATAGTTATCCCCACCTCTTCCTCGCAGATCAATTGATGGCAGCGGCGAAAATAGCGCAACCCAAAGACCCACGCGCTCGAACGCTCATCGAAGGCCTGAAGGATTGGAATGGAATCGCCGATGCCGGCTCTCCGGAAGTTTCTTTTCTTCACGCAGCGCGCCGGGCGGCTATCGACCTCCTCCTCGAGCCGTTCCTTGGAAAAGATACCAATCTTTATCACTGGCGGAGCACCGCATTTCTGCAAAAGGTCCTCACCGACCGGCCCGCGAAGTGGTTGCCCGCGGCTTATAAAAACTATGACGAATTGCTGGCGGCCGCCGCTGACCTTGCCGTGACCAATTTGGCCGAACAGACCAAGAGCGGTCGTGTTGAAGATTGGGCGTGGAAGTACTTCAACTCCTTGGATATGTTCCATCCCCTTGGACACGATGGTCTGTTGAAGCGATTCCTCAGCATCACGGACAAGCCCCAAGCGGGAACCGTTTACAGCGTACGCGCGGCGACGAAGTATCATGGCCCCGCGATGCGTTTTGTTGGCAACCCCGGAAATTGGGATGAATCTATTTTGCTCCTCCCCGCAGGACAATCCGGGCAGCCGGGTAGTAGCCATTACTCCGATCAATTTTCCTACTGGTACGAAGGCCAACCCGTTTTCGCGGCGTTCAGCGATGCGGCCGAGGCGAACGCGCGCAGGCACGCACTCACTCTCAAGCCTGGTTCTTGATCCCCTACAGCGCTCATGCCCGAACTCCCGGAAGTGGAAGCTGTCGTTCGCACGCTACGTCCCCTCGTCCAGGGCCGGAAAATTCGTTGCGTTCACGTCCTTCACCCCATCGCCACGAAGCCCCAAGACCCTGCGCAGGTCGCTCGCCAAGCCCAGGGCCGCCGCATTCGCATTGTCGATCGCCAAGGGAAATATGTGCTTCTCGTATTGGACCGCGGGCTGCTGACGATGCACTTTCGGCTCGATGGCCAACTCCTATGGTTTTCGAACGGCCAAGAACTGCGGGAGCGCGTCAACCAGGGTGAAAACGGCGTGCACGTAGATGTTGCCCTCGAACTGGACAAAGGCGTCCTCGGCTTCGCCGATCGCCGCCATTTTGGCCACCTTCACCTCTGGAAATCCGTTGATGATTGCCCTGGCCTCAACGCCTTGGGCATCGACGCCCTCTCGCGCGATTTCACCCCCCACTGCTTTGCCGCATTGCTCTCCGCGTCCAAGCGTCCGTTGAAGGACTTCTTGCTGGATCAATCGCGGGTCGCTGGTATCGGCAACATCTACTCTTGCGAATCGCTGTGGCAGGCTCGCCTCGACCCTCGCCGCCGCGCCAACACGTTGAAACCGCGGGAGGCGCGCCGCTTGCACAAAGCAATTGTGTCTGTTCTCGCGCGTGCTTTAGAATGCTGTCTGCATCCGGCGCCCAACTTTCGCGATCCGGAGTGGTGGTTCGAAGGGTTGGAACGTTTTCTTCGCGCCTACGGCCGCGAGGGAAGATCCTGCCGCCGCTGCGGTGAGCCGATCCGGCGTATGGCACAGGGCGGCCGGTCAACTTACTGGTGTAGGCGCTGTCAGGAATGGGCGCACCAAAGGATACGGACCGATCGCGTGAATACACCTGCTACTAAGAAACCTGAACTGCAGAAAAAACCCGATTTTGAGCGCTCGCTTGCCCGCCTGGAGGAAGTCGTTCGCCGCTTGGAAAGCCCGCAACTCTCTCTGGACGACGCGATGAAGCTGTTCGAGGAGGGCGTCGCGCTCTCACGCGAATGCCAGAAGCAACTGGAAGAGGCCGAGGGCCGAGTGGAAATCCTCCTGAAGAGAGCCGATGGCAAGCTTGCGGCAGAGCCGTTCGACCCTGAGCGGGAGACCGAATCGTGATGCGCCCCGGCAGCCCGCTGGGCTCCCATTCCCTGCTGCGATGAAACTTCCCCCATTTTTCGAAGAAGACCGCCTGGCCGTCGATGCCGCTCTTGAACGTCTCCTCCCTGCTGAAACCGCGCCACCTTCTTCCATTCATACGGCAATGCGTTACAGCGTCTTCGCTGGCGGAAAGCGAATTCGCCCCATCCTGTGTCTCGAGACGTCGCGCATCTTTGCCAGCGTTGTCTTACCCACGCTTCACCCTGCCTGCGCCATCGAATTGATCCACACCTATTCCTTGATCCACGATGATTTGCCGGCGCTGGACAACGACGATCTCCGCCGCGGCAAGCCAACTTGCCATAAGAAATTCGGCGAAGCCATCGCCATCCTCGCGGGCGACGCTCTCCTTACGCTGGCGTTCGAAACCATCGGAGCGACACCCGCCGCCGCGGAGCGCCGCGCCGCCATTCTCTCGGAAGTGGCCGCTGCGGCCGGAACTATCAACGGAATGGTAGGTGGCCAGGTCGCTGACCTCGAAGCCCAAGGTAAGCACGTCGATGAGCAGATGCTGGAGTACATTCACCGCTCGAAAACCGCTGCGCTCATCAGTGCTTCTATAACGGCCGGGGCCTTGTGCGCAGGGGCCAGCTCCGAAGATGTCGCGCGCCTGCGGCGATTCGGCGGGACCATCGGCTGGGCTTTCCAGGTCATTGACGACATCCTTGACGTCGAGGAGTCCTCCACCGCACTTGGCAAGACCGCGGGAAAGGACCTGGCGCAGCAAAAGGCAACCTACCCGGCAGTTTACGGTCTGGAGCGCTCTCACCAGATTGCCAATCGTCTCGCCACCGAAGCCATTGCTGAACTCGCACCATACGCGGATCGCGCCGCGCGCCTCCGCGAAATCGCGGAATTCCTTGTGCTTCGCCGCGCTTGATCGATCGAACGTCTCATGAAACCTCGGGCAGACCGCAAACGGCTCGATCTTCTTCTTGTCGAGCGAGGCTGCGCCGAATCTCCCCAGAAAGCCATGGCGATGATCCTCGCCGGTGAAGTTCAGGTGGACGGCCAACGAACCGAAAAGGCAGGTATGCCCGTCTCGCAAGACGCGCGCATCGAAATCGTCAGCCGGCGGCAGAAGTTCGTCAGTCGCGGTGGAATGAAACTCGAAGGCGCGCTAGAAGACTTTGCGATTGCGCCAGCCGGGTGCGTTTGCTTGGATGTCGGCTCCTCGAACGGCGGCTTCACGGATTGCTTGCTACAGCGCGGCGCAGTGCGCGTCTACGCCGTCGACGTGAATGTCGAACAGCTTGACTGGAAGCTGCGCCAGAACCCTTACGTCATTCCAATTGAGCGGAACGCGCGCGAACTGCGCGTTCAAGATCTTCCCGAAAGCGTCGACATCGTGGTGATTGATGTTTCCTTCATCTCCGTCAAGAAAGTAGTCAAGCCCGCAATAGCGGTGGCAAAACCCCGCGCCAGCTTTCTCATCCTTATCAAGCCGCAATTCGAGTTGCGACGCGAGGAGATTGAGCCTGGTGGAATCGTGAAAGATAAGAAGTTGCACGATAAGGCGATCCTGACTGTCCACGAATGCGTCGAATCCGTTGGACTGGATTACCTCGGAATCCGCCCGAGTCATCTCCTGGGGGCCGAAGGCAATCAGGAGTATTTTCTCTACGCACGCAAAAAGTCCCTAGAGTAGAATCGCAGGCGGACATGCAACCCCGACAAACCGTTCAAACCATCGGCATCATTTCACGCCCTCGCCGCTCGAATCTTGTCGTCGTTGTGCCTCCCCTGCTGAAGTGGCTCGAAGCGCACGGCATACAATCGATCATCGACGAAGAGACGGCCAGTTCTTTGCCGGACGGCTCGCAAGGTCAGACTCGAGAGCGCGTGGCAGACGCGTCGCAACTTCTGCTTGTGCTTGGGGGTGACGGCACCATGCTTGCCGCCGCCCGTCTGGCCGCTCCGCGAGGAATTCCGATCTTGCCCATCAATATGGGCAGCCTGGGCTTCCTTACCAGCTTCACCCTGGAAGAGCTCCACCCGGCCCTGGATGACACTTTGGAGGGCCGCTTTTCGCTCAGCGAACGCGTCATGATCAGCGTCGAGCTCGAACGCGCGGGCAAGGTGATCGATAATCAGCGCGTGTTGAACGAAGTGGTGATCAATAAGGGCGCGCTCGCCCGCATGATCGAGCCTGAGCTCACCATTGACGGCGATTTTGTCTGCCGTTACCGGGCCGACGGCCTGATCGTAGCCAGCCCTACCGGCTCCACTGCCTATTCCCTTTCCGCCGGCGGACCCATCGTGCATCCCACCGTGGAATCCTTCGTGATCACTCCCATCTGTCCGCACACGCTGAGTGACCGACCGCTTGTAATCCGTGACTCATCTTCCGTCGAGTTGAAACTCTCAGGGAACACGGAGTCCGTTTTTATGACCCTCGACGGACAGCGAGGTATTCCATTGCAACCTACGGATCTTGTCCGCATCTCCCGCGCGAAAGAGCCGCTCAAGCTCATCCAGCCGCCAAAGAAATCGTATTTCGAGATTTTGCGCAGCAAGCTGAAATGGGGCGAAGCGTAGCTGCAAAGCCGGGATCAACTAGCCGAGAACATCGGTGCGCAGCAAATCGTTGCGAGTCTCGCGCCGGCGAATCAGCCGAAAGCGCTTGCCCTCGACCAAAACTTCAGCGGGACGGCATCGCGCATTATAATTCGACGCTTGCGACATTCCGTAAGCTCCGGCAACCCAAATGGCGAGTAGGTCACCCGCCTTTACTTCTCCAAGCGGCCAATCCCGCAAAAAGCAATCGCCCGTCTCGCAGACCGGCCCAACAATGTCCACTGGTTGGCGACTGGCATCATTTTCGTTCCGTTCGCGCACAATTCTTGTAATGGGGTGGATCGCCCCGTAGAGAGCCGGCCGCATCAGATCGTTCATCGCCGAATCCACGACTACAAACGTCTTGCCCCGATTCATTTTCGTATAGACCACGCGCGTCAACAGAACACTGGCCGGAGCGATAATCGAGCGCCCCGGCTCCAGTAAGAGGTGCACGCCAAGTCTCCGCACCATCTGCGAAACCAGCCGCGCGTACTCCGTTCGCGTCGGCGGCTTCTGGTCAGAATAACGCACTCCAAGCCCGCCCCCTACATCCAGGTACCGCAGCTCGATTCGCGCGCGCCGCAACTCTCCGATAAAACCGGCCAGCCGCCGCAGTGCGCGGCGAAAGGGAATAAGCGTGGTGATCTGCGAGCCGATATGCGCGCTGATCCCCTGCCAGGAGATCCATTTCGAATCGCGATGCGCAAGGTAAAGCCGTTTGGCCTCAGACCAATCCAATCCAAACTTGTGTTCGTGACGACCGGTGGCAATGTGCGGGTGTCCGCCGGCTTGCACATCGGGATTCACTCGAATCGCCGCCGCAGGTGACCTGCCTCCCCGTCCGGCCAGCCGCGCTGCCTCCTCGACCAAAATGTCGAGCTCGGCCTCGGATTCGGCGTTGAAAAGCAGAATGCCAGCGCGTCTGCCTCGCCCGTGCACCGGATAGTTCAGCGCTTCGCGAATTTCGTGCCGGTCCTTGCCGACGCCGGAAAAAACAATCCGATCACCGCGCACGCCGATGCGCTCCAAGTGGTGGAGTTCTCCGCCGGAAACAATGTCAAAACCGCTTCCCAACTTCGCAAGATGATTCAGAATGGACAGATTTCCGTTGGACTTTACGGCAAAACACAAAGTATGGGAAAGGTCCCCAAGCCCGCTGTGAAGCTCCTTATAGGCGTCATCAATCGCCGCGCGGCTATATACATAGGTTGGCGTACCAAACTTCTGTGCCACCGAGTCCAGCGGCACGCTTTCGCACACCACTTCTTCGCCGGTGACCCTGCGCGCATCGTTTTTCTTCCAATCGAAGTGCGGCGTGAAAGAAACCGGATCGACATATTTGAGTCTGCGTGAAGATGAGTCAATCGAATGGCTCATCGGACTTTTGCGACCACCAGTGTCCGGTCATCGGAAAGCGGAGCGCTCTGGGTGAACCAATCCACCTCGCGCAGAATCACGTCGGCAATTTCCGTCGCAGACGCTTCATGGTGCTGTTCAATCAGCTTCATGAGCCGCGTGATCCCGAAGAACTGGCCCTCGCTGTTCATGGTCTCCGCGATTCCGTCCGAGTGAAATACAAGAATATTTCCGGACTCGAGCGTAACCGACCATTCCTCATAGGTCACTTCTTCGAAAATGCCCAGCGGAAAGCCCGTCAATTCGATTTTGCCTGAGCGTCCCTCCTTATACAGCAGCGGCTGCGATTGCCCCGCGTTCGCCACTCGAAGTTTCTGACGGCCCTTTTGCCAGGTGGCAAAGCACGCCGTCATGAATCGCCCCTCGATGCGCCGTTCGCCCACCAGTTGGTTCATTTGCTTCAGCATTTCTGCGGGCTGCAGCTTTTGCGGGGCCAGACTCCGCATGATTCCGATAGCTACTGCTCCATAGAGTGCCGCCGCCGTTCCCTTGCCGCTCACATCTCCCAGCGCAATTCCCAGTTGCTGCGGCCCATAGCGCAGAAACTCATAGAGGTCGCCGCACACTTCCCGCGCGGAAAGGTATCGGGCGGCCATCTCTAAGCCGTAGTCTTCCACCGGCACCGGCCGCAGCAACGCGCCCTGAATTCTTTTGGCCGCCTGCAAATCCCGTTCCAGTCGCGCCTCGTCGCGAGCCAACTGCTCGTAAAGGCGCGCATTTTCCAGCGAGACAGCGAGGTTCGCCGTCAGGATCGAAAGCGCCTGCACGTGATCCTCAGTGAAATAATTCAGTTGCGGGCTTTCCAAATCCAGCACGCCAATCACTTTCCCTTTGTGCATCATGGGAATCGCCAGTTCCGAGCGCGTCTCAGGGTTCACCATCAGGTAGCGAGGATCGACGGTCACATCCGGAACGAGAACCGGCTCCTTCAGAGTGGCTGCTGCCCCAACGATGCCATCACTCGAGGTCGCTCGCAGTTTTCCCTGCACGCGATGGCCGTGCTTTACGTCCACCCGGTGGCGGAAAATCTTTTGCCCCTCGTCATAAAGCATGATGCTCAGTATCTGGTAATCAATGACCCGCTTGGTCTGTTCTGCTGCCCGCCGCAAAAGCTCTTCGACCTCCAAGATTGCGCCGGTTTCGCGGCTGACTTCGCTTAACAGTAAGAGCGTGTCCGCCTGCGTCCGTACCTTCTGAAACAGCCGCGCGTTTTCAATCGCTACCGCAAGCCGACTGGCCAGCAGGGTCAAAATATTCTGTTGGTCGCGAGTAAAGTAATCGAGGTGGCGGCTCTGAATATCCAGCACGCCGACGCACTTTCCCCGAAGCATCAGCGGCACGGCCAGTTCCGAACGCACGTTATCGATAGCGTTGATGTACCGCGCGTCCTTGGAAGTATCACTGACTCGCACCGAGTGACCCGTGGCAGCCGCCGTTCCTGTAATTCCCTGCCCCAGCGGAATCCGCAAATTGTCCGCCAGTTCGCGCGGATAGCCGATCGCGAAACGGTGCCGCAGATAACTTCCATCCCCTTCGATCATCAGCACGCCAAAGATTTCATAGTCGATATGGCGCTTGATCAAAGCCGCCGATCGGGCCAGCACTTCGTCCAGGTCCAGCGAGGCGTTCACTTCCTCGCCGATTTCCGCGAGTGTCGCCAGGACCTCGGCGGAGACTTCCGTTCCGCCGTTCCATGCGACTGTTGTCGTAGGTTCATCCGTTGGATTCATGAAGTAGATATTATAGCAGGCGGCGAAGCGTAAGCCCTTTGCAGGTCACGCATGGAGGTGATTTCTGATTGTTTTTTCCCATCCTGAGGCCGATTCGTGCGCCGTGGCGAATCGCATGCGGCCTTAGCAGGCGCCCGAAAATAGGTGCTGCCATCCTGAGGCCATGCTGCGAGGACGCCCGATGGAAGATCCCGACTCCTGCCGGAACGAGCCTCAATTTAGAGTGTTTCCTTTATTGCATGATTGCATTCTTTTCACCGGCAACTCCAAGCCAGCACTCAAGTCAGCTGTTGGGAATGGGTTGCTCGATGAACTTTAATCTTCCGCAGGTTTCTTCTTCAAACCGGGGCCAAGCAATAGGATCCCAACGTAGGGTAGGTTTCTGTAACGCTCGGCGTAATCAAGCCCGTAACCGACCACAAATTCGTTGGGAATGGAAAATCCGACGTAGTCGGCGCGTACCGCGGCGATCCGCCGTTCCGGCTTGTCCAGTAGGACCGCTACGCGCAGATGCTTAGGCTTGCGCTGCTGGAACAACCGCAGCAGGTACTGCAACGTCATTCCTGTATCCAGAATGTCCTCGACAACGATGACCGTTTTCCCTTCGATGCTGGAGTCCAGGTCCCGGGTCAGCCGGACTTGGCCCGACGAGTGCGTTTTTTGCCCGTAGCTCGACACGGCGATGAAGTCAAAAGAAACCTCCCCCGGAATGCTTCTTGCCAGGTCGGTCAGAAAGAAAACCCCGCCTTTTAAAACGCTGATCAGATGCAATGGCTCGCCGGGAAAATCTTTCCGGATTTCTCGAGCCAGAGCCTGAATGCGCTTTTGAATCCGGGCTCCTGTAATTAAAACTCTGACCCGCTCCCGCGGCGTCCTGGTAGCTTGCGGCCTGGCTTTTTTGTGTAGTGGCATCACCTTCCTCGAACATGGCACCGAGACTGTAACGCACGCGCGTGCGCCGCGGCAAGACACACTGTAACGCGTGTCACACTGTAACGCGCCAATCTAGCTTAGGGCGTTTATACCGTCGCAATCTGTCGCAATCTGCGTTGCTTAGTCTCGCGCAACCCGATTGACTTAGAATTAGACACTGGTTTTGGTGCCTCGAGATTATTGTGTCCGGCGCGCCGAAGTTTTCCACAGGGTGTTGCTTCAATACGCGTGATTCCTGTGGTAGAAGATAGCTAACAAATCTGGAAGCTGGTGCTGTCTTAGTCGGCGTTTGCAGCCCTGTGATCCGCCTTCAAACTGTGGGGGCCCTCCACTCCACCCCCGGAGGGTTTTAGGTCCGCGCAAGTGTGTGAAGCGTCGGCCATGAGAGAAAGGGAGAAACTTCCATGAGTAAGAGTGGCATGAGCCCCTCCATCGTAAGATTTTGCCTTGCTCTTCTATCTATCGTCTTCTTCTCCTGTGCCACTTTCGCGCAATCTACTACCGACGGCGCCATCGGCGGGCTGGTAACCGATCAGTCGGGAGCAGTAGTCCCTGGCGCAAGCGTCTCTTCGCGTAATCTTGGCACAGGGGGCACTTCAACTGCCACGACCGACGGCATTGGACGTTATACTTTGACTCACCTCCAGCCCGGCCTCTACTCATTGGAGATCATTGCCAAGGGATTTGCAGGTTACAAAGCGACAAATATCACCGTCGAGGTCGGACGTTTGACACCCATCGACGCCACGCTTGACGTTAAGTCACAAACGGAAATCATCGTTGCTACCGCCGAAGCCCCGGTGATCGTCACGGATCGTGCGGATTTCTCCACGAATATTAATTCCACTTCCATTGACAATCTCCCAATCAACGGCCGGAGGTGGTCCTCCTTTGCGCTCAGCAGCCCAGGTGCCGTGCCAGATGGCGGATTCGGACTTGTAAGCTTCCGCGGCATATCAGGCCTGTTGAATAACAACACGGTGGATGGCGCTGACAACAACCAGGCGTTTTTCAGTGAAGAGCGCGGGCGCACTCGTATTAGCTACTCCACCAGTGAAGCAGCCATACAGGAGTTCCAGATCAACACTTCGAACTATTCTGCAGAATACGGCCGTTCAGCTGGCGGCGTCGTCAATGCCGTAACCAAGAGCGGCACCAATCAGATTCGCGGGCAAGCGTTCTGGTATTTTCGTAACAGCGATTGGGGTGCCATTAATCCCTTTTCAATCAAAAAGGTAGTAGTGAATGGTGTGACGACTGCGGTTCCTTTTCTCCCGGAAGACAAGCGGCATCAGTTCGGAGGCGGAGTTGGCGGCCCAATTGTGAAGGATAAGCTCTTCTTCTTTTTCAGCGGTGACCAGCAATTGCGGAGTTTCCCCGCCGTTGCGACAACGGGTACTCCAGGTGCCCTTTTTGCGCCTTTGACCACCACCGAATTGTCCACCTTGACTGCCCGGGGAATAACCGCTTCGCAAGCCAACGTCGGCCTGGCATTCTTGCAAACCCTCACAGGACAGGTTCCCCGGACAGGTGATCAGCTTATTCTGCTTCCCAAGATAGACTGGAACATTAATTCGAAACACCGCGCCTCATTCACTTACAACCGGCTGCGCTGGGCTTCCCCTGCCGGGATCCAGTCGGCCGGTGTTGTATCGCGTGGCGTGGAAAGCTTCGGAAACGATTTCGTCAAGGAAGATTGGGGCATCTTCCGACTTCTCTCCACCTTCGCTCCGGCGATCACCAGCGAGTTGCGCTATCAAATTGGACGCGACTTTGAGTTCGAGAACTCACAAGTGCCTATCTCCGGTGAGCCGGTTTCCACCCAAGGCATCTCGCCTCAGATCACCATTGGCGGGCTGGGAGGTTTCTCCTTTGGAAAGCCGAATTTCCTGGACCGTCGTGCCTTGCCGAAGGAAACCAGGAACCAACTCGCCGATACCATATCGTGGAGTCATGGGGCGCATCTGTTGAAGTTTGGTTTCGACGTCAATCATGTGTCTGATATTGACGACAATCTCTTCCAGGAATCCGGGGCATATAACTACAACAATCGTGTAGATTACATCAGCGACTTTGCAGCTTTTACAAATGGCTTGACTCCTCGCTGCACAGGCACAAGCGGGACGCCCCCAGTTACTGGGGCGGTGCCTTGTTTCAGTAGCTTCGGCCAGGACTTTGGAATTCCGCGCTTTGAGTTTTCAACCAATGACCTCGCCTTCTTCGTCGAGGACGATTGGCACATTCGGCCCCGCTTGACAATGAACCTGGGGCTCCGCTACGAAACGGAGTTGATGCCGTCGCCACAAATACCGAATTCCGCGCTTCCTGCTTCCAATACTTTTCCGTCGGACCGTAAGGACCTTGGGCCTCGCATCGGGATCGCTTATGACGTCTTCGGCAACGGCAAGACCATCGTCCGTGCCGGTTACGGAATGTTTTATGGCCGGATCATCAACTCGACGATCGTGAATGCCATTGCAAATACGGGAATCGTGGGCAAAGCGCAACTCGCTTTTACATACCTGCCTACGACGATCGGAGCCCCTACGTATCCTGACATCGCGCTGGCGCCTTCCAGCGCAAATCCTCCGGACGTTGTGGTCTTTGCGGCGGATACTCGAAATCCTCTGGTGCATGAGTGGGACTTCGACATCGAACGCGAGATCTCCACAAACACGGTGTTTTCCGTTTCCTATTTGGGCAGTCTGGGACGGAACCTGCCGCGATTCGTCGACGAGAACTTGTCTTCACCAACAGCCACGATTACTTACAAAGTTGTGGGTGGGAGCCTGGACGGGCAGACGTTCCAGGAACCCTTGTTCACTGCCAGACCGAACACCACGTTAGGCCGAATTACGACAGTTTTCGGCGGCGTGCACTCGAACTACAACGCGCTGGTGGTGGCGGTGAATCGGCGCTTCTATCACACCTTCCAGATTCAAAGCTCTTATACTTTCTCGCATTCGATTGACGATGGACAAAGTTCCCAGACCTTTACGTCATCGAACAACGTACTCAATCCCTTTGACCTCGCACTGGAAAAAAGCAGCTCGAACTTTGACATTCGCCATCGGTTTGTCATTGGGACCGTATGGACGCCCCACTTCTATCAAGGCGAGAGCAGGTTGTTCAAGGAGCTTTTGAACGGCTTCACGATTTCGCCACTCGTCGCGGCCTCTGCTGGTGCGCCCTATACCCCATTAATTCAAGGCAACGCTCCGACAATTAACGGTGTCAAAGGAGTGTCAACGGGAGTCCTTGGGGCCGGCGGTACAAACCGCCCGCCCTTCATCGGTGCGAACGCTTTTACCATGCCGCGCACGACCAACTTCGACTTGCGGCTTGAAAAAGGGTTCAACATATGGGAGAAGGTTAAATTTACGCTCACCGGGGACGCCTTTAATCTTTTGAATCACACTAACTTTACTGGCGTGGACACGCAAATCTACACCACCGGCACGGCCTGCCTCCCGGCCGGATCAGCGTGCCCAAATCCAACTTCGTTTACACCTACACTCACGTTCAACTCACACTTTGGAGTGCCCACACAGTCGAGCAACTCGATCATCGCTCAGCGTCAGATCCAGATTGGCATGCGGTTAGATTTCTGAGGCGCGTCAGAAGCGACCAGTACGAGCGCAGCCGAACTCGCTGCTCCGGGCGCACTTCCATCTTCGCCGGCCTCTGCCGCAACCGTACTCATTCTGGAGAAACAGCAGCGCTTCTGCCATTTGTGCTGTGAAAACCTTGGCTCACCGATGACTACTGTCGGCCGGGAGATTATGACCCGTGCCATCGCTGGTAGGTTTGAGCAAGATCCGCTGGCGGAACGCATGGCCCACCTCAACGGGGAGAAATATATCAAGTCAAACTGAGTCGATTTCGAGGATGACAAGATTCGTTCATCTGCCCCCCGCGCCACTCAAGAGAGTCTTGGCAGCGGTAGCAGATGCGAGGATGAAATACAAAGATGAAATCGATCGAGCACGGAGAAACAGGACGAGGCGAAACGTCGCGATTCGGGCGAAGCACGGCGAGGGTTCGCTGAACTTCTCCGAGTCCCTGGGGTTCGGACGAGCCGCTACTGAAAGGTCATGTCTCCCGATATTGCTTGCTTGTCCGCGGGGGCAGCCCGTGCCGCCGACTTTTCAGCGCATCCGAGAAGGGACGGCGTTTATACCTCCTCCTTCATCGCCGGCCCCAAGAGTT
>Ga0209160_1001231_pt1 | contig 21453 bp, 16 predicted proteins | sample GraSoiAngelo_153_FD_186167 | JGI IMG/M metagenome (GOLD analysis project Ga0209160, IMG submission 186167) | Grasslands soil microbial communities from the Angelo Coastal Reserve, California, USA - 14_1009_12_40cm (SPAdes) (version 2) | ecosystem: Environmental > Terrestrial > Soil > Grasslands ... | reverse complement strand
GGCCTCACCCTCAGCCCGGCCAGCAGGCCGAACAGCACCAGGATCGGTAAGGCCGCCACCAGAGTGGAAAGGATCCAGCTGTGCAACGGGTCGTACGTCTGGGTCCAGGCCATGGGTCACCCCTGCGGTGTGGGCGGCGCTTACTTCACCGTGAATCGGACCGTGTCGACGACGAGCGGCTGCAAGGGAACGTGCTTCCAATCCGCGACGACTGCGATCACCCGGTGGGGACCGGGCTTCAAGGAGTCCAGCACGAACTCGGTCTGGCCCCGGCCCAGGTGGAGGATCCCGGTCACGCCGCGTGGAATCGTATCGTTCGCAGGCGTCAGGTCGCGATCCACGAACAGGTGGTGGTGTCCCGTTCCCGGTCGCTCATCCGTCGCCGGAACGATCTCCACGCCGGTCGCCTTGAGCGTGACCTTCACCGGGCCGGTGACTGTAGCCCCGTTGCGTGGTGTCGTGATCTTCACTCTCGGTCTGGTCGTCTGGGCCAGCGCGGCGCTGGACAGTAGTGCCGCGGTGCCGAGTGCCAGCGTCAGCCGCGTAGTCCCGATTCTCACTTTGACTCTACCTCCCATGGGGATCGTCGGGTGGTGGCGGTCACGCGGCCGGTCCACAGGCCCCGATGCCGCGGGTACTGTAAACGACCTCGCCTCGGTAGCGCAGTCAAGATGGCCTCCGGGGCTGCCTCCTAGCGGACGACGACCGCCGCGGGATGCCGCAGACCGCCGTCCGTGCCGCGCGCGGCCGCGTCGAGCGAGTCCGTGTCCCACATCGCCATCGTCACGAGATCAAGGCCGGCCGCGAAGGTGTCGAGGTCCTGGCGCGACAGCTCGCGCTCCTTGAGCGGCTGGCCGTCGAGCCCGGCGCGATAGGGGTGCGTGTGCCAAGTGCCCACGAAGCTCTGCACGGCGTCGCAGTCCCCAGTGACCGCGAACTGCAGCTGCCTCAAGCGCCGCGCCGCGGCTGCACCCTCGATCCACAGCGTGTCCCGCGCAACGTGTCCGAACAGGCACCCCAAGTACTCGTGCTGCGTCGGCTTCCCGGTGCCGAGCATCTGGGTGAGCGTATTGACGTCGGAGAGCTCGTCCCAATGACGGTTGTTCTCCTCCCAGCGGGCGCGCATCGAGTCCCGCACGGCGCGGGGGAGAACGATGACTTCGAAAGCAGGAGCGTGGGGCCCACCGGCCAACGCCACAGCGGCAGCCAGCGCGCCGATGGCGAACGCTCTCACCGCTTCTGTCGCGCGTAGGTTCCCATGAGCTGCGCGGTGGCGAGCACGTGTCCCTGCATGCCCCGCTCCACGTCCCGCTTCGTCGCGCCCGGCTTGAGCCCGAGCGGCGCCTCCAGCGCGTACAGCTTGAAGAAATAGCGGTGCGCCTTGCCCGGCGGGGGGCAGGGCCCGCCGTAGCCCGTACGCGGGAAGTCGTTCCTCCCCTGCACCGCCCCATCCTTGAGGGTCTCCGCCTTGGCGACGTTTTCGGGCAGCGCACTCGAGCGCGCCGGAAGGTCGTACAGGACCCAGTGCACCCAGGTGCCGGCCGGGGCATCGGGATCGTCCATGATCAGGGCGAAGCCCGCGGCGCCCGACGGCGCGCCGCTCCAGGCCAGGGGAGGCGACACGTCGGCGCCGTCGCAGGTGTGCTTGACCGGGATGGGGGCGCCTTCCGTGAAGGCGCTACTCGTGAGCGTGAACGCCATGGGGACCTCCTGCATCGTGCGCGCGGCCACCGGCAGCGCCAGCAACGCGAGGCACCGAGTCAGGGGACGGTGCATGGGAGGAAGATAATGATATGTTCTGTCCCATGACCGACGCCCGGCCACCGGCGAAGTACAAGGTGGGGCTCGTCCAGATGGCGATGTCCGCGGATCCGGACGAGAACCTGAAGCACGCGATCGACCGCCTGGAAGAGGCGGCGCACCAGGGTGCGCGACTCGTTTGTCTCCCCGAGCTGTTCCGCTCGCGCTACTTCGCTCAGGTGGAGGACGCCGCCTTGTTCGACCTCGCCGAGCCCGTGCCCGGGCCGAGCACGGAGGCGCTGGGAAAGGTCGCCAGGCGAGCAGGCGTGGTCGTAATCGCGCCCGTGTTCGAGCGGCGCGCGCCGGGACTGTACCACAACACCGCGGCGGTGATCGACGCGGACGGCCGCCTCGTCGGCCTGTACCGAAAAATGCACATCCCCGACGACCCGGCCTACTACGAGAAGTTCTACTTCGCGCCGGGTGACCTCGGGTTTCGCACGTTCGACACGCAGGTGGGGCGGATCGGGACGCTCGTGTGCTGGGACCAGTGGTACCCGGAGGGCGCGCGACTGACGGCGCTGCAGGGCGCCCACATTCTTTTCTATCCCACGGCGATCGGCTGGCACCCGCACGAGCGCCAGCAGCACGGCGCCCAGCAGCTCGACGCCTGGCGCACGATCCAGCGTTCTCATGCGATCGCGAATGGTCTCTTCGTCGCGGCGGTGAACCGCGTCGGGCACGAGCGGCCGGAGGGCGGCGGTGAACGCGCGGACGGCATCGAGTTCTGGGGCGCGTCGTTCCTCGCCGACCCCTTCGGCGTCGTGGTGTCGGAGGCGCCGCGCGATCACGAAGCGGTCCTCGTCGCGGAGGTGGACCTCGCCCGTATCGAGGAGGTGCGCCGCGGCTGGCCGTTCCTGCGCGATCGGCGCGTGGACGCGTACGGGGGCATCGGCAGCCGTTTCCTCGATACGGCGCCTTCGGCCGTCAGCTCTCAGCCAAAATCCACGGACCGCTGACGGCTGATGGGTGATCGCGCCGCACCGGCCGCGCTCGGCTTCTCCATGCCCGCCGAGTGGGAACCGCACGCGGCGACCTGGATCGGGTGGCCGCACAACGCGAGCGACTGGCCGGGGAAGCTCGCCGCGATCCAGTGGGTGTACGGAGAGATCGCCCGCAAGCTCGCCCCTGGCGAGACGCTGCGGATCCTCGTGCAGTCGGGAGAGCACGAGCGCCAAGCGCGCCGCGTGCTGGAGCGGACCGGCGTGGACCGCACGCGGGCGGAGTTCCTGCGGCTCCCCACGAACCGCGGCTGGACGCGCGACTTCGGGCCCATGTTCGTGCGGCGCGCCCGGCCCCCAGCGGAGGTCGCGATCGTGCGGTTCCGCTTCAATGCCTGGGCCAAGTACCCCGACTGGAAGAAGGACGACCAGGTCCCCGAGCGGGTCGCCCGCCGCCGCAAGGTGCGGTTGCTCCCGGCGCAGTGCGGCGGCCGCGACGTGGTCCTCGAGGGTGGGAGCATCGACGTGAACGGCCGCGGCACGTTGCTCACGACCGAGGAGTGCCTGCTCGACCGGGAGGTACAGGCCCGCAATCCCGGCCTGTCGCGCGCCGAGCTCGAGGCGGTGCTGCGCGACTCGCTGGGGGTCACGAACGTGCTCTGGCTCGGCAAGGGGATCGCGGGCGACGACACACACGGGCACGTGGACGACCTGTGCCGGTTCGTCGACCCCCGCACGGTCGTGCTGTGCCGGGAGCACGACCCGAGAGACGTGAACCACCGGCCGCTCGAGGAGAACCGCGAGCGGCTCGCGGGGATGCGGCTCGAGGACGGGTCGAAGATCGAGGTGGTCGATCTCCCCATGCCGGCGCCGCTCCAGTTCCACGGCCAGCGCCTTCCCGCGAGCTACGCCAACTTCTACGTGGGGAATGCGGCCGTGCTCGTGCCCACGTTCAACGACCCGAACGACCGAAGCGCCCTGGGCCTGTTGGCCGAGCTGTTCACGGACCGGGCGGTCGTGGGAATCCACGCGGTGGACCTGGTGTGGGGATTGGGCACGATTCACTGTTTGACGCAGCAAGAACCGGAGAGGAAGACGGAAGATGTAAGTCGTAAGCCGTAAGCAGTAACCCGTAAGGGTACCTAACGCCCTGGCTCTCTTGGCCCGTTCGGCAGCTTGCGTAGCAACCCGTATACGGTCCTGGCGCACTCATCACGTGTCGCTCGCACCTGAGCAAGCTCCTCGGGGCGAAGGTAGCCCAGAGGCCCTCCGCCATTGATCAGCAAGAGCAGATCGCTCTTGGATCGGCATCCGAGCGATGGCGGTCTTGGAGAGAACGGCAAGTGTACGCGCGTGTTGCCAAGCCTTCAGACGCGGAAGTCGCCCATCGGTCTGAAACTTGGGGGCGTCAGCGCCGCTCGGATAACCGAAATAGCACCGTGGTGGACGTCCTTACGCACACCTCTTACGGCTTACGCCTTACGGCTTTCGGCCACCTCACCGCCCCACGCCGCAAACGTCCAGACGAGCCCACCAACCAATGTCGCGGCCGGCAGAATCAGCACCGCCTCCCCGAGCGACCGCGCGTCCGAGATCATCCCGACGAGCGCCGGCGACGGGACGTCCCCGAGCGTATGGATCGTGAAGATGCTCAAGGCGACGGCGGTGGCCCGGATCGCGGGCGACACGACGTTGACGATGGTCGAGTTGATGGGGCCAGTGGAAACGAACATCAGCACCTCGGCCGCCACCATCGCGGCCCAATAGGCGCCGGGCCGGGTCGCGACGAGCGCGAGCAGAAACAGCGGCGCGGCGAGCAGGGTCGCGAGCCCGGAGACCCAGAGGTAGGCCTGGCGCGAGAAGCGCAGGCAGTAGTCGCCGAGCCACCCGCCGAGATACGTGCCCACGAACCCCGTCACGACGACGATCGCCCCGAACTGCACGGTGGCCTGCGCCCTGGGGATCTCGCGCACGCGCTCCAGGAACGACGGTATCCAGAAGGCGATACCGCCCAGCGCGAACGTGTATGCCGCGTAGCCGAGGACCGTGAGTGCGTACGTCCGGTTGCGCAGCAGCGCCGCCAGCGCGTCTCGAGCGCCGGGGGATCGGGGGGGCGCCGCCTCGTCCTGCGCGCCGCGGGGCGGCTCCCACAGCCGCAGCGTGAGTGCGGCGAGCAGGAGACCGGGGACGCCCGCGACGAAAAACGCGCCGCGCCAGCCGACGACGTGGTCCGCGAGCCCTCCCACGACGTACCCGAGGGCCGAGCCGATGGGGATCGCGGCGAAGAACACCGCGAAGGCGCGCCCACGCCGCTCCCGGGGGAAATAGTCCGCGAGCAGGCTGGGCGCAATCGTACCGTAGGCCGCCTCGCCGACGCCCACGGTCGCGCGCGCCAGGAACAGCGAGGCGAAGCCGCGCGCGAATCCGGCGAGCGCCGTGGCCACGCTCCACAGCGCGACGCCCAGCGCGATGAGCGTGCGCCGCGACCGCGTGTCGCCGAGCCGGCCGAAGACCGGCGCCGCGAGGGTGTAGACGACGATGAAGCCGGTCATCAGGGCGCCGAGCTCGGTGTCGGAGAGCCGGAGCTCGGACCGCTTGATGCTCTCCGCGACAGCCGCGACGACCCAGCGATCGAGATAGTTGAACAGGTTGATCAGCGTCAGCACGGCGAGCCCGGCGCGCGCCAGGCGCACCGGATCGCGGGAGGCGAGGGGGGAGCCCGGACCGTCGCTCGCGGCCACGGGATGAACTTACGCGTCGCCGGCCGTCGTGCGAAGGCGCGTTCCGCTGTATCATTGCGCGGTGATGGCGCCCCGTACGCTGCGCGACCAAGCCGAGGTCTTCCGCCGCCTCCACCAGGGCCCGGCCATCCTGGTGCTCCCCAACGCGTGGGACGTGGCGAGCGCCCGCGTGCTGGAAGAAGCGGGCTTCCCCGCCCTCGCGACCTCGAGCGCAGGGGTCGCGTGGGCACTCGGCTACGCGGACGGCGAGCGCATAACCCGGGGCGAGATGCTGGAGGTGGTGGCGCGCATCGCGGCGCGGGTGCGCGTGCCCCTGACCGCCGACATGGAGGCAGGCTACGGGCCCGGTCCCGAAGCGGCGGCGGAGACGGCGCGCGGGGTGATCGCCGCGGGGGCGGTCGGGTTGAACCTCGAGGACGGGACGAACGAGGGCCGGCTCGTGGACGTGACGCTGCACGTGGAGCGGATCCACGCGGTACGCGAGGCCGGCCGCGCGGCGGGCGTGCCGCTGGTGATCAACGCCCGCACCGACGCCTTCGAGCTCCCGGGGCTCCCGCCGGCGCAGCGCTTCGCCGAGGCGGTGCGGCGCGCCAACGCCTACCGTGCCGCCGGCGCCGACTGCCTGTTCGTGCCCCACGTCGGCGACGCCGAGACCATCGGGCGACTGGCCCGGGAGATCGCGGGCCCGCTCAACGTGATCGCCGGGCCGGGCGCGCCGTCGATCCCCGAGCTCGAGCGTCTCGGCGTGCGACGCGCGAGCCTCGGCCCGCGACTGGTACAGGGGACGCTCGGCCTGCTGGCCCGCGCCGCCCGCGAGCTGCGCGAGCGTGGTACGTACGCCACGCTCGCCGATCTCGTCGTGCCGTTCGCCGAGCTGCAGCGCTTACTTGGCCCGCCCCCTTGACGACTTCGAACGGTGTGGTATATTTATACTGCAGCCTGCATAATTAATACTTTCGGGTTAGCCCATTGGGGTGGCGTCCGGTGCGCATGAACGCTCGGCTGATCGTCGCGACTATCGTCGTCAATCCGGCTTGTCCCGCGAAGGGGAGCGACCGGGCGGCATAGCGTTGCAGAGCACCAAGACCTGACCCCGGCCCGCTCCCCACAGAGCGGGCCTTTCCGCTTGCGTCACGCGCCAGGAGAGGCGATGCCGGACGGCGACCGATCACTCTGGGTGCACCGCCGCGCCCCGGACCTCGACCCCTGGCGGGAGCACGACGCCTGCGGGGTCGGCTTCGTGGCGCGGGCGTCCGGTGAGCGCTCGCACGACATCCTGACCCGGGCGCTGCAGGCGCTGGCCCGCGTGGCGCACCGCGGCGCGGCCTCGACCGACAACTCGGGCGACGGCGCGGGACTGCTCACCCAGATCCCCCGGCGGCTCCTGGCCGTGGAGGCCGCCCGACTCGGCCTGCCGCTCGGGGCCGGCCAGCCCTTCGCACTGGGTGTCTTCTTCCTCCCGCCCGAGCCGGCCGCGCTCCAGCGCGCCACCGCCGTCATCGAGACCGTGCTCCGCGAGGAGGGCTTGCCGGTGCTCGGCTGGCGCGACGTGCCGATCGACGCCGCCCTGCTCGGGCCCTCGGCGCGCGCCACCTGTCCCGCGATCCGGCAGGCCTTCGTCGCCGCGCCCGCGGACGGCGGCCGTACTGACGAGGACGCCTGGGAGCGCGCCCTCTACCTCGCGCGGCGCACTATCGAGCGCCGGGTGGCGGATGAAGGGATCGAGCCCTTCTTCGCGTGCTCGCTGTCGTGTCGCACGGTCGTCTACAAGGCGCTGCTCACCGGGACCCAGCTCCCGCGGTTCTTCCACGACTTCCGCTCGCCCGCGTTCGAAACGGCGATCGCGGTGTTCCACCAGCGCTACTCGACGAACACGCTGCCGAGCTGGCCGCTGGCCCAGCCGTTCCGCGTGCTGGCGCACAACGGCGAGATCAACACGTTGTGGGGGAACCGCAACGCCATGCGCGCGCGCGAGCCGGTCCTCGCCTCGCCCGAGTGGCGCGAAGGGGTCGACCGCCTGAAACCCGTGATCTGGGCCGAGGGAAGCGACTCGGCGAGTCTCGACAACGCGCTCGAGCTGCTGGTGCGCTCGGGTCGCGATCCGGTGCACGCGCTCATGATGCTCCTGCCCGAGGCGCACGAGGGCGCCGTGGAGCTATCGGCGGCGCTGCGCGGGTTCTACGAGTTTCACGAGTGCCTGGTGGAGCCCTGGGATGGCCCCGCCGCCCTGGCGTTCACGGACGGCGTGCTCGCGGGATCGGCGCTCGATCGCAACGGGCTCCGCCCCTGCCGCTATAAGATCACCCGCGACGGGCTGGTGATCGCCGGCTCCGAGGTGGGCCTGGTCGATCTCGACCCGGCTGAGGTCGTGGAGAGCGGGAGCCTCGGACCGGGCGAGCTGCTCGTCGTGGACACGCGTCGCAAGGCCGTGATCCGGAACGCCGCGGCGAAGCACGACGTGGCCCGCCGGCGGCCCTACGCGAGCTGGGGGGCGCGGGCCATCCGGCCGCTGCGGCCCGCTAGCACGCCCGACGCCGCGCCGCTCGACCGGGCGGAGCTGGCGCGGCGCCAGCTCGCGTTCGGCTTCGGGTTCGAAGATCTGCGCTTCGTGCTCGAGCCGATGGGGAACGCAGGCCAGGATGCGGTCTGGAGCATGGGGGACGACACCCCGATTCCCCCGCTGTCGCGCGTGCCGCAGAGCGCGTACGCCTTCCTGCGCCAGCGCTTCGCCCAAGTGACGAACCCGCCGATCGATCCGCTGCGCGAGGGACTGGTGATGTCGCTGCGCATGCACCTCGGCCGGCGCGGCTCCCTGCTCGTGGACCGCCCGACGGGGTTGCGGCTGGTGCGCCTCGAGCATCCCATCCTCCTGGAAGCGGAGATGGCGGCGCTCCGGAACATGGCCGGCGTGCAGGCGGTGACGGTCCCCGCGCTGTGGAACCCGGCCGGCGGCCCGGATGCGCTCCGGAGCGCCCTCGACCAGTTGTGCCGCGCGGCCGGGCGGGCCGCCGGCCACGGCGCGTGCATCCTCGTCCTCAGCGACCGCGACGCGGATCGCGACCACCCGCCCATCCCGATGCTGCTCGCCGTCGGCGCCGTGCATCAGCACCTGCTGCGCAAGGGGCTGCGCACGCGCGTCGGGCTCGTGGCCGAAGCGGGGGACGCATGGGACGTGCATCACTTCGCGGCGTTGATCGGCTACGGCGCCGAGGCGGTGCACCCGTGGCTCGCGCTCGCGTCCGTGCAGGCGCTGTTCCCGGGGGGCGAGGGGCAGAAGAAATTCCGCGCGGCTGCCGAGAAGGGGCTCCTCAAGGTCCTCTCGAAGATGGGGATCTCGACGCTCTCCTCATACTGCGGGGCGCAGATCTTCGAGGCGTTGGGGCTCGGGGCCGAGGTGGTGGACCGTTGCTTCACGGGCACCGTTTCGACCATCGGCGGCATCGGGTTCGCGGAGATCGCTGAGGACATTGTCGCGCGCCAACGCGCGGCGTACCCCTCCGAGCCCGCGGCGACGGAGCCGCCGCCGCTGCCCGACCACGGGCGCGTGCGCTACCGGCGGGACGGGGAAGACCACGGGTGGTCGCCTCCCCTCGTGCGCTCGATGCAGGAGGCGATCACGCAGGGGACTGCGCAGGCGTACGGGGCGTTCCTGGCGCGGGTCCTGGCCCGTCCGCCTGCCAGCCCCCGGGATCTGCTCACCATCCGGACCGGAACGCCGATCCCGCTCGATGAAGTGGAGCCGGCCGAGGCGATTCGCCGCCGCTTCGTCTCGACCGCGATGTCGCTCGGCGCGCTGTCGCCCGAGGCGCACCGCACGCTCGCGATCGGCATGAATCGGATGGGCGCGCGCTCGAACTGTGGCGAGGGGGGGGAGGACCCGGACAGCTACGCCCCGCTCCCGCGCGGCGACCGCGCCGACAACCGGATCAAGCAGGTCGCCTCGGGGCGCTTCGGTGTGACGACGCAGTACCTGGTGCGTGCGGACGAGCTCGAGATCAAGATGGCCCAGGGGTCGAAGCCGGGGGAAGGCGGGCAGCTGCCGGGGCACAAGGTGACGGCGCTGATCGCGCGCCTGCGGCATTCGGTACCGGGCGTGCCCCTGATCTCACCGCCCCCGCACCACGACATCTACTCGATCGAGGATCTGGCGCAGCTGATCCACGACCTCAAGCAGGTGAACCCGCGCGCCAGGGTCGGCGTGAAGCTCGTCGCCGAGGCGGGAGTGGGGCGCGTGGCGGCGGGGGTCGCGAAGGCGTACGCCGACTACGTCCTCATCTCGGGGCACAACGGGGGCACGGGCGCCTCGCCGCTTTCCTCGATCAAGCACGCGGGCTCGCCGTGGGAGCTGGGCCTCGCGGAGACGCAGGCGATCCTGATGGAGAACGGGCTGCGCCATCGCATCGAGGTGCGCACGGACGGAGGCCTGCGCACCGGGCGCGACGTCGTGGTCGCGGCGCTGCTCGGCGCCGAGGTGTACGGCTTCGGGACCGCCGCCCTGGTGGCGATCGGGTGCGCCATGGCCCGGCAGTGCCACCTCAACAGCTGCCCGACGGGCATCGCGACTCAGCGGTCCGAGCTGCGGGCGAAGTTCCGCGGCACGCCGGAGCAGGTGGTCGCCTACTTCACCTGGATCGCCGAAGACGTGCGGCGCATCCTCGCGGACCTGGGCGCGCGCACCCTGGACGAGATCATCGGCCGCGTGGAGCTGCTGGAGCGCGTGGACCGGCCGGAGGTCCCGCGCGCGCAGATGCTCGATCTCTCGGTCCTGCTGACGCCACCGCCCCTCCGCCCCCCCCCGGCCCCCCCGTCCGCCGGCGAGTCACGGCGCCGCACGGTGGAGCGCAACGACCGGCCGGGTGTGGAGTCGCTCGACGAGGAGATCCTGCGGGTGCTTGGACCCCGGTTGGAGAGCGGGCGGCCGTTCGCAGGGGTGTACGACATCGGGAACCACCACCTCACCGTGGGCGCACGCATCTCGGGGCGCATCGCCCAGCGGCACGGCGGCTCAGGGCTGCCGGAGGGGAGCGTGCGCCTGCGGTTCCGCGGCAGCGCGGGCCAGAGCTTCGGCGCGTTCCTCGTCCGCGGCGTGCACCTCGCGCTCGAAGGCGAGGCAAACGACTACGTCGGCAAGGGCCTGTGCGGCGGCGAGATCGTGATCCGGCCGTTCCGCGACGCGGCCTACGCCGACGCGACCCACGAGCACGTGATCCTCGGCAACACCGCGCTCTACGGCGCGACGGCCGGTACGTTGTTCGCGGCGGGACGCGCGGGCGACCGCTTCGCGGTCCGGAACGCGGGAGCCGTGGCCGTCATCGAAGGCGCGGGGCATCATTGCTGCGAGTACATGACGGCCGGCGTCGTGCTCGTGCTGGGTGCGGTGGGCCGCAACTTCGCCGCCGGCATGTCCAACGGGGTCGCGTACGTACTCGACGAGACGGAGACCTTCTCGGCACGCTGCAACTTCGACATGGTGGGGGTGGAGCCGCTCGCGGAGACGGATGAGCGCGCGGTGCTCGAGCTCGCACGCCAGCATCTCGTCAAAACCGGCAGCCCGCGGGCCCGCGAGGTGATCGGCGCGTGGGAGCGCTACCGCGCCATGTTCCGCAAGGTGGTCCCGCACGCGGTCCCGGCCCCCGCACCCGAGCCCGCGGAGGCTGCCGCCCCCGCGGGCGGCGGCCCTTGATCTAGTCGGTCGCCGCCCGCCGGGCCACGACGCAGATGTGGCGGGACCCGCGGCGACCGAACAGCCGCGCCACGCCACCAAGGAGGCGCGCCACGGGCACGCTCGCGAACAGCCGCTCGACCCACCGCCAGTCGCGCACGGCCTTGAACCACGACTCGACGCGATACCAGAGGCGGTCGTGCAGGTATTCCACCGCGACCACCTGGAACGGCCCCGCCCGCACCTCGGAAACGAACTCCGCGAACGCGCGCGGCTGCAGGTACTCGGTGAGCACCGCGTGGCCGCCCGCCCGCACGACGTAGCCGGCCTGGGCGAGCGCCGCCCGGCGCTCGGCGGCCGGCAGCTGCCAGCTGTGCAGCCCGTCCGACATCACCACGACGTCGAACCGGCCCGCGCCGAACGGCAGCGCCGTCGCGTCCGCCACTACGAAGCGGGCCCCGGCTCCCCCGCTCCGCAGACGCTCCCGCGCCGCCCGGATCGCGGCACGCGAGAGGTCCACCGCCACTACGCTCTCCGGCACCGCGGCGAGGTGAAGTGTCAGCTGGCCCTTGCTGCAGCCCACATCGAGCAAGCAGGCCCGCCGGGGAGCAAGCGCACGCACGAGGTCGGAGATGAACCGGTGGCGGAGAATTTCGGCGGCGCGGCGGCTATAGTCGAACGGCTCGCCCCCCCGGTGCATCTCCTCGAACACCAGGGCGCGGGCCGTCCGGGAAGTGCGCTGCGGAGGCACGCTCAGCCGTAGCCCGTGAAGGGCTCCGTGAGCAGCCGCAGCCGGAGCGGCTGGTACGTGAAAACGTGCGTGAGCCGGACTTTGTCGCCCACGCGCTCCACCCGCGTCTCCACGAGCTCGAACTCCTTTGCGTCGCCGAGGCCCATCTCGTTGAGCCGCTCCGCCTCCGCCTTGCACACGTCGCCCGGTGTGGGCCGGCTCGCGGGATAGGCATCCTCGTGGTGGTCCCGCAACGCCTTCCAGTGCTCATCGCCGGCACGCTCCACCGACTCGCGGATGTCTTCGCGCGTGAACGGCACGGGGTCTCCGATCCCGTCTCAGCCCCTCATTTCAGCGCGACCGGCTTCACCTCGAGCGGCGCGCCGGCCACGAGCGTCGGCGCCTCGGCGCCGAGGGCCGCCTTATTGAACGCCGCGACGTCCGTGCGCAGCAGGTCGTTGAAGCGCGCCAGGTAGCCGTCCAGTTGTGCGCGCAGGTCCTTCAGGCGCTGCACGACGACCTCGGTCGGCGGCTGAGCGTAGGCGAACGCCGTGCCGAAGCCCAGCCCCTGCAGCCGCTCCTGGAAGCGGTTGAGATAATGGATGTCGTCCTGGCCCGCGTCGCGCTGCACGTCGGAATTGTAGAGGCTGTCCTTCAGCTCCTTGAGCCTCCGCCCCAGGTCACGTCCCGCGCGCGTCACCGGAGCCGTGCGGCTACTATCGCCTTTGACGTTGTCGCGCACGGCTTGCTGCACGTTCTTCAGCTGGGTCTCGAGGCTGACGATGCGATTGAGCATCTCGTTCAGCGCCGACACCGCATTACGCCACTCGAGCCCGCTGCGGAGCTGAGCGGCGAACCGGGCCGGGTCGCCCCCGAGGAACGGGTCGGGCTCCACGGTCACGGTGGCCGTCTGCGTCCTGCCCCCGGCGCTTAGGGTCGCGGTGTAGGTCCCGGGGACCACGCGCGGCCCGCCGGCCTGCCGGAAGGGGTTCTCCTCTTCCTCGGCCCCGGCCGGCCGCTCGAACGCCAGCCGCGTGGGCCCTGCGTAGCGCAGGTTCCAGACGTAGCGGTTCACGCCCTGCTTCCCCGGCCCGCCCGAGTCCACGACGACGGTGTCGCCCTTCGCATCCGTGACCGTGACGATCACGCGGCCCCGCCGTTGCCTCCCGCCCGGCTCGCCAACCTCCGCCTGGGCGGCGCTCGTATCGAGCGCCGTCTTGAGGTAGTAGTCGAGCACAGCGCCGGCGGGCGCGTTGGGCGTCGAGAACCGCGATGGCGCGACGCCCAGGCGCCGCGGCCGCACTCGAATCTGCGCAGGCAGGGTGCCAAAGACGTGGAAGTCCGACGCCGCGACGTCGGGGGTCAGCTGCTCGAGCGTCGTGATGTTGTCGAGTACGAAGAGCCCGCGACCGTGGGTCGCCACGACCAGGTCGCGCGAGCGTTTGATGAACTTGAGGTCGTAGACCGGAACCGTCGGGAAGCCGGCCTTCAGGGACTTCCAGGTCGCACCCCCGTCCCTCGAGTACCACAGCGCGGCGTCGCTGCCGAGCACGAGGAAGCCGCGCAGGTTGGGGTTCTCGCGCACCACGCGCGCCGGCACCTCCTGCGGCAGGCCGCGCGCGAGGTCGGTCCACGTCTTCCCGTAGTCCGTCGTCTTGTACACGTACGGCCGCCGGTCGTCGAGCTGGTGGCGGTCGACGGCGAGGTAGGCCGTGCCGGCGTCGAACGGCGACACGCCGATCTGGTACACGCGCCCCTCGGCATTGGGCGCGAGACCCGGAAACCGGCCGGAGACGTTGGTCCACGTCTTCCCGCCGTCGCGCGTCACGTGCACGAGACCGTCGTCCGAGCCCGCCCAGATGACGTTCGCATCGGTAGCCGCGAAGTTGATCGTGAGGATCGTGTTGTACGTCTCGGCGCCCGAGATGTCGTAATTGATCGGGCCGCCGCTCGTCACTTGTTTCGATTTGTCGTTGCGCGTGAGGTCGGGGCTGATCGCCGCCCAGTGCTCGCCGCCATCCGTCGTCTTGAACACGACGTTGCCCCCCAACAGGACGACGTTCGCATCGGTGGGCGAAACTTCGATCGGCGTGGTCCAGTTGAAGCGGTACTGCAGGTCCGCGGGCTTCCTCTCCTGCACGCCCGAGAGGTACGGCCGGATGGAGCGCGTCACGCCGGTCCTCAGATCGACGCGAGTGACGTTGCCGTTCTGGGAATCGACGTACAGCACGGTGGAGTCGCTCGGCGCCGGCACGGCGTACTCGCCGTCGCCCCCGGCGACCGTGAACCACTCGGCCCCGGTGAGCGCGCCTCCGAAGCCCGCCCCTCCGCCTCCCCCTCCCCCGCCTCCCGGCCCGCTCGACATCCCGCACCAGGCGTTGTTGTCCTGCAACCCTCCGCACAGCATGTACGGGATGTTGTTGTCCGCGGCGACCATGTAGAACTGCTCGATCGGCAGGTTGTTGAGATAGCGCCAGCTCTTGGCCCCGTCCTGCGTCACGTACACGCCCCCATCGTTCCCCTGGATCATGCGGTCGGCGTTCTGCGGATCGATCCACAGCGCATGGTGATCCACGTGCACGCCGCGGTCGATCGGCGTCGTCGTCTTGCCACCGTCGTCGGAGCGGAGCAGCAGGTAGGACGAGAAGAACACCTTCCGGTCGTCCACCGGCGAGACGTGCATCAGCGAGAAGTAAAACGGCCGCGCGGAAAGACCGTGAAAATCGGAAACCTTCGCCCAGTGGTCCCCCTGGTCCTTGGAGTCCCACATCATCCCCTGCTTCGACTCGATGAGCGCGTACACGTGGCTCGGATTCGTCGGGCCCACCGCCAGCGCGATCCGCCCAATGGGGCCCGGCGGCAAGCCCTCCTTGAGCCGGTCCCACGTGAGACCGCCGTCCTTGGAGCGGTAGATCCCGCTCCCCGGGCCGCCCGAGACGAGCTCCCACGGATGGCGCAGCGCCTGCCACATCCCCGCGAACAGCACCAGCGGGTTGCCGGGCACCATGACCAAGTCGGACACGCCGGTCGTGTCGTTCGCGAACAGGACCTTCTGCCAGGTCTTGCCGCCGTCCGCCGTGCGGAACACACCGCGCTCCGCATTCGGCGCCCAGGCGTGGCCGATCGCGGCGACGAACACGATGTCCGGGTTCGTGGGATCGATCACGATGCGAGAGATCTGACCCACGTCGCCCAGGCCTTTGAACTGCCAGGTCTTGCCGGCGTCCGGCGAGAAGAACACCCCGCGACCATCCACCAGGTCGTTCCGGAGGTTCGCCTCACCGGTGCCGACCCATATCAGGTTCGCGTTCGAGGGCGCGAGGGCGACCGCGCCGATCGAAGCCGTCGGCTGGTCCGCGAAGACCGCGTCCCAGGAGTTCCCGCCGTCCGTCGTCTTCCACACGCCGCCGGCCCCCGCACCCGCGTAGTAGGTGTTCGGGTCTCCCGGGATGCCCGCCACGGCAGTCACCCGCCCGCCCCCTACCGACGGGCCGAGGTTGCGGAACTTGAGGTTGTTGAGCGAGTCGGCGCCCTGGGGGCGGGCGGCCGTAGCGTCGGGCTTGGCGGACTGGGGCCGCGCGCCGCCCCGGCGGCGTCCTTGGGCGGCCGCGGGGAGCACCACGCAAAGGGCGAGCATCACACTCAGGAAGGCGACCGGACGGCGGGAGCGACGGAGCATTGCGGCCTCCTGTAGCAGGCGAGCAGCGGAGGAACAGGGGAACGGACTCTATCCTACACGGGGACGAAACATCCACTAGGCCGGGTCGCGCCGGCGACCCTTCCTGTTACGAGTGGGAGCGGGCGCGCGTTGGAACGGAACCCGGGTGATGCGGAGAGGCCACACAAGGCCCGCAATTCAAGGCAGTTACCCGGGCTTGCGTTCCTGCCACCGTCGCGGACAATGAAGGAGTTCGTGGGACCTCAAGGAGGCAGCATGCCCGACATGATCCGGCAGGTGGACTACTACTACTCGATGGCGCCCGACAAGGCAGGTGAAGGCGCGCGGCTGCTCAGCGCCCTGCGCAACGCCGGTGTCAACCTTCTGGCCTTCTCCGCGTTCCCGAGCGCGAGGAAGTCCCAGGCCGACTTCGTCCCCGCCGACGGGGCCGCGTTCGTCGCGGCGGCGAAGCAGGCGAAGATCAAGCTGAAGGGGCCGAAGAAGTGCTTCCTGATCGAGGGAGACGACCGCGTCGGCGCCCTGTACCACACGATGACGCGGCTGGGCGACGCGAAGATCAACGTGACGGCCGTGGACGCGGTGACGAGCGGGATGGGGCGATGGGCCGCGATCCTGTGGGTGAAGCAGCGCGACGTCAAGAAGGCGGCGCAGATCCTGGGAGCGATGTAGAAACAGGCCGGTGAACGGCGAGGAAGGGGGAAGGGGGAAGGGGCGACGCCGCACTTACGCGTTTTCCCTCGTCCCTCCCCGCCCCAGGGCGTCCGGCCCGAACTTCTGTCGCACCTCGTCGATCACGCGCGCAATCTGTCGGTCCCGTTCGGTCTCGCGCGTGGGCTCGGGCGACTCGAACAGCGACGCCTGCGTCCCGGCCTCCTGCTGGACGAGCTGTGACAACGCAACGCCGAGCAGTCGAGCCGGCACCCGCCGCGCCGCCCGCAGCCGTGCGAGCAGCTCGCGTGCGACGGCGTAGACCACGCGATCCGAACTCACCGGCTCCGGAAGCGTGCGGCTCGCCTGCCGCGTGGTGAAGTCGGCGTCGCGGATCTTGACGGTCACCGTGCCCGTCAAGAGCCCCGCGTCGCGCAGGTCGCTCGCAGCGCGATCCGACAGGGCCAGCAGCTTCGCCGCGAGCGCGTCGTCGGCGTCGAGATCGCGAGGGAACGTCTCGTCCCGACTGATGGATTTGACCTCCCGGTCGGGCTCCACCGGAGAGCGGTCGATGCCACGCACCCGCTCATAGAGCCACTCCCCCTCTCGCTGGCCCAGCCACCGGACCAGGGTCGGACGATCGTGTCGCACGACGTCCTCCACCGTGCGCAGCCCGAACCGTGCCAGCCGCGCCTGCGACTTGGGGCCCACGAGGGGGATGTCCGCGAGCGCGAACCGGCGCATGAACTCGCCCTCGGCGCCCGGCGCGACCACGTAGACGCCCGCGCCGGGCGCACCCGGGCGCGGCTTGGCGAGCCCCGCGGCGAGCTTGGCCACGAGCTTCGAAGGTCCTGCCCCGATGGAGAGCGAGAGCGACGTTTCCCCGATCACCGCCTCGCGCATGCGCCGGGCCGTGTCGGCAAGCGATTCGCTCTGATACAACCGCTCCGTGCCCGAGAGGTCGAGGTAGAACTCATCGCTCGACGCCTGCTCGACCGCGGGCGTGAACCGGAGCAGCACCTCGCGGATCTGGCGGCTCTTCACGGCGCACGCCTCCCACGGCACCGGCACGACCGTCGCGCCCGGGCAGAGCCGGACCGCCCGAGCCATGGGCATCGCGGAATGAACGCCGTAGGCACGTACCTCGTACGACGCCGACGTTACGACGCCGCGTCGCTCAGCCGAGCCGCCGACGATCAGCAAGGGCGCCTTGCCTGCCCCTTCGGGATCGATGAGGCGGGCGACGGAGACGTAGAACGCGTCGGCGTCGGCGAGGAGAATCCGGCGATCCGCTACGGTTGCTCCGCGGGGGGGTGAGCGCGCAGGATCTGCTGCAGGACCTGCCGGCGCTCGTTCAGGTCGAACAGCGTCATGCGATACACCTCGTCGTCCCCGCCGTCGAGGACGCCGCCGAACCGGCCCGCCTCCGGCGTGATCGAGCGGGTCGCCTTCCGCACAAGCCGCAGCTCGTCCACGCGCATCAGCGGGAAGCGCAAGACAGAGTCGTTGCCCTGAAACACGAGCGTGTCCCCGCTGAGCTTCACGAGGCGCAGATCCCACAGGGTCGACCCGTCCTTGAGCGTGATCTGCCAACGGTCGACCGACTCGGCGGTCGCCCGGCCTTGCGCGGCGGCCGGAGCGGCCGCGCCGAGGCCGAGCACGAGGGCCAGCAGGCTGTGCAAGCGCACGGGGCGAGCTCCTCGAGGAGTCAACCGGCCGCTCCGGGAGCTTGCGTCTCCGCGGACCGCGACAGCCGCCGCTTCCTCCTCGCCTTTTCCTTCTTGCGGCTGCGCGTATTGCCGTGGGTGCCGCGGTAGATCTTGCCGCGCTTGCTGCGGCGATCACCCTTGCCCATGCGAAGCCTCCTGTTGAGGGAAACCTACAGCCGGGCGTGGAGGTGCTCCAGGGCCGCGACCAAGTCGGGCTTGGCATCGAGCACCGGCAGCAAGGGATCATCCCGCAGCTTCTTCATGCGAGTGGGCACGCTCCGGATCGTGAAGCGACGGATGTCGAGCTTCGGGCCCACCTCCCGCCACAGGAGGGGCGTGGAAACCGGGGCGCCGGGGAGGGGCCGCACGCTGAAAGGGGCCACGAGCAGCCGCCCGTGACCGTTCTGCACGTAGTCGAGGTATACGCGGGCACCCCGCTTCCCGACCTGCCGCGTGACGGTCGCGATCTCGGGCAGCTGAGTCGCGATGACTCGTGCGAGTAGCCCCCCGAGCTGCCGGCTCTGCTCGTAGGTGCACTGCCGGCCGAGCGGCAGCAGCACGTGCAAGCCGGTCGAGCCGCTCGTCTTGATGAAGCAGGGAAGCTCGATCTCGTCGCACAGCCGCTTCACGGCCTTCGCGACGGTGACGACGTGGGCGAAGGGCGCCTCCTTGGGGTCGAGATCGAGGATGCACCAGTCGGGCAGCTCGATGCTCGCGGCGCGGCTGCCCCACACGTGCAGCGGGATCGTGCCTAGGTTGGCGAGGTACAAGAGCGATTCGAGATCGTCGCATACGAAGTAGTCGATCTCGCGCTGCGTGTCCTCGCTCCACATCCGCTCGGTGCGCAACCAGTCGGGAGCGAACGCCGGAGCGTCCTTTTGAAAGAAGGACTTGCCGGTGATGCCGTCGGGGTAGCGCGTCATCACCACGGGCCGGTCCTTGAGATACGGCAACAGCCAAGGGGAAATGGCGCGGTAATACTCGATCAGATCGCCTTTGGTGTACCCCTCCTGCGGCCAGAAGACCTTCTCCAGATTCGAAAACCGGACCTCTCTTTGCTCTTCGGGAAGCGGGACGGGGGAAACGGGAAACGTGGGACCACTCTCGTTTCCCGTTTCTCGTTTCCCGTCTCCCGGCATCACGCATTCCGTCACCGGCTTGTCATCCCGGAATCGCACGAACACCGGCTGCCTGAGCAGGCCCTCGTCGGTCCATTCCTTATACCGCACCTCCGCCACGAGCGTCGGCTCGACCCAGGTATGGCCCGGGTCCTGTGGCGCGGGCCCGGCGAACGCGGGCTTGGGGCGAATTCCCTGCTCCAGCGCCGCGCTGACGTCTTCGAGCTGCGCCGCGGTGAAGCCGCTGCCCACGCGGCCCGCGTACACGAGCTTGCCGTCCCGATATGCGCCCAGGTCCAGCGCGCCGAACCCCGAGCGCGAGCCCTTGGGGCGCGTGAAGCCCACGACCACGAAGTCGTCGGTGCGGTCGGCGCGGATCTTGAGCCAGTTGGGGGAGCGGCCGGAGCGATACGGTGCGTCCGCCTTCTTCGCGACGATCCCCTCGAGACCGAGCTTCACGACCTGGTCGTACAGCGCCTCGCCGTCGGTCGCGAAGTGCTCGAGGTACTTGATGGGTCCCACCGGCGGCACGATGCGCTCGAGCACGGCCTTGCGGCGCTCGAGCGGCAGCGGCCGCAGGTCGTACCCCGCGAACGCCAGCAGGTCGAACGCGTACAGCAGCGCCGGCGTCTCGACGGCGGCGCGGCGCACGTCGAGCACGCGGCTCACCCGCGCGCGGTTCTGGAGCCGCTGGAAGCTGGGCCGGCCCGCGTCGTCGGGCACGACCAGCTCGCCATCGAGAATCACGTCGTCGTATGGGAGGGCCGCGAGGGCGCGCGCGATCTCCGGGAAGGTCTCCGCGATGTCGTGCCCGTTGCGGGTGATGAGCTGCGCCTCCCCGCCGTCGCGCGCCGCCCGGACGCGGTAGCCGTCGAGCTTGAGCTCGAACAGCCACCCGGCCTTCCGGAACGGCCGCTCGCGCGTCTCGGCGAGCATCGGCTCGGCCTCCTCGGGGCGCACCGCGCGGCGCGGCGCCTTGATCCGGGCGAGCAGCTCGAGCGCGGGGGCCGCGCGCTGCGCCCCCGCCTTGAGCTCTTCAACGGTCAACCCCGACAGCACCGACTGCGGCGGGAGCGCGCCGTCGTCCGCGACGTAAGCGTCCTTCTCCTTGATCAGGAGCCACTCTTTCTCGCCCTTCTTGAGCTTCACCAGGGTCCACTTGCCGTGGAGCTTGTAGCCCCGCAGCTCGAACAGCAGTTTGCCCTTCTTCAGGCCTTCGTGCGGGTCTTCGAGTGGCAGCCAGCGCCCGCGGTCCCACACGATGACCGCGCCCGCTCCGTAATTCCCTTCCGGGATGATCCCCTCAAAGTCGCCGTACTCGAGGGGGTGGTCCTCGACGTGTACGGCGAGACGCTTGTCGGCCCGGTTCGGAGACGGTCCCTTGGGAACGGCCCACGACTGCAACACGCCGTCCATTTCGAGCCTGAGATCCCAGTGCAGCCGGCGCGCCGCGTGCATGTGGACCACGAACAGGCCTCCGGCGGAGGGGGTCGCAACGGGGGGCGGGGCGGCCGCACCGGGCTCCGGCGTGCGGTCCAGCGACCGCTTGGCGCGGTAGGTCCCGAGCGGATCGGGGCCGGGCTTCCGTTTTACGGCCATAGGGGTGCAATCTTATCATCGGACCCCCACGAGCGCACCAGACGACCATGAGCGCACATCCCATAGGGTCGGCGACCCTATCGTTCGGCTTGGTTTCCGTGCCGGTGAAGATGTTCTCCACCGGCGAGGCGTCGGCGGCTATCTCCTTCAACATGCTCCACGGGAAGGACGGGGCTCGCTTGAAGCAGCAGTACATCTGCTCCAAGGATGGCGAGATCGTCGAAAGGGACGAGACTGTGAAGGGGTACAAGCTTGCGGACGGACGCTACGTCACCTTCACCAAAGAAGAGCTGAAGAAGCTCGAGGAGCCAAAGGGCACCGGCGCCATCGAGATCGCTGAGTTCGTGCCGGCTCCCCAGATCGCCCGCGTTTACGTCGAAAAGTCGTATTTCCTCGGACCCGATAAGGGTGGTGAGCGCGCCTACCGGTTGCTGGCGGAGGCGCTCAAGCAGACGAGCCGCGCAGCGGTTGGCCAGTATGCGGCGCGCGGCAAGCAGTACCTCGTGTCGGTGCGACCGGAGGCGAACGGCCTGGTGATGGAGCAGCTGCACTACGGCGACGAGGTGCGCAGCATCGGGGAGGTCCCGATCCCGAAGATTGAAGTGAAGAAGCCCGAGCTCCAGATGGCCGTGCAGCTCGTTGACCAGACGTCCTCCGACGCGTTCCAACCAGAGAAGTACGAGGACAACGTGCGCAAGAGAATCCTCGAGCAAATTGAGCGGAAGGTGCAGGGCGAGGAGATCACCGAGGAGCCGACCGAGGCGCCGAAGACCAAGATCATCGACCTGATGGAAGCGCTCAAGGCAAGTCTCAAGGCGAAGGGGAC
>Ga0209160_1001229_pt1 | contig 21469 bp, 16 predicted proteins | sample GraSoiAngelo_153_FD_186167 | JGI IMG/M metagenome (GOLD analysis project Ga0209160, IMG submission 186167) | Grasslands soil microbial communities from the Angelo Coastal Reserve, California, USA - 14_1009_12_40cm (SPAdes) (version 2) | ecosystem: Environmental > Terrestrial > Soil > Grasslands ... | reverse complement strand
GGAGCGCGGCGAGGTGCACGTTGTGCGCGCGCCCGATGCCCATCTCGAGCATGCCGCCGCACCATACAGGGACCTCGTGCGCGGCGCAGACGTCGTGAACGCGCTTGGCCTCGGCGAGCCCGCCGACGCGGCCTGCCTTGATGTTCACGATCTTCGTGGCGCCGATCTCGATCGCCTTGCGTGCGTCCTCGGCCGAGTGGATCGACTCGTCGAGGCAGATCGGCGTCGCGATCTCCTTCTGCAGCGTCGCGTGGTCGACGATGTCGTCGTGCGCGAGGGGCTGCTCGATCATCGTCGGCGTGTACGCGTCGATGCGCTTGAAGACCGGGACGTCGTCGAGCGAGTACGCGGAGTTCGCGTCGAGCATGAACGCGAGGTCCGGGTACGCGTTGCGCACCGCCTCGGCGACCTTCGCGTCCCAGCCGGGCTTGATCTTCAGCTTCACGCGCTGATATCCGCTTTCGAGCTCGCGCGCGATCGTCTCGAAGAGCGCCTCGAGCGAAGGCTGGATGCCGATCGCGACGCCGCACAGGATGCGCGCGCGCGTCCCGCCGAGCATTGCTGAGAGCGGCTTCGCCTCGCGCTTGGCGAAGAGGTCCCAGATCGCCGTCTCGATCGTCGCCTTCGCCATGCGGTGCTCGCGGATCCAGCCGAGTGCGCGGCTCGTGTCCTCTGGCGTCTTCAGGTCGGCCCTGAACAGCTGCGGGACGATGTATTCCTCGAGCGCGTACCACACCGTCTTCGGCGTCTCGCCCGAGTACCACGGCAGCTCCGGCGCGACGCTCTCGCCCCAGCCCGCGATCCCCTCCGCCTGCGCGCGGCAGATGACGCGGGTCTGATGCGTCTCGCGCGAGCCGCTCGTCTCGTACGCGCGCTTCAGCGGCATGCGCAGGACGAACAGCTCGACGCGCTCGAGTCTCATGTCGGCTTCGCCGCCATTCGCTAAGGACCCGTTTCTCGCAGGGGCTCCGCCCCTGCCACCCCGCCGTCGCGACGGGGTTGCGGGACGAGGAGGTACGCGCCGCGGCCGTCGGCTCCGCGCAGGAATTCGACCGCGGCGTAGTCCTCGGCGAAGGCGCGTTCGAACGCGTCGCGCGCCGCGAGCCGCCACGCGAGCGCGAGCTCCGGGTCCTTCGCCTTGAGCTCCTGGAACTCGCGCGGTATCTCGAGCAGCAGGTGCGTCTCGCCCTTTGGACGGCCTGCCGGGGCCGGCCGTTCGCGGTCCGCCCGCAGCAGGTACGTGATCCCCTCGCGCTCGGCGTCCGCGAGCGCGGGCGGCCGGTCCTCACCGCGGAGCCGCTTGTAGGTGCGATCGTGCCCGATCGGCCACTCGACGTAGACGCGGTCGGACGGAAGGCCCGCGTTCAGCTTGTCGGGCATCGCGCCGTAGAAATCGCGGTGGTACGTGCGGGTGAACGCGCCAAGCTTGCCGAAATTGAAGTGCGCGTTGCGCGCCTCGAGCGGGTCCATCGTCCAGGCCACGACCTCGATGCCCTGGTCGAGGCAGTGGTCGCGCTGCGCCTCCTTCAACGCCCGCGCGAGCCCGGTGCCGCGGTGGCGCTCGCGGACCGCGAGCATGTGCGAGTGGTGCCGGAAGTGGTAGTCGTAGATGCCGAGGAAGCCGAACACGAACCCGGCCGGGCGGTCGTCCCCGTCGACGTAGCCGATCGCGACGAATCCGCCGTTGTGCACGACGGCGAGCAAGAGCTGCGGCGGCACGATGACGTCCCTGCTCCACACCTCTTCCTGGAGCGGGACCGTCAGTGCGCACGCCGCGATGTCGTGCGCCACCTCGATGCGGAAGCCGGACACGGAGCGAAGTATCGACGCTGCCGCTACCATCCCGCGCGTGCCGATGAGCACCGATTTTCTCCGCAAGTTCAGCTGGTTCGAAGATCTCGACCAGCGCTCGCTCGAGGCGATCGCGAACGCGGCGGTCGAGCAGCGCTTCGAGCCCGGGCAGGAGATCATGCGCCAGGGCGACGTCGGCGTCGGCGCCTTCATCATCCGTTCGGGCAAGGTCGAGGTCCTGCAGGACCGTGACGGCAAGCAGGTGAAGCTCGCGACCCTGGGTCCCGGCGACGTGTTCGGGGAGATGGCGCTGCTCGACGAGTTCCCGCGCTCCGCGACGGTCCGCGCCCTCGAGCCGACGACCGCGCTGGGCATCCAGCGCTGGCACTTCCGCGGGATCCTCGAAAGCCACCCGCAGATCGCTCTTGCGCTGCTCCCGATCCTGACCCGGCGGATCCGCCACGCCGAGGGTACGCTTCCGGACGCGAACGTCAGACACTGACACGCGCGCAGAGGAAGGGGAGCGACATGGGTGACGAGCAGCGAAACAAGGAGATCGTGCGCAAGGTCGAACAGCTGTGGATCGACGGGAAGCTGGATCAGCTCGATCAGTACTTCGCGACGGGCGATCATTCCCACGACCGGCCGCCGATGGTGCCGCAGGGACTTGCCGGAGCGAAGATGGCCCATCAGGGGGCGATGCAGGCCTTCCAGGGTCGCAAGCTCGAGATCAAGGACATCTTCGCGGGGGACGACAAGGTCTTCGTGCGGAGCACGTTCAGCGCCCAGTACGTCGGCGGCGTGCCCGGGATCGACGCGCCGGCCGGCGGCACGCCGGTGAAGGACATCGAGTCCTGGTCGGTCTACCGCCTGAGGGACGGCAAGATCGTCGAGCACTGGGGCATCAATGACGGCTTCGCGATCGCCATGCAGGTCGGCGCGCTGAAGATGCCGGCGATGCCGGTCGGAGCGGGCGCCTAGCACTTCGCTCGTCGGGCGGGAGAGGCCGGCGGCTGCGCTAGCCTCTCTCGCCGATGCCGCGCCTCGTCGAATGCGTCCCCAATGTCAGCGAGGGACGGCGGCGCGACGTCATCGATCGACTCGCCGCCGCGATCCGCGGGGTCGCCGAGGTCCGGCTCCTCGACCAGACGAGTGACGCCGATCACAACCGCTCCGTGTTCACCTTCGCGGGCGACGCCGAGGCCGTGGCGCGCGCCGCGCACGCGCTCGTCGACGCGACGCTCCGCGAGCTCGACATGCGGACGCACACGGGGGCGCACCCACGCCTCGGCGCGGTCGACGTCATCCCGTTCGTCCCGCTCGCGGGCATGACGATGGACGAGTGCGTGGCGCTCGCCCACCGCGTGGGACGCGAGATCGCCGAGCGGCACCAGCTCCCGGTCTACTTCTACGCGAAGGCCGCGCTCCGACCGGAGCGCGTGCGGCTCCCCGACATCCGCAAGCCGCAGTACGAGGGGCTCGCTGAGCTCCTCGCCACGTCGCACGTGCCCGACGCGGGACCCGCGCAGCTGCATCTCACCGCAGGCGCCGTCGTCGTCGGGGCGCGACCGCCTCTCATCGCGTTCAACATCGAGCTCGACACGACCGACCTCAAGCTCGCGCAACGGATCGCGAAAGAGATCCGCGAGTCCTCGGGCGGCCTGCCGGCGGTGCAGGCGAAGGGCTTCATGCTCACCGATCCGCCGCGCGCGCAGGTCTCCATGAATCTCCTCGACCACACGACGACGTCGCTCGCGACGGTCTGGCACGAGGTAGAGGCGCGGGCGAACGCGGCCGGCGTCACGGTGCTGCGCGGCGAGCTCATCGGGCTCGTGCCGCTGGACGCCGCACTCCAGGTGACGGCGTCCGCGCTCAAGCTCGATGGTTTCCGGCGCGACCGCGTCATCGAGAGCCACTTCCTGGAATGACCGAGGCGGACCTCGTCCTGCACGGCGCGCGGCTCCTCACGTGCGCGCCGCTGCGCGCCGAGCGACCGCGCGTCGGGCCCTCGGCGGGCGACGTCGGCGCGGTGCCGGACGGCTGGGTCGCCGCGCGCGACGGCGCGATCGTCGCGACGGGGCACGGCGAGACGCACGCGCAGGTCGCGCGCACGGCCGGTGCGATCGACCGCGACGTGGCCGGTCGCGTCGTCATGCCCGGATTTGTCGATCCGCACACGCACCTCTGCTACGCCGGCGAGCGGTGGGAAGAATTCGCGACTCGCCGCAGCGGCGCCGATTACCTCGCGGTCCTGGCGGCCGGTGGCGGGATCCACGCGACGGTGCGGGCGACGACGGCGGCGAGCGACGAGGAGCTCCTCGCGCTCCTCGTCCGCCGGATCGGCGACGCGCTCGAGCTCGGCACGACGACGATCGAGGTGAAGAGCGGCTACGGCCTCGAGCCCGAGGCGGAGCTGCGGCAGCTCCGGATCATCGCCGGCGCGAAGGCGACCGCGCCCAGCGACGTGGCAGCCACGTACCTCGCCGCGCACGCGCTCCCCGCGCCGTACACCGACGACCGACGGCGCTTCGTGCGCGGAGCGATCGGCGCGCTCGAGACGATCGTCGCCGAGCAGCTCGCGGAATCCGTGGACGCGTTCGTCGAGAAGGGCGTCTTCGACGTCGACGAGATCCGTCCGCTCTTCGCCGCGGCGAAGAAGGCCGGACTCGCGGTCTCCCTCCACGCCGATCAGCTGAACGACGTCGGCGCCGCCGCGTTCGCGGCGCGGATCGGCGCGCGCTCGGCGGACCACGTCGCCCACGCCTCGGCAGACGGCGTACGCGCGCTCGCGCGCAAGGAGATCCCCGCGGTGCTCCTTCCGGGCAGCGCGTTCTTCGTCGGCTATCCGCCGCCCGACGCCCGGCGTTTCGTCGCGGCGCGCGTGCCGGTCGCCCTCGCGACGGATCACAACCCCGGGACATCGCCGCTGGAGGGCATGCCGACCGCGATCGCGCTCGGCGTGACGCTGTGCGGTCTCACGCCTCACGAGGCGATCGTCGCGGCCACGATCAACGCGGCGCACGCCCTGGGCCGCGGCGATCGGACCGGCGCGCTGGTCGCCGGGCGGCGCGCCGACATCGTCGTCCTCGACACCGACGACGAGCGCGAGCTCGCGTACCGCATGGGCGCGCCGCTCATCGCCGAGGTCTACGCGGCCGGCAAGCGCGCCGCGTAGCCGAGATGTCCACCGAGCTCCAGCTGCTGCTCGTGCTCGCGGTCGTCGACGCGCTCGCCTACGGACCCGGCCTCTGGCGCTACCCGATCGTGGACACGCCGATCGGCCCGCCGGCCTTCTACGTCGCGTCGGGTCTCGGCTACGGCGGCGGCGCCGGCCTCGTCGGCTGGCGCCTCGTGCGGCGCTTCGGGCCTCGTGCCTTTGGCTGGTTCGTCGCGTTCTTCATGGGGTACGGCCCGCTCCGCGACTACGTCGGCGCGGCGAGCTCGGGCCTCATCGTCTTCGGTCCCGGTCCGGTCCCGGCGATCGCGGACTCGCTTGCCTGGGGCGCGGGGACGGCGCTCGGCCTGGGCATCGTCCTCGGCATCGGGGGGCCGGCCGGCGCCGATCGCCTCGCGCGCGACGCGGCCGCCTGAAGATGCCCGGCGACGATCGCGTCTTCGACGTCGTCATCGTCGGCGCCGGATCGGCGGGCTGCGCCGCCGCCGCGGAAGCCGTGCGCGCCGGGCGCTCGGTCGCGCTCGTCGAAGCCGGTCCCGACTACGGAGCGTTCTCGCGGCGCTGGCCGCGCGACATCCTCGATCCGCGCCGGCGCACCGAGCGTCACGACTGGGGCTTCGAAGCGGAGCTGCGCCGAGGCGTCTCGACGGACGAGGCACGCGCCCGCGTCGTCGGCGGCTGCTCCGCGCACAACGAGTGCGCGGCGGTCTGGCCGCCGGCCGAGGACATCGACCACTGGCGCGTGCCGGGCTGGAGCTCGCGCGAGCTCGCGCCGCTCGTCGACCGCGTCGAGTCGGCCACAGGCGGAGCGGTCGTGCGCGGCCGCGCCGGCGCCGTGCCCACGCGGGCCTGGCGCGACGACGAGCTCTCGCGCTGGCAGGCGGCCTTCCTCGAGGCCGCGGTCGCCTCGGGCTACGCCCGGCTCGAGGACGCGAGCGCGCCCGGCCCCGCGACCGGCGTCGCGCCGTTCCACGCGAACGTGCGCGACGGCGTGCGCTGGAACGCCGCCTTCGCGTTCCTCGACCCGGTGCGCGAGCGCGTCGCGATCCTAGATCGGACCGTGGCCGTGCGCCTGGTCGTCCGTGGCGATCGCGCGGCGTCGCTCGAATGCCGGCAGGGCCGGCGCGCGCTCGCGCTGCGAGCTGAGACCTTCGTGCTCTGTGCCGGGACGTACGGCTCGCCGGCGCTGCTCTTCCGCTCGCGCGTCCGGAGTCCCGAGCTCGGACGCGGGCTCCAGGACCATCCGGGTGTCGCGCTCGCGTACCGCCCGCGCGAGCGCAGCTCCGCTCGGCGTCTGCCCTTCCGCAGCCAGGTGGTGCTGCGCGCATCGAGTGGCGCGTCGCCGCTGCCCTGGGACCTGCACGTCGTCCCGTATCAGACCGAGCCTGACGAGCTCCTGGTGTTCGTGTTCGCGATGGCGCCCCTCTCGCGGGGCCAGGTCGATCTGCGGCGGGGCGAGCCCCGGATCCGCTTTCGCTTCTTCGAGGGCGCGGGCCGGCGGGACGAGGACGCGCTTCTCGCGGGTGTCGGGATCGCGCGGGCGGTCGCGGCGCGATTTGCCGCGTTCGCCGTGGAGACGGATCCGGGCGAGGGAGCTCGCACGCCGGCCCAGCTACGGCGCTGGATCCGGGCGAACGTCACGAGCTACGCGCACGCGAGCGGGACGTGCCGGATGGGGGTCGACCCCGCGAGCGTCGTCGACGAGCGCTGCCGCGTTCGGGGTTCCCGGAACCTCGTCGTCGCGGACGCCTCGATCGTGCCGTGCATCCCGCGCGCGAACACGAACCTGCTGTGCATGCTCATCGGCGCTCGCGCCGCGCAGCTCCTCCCGGCGACCTAGCAGTCCTACGACGCGCATTAGGATGCTGCCGCGTCATCGCCAGCGCGGAGGGATGAAGCCCCGCTTGGCGTGCAGGAAGGGGGAGACACGATGGCTCGCGTCTTACGCACGCGACTCGCACTCGTCGTTCTCAGCGCCACTTTGGTGACGGCCGCGGTCACGCTCGGACTCGCCTCGTTCGGGGGCGCCGGCTCGAAGACACTCGGGGCGTCCCTCAATGTCGATCCCAACAGCTCGAACACCGTAGGGGCGTCGCTCAACGTGAACGGGACGATCGACGATCACGGTACTGCCTACCACTTCAGCCTCAACGCCAACGAGTCGACGACTCAAGCAGGAGAGGGCGGGGTCACGTTCTTCCTCAACGGGACCGCGCTAGGCCTCTGCACCGTCCACGGCCCAGGCGCCGAACCGAGCAGCTTCCCACTGACGCAGGTCCAGTGCGGCGGAGCCGGCGCGCAAGCCGTGTCCATGACCGGATGTAAGGCCGAGATCGAGGCCCACGGCTTCTCACACTCGGACTTCCCGCGGGAGGCGATCTATCTCGGCACGATGACCGTCGACGTGAAGTTCCTGAAGAAGGGGCCAAGCAGCGGCGAGATGAAGGTCACGGTGTACACCCCCAAGCGCGCGATCACGGTGGATGGGCCGGTCACCTTCAACGGCCCGGCCTCTATGAGCACCTGCCCGTAACACCTCGCGGAGATCTCTTGTGAGGATGCGCCGGCCTCTCGAACGGGCCGGCGCGTCCCCGTACGTGCGCGTCAGGCCGTCCCATCCGCCAAGGACGTTGATCTACAGCCTGTACCGAGTCTGCGGATAGCCACACGCGAGTTTCCTAACGATCTCGAGCGACTCAGCCGCCATATGCGCGCATTTCCGCGACCAGTCAGTTGCCCAATTTGCTCAGCAGGAAGCGGCGGCTGACCCCATCGCGCCCCGCGGTCATCTGATCCACTCGCGGCGAGCCGGATCCCAGCGGCCGACGAAGGTCCGGCCTGCTGAGGTCTCCAGATATGCCGGCCCGACGAATGCGATGACGCGGGTCATCGCATCCGCGAAGCGCTCCGGTGCGCGGTCCCGCTCGTATCGCTTGCGCGCTGCCGCCCACAGCGTCTGTCGATCGGAATCGACGCGGTAGGTCACGCTTAGGGCTGTCGCCTTCGGATCGAGTGGGGTCCCGCGACGCTCGAACGTTCGGCGCACCGCCTGTTGCAAGATTGTGCCGTCGAACGATTCACTCCCGCCGAGCTCATCGAGATCCATCAGGTCTTTCAGGCGGCTGTTCGCGTCACCCAGGCTGATAGTCGCCTCCCACTTCTCCGCGACGACACTTTCGATCGGATAGACGGTCAGATCCGGCGCGGGAAGCGCGGGCAGGAATGTTGGATACGTCAGCACGACTGGTCCTGGAGTCACGGCGTCGCCGAAGCCGACGTCGATCTGGATGCGATCGCGCGCCTTTCCGAGGTAGGCGTCGAGGTGAACCCGCAGTCCGCCGTATCGGTCATCCTCGCGGATCGACTCGACCGAGACGCTCTCGGGATCGAAGCGCACACCATCTTCAGGAGCGGCGATGGCGGCGATCACGGCGACGATCCGGCGGAGCCCATCGAGGTCCGGCTCCATCGCGAGCGCCTCGAGATCGATGTCCTTGGTTGGTCTGGTGAACGGGCGCGCCTCCGGTTCGGCTCGAGCGAAGAAGAGCAGCGCGCCCTTGAGCAGGAAGCTGTCGCGAGAGCGCGAGATGCTGAGCCGATAGAGAAAGCGTTCGAGGAAGTAGAGCTTCAGGGACCGACTGGAAGTCACGGCCCTGCTCCTTAGAGACGGTGAAGAGCCGTTGGCGCACTGACGCGTCGACATTCCGGATCTGGTCGAGCCTTCGGGTCACGTGAGGGCTTCGACGTAGGGGCGGATGAGTCGCAGCACCCGTGTCGCTCGGGCCATCTTGAGGAGGTCATCGACCCAGCGATCCGATCGGTGGCGCAGATACGCCTGCAGCGCCTCGAGCGCGATGTCCTTTCCGACGATACGGCGAAGCCGGAACGCGTCGCAGATCGCCCGCTCGGCGTTGAACACGCGCAGCTGCTGACCGTGCGGCCCGCGCTTCACCTCGAGGCCGAGGCGCATGAGGCGAGGCCGGAACTCGTAGAAGCGGATCGGGGGATACGCCACCCTCGGCTGCCAGTGATCGCGCGGGATCGCCATCTCGATCACAGAAGGATTAGCGGTCGTGAGCCGGTGGTACGCGAGCGCGGAGGTGAGGCAGATGACGCCCTCGGGCACGGCGGCGCAGGCCTCGAACAGGGTCTGGTCGGCGGTCTCGGGCGCCTCGGTCGAGCGATAGAGGCCGGCCCGCGCACGCTCGATCACGCCTTCGTCCTGGAGACGACGGAGCCAACGGGGATGGATGCCGTCGGCATCGAGGTCCCGACGGCGCAGCCAGCCGCTCCGCTGCAGCCTGCGGAGCAGCTGCTTTCTGGTGTCAGTCGTGGTATCTCGCCTTATACGACGAGAGTATGGTACAAAACCTCCTCCCTAGCAATACCTCGGAGTAGGATTCGTACCATCCGAAGCGCGGAACCGGGTCTCATTGCCGAGCGCTCCCGAGGAAGGGACCTCGGGATCCTGCCAGGGCGGGCTGATCGGGAGTTAGCCGCCCGTGACGATGAACTCCATCGGATAGTCGTGGAGGCGCTCGACGCCGGCCTTCGTGACGCGCAGCGTCTCACCGACTTGCAGCCCCATGCGCTCGTCGTCCTTCACGACGTTCGGCTGCACCACCACGACCATGTCCTCGCGGAACACGAAGTCCTCGCGCCAGCCGCCGCGCTTGGTGCGGCGCGTCTGGATGATCGGCGGCAGCTGGCTCGCTCCATGAAGCAGGTCGTCGTAGATCGTGTAACCGCGCTCGTGGACTGCCTCCGCCGCGTCGAGCACGTCGCCGACGGTCGCGCCGTCGCGGAGCACGTCGCGGATCCGCTCGTACGCCTCGACGGCGACGTCGTGGAGCGCGCGGTACGCCTGGGTGGGCGCCTCGCCGACCGCGTACGCGCGGTGGATCTGGCCGGTATAGCCCCAGTGCTCGGCGCTGATCTCGGTGATGAGGACGTCGCCCCTCGCGATGACGCGCGAGGACTGGAGCTGCGACGGCACGCCGATCTGCGGATCGCGCATGGGCGTCGTCGCCATGAAGTGGATGCCGTGCGTTCCGCCCTCGCGGCCGTAGCTCGACTCTACGATCGTCGCGAGCTCGTGCTCACGCATGCCCGGCCGCACCTCGCGCTCGAGCGCGCGCATCGCCAGGTCCGTGAAGCGCGCGGCGGTCCGCAGGAATGCGAGCTCCTCGGCGCTCTTGATCGCCCGCAGATCGCGGACGATGTCGCCGGCTTCAACGAAGCGAAGACGCGGGAAGCGCTCGCGCAGCGAGTCGACGTCGTGCCACCGCCATGCGCCGACGAGGCCGACGGCGCGGCCGTCCGGGAGCGATCGCTCCGCGATGGCCGTCATCACGGCGTCGATCGACCGCGCGCCCGCCCAGCGGACGTCGCCCGTGATCGCGACGCGGCGCGCGTTCGGCACGTGGTTGTACAGCTGGACGAGGAGCGTAAGGTCGGCCTCCCGCGGGACGACGAGGAACGCCTCGCGCGTCCCGGGCCAGTTGCTGAGGTACGCGATCTCCGCGGTGTGGCGGGCGCCATAGAGAAGGAGGAGCGCGAGGGCGCGCTCGTCCATCTTCGCGCGGACCGCCGCGAGCCGTCGCGCGAACTCGGCATCCGAGAAGGTGGGATGGCCGTTGCGCTCGAGCACGGCCGATAGAGTACGGACCGCGGACGCTAGGATTCGCCTGCGGCGTGCACTTTCCGTGAAGGAGGCGCGACCAGCGTGACCGAACGCGTTGCGATCTACCCCGGCTCGTTCGACCCGCCCACGAACGGCCATCTCGACATCGTCGAGCGGTCTTCGCGCCTCTTCGATCGCGTCGTCGTCGGCGTCGGCCGCAACCTCGCGAAGAAGACGGTCTTCTCCGCCGACGAACGCATCGAGCTCATGCGTGAGGCCTGCGCGAAGTACCGCAACGTCGAGGTCACGAGCTTCGACGGCCTGCAGGTCGACTTCGCGCACGCCTCGGCGGCTCGCTTCATCGTGCGCGGGATCCGCGCGCTCTCGGACTTCGAGTTCGAGTTCGAGATGGCGAACATGAACCGGACGCTCGCCGCGGGGATCGAGATGGTGTACCTGATGACGGCCCCCGAGTACCTCTTCGTCTCCGCGTCGCGCGTGAAGGAGCTCGCCGCCTTCGGCGCCCCCATCGAGAAGTTCGTGCCCCCGAACGTGGCGAAGCGGCTCAAGTCGCAGATGGGGAAGCAGGGCATGCGCACCGGGGCGACCGAAGCGAACGATTAGCGTGACCACGCTCCTCGCCGTCGACGCGGGCAACACGAACGTGGTCGTCGGCGCCTACGAGGGCTCGAAGCTCCTCGCGACGTGGCGGACCGCGACGGAGGCGAACAAGACCGAGGACGAGCTCGCGATCACGCTCGACGCGCTCCTCGCGCGCGAGGACCTCTCGCTCGACGACGTCGACGCGCTCGTGCTCGGCTCGGTGGTGCCGCCGCTCACGATGTCGTTCACGCGGCTCGCGGAGCGCTACCTCGACCGGCCCGCGCTCGTCATCGGGCCCGGCGTGAAGACGGGGGTCCGGCTCCGCGTCGACAATCCTGCCGAGGTCGGCGCGGATCGCATCGCGAACACGCTCGCCGCGCATCGCCGGTACGGCGGGCCCGCGATCGTCGTCGACTTCGGGACGACGACGAACTTCGACGTGGTCTCCGCGGAGGGTGACTTCCTTGGCGGCGCGTTCGCGCCCGGGCTCGAGGCCTCCGCGGAGTCGCTCTTCCTGCGGGCGGCCCGGCTCTTCCGGGTGCCACTCACGCCACCCGCGGCGGCGATCGGGAAGAACACCGCGGACTGCCTTCGCTCGGGGATCATGTTCGGCTACGTCGGCCTCGTCGAGGGCCTCCTCGAGCGGCTCATCGCCGAGCTCCGGCCGGCCACGCCCCGGATCCTCGCGACCGGCGGCCTCGCCGCCACGATCGCCCCGCTCACGAGCGGTATCGAGAAGGTCGACGACGACCTCACGCTCGAGGGCCTCCGCCTCCTCTGGGAGCTGAACGCCTGATGGAGCGAGTGCGCGGGCGTTTCGTGGTGCTCGCGGTCACGGGATCGATCGCCGTGTACAAGATGATCGAGCTCGCGCGCCGTCTCACCCAGGCGGGCGCGACCGTGCAGGTCGTCATGACGCGGTCCGCGACGGAGTTCGTGACGCCACTCACCTTCCAGGCCATCACGTACCGACCCGTCGAGGTCGAGATGTTCGCGATGCAGGACGAGCGCGCGGCGGGACACGTCGCGATGGGCCGCGAGGCGGACGTCGTCGTCGTCGCGCCGGCGACCGCGCACGTCCTCGCGCGCCTCGCGCATGGCTTTTCCGACGACCTCATCGCGACCACCGTGCTGGCGACGGACGCGCCGGTCATCGTCGCCCCGGCGATGGAGACGCACATGTGGCAGAACCCTGCGACGCAGGCGAACGTCTCCGCGCTGCGCGCGCGCGGGGTCCGCGTCGTCGAGCCCGAGAGCGGCCCGCTCGCCTCGGGCGAGGCCGGGCCGGGCCGGCTCGCCGCGCTCGAGCGCATCGCCAGCGCGATCGACGACGCGCTCGCGACATCGGGCGCGCTCGCGGGGCGGCACGTCGTCGTCACGGCGGGCCCGACGGTCGAGGCGATCGACCCGGTGCGGTTCGTGTCCAACCGTTCGAGCGGGAAGATGGGCTACGCGATCGCCGCGGCGGCGCGCGACGCCGGCGCAGAGGTCACGCTCGTCACCGGCCCCACGGCGATCGCGCCGCCCGCCGGGGTGCGCACGTTCCGCGTCGAGAGCGCCGAGGAGCTGCGGGACGCCGTGCTTGCCACGCTCCCGCGCGCCGACGCGGTCGTCATGGCCGCTGCGGTCGCGGACTATCGACCGATCGAGCGCGTGGATCGCAAGCTGAAGAAGAAGGAGCTCGGCCGGGAGCTCACGCTCCGCCTCATCGAGAACCCGGACGTGCTCAAGGCGATCGTCGCCGCGCGGAGGCCGGGGACGATCGTCGTGGGCTTCAAGGCCGAGACAGGCGACGCGACGGCCGAGGCCGGGCGCATGCTCCGGGAGAAGAAGCTCGACCTCGTGGTCGCGAACGACGTGAGCGACCCACGCTCGGGCTTCGGCTCGGAGGACGACCGGGTCGCGTTCGTGAGCGCCGACGGCGTCGAACAGCTGGACCTCCTGCCGAAGAGCGACGTCGCGCGGCGCCTTGTCGCGAAGCTCGCGGAGCGGCTCGGCAGCCCGTGAACGAGCGCGACGCGGCCGCGGTCCCGCGCCTTGTCGCCAAGCTCGGGCGCGACCTCGAAGCGCTCGACGAGCCGATCCGCCAGTGGGAGGAGGCGCGCGAGCGCGCCTTCAGCACGGCGTTCGATCGCAAGGACGGCCCGCTCGGCGCGCTCATGGGACGTCTACCGCAGGCCGCGGCGGCCGCGGCCGGGGTCGGGACCGGCCCGGTCGAGCGAGTCTTCGCGGTCTTCGACGAGATCTGCGACCTCTATGCGCGCTCCGATCCGGGAACGTGCGCCGCGCTCCGCGAGATCGTCCACGAGCACAAGGCGCGCGGGCTTCTGCCGGGCTACCTCTCGCACTGCGCGCGCGTCCTCGAGCAGGGCGGGAGGCAGGAGTGGCTCGAGCGCGGGCTCGCGGCGGCGTCGATCGACGACCAGCGCCACGACTATCGCGACTGGCTCATGAGCCTGGGAGACCTGTACCTGTCGGCCTTCCTGCGCGGACTCCACCCGGGCCCGGCACTGAAGCGCATGGCCGAGCGCTCGAACGACCTCAAGCCTCGCGGCGGCCCGACGCCCACGCGGGAAGCGCTCGAGCGGTTCGAGGAGAGCGCGTACTTCGCCACGTCGATCCTGCCGCGGCTTCGCTAGGTGGCGGTCGAGTGGGTCACGTTCGACTGCTACGGCACGCTCATCGACTGGGAGCGCGGGATCACCGATGCCCTCCTACCGCTCGCGCCGCCCGGAACGAGCCGCGAGGCGCTCGCCGAGTGGTACATCGCCATGGAGGCCGAGTTCGAGGCGGAGGGTTACCACCTCTATAAGCACATCCTCGACCGCGTCAGCCGGCGACTCCTTGAGGCGCTCGATGTCCCGGTCGCTCCCGACGTCGCGTCGCCGCTCCCGACCTCGGTCGGCGAGTGGCGGCCGTTCCCCGAGGTGCCGGCGGCGCTCGCCGAGCTGCGCGCGGGCGGGCGCAAGCTCGCGATCCTCTCGAACGTCGACCGCGACCTGCTGGAGCTCTCGATCGCCCAGCTCGGGATCCGGCCGGACCTCGCGGTCACCGGGCAGGATGCGGGCAGCTACAAGCCGGTGTCGGGACACTGGCGCGTCTTCCTGCAGAAGAGCGGCGCGCGTGCCGACAGCACCGTCCACGTCGGGGCGAGCCAGTACCACGACATGCGGCCCGCCGCGGCGCTCGGCTTTCGCACCGTCTTCGTCGATCGCCACGGCGAGGCGCTGGAAACGTCGCCGACGCGCGTCATCCGCGACCTCGCGCCGCTCCCGGCAGTCATCGAGGAGCTCGCGCGCGCGTGACCGCGCAGTGCGGGGGGATCGCGTAGCACTTCCGTAGTAGTTACGCGACACGAGTCCGACGACGGCGGCTCGCCGCGCACCGATAGTCGCCGTCATGACCGCACGCGGCCTCCCGGCGCTGGATAGGGTGCGCAGCTTCCGCGGCGCGGGTGCGGCGGTCGTCCTGCTCGCGGTCGTCATCGCGTCCAGTCAGCTCGTCGGTCGCGCCGAGCTGACGCCGCTCACTGGCGAGCCGGCGGCCTTCGAGCTCGCGCCCGGCGGCGACGACGTCGCGCGGCTCGCGCCGATCACGGTGACCTTCGCCAAGCCGCCGTCCGATCGCGCGCCCGAGCCCCTCCTGCAGCTCTACCCCGAGACGAAGGGTGCCTACGCGTGGCTTTCGCCGCGCACCCTCCTTTTCCAACCGGACTTTCCCGGTCTGCTCCGCGGCTCGATGTATACCGTCCACGTCCCCGCGCGCCCCGAGGCCGGCGTGCCGCAGCCCGTCACGCGGAAGTTCACGGTCACCGGCAAGCTCACCGTCCAGCAGGTCATCCCCGGCGACGGCGACACCGAGGTCCCGCTGGGCGCTCAGGTGTTCGTGCAGTTCAGCCGCTCCGTGGCCCCGCTCACGACGCTCGCCGCGCAGCGGGCCGATCCCGTACTCGTGTTCGAGCCACCGCTCCATGGCAAAGGCGAGTGGCTCAACACCGCGATCTACCGCTTCATCCCCGCAGACCTCGTACCGACCACGACGTACCGCGTGACCGTCGCGAGGGGCCTCACCTCCGCCGCGGACGGCGTCCTCGAGAGCGACTTCCATTCGACGTTCACGACCATCGCTCCCGCGGTGGACTCGATCACGCCCGACGGAGGCTGGCTCTACGGCGGGCCGTGGCAGGAGACGGTCGTCGTCTTCAACCAGCCGATGGACCCCTCCGCGGCCGACGGCCTGAGCGTGCGCGACGCGCAGACCGGCGCGCCGGTGCGCGGGAAGCTCACCTGGAACGCCGATCGCACGACGCTCACCTTCAACCCGGCCGCGCGCATGGCCGCGAGCACGAAGTACCTCATCACCGTGGACAAGGGCCAAAGAGGCGCGCGCGGCGGTGCGACCGCCAGGGAGCGCACCGCCTCGTTCACCACGGTCGGGGTGCCCGCCGTGAAGCAGACGTATCCGGCCGACGGCGCGACCGACGCCCAGCGCTACGGGATCAGCCTCCAGTTCACGAATCCGATGGACCCGGACACGCTCGAACGCAAGGTGAGCGTCAGCGGATTTGGCGCGAAGGAGCTCGAGGACCACGTCTACACGAGCGAGTTCAGCCTCGGCGTGAACGTCGCCCTGCGGCCCTCGACCGCGTACACGGTGACGCTCGCCCCGGGGGCCGTGGACCGCTACGGGCAGGTCATGGCGGGCCACCGCTTCTCCTTCACGACCGGCGCGGTGCCCTCGAGCGTCTCGCTCATCGTCCCGGGCTACCAGCCCGCCGGCTCGTTCTCCGCGAGCGCGGAGCCGTTCGTCTACTTCCAGTCGACGAACCTCGCGAACGTCGGCTTCTCGCTCTACCCGCTCACCTCCGCCGAGGCGCGCGGCCGCATGCACGACTTCACGTACCTGCCGAACGGCTTCGTGCCGTCGCAGCCCGTGCTGCGGCGGTGGGCGGAGACGGTGAGCGGGCCGAAGGACAACGTCGTCGTCGGCAAGACGAGCCTCACCGGCGGCGGGCCGCTGGCGAAGGGCTTCTATTACCTGCGGATCGACGGGCAGCGCTCGGAGCTCGCGTTCGCGGTCGTCGACACCGTCGTCGTCACGAAGGTCTCCCAGGACGAGCTCCTGCTGTGGGCGCTCGATCACGACAGCGGCCGGCCGGTGCCCGGCGCGGCGCTCCACGTCGACCTGACGCCCGGCGGCGACGTCGTGACCGACGCGCAGGGCCTCGCCTCGGTCGCGCTTCCGGTCCTGACCCCGAGCAAGACCGCGGGCGGTGACCGCTCGTTCTGGATCACGCTCGATGGCGGGCGCTTCGGCGCGATGAGCACGCGCTGGTTCGGCGGGACCTCGCCTTACCAGTTCGGACTACCGGCCGGATACCCGCGCGACTACGTCGGACACCTCTACACCGACCGTCCGATCTACACGCCCGGCGAGACGATCTCCTACAAGGGCGTCGTCCGCGCCGACGACGACGCCCGGTACTCGCTGCCACCGAAGGACGGCTTCCTGTTCGTCCTCCGCAACGCCCGGGGTCAGCAGCTCGCGAAGGACGACGTCCACCCGAACGAGTTCGGCTCGTTCGCGGGTACGTTCGACCTTCCCGCCGATGCGGCGGTCGGCGACTACTTCCTCGGCCTCGAGCAAAAGAACGGCACGAGCTCCTTCGGCATCGCCGGGACGAGCGTGCTCGTCGCCTCGTTCCGCAAGCCCGAGTTCCAGGTCGACGTGCGCGCCGGCAGGGCTTCGTACGTCGACGGCGACGCGATCGACGCCGGCGTCGCGGCGTCGTACTTCTTCGGCGGGGCGGTCGACGGCGCGAGCGTCGACTGGTCGGTGCTCGCGGACCCGTTCTTCCTGCGCCCCAAGGGCTTCGAGGGCTACTCGTTCAGCGACTTCGACTACGCGCGGCAGGCGGTCGTGCGCGATCCGCTGCGGGGCAAGGGCGTCACGACGACCGCGGCGACCGGCGCGGCGACCATCGCGGTCCGCGCCGCGCTCAAGGCGGGCGAGGGCCCGCAGCGCTTCACGCTCTCGGCGGCCGTCACCGACGCGAACGCGCAGTCCGTCGCGGGCAGCACGCAGGTCACGGTGCACCCGGCGGCCCTCTACGCCGGTGTCCGCCCGACGAGCTTCCTCGCGCGCGAGGGCCAGGACGCCACGCTGCAGGTCGTCACCGTCGACACCGAGGGCGCTGTCCTGCCGCGCCACGCGGTCACGGTGAAGGTCTACGAGCGGCAGTGGATCACGGTGAAGGAAGAGGTCCCCGGCGGCGGCAAGCGCTACCGCAGCGAGCCACGCGACACGCTCGTCGCGACGCTGGGCGCGACCACCGGCGGCGACGCCACCGCCCGTGTGACGTACCGGCCGGCGAAGTCGGGACAGCTGCGCGTCGTCGCGGAGGTCACCGATGCCAAGGGCCGCGTCGCGCGGTCCGCGACGTGGCTCTGGGTCACCGGCAAGGCCTTCGCGTACTGGCAGGTCACGAATGACGACACCATCAAGCTCGTCGCCGACAAGGACCGGTACGAGGTCGGCGACACGGCGGAGCTCCTCGTGCCCGCGCCGTTCGCCGGCGCGACCGGGCTCGTCACCGTCGAGCGCGGCAAGGTCCAGACGCGCGAGGTGCACACATTCGTGACGAACAGCGAGCGGCTGCGGATCCCGATCGTCGACCGTTCGGTGCCCGACGTCTTCGTCTCCGTCGTGCTCTACCGCGCGCCGACGCGCGAGGACCCGGTCCCTCGTTACAAGGTCGGCTACGTCGAGCTGCCCGTTTCCACCGCGACGCGGGCGCTCGACGTAAAGATCACGCCCGACCGCGCCCAGACGCGACCCGGCGAGACCGTGCGCTACGCCATCAAGGTCACCGACCACACCGGGACCGGCGTACGCGCCGAGGTCTCCGTCGCGGTCGTCGACAAGGCGGTGCTCTCGCTCCAGGACGAGCGCGGTCCGGACGGCCTGCACGCGTTCTGGTACGAGCGCGGGCTCGGCGTGAACACGTCGTCCTCCCTCGCGACCTCGATCGACCGCTGGAACGACGCCATCGCCGAGGCGCCCAGGCAGGGCAAGGGCGGGAGCGGCAGCGGCAGCGGCGCGCCCGGCAACGTGCGGCAGGACTTCCGCAACACCGCGTACTGGTCCGCGCAGCTCGTGACGAGCGCCGACGGCTCGGCTCAGGTCGACGTCACGATGCCGGACGACCTCACGACGTGGCGGACGCAGGCCCGCGCCATCAGCGGCGACACGCAGGTCGGCGAGGGCACGAACGAGCTCGTCTCGACGAAGCCGCTCCTCCTGCGCTCCGCGCTGCCGCGCTTCCTGCGCGTCGGCGACGCCGCCGAGCTGCGCGTCTTCGTGCGGAACGCGACCGCCGCCGACAGCGACGTCGCGGTGACGCTCAAGGCCGCCGGCGTCGCGGTGAGCGGCGCGCTGACGAAGTCCGCGACCGTGCGCGCCGGCACGTCCGCCGGATACAGCTGGCCGGCGAGGGTCGAACGCGAAGGGACGGTGAAGCTCGAGTTCGCCGCGAAGGGCGGGGACCTCGAGGATGCCATGGCGCTCTCGCTCGCGGCGCTCGTCGACCTGACGCCGGAGACGACGGCGACGAGCGGCGTCGTCACCAGGGACGATCAGCTCGAGGCGATCTACCTTCCGCGGTTCGCCGACACCGCGCACGGGACGCTCTCGGTGAACGTGCGCTCCGCGCTCGTCGGCTCGATGGCGGACGAGCTCGCGTACTTCACGCCCTGGCCGCACGAGGGGACGCCCGCCGTCGCGACACGCCTGATCGCCGCGCTCGCCGTGCGCCGCGCCGAGCGGAGCGCCGGCGGCTCCGTCGGTCGGGACAGCGGCATCGCGCGTGACCTCGCGGGCCTCGTCGGGCGTCAGCGGCCCGACGGCGGCTGGCCCTGGTGCGACGACCCGCTCTGCTCGAGCGACCTGACCATCACCGGCTGGGCCCTCCTCGCGCTCGGCGAGGCGCGCCGCGACGGGTTCGCGATCGACGCCGGCGTCCTCGAGCGCGCGACCGCCTACGCCTTCGCCTGGCTGAACAGCAGCGGCAGACCGGGCGATACGAGCCGGTTCGACGCGAGCGGCGCGCCGACGGACATCGGCCAGAAGGCGTTCGTGCTCGCGGCCCTGGCCGCCGCCGGGAGCGCGAGCGCGCCCGTGCCGAACACGAAGGTCACCGAGGCACCGCACGTGACGACCCCGAGCGTCGCCGCGGCGGCCCGCGCGCTCTTCGAGCAGTACCGCGCGAAGCTGAGCGGCTGGGGGCGCGCGTTCCTGGCGCTCGCCCTCGTGGACGCCGGCGTCGCCGTCGACGACCCGCAGGTACGGACGCTTCTCGACGACCTCACCGCGTCGACGCTCCCGAGCGCGAACGGGAACCACTGGGAGGACCAGGCGACGTCCGGCACGTACGGCTCGTTCATGACGAGCACCGCGACGACCGGGCTCGTCGCGCTCCTCCTGGCGCGTGTGCAGCCCGACCACGCGCTCCTCGCGCAGAGCGTGCGCTGGCTCGTCGTCGCCCGCGCCGCCCAGCGCTGGCAGACGTCGATCGACCGCGCGCTCGGCGTGCTCGCGCTCACGACGTACGCGGTGAACACCGGCGAGCTCGGCGGCGATTTCGCCTACCGGGTGCTCCTCGACGACCGGCAGGTCCTCGCCGGGCTCGTGAAGCCGAGCACGACGCCGACCGCCGCGTCGACGAAGCTCCCGCTCACCGGCGTGACGCCGGGCAAGACGAGCCTCCTCGCGTTCACGCGTGACGGCACCAAGCCGGGACGCCTCTACTACACGCTCGACCTGCGCTATGCGACGCCGGCGAGGGGCGTCGACGCCTTGAACCGCGGGTTCGCGGTCTCACGCTCGTACACGCTGCTCGACGCACCGTCCACGCCGGTGACCGGCGCGAGGCTCGGCGACACGGTGCGTGTGACGGTGACCGTGATCGCGCCCGCCGACCGCAACTACGTCGTCATCGACGACCCGCTCCCCGCCGGGCTCGAGCCGGTCGACGTGCGCCTCCGGACGACCGATCCCGCGCTCCGGGCGAAGCTCAACGGAGAACGCGTCGCGGCGTCGCAGCGGCAGGCCGGCGGCTACGCCGCGCCGTGGCTCCGCTGGTACTACAGCCCGTGGCAGCAGGTCGACGTCCGCGACGACCGCGCGGTCCTCATGACCGATCACCTCGCGCGCGGCGTGTACGAATACGTGTACTACGCACGCGCGACGACGACCGGCGACTTCTTCGTTGCGCCGACGCACGCCGAGGAGACCTATTTCCCGGAGGTGTTCGGCCGCACCGACAGCGCTCGGTTCACCGTCGGGCCGTAGCGCGGCCGGTACTTTCGCGGCATGCGCTTGCCGCGGATCGTCGAGCCGCTGCGCCATCGTGACTTCCGGCTCCTGTGGACGGGCCAGACCGTGTCCATGGTCGGCAACTTCGTGCACGGGGTCGCGCTCCCGTTCCAGATCCTCGCGCTCGGCGGGGGCGCGCCCGAGCTCGGGCTCTGGGGCGCGATCGTCAGCGCCTCGCTCCTCGTGTTTTCGCTCTTCGGGGGCGCGATCGTCGACCGCGTCCCCCGCCGGACCGCGGTCCTCGCCAACGATCTCGTGAACGGCGTGGTCGTATCGGCGATCGCGCTCCTGTCGGCGACGTCACAGCTGCGGGTGGAGCACCTCTACCTCGAGGCTGCCGTGTTCGGCGCGGCAAGCTCGTTCTTCTACCCCGCGCTCAACGCGTTGATCCCCGAGCTGGTCCCACCAGATGTTCTCCAGGCCGGGAACGCGCTTCGCGGGTCGTCCCGGCAGATCGCCCTGCTGGCCGGTCCGGTGCTCGGCGGAGCCCTCGTCGCGTTCGCGGGCCTTCCGGTCGCCTTTGCGGCCGACGCCGCGACGTTCTTCGTCAGCTTCGCCGCGCTCGCCCTCGCGCGGCCGCCACGGCACGAGCCGCCCGCGCCGGCGCCGCTCCTGCGGCAGATCCGCGCGGGCCTCGCGTACACGTTCTCGGTGCCGTGGCTCTGGATCTTCATCTTCGCCTGGGCGGTCGTGCTCCTCGGCCAGCTCGGTCCGCTCGGCGTCGCGCTGCCGATCTTCGTGCGCGACGTCCTCGGCGGCGACGCGCGGCTCTTCGGCCTGCTGCTCGCGGCGAGCGGCGTCGGCGAGGTCGTGGCCGCCGTCACCCTGGCGCAGGTCAAGGTCCGGCAGCTCGGCATCGCCATCTGTGGCTTCGCGATCCTCGGCGGCATCTCGATCGCCGGGAT
>Ga0209160_1001225_pt1 | contig 21490 bp, 10 predicted proteins | sample GraSoiAngelo_153_FD_186167 | JGI IMG/M metagenome (GOLD analysis project Ga0209160, IMG submission 186167) | Grasslands soil microbial communities from the Angelo Coastal Reserve, California, USA - 14_1009_12_40cm (SPAdes) (version 2) | ecosystem: Environmental > Terrestrial > Soil > Grasslands ... | reverse complement strand
TCTGCGCGATGATCTCCGTCGGCGCAAGCGCCTGGTCGCCATCAGCGGCCTTCTTCGCGCGCTTGGCGGGGCCGGCGAGGACTGTTCCCGGGACCACTTCCTGGCCATTCTCCACCAGCGCCTTGATGCCCTTCGCAATCGGGTATTCGTCGCGATAGATCTCCGCGCTCGTGATTTTCATACGGCGCGTATCGCCGTCTCTGCTGATCTCGACGGTGCCGTCGATCTCGGCGATCTGGGCGGCGCCCTTCGGCACACGGGCCTCGAACAACTCCTCCACCCTCGGCAGACCGGACGTAATGTCGAGCCCGGCCACGCCTCCGGTGTGGAACGTGCGCATCGTTAGCTGTGTGCCCGGCTCGCCGATGCTTTGCGCGGCGATGATGCCCACTGCCTCGCCGTCCGCGACGAATCTTCCCCGCGAGAGGTCACGCCCGTAGCAGAGGGCGCAAATGCCACGACGCGTTTGACACGTCAGGGCCGAGCGCACGTACACCTTATCGATACCCGCGGCGATCACGCGCTGGGCGACTTCTTCTGTGACTTCGTTTCCGCGCTCGGCGATAATCTCGCCGGTTTTTGGGTTGGCGATGTCAGCCGCGGTCCAACGTCCGACAATCCGCTCGCTGAGCGATTCGAATAGGCCTTTTTCCGACCCCTCGTCGATCCAGATGCCGGCAGTCGTACCGCAGTCCTCCTCGACGATGATGACATCCTGGGAGACGTCAATTAGCCTCCGCGTGAGGTAACCGCTGTCCGCCGTCCTCAGCGCGGTATCGGCGAGACCCTTACGCGCTCCGTGAGTCGAGATGAAGTATTCGAGAACGGACAGTCCCTCGCGGAAGGAGGAGCGGATCGGCAGCTCAATGATGCGACCTGCCGGGTCGCTCATGAGACCTCGCATGCCCGCCATCTGCGAGATCTGGCTGATGTTACCCTTGGCGCCGCTGACGGCCATGATGTACACGCCGCCGTACTCTTCAAGGCGCCTCTGGATCACCTCCTGGACCTTGTCGGTCGTTTCCCGCCAAATAGCAACAGCCTGCTCATAGCGCTCATCGTCCGTGATCAGGCCCATCTCGTACTGTTCGTCGATCTCCGCGATGCGCGCATCGGCCTCGGCCAGCAACTGTTCCTTCTCTGCCGGCAGACGTAGATCGTTCATGGCGATTGAGATGCCGGACTGGGTGGCGTAGCGGAAGCCGATGTTCTTCATCCGGTCCACCATCTCCGCAGTCTGCGCGTTGTCCAGCTTGTGACTACACTCGCTCACGAGTTCTTTGATCGCCTTCTTGTCCATCAGGTGGTTGCGGAAGTCAAGCTCCTCCGGCAGCACTTCGTTGAAGATGACGCGGCCGACAGTCGTCCTGATGCGTTCGCCTCCGGTCTTCTTGTCGCGCACGAGGATCGGGGTGCGCAGGTCGAGGTTGCCCGTGGCGTAGGCGATCTTGGCTTCGTCGAAGGTGCTGTAGGCCCCCTTCGGTTCAGTGGGCTTGCCTTTTTGCAGCTTCTCCTCCGTCAAGTAGTAGCAGCCGAGAACGATATCAAGCGTAGGCGCCACTACCGGCTCGCCGCTCGAGGGGTAAAGCAAGTTCTGGCTCGAGAGCATAATCTGGCGGGCTTCCGCGACGGCGGCACGCGACAACGGCACGTGAACGGCCATCTGGTCGCCGTCGAAGTCGGCGTTGAAGGCGGTGCAGACCAGGGGATGGATCTGGATCGCGCTTCCATCGATCAAAACCGGCTCGAAGGCCTGGATACCAAGGCGGTGGAGCGTGGGCGCCCGGTTAAGCAGAACGGGGCGCTGCCTGATGATGTCGTCGAGGATGTCCCACACCTCCGGGCGCGCTCGCTCTACAATTCGCTTGGCGGACTTAATGTTGTGAGCGAGCCCGCGGGCCACCAGTCCGTGCATAACGAACGGCTTAAAGAGCTCAAGAGCCATGCGCTTGGGTAGGCCACACTGGTGCAGCTTAAGCTCCGGACCGACGACGATGACCGAGCGCCCGGAGTAGTCCACACGCTTGCCGAGCAGGTTCTGGCGGAAGCGGCCCTGCTTGCCCTTTAGCATGTCGGACAGTGACTTCAGTTTGTGGTTCCCCGCCGTTGATACTGCGCGTCCACGCCGGCCGTTATCAATGAGGCTATCGACCGCCTCCTGCAACATCCGCTTTTCATTGCGGATGATGATCTCCGGGGCGCCCAGTTCAAGAAGCCGCTTCAGCCGGTTGTTGCGGTTGATGACGCGGCGGTAAAGGTCATTGAGGTCACTGGTGGCGAAGCGGCCACCGTCCAGCTGCACCATCGGGCGCAGGTCAGGGGGCAGCACCGGGAGTATCCCGACGACCATCCAGGCGGGCTTGTTGCCACTCTTGCGTAGGGCTTCGACCACGCGCAGGCGCTTGGTCGCCTTCTTTCGGCGCTGTCCGCTGAAGTTCTGTATCTCTGCCCGCAGCTTGAGCGCGAGCCGGTCAAGGTCCACGCGGTCGAGTATCTCCAGGATTGCCTCGGCGCCCATGCCTGCGCGGACGACTCCCGGGTACTTTTCGGTGAGATCTCGGAAGTTCTGTTCGGGCAGAAACGTGCACTGGTCGTCGGGGATGGGGTCTTTCAGATCTTCCAGCTCTTCGATCTGCAGATCGAACTGCTCGCGGATGCTCTCGCGCGCTTCGTTTATTTTCTTGCGCAGCGGCTCCATCTCCGCCATTGCGTTCTCACGTAGCCGGGCCAGTTCTCCTTCCAGCCCAGCCTCCGCCGCCTTGCGACTTCCAGCGCGGCCGGCCTCAAGCGCCTGCGCGCGCTTATCGACTTCCTTCTGAAGTCGCTTGAGTGCTTCCTTAGGCAAGGGTTCGCCCCGCGAGGTGATGACGAATGCATCATCCAGCGCGATCTTCTTGTTGGCGTTCTTCTCCCCGATCCTCTCGATATCCGCCTGAAGGGAAGCGGCCTTCTCCCGAAGGGAGCTGATTTGCGCGTCGACATCCGCGTCTGCCTTTGCGAGGCGGTCGGCGCGCGTCTCTTCGAGCTTGCCGATCGCCTCGGCCGTGGAACCCTCGATCTCGGCGATCCTGGCCACTTGCTCGGACTCGCTTTCGTCCACGGCTTTGTCCATTTCGGCGCGTAGGGCGTCGATGGCAGCTCGGCGCACTTCGTCGTTCACGGAGGTGACAATAAACTGCGCGAAGTACAGCACCCGCTCGAGGCTGCGCGGCGAAATGTCGAGCAGCAGCCCGATGCGGCTGGGCGTGCCCTTCACGAACCAGATGTGAGCGACCGGCGAGGCGAGTTCGATGTGACCCATTCGCTCACGCCGTACTTTGGAGCGCGTAACCTCTACGCCGCACTTGTCGCAGACGATGCCCTTATAGCGGACGCGCTTGTACTTGCCGCAGTAGCACTCGAAGTCCTTCGTGGGCCCAAAAATCTTCTCGCAGAAGAGGCCGTCCTTCTCGGGCTTCAGCGTGCGGTAGTTGATCGTCTCCGGCTTCGTGACCTCGCCGTACGACCAGGAGCGCACTTGCTCCGGGGACGCAAGGGATATGCGAATCGCGTTGAAGTCGTTAACTTCCAGAGCCAACTAGGTCCTCCCCTTTCTCGAAACCGCTGAGGTCGATCCCGAGCTCCGGCAGGTCCTGCGCGGACGTTTCCGCCAGCAGGACGCGCTCCTCTTCTTCGTTGAGTACCTCAACCGCCAGCCCCAGGCTTTGCAGCTCTTTCACGAGGACCTTGAAGGACTCGGGCACGCCCGGTTCCTGAATGTCCTCGCCCTTGACTATCGCCTCGTATGTCTTGACGCGGCCGACAACGTCGTCCGATTTCACCGTGAGCAGCTCCTGTAGGATGTGAGCGGCGCCGTAGGCCTCCAGTGCCCAAACCTCCATCTCGCCGAAGCGCTGGCCGCCGAATTGCGCCTTGCCGCCCAGCGGCTGCTGAGTGATGAGCGAGTAAGGACCCGTGGAGCGCGCGTGGATTTTGTCCTCTACGAGGTGCACGAGCTTCAGCATGTAGATGTAGCCGACGGTAACCGGTTGGTCGAACGATTCGCCCGTCCGGCCGTCGTATAGGCGTTGCTTTCCGTAGATCGGCGCTGCTAGCCCGCGCTCGAGCAGCATCTTCTCCGCCAGCGCGTCCAGCTCGCGATACTCTTTGCCCTTAATCTTGCGCAGCCCTTGCTGCTCGAGCCAAAGCTCCAAGCCGACGCGAGCTGCTTCGCCTACGCGGCTGTCATCGAAGACAGCGGCGGGGTCGTGGCCTTTGCTCTCCAGCCACTTATTTACCTTCTGCGCGTTGACCCGCTCACCGATTCCGTTCGTAAGCCGATCGCCTCCCGTTTCGTGGCCGTTCGGCGACTCCATCAGAGCAGCGGCCTGTTCGCAGATCCACGCCCGGCACAGCGCGTCTTCGATGGTCTTCGGGTTGCCGCCGTCAAAGACAGGCGAAATCGCCCGGAAGCCCATGCGCCGCGCCGCCCAGCCGAGGTGCGTCTCCAGCACCTGACCGATGTTCATGCGGCTGGGCACGCCGATCGGGTTGAGGATGATGTCCACGGGTGTGCCATCTTCGAGGTGCGGCATGTCCTCTGCAGGCAGGATTCGGGCGATCACCCCTTTGTTCCCGTGCCGCCCCGCCATCTTGTCGCCCTCCGCGATCTTGCGGCGCTGAGCAATCGAGATGCTGACGACCGCCTGGACGCCCGCCGGGAGATCATCGACCATTTCCGCGTAGGCCGGCCAGCGGCAATGGTGCCCGGGCTGGCCGTGGGCGGGTCGGGCCGTCTCGTTGTCCTCTTTCGCGCGAAAACGTGTCTCGATCACCTTTCCGCGTTCCCCGTGGGGCACCCGTAGGGAGCTGTCCTTCACCTCCCGCGCTTTCTCGCCGAAGATCGCGCGCAGCAGCTTCTCCTCTGCGGTAAGCTCAGTCTCACCCTTTGGCGTGATCTTGCCCACGAGGATGTCGCCCGATTGCACGTCTGCGCCGACCCGTACGATCCCATATTCGTCGAGGTCAAGCAGGCTCTCTTCACCGACGTTGGGGATGTCGCGCGTGATCTCCTCGGGGCCCAGCTTGGTGTCACGGGCCTCGACTTCGTGCTTCTCAACGTGAATCGATGTGAACTTGTCGTCCCGGGCCACGGTCTCCGAGATGATGATGGCGTCCTCGAAGTTATAGCCTTCCCAGCTCATGAAGGCGCAGAGCAGCGTCTGTCCGAGCGCCAGCTCGCCGGAATCGGTCGACGAGGAATCGGCAAGAGGCTGGCCGGCAGTCACGCGATCACCCCTGCGCACGAGCGCACGGTGGTTGATGCAGGTCCCCTGGTTGGATCGAACAAACTTGCTGAGCGGATAACGGCGCTCGCTTCCGTTATCGTGAAGGACTGTTATATGGGCCTGTCTGCCCGTTGACTGGCGTGGATTCTGGGCAGCGTTGTCGCTGCCGCCGGCAACGCTTGTAACCAGCCCGTCCGCCTCGGCGAGGATCACCTGCCCGGAGTCCTTGGCCGTCTTGATCTCCATTCCGGTAGCGATCAGAGGTATTTCCGGCCTGACCAGCGGGACCGCCTGGCGCTGCATATTCGCGCCCATAAGGGCGCGGTTGGCGTCGTCATGTTCGAGGAATGGAATGAGCGAGGCCGCCACGGAGACGATCTGCTTCGGAGAGAGGTCCAGGTAGTCGATCTGATCAGCGTGGGCAGTGCTGAATTCGCCTCCGGCGCGGACTTCCAGCCTCTCCTCAAGGAAGCGGCCCTTCTCGTCGAGGGGTGAGTTCGCTTGAGCGACCACGAACTCCTCTTCCTCATCGGCAGAGAGGTAATCGACTTGATCAGAAACGAAGGGCAGCAGAGGGATCATCTTCTCGGCCGCGCCTGAGAGCTTCTTGGCAAGCGCCTCATCGATCTGCTGGCCGGCCTTCGCGATAGCCTTGCCGGCGTCGCCTTTCACGTCTTCGCGTAGCGTCTGCCCGCTCAAGGCGCGCGAGCTCTTTGGAAGCTCACGCACAACCTTCCGGTATGGTGTCTCGATGAACCCATACTGGTTCACGCGGCCAAACGTCGCGAGGCTGCCGATAAGTCCAATGTTTGGGCCTTCCGGCGTCTCAATCGGGCAGATCCGCCCGTAGTGGCTGAAGTGCACGTCGCGCACGTCGAAGCCCGCTCGATCTCGTGAGAGACCGCCGGGGCCGAGGGCCGAAAGCCTTCGCTTGTGGGTCAGCTCCGCCAGCGGGTTCGTCTGGTCCATGAACTGTGAGAGCTGCGACCCGCCGAAGAACTCCTTGATGGCGGCGACGACGGGACGGATGTTGACGAGCTGGCTCGGCGCCGTCTCCTGCGGGTCCGTGATCGTCATTCGTTCGCGGATCACGCGTTCCATGCGGAGAAGGCCGATGCGGAACTGGTTCTGGATAAGTTCGCCCACGGTCCGCACGCGCCTGTTGCCCAGGTGGTCGATGTCGTCAGACTTGCCGCCGCCGTTGTTCAAGCGAACGATTTCGCGAACGATGGCGATCAGGTCATTGGGCGTAAGGACGCGCTCTTCCGTGGCATTCGGCCTGCCGAGGCGCTTGTTGACCTTGTAGCGGCCGACCTTGCCGAGGTCATAGCGGCGCGGGTTGAAGAACAGCGAGCTGATAAGCCCGCGGGCGTTGTCGATGGTGGGCGGGTCCCCCGGCCTGAGCCGCCGGTAGAACTCCAGCAGAGCCTCTTCCTTGTTTGCGGAGCTCGGATCGCGGTCCAGCGTGGCCTTGATAAAGCGATGGTCGGCGTTGGTGTCGATGTCTGCGAAGAGCGCCAGCACACGGTCGCTGGTGCCCAGGACCTGGAGAAGCTGGTGCCGTAGCTTGTCCGCCTCGCGCTCGGTCTTGGCGTTCGCGATCTTCTCCTCGATCTCCTTGATTTCGGCTGAACTCGGATGCTTCGGCAGCAGTTCCGGCTCGTCGATCGCGCGAAGCAGCGTCGTGATGGGAATCTTGCGCTTGCGGTCGACTTTGACGGCGACGACGTCGCGGTTCGAGGTCTCGAACTCCAGCCAGGCGCCGCGGTTAGGAATGAGCTTCGCGTAGCACAGGTCCCGCCCGCTGGTCTGGTCGCGCTCGAGCGTCAGATACACGCCCGGGGAGCGCACGAGCTGCGAGACGACGACACGCTCGGCGCCATTGATAATGAAGGTGCCCATGGCCGTCATGAGCGGGAAATCTCCCATGAAGATCTCCTGCTCCTTGATCTCGCCGGTCTCCTTGACCAGCAGCTGCACATTTACCCGCAGAGGGGCCGCGTACGTCGCGTCGCGCTCCCGGCATTCCTCCTGGCTGTACTTCGGCTCGTCGAACCGATAGTCGCTGAAGCGCATTTCGAGCCGGTTGCCGGTGAAGTCCTGGATCGGAGAGATTTCGGCTAATAGCTCGCGCAGGCCTTCCTCGATGAATATCTTGTAGGAGTCGACCTGGATCTGGACGAGCGCCGGCAGGGGGATTACATCGGGGATGCGAGAGTAAGACTTGACGATGTGAGGAACGCGGAACTTCTCATAGACAACTTTTCGTGGGACAACCATGCACACCCTCTCCTTAAGAGGCTAAAGCGCTGCTCTAGGTATGGAAATACAGCCTATCGGCAAAGACAGTAAGACAGGGAAATGAGGAATCGGGGACTCGACACCATCCGTGATGCTAATTTAGCACCGGCAAAGCAAATTGTCAACGGCACGGGGCCCGTTTTGGAGCTTCAGGAAACGCTTTCTCCGGCGCTCGCAGAACGCCGCTAGTCCGCCGCGGCCACCTGCGCCACCGGCCTGGTTTGAGTCCCCGGGGAACCTCCGCGCAAGACCATTGCGACCCCGCCGATAATCAGCGCCGAACCAACGACTATGTTGATGCCGATCGATTCGTCGAGCACCGCCCAGCCGAGAAACAGTCCGACGACCGGAATGATGTACGTGACCAGCGAAGCGCGAACGCTTCCTGTCACATCGATCAGCCAGAGATACGCCACATAGGCGACGCCGGTCGCGCCGGCCCCTAGCGCCAGCAGGCAGAGCCAAGCCTCGATGCTTAGCGAATAGTCCGGCCTGCCTTCGACCGCGAGCAAGATGGGCAAGGACAGCACCGCGCCCGCTGCTACCTGCAGCGCCGACAGCCCGAGCGGGTCGGTTGAGCGCAGAAGTGTGCGGGAGAAAACCGAGCCGATGCCGTAGCAAGCCGAAGCAGCGATGACCGCAAGCTGGCCCAGCACGCTGGAGCTTGTTACGTCGAACGCCTCGTCGCCGGTCAGAACAAGAACCCCCAGAAAACCAACCACCAGCCCTCCGGCGCGCGCTGTCGTGAACCGCTCCTCCGGCAGAAGCGATGTCGCGAAGATGGCCGTAAAGATCGGCATCGTCGAATTCAGGACGGAGGCCGTACCGCTCTCGATGTGCTCCTCGCCCCAGGCGATCAGCGCGAAGGGTGCGATGTTGGCCACCAGGGCGAGCACGCTTACCTTCGCCACGAGTGAGGGCGTCCAGGGCACGGGTAGGCCGCGCAGGCGAATGAAACTCAGAATCGCGACGGCGCCGATGCAAAGCCGGCCGGTCGCCACTTCGAGCGGGCCAGTGTCATCGACGAGGACCTTGATGAACAGGAACGACGCGCCCCAGACGCAGCCGAGCCCCAGCAGGACAGCCGGCGCCCTCGCGTCTGGGGACCGCCGGTTCATCCGCCTGCTTTGGACTTCGCCGCGCGGGCCTCGCTCGCCAGCAGTTTTCGCTTGCGTTCCACGCCGCCGCCGTAACCGCCGATATCGCCATTGCTACGAATGACGCGATGGCAGGGAACGGTGAGCGCGACCGGGTTGTCCGCGCAGGCGTTGGCCACAGCGCGCACCGCCGTCGGCCGGCCGATCTCTTTCGCGATGTCGGCGTAGGACTGCGTCTGGCCGTTGGCGATAGAGCGCAATACCTGGTAGACGCGCCCCTGGAACGCCGTCACCCGGATGTCCAGCGGTAAGTCCACGCTCGGCTTGCCGGTCGCGACGTGCTGAAGCAGCGCCTCTACCCACCGCGATAGCTCTCCCTGCTCGCCGCCGCTCAAGCGCTCGATTTGCGCCGCCGGGTACTCCTTGAGGAGGATTGCCTCCAGGTCTTCGTCGCGGTCGCCCATTTTCACGGAGCAGACGCCTCGCTCGGTGGCGCCGACGAGCAGGCGGCCGAGCTGCGAATCGACGATCGTGTAGCGGATTCTCATCCCGCTGCCGCAACGACGGTAGGCGGCGGGCGTCATGCCGAGCGTCGTGCCGGCCGACTCGTACAGCCGGCTGCTCGAACCATAACCCGCGTCGTAGAGTGCGCCGGTCACGTCGCTGCCGTCGCGTAGTCCGTCCTTCAGCCGCTCGACGCGACGGGCGGCGGCGTACTGGTGCGGCGAGACACCCATCGCCCGCTTGAACGTCCGCTGGAGGTGATGGGGGCTCACGCCAAAGCGCGAACCAAGCATGGCCAGTGTGATCCGCTCCTCATTTTCGCCGTCCAGGAACTCGCATATTTCTTTTACCAGGCGCGCGCGGTCCGGCTTCTCGCCTCGCGGGTCGCAGCGCAGGCAGGCTCGAAAACCGGCCGCCTCGGCGAGGTCCGGTGTGTCGAAGAAGACGACACGCTCGCGTGCCGGACGCCGCGCGGGGCACGAGGGCCGGCAGTAGATCTTGGTGGAAAGCACCGCGCCGACGAACGCCCCGTCGTAGGTGGCATCGCGCGCCAGCACCGCTTCCCAGCGCTCGTCGTCTTCGATAGCTGCTCCCGTCGTCACTTTCATTTCTGCAATAACCATCACGTCACCTCCACGCCTGACGCTACTCGGGAGGCGCGAACGTTACTATCCGGATGTTGCCTCCAAAGCCATAGAACTTCCCAATGTTTTAGCGGGCGTCAGACATCGAGGCCGCCACTAGTGATACTATCCAGTACGCTGCAACGATGGAACAGATGACAGCAGGAGGTGGGCTGTGAAGTTCGGAATCTTTTACGAGATTTCCGTCCCGCGCCCGTGGGATCCGGAGTCCGAGCGGACTGTTTACGAGCGCGCGCTCGAGCAGGTGAGACTCGCCGACGAGCTCGGCTTCGACCAGGTCTGGGCCGTCGAGCACCATTTCCTCGAGGAGTACTCACACTGTTCCTCGCCGGAGATCTTCCTCACAGCCTGCGCTGTCCAAACGAAGCGTATCCGCGTTGGCCACGGCATAGTCGTTTGCGTGCCCCAGATCAACCACCCGGTCCGCATCGCCGAGCGCGCCGCCACGCTGGACATCATCTCAGGCGGCCGCCTCGAGATGGGCACGGGACGCTCCGCCACGTGGACCGAACTCGGCGCCTTTTGCGCGAACCCCGACGACACGAAGAAGACCTGGGATGAAATCGTGCGCTGTTTGCCGAAGATGTGGACGCAGGAGCGCTTCAGCCATGAGGGCGCCGCCTTCAGGATGCCACCTCGCGCGATCCTTCCGCGGCCGTACCAGAAGCCGCACCCGCCGATGTGGGTGGCCATCACCAGCCCGGGCACCGAGATTGACGGCGCGGACCGCGGGCTCGGCTGGCTTGGACTCACCTTTGGCGGGCTCGAGGAACAGGAGAAGCGCATCGCCGAGTACCGACGGCGGATCAAGGTATGCGAGCCGGTCGGTGAGGTCGTCAACGAGCAGGTCAACACCGTCAATTTCCTCTACTGCCACGAGGACGATGCCACCGGCGTGGCAAAGGGACGCCGGCTTCAGGGCACGTTCGGCTACATGGCCGCGCAGCTACTTTCAGCCCGCGAGGCGTATCCGACCCCGTCGTATCCAGCGCTCGGCCTTCTTCCGCAACTCCGCCCGGACGCGGATAGCCCGGGTGATTCTGTGCGTGTGCCTGACGGGCTTTGCATCGGCAGTCCGGACCGGATCATAGAAGCGATCAAGAAGTGGGAATCAGTAGGCGCGGACCGTGTGAACTTCCTCCTAAACGCGATGGAGGTGGTCCCGCAGGAAGAGGTGCTGGCAAGCCTGCGCCTCTTCGCCAAAGAAGTCATGCCGAAGTTCGCGAAGACGGAGAGTGCTGAACCGGCCGCTGTGGTGGCGGGGGGCAGCTAAGGGTGCCGCTTTCGGGCACACTCGACGTTGCCCCTCGTCTCGCCGACGCGCCGAAGCTCGATAACTACGATACCGAAGCGTGGGAGATCGCTGGCGTCGAGCTGCTCAGCCTGACGTTTGAGATCGACGACCGTCAGATGACCGCCGCCCTCCCCCCGGCTCTGCACCCGACAATCCCGCCCGTGGCGTACTTCAGTGTAGCGGCGTACCCGGAGAGCCCGATCGGGCCGTTTGCGCTCGCGCAGGTGCGCGTCGGCTGCCGTGCCTCGGCGCTGCCGCGCGGTTTCTTGCTCCGCGCCTACAGCGATTCGCCGGCCGCCTGCGATGCATTGGGGCGACGATGGGGGTATCAGTGCCTGCCCGCCGACGTCCGTCTCCGGCGTTACCACGACCGCGTCGTCGGCACTGTGGCCGTCGATGGCCGGGAGGTGCTCAGGGCTTCTCTGCTCGACCCACAGCCGATCTCCGGCGGCAGCATCTTTCACGTCTCGACGATGAACCTAGCCCGTGCGGACGACGACGGTGGGCGGGGTGTGCTCGTGCAGGTCGATCCCGCCTACACCTTCCACCGCGCGGAGAGAGGCGCGCCGGAAGTGGCCACTTTCGAGCGGGATGCCTGGAACGCCGAGGGGATCGAACCCGTCTGGCCGGTCACCGCGACGTTCGTGCGCTGTGACACCGGTTTCCCGCGCATCAGGTACGTTCTGGACGCCCAGCAACCGGCGAGAACCGGCACGCGAAAGCTGCGCTAAAAGCCGGTTGTCACCGGCATCGGCATCGCATATATTGGCACGGGCTTTGTCGTGGCAGACGTACCACTCTACCAGGACCTGAAGGTTTTTTCGGGGAATGCTCACCCCGATCTCGCCGGCGCGATTTGCAGCTATCTGGAGATGCCCCTCGGTGAGGTAGACGTCTTCGAGTTCTCGAACGAAAACATCTTCGTCCGCTTCGAGGAGAACATCCGAGCCCGCGACGTCTTTATCGTGCAGACGATGGCGCCACCGGTGAACACTCGCATCATGGAGCTGTTCATCATGATCGACGCGGCCCGCCGCGCCTCCGCCGGGCGCATCACGGCGGTCGTCCCTTACTATCCCTATTCTCGTAGCGACAAGAAAGACCAGCCGCGCGTCCCGATCACCGCGCGCCTGATCGCCAACTTCCTCGAGACGGCGGGCGCGGACCGTCTCCTCACCGTCGATCTGCACGCCGGCCAGATCCAGGGCTTCTTCAACATCCCGGTAGACGAGCTGACTGCGCGCACTATTCTCGCTAATCACTTCAAGGAGAAGGGAATCCCTAACCTTACTGTCGTCGCCACCGATGTCGGGGGAGCAAAGGGTGCCCGGCGCATGGCCGACAGGCTCGACACGCCGCTGGCCATTGTCGAGAAGCGAAGGTTGGGCAACGACGAGCGGGTGGAGGCGATGACGATCATCGGTGAGGTCGAGGGACGCACTGTCCTCATTGTCGACGACGAAGTGTTAACCGGAGGAACCCTTGTCACCACAGCCGAAGTCTGCCATGACCACGGCGCAACAGCGGTGTACGCGACGGCCACCCACCCGATATTCGCCGGCAACGCTGTCGAGCGTATCGAGAAGGCGCCGGTCCGCGAGCTGGTCTACACGGACACGATTCCGGTGCCGCCTGAGAAGAAGCTCCCGAACTTCACGCAACTGTCCGTCGCTCCGCTCCTTGGCGAGGCGATCCGACGAATCCATACCGGTCAGTCCGTCGGCGCCCTCTTCAACGGACGCTAGACGAAGTCTGCAGCACTAGCCCGCCAGACACCGTTAAGCTTTCGCTATGCTATCGGATGGTGAGCTGATCCTCGTTGCCGGGGCGCTGCTTGCCGCCGGCTGGACAGCCTCGCTTATTGCCGAGCGTTTCCGCCTGCCGGCCCTTGTCCTCTTCCTCGGGCTGGGCATGGCGATCGGCTCGGACGGCACCGACTGGATTGACTTCGAGGACTACGAGCTCGCCAGGCGAATCGGGGTGATCACTGCCGCCGCGATCCTGTTTGAGGCCGGGCTGGCCGCCGGGTTCGCAGAGATCCGCCCGGTGCTGCGTCCGGCAGTCAGCCTCGCAACGGTCGGTACGTTCATTACCGCGGCAATCACCGGGCTGGCTGCCGTCTGGCTGTTCGACTTCTCATTGCTACAGGGGCTGCTGATCGGGTCTATCCTCGCAGCGACGGACAGCGCTGCCGTGTTCGCATTGCTGAGACAAGTGAGGCTGCCCGGCAAGCTGTCGCGGACTCTCGAGGCCGAAGCCGGAATGGTTGACCCTTTCGCCGTGCTACTCGTGATAACGTTCATCAAACTCATCGACGAGCCCGGCTTCGGCGCACTCGATGTGGTATGGCTCTTCGTCGCTCAGCTCGGCGTCGGGGCGATCGCGGGAATCGGCATCGGATGGCTCGGCCTGCGCAGTCTTCAACTCGTCGAGGGCCTCGCCTACCGGGGTCTTCACCTCGTTGGCTCTGTGGCTGCTATGGCGCTGGCCTACGGCACGGCAGATGTGTTGGGCGGGTCGGGGTTCCTCGCAGCGTATCTCGCCGGGCTCGTGTTCGGCAGCGGCCGGCTTCCAGAGAAGGGCGCGGTGCGCGCCTTTCACAGCGGACTCGCTTCGCTCTCGGACATGGCGCTCTTCCTGGCGTTGGGCTTGCTGGTTTTCCCCAGCCAGCTCGGCTCGGTCCTTGTCGAGGGTACGCTTCTCGCGCTGATAATCGCCTTTCTCGCCCGGCCCGTCGCGGCCGCGCTCGCGACGGCATTCGAACGGTTCAACGCGCGCGAACGCCTGATCCTTGGCTGGGCCGGGCTGCGAGGGGCGCTGCCGGTATTCCTTGCGACCTTCCCGGTAACCGACGGTGTTCCGCGCAGCCTCGAATTCTTCAATATCGTGTTCTTCGCTGTTCTGGTCTCGACCCTCGTCCAGGGTGCGACAGTCGCCCCGCTCGCAAGGTGGCTGGGCATCGCGAGGGCCAGGCCCAAACCGGTGTCTGAGGCTGAGGCCCGCGCGTAAGACCGCCTGTTACCAAGCTGCTATCATTATTTCGTTATGGGGTTCATCAACCGCCTCCTCGGCGGTGAGTATAACGAGAAGGAGCTGAAGAAGGTCTGGCCGATCGTCGACGAGGTCAACGAGCTGGCCGAAGAGATGGCCCGGCTCACCGACGAAGAGCTCGCCGAGCTATCAACCGACTATCGTGAGCGTCTGGCCGGCGGCGAGCCGCTTGACGACATCCTGCCCGAGGCGTTCGCGGCTGTGCGCGAAGTCTCGGAGCGTCGCATCGGCCTGCGCCCTTTCGACGTGCAGATTTTGGGCGGGATCGTGCTCCACCAGGGCAAGATCTCGGAGATGAAGACGGGTGAAGGTAAGACGCTCGTCGCGACGCTGCCGCTTTATCTCAACGGGCTCGCGGGCCACGGCGCGCATCTCGTGACCGTGAACGACTACCTCGCAAAGCGCGACGCGCAATGGATGGGGCCGATTTACCATAGCCTTGGCCTTTCGGTCGGCGTGCTCCAGCACGACACCGCTTACGTATATGACCCAACCGCCAACCTGGACAACGCCAGCCTGCGATATCTTCGCCCCGCCACCCGGCGAGAGGCTTACGGCGCCGATATCACGTACGGCACCAACAACGAGTTCGGCTTCGACTACCTGCGGGACAACATGGTCCAGGACCTCTCGCAGGCCGTTCAGCGGGAGGATACGCCGCACACCTACGCTATCGTGGACGAGGTCGACTCGATCCTGATCGACGAGGCCCGCACGCCGCTAATCATCAGCGGCCCTGCTGAGGAGACGGAGGAAGTCTACCGCACCTTCGCCCGCATCGTGCCACGGCTCGAGCAAGAGATTGACTACATCGTCGACATCAAACACAAGAGCGTCTCGCTAACTGACGAAGGCTCTTCGAAGGTTGAGAAAGCGATCGGCATCAAGAACCTGTACGACCCCGAAAACTTCCGCCTCACGCGCTTCGTCGACGCCGCCCTCAAGGCACACGCCCTCTATCACCTCGATCAACAGTACGTCGTCAAGGACGGCGAGGTCATCATTGTCGATGAGTTCACCGGCCGGCTGATGTACGGACGCCGCTGGTCGGACGGTCTCCACCAGGCGGTCGAGGCCAAGGAAGGCGTGAAGGTCCAGCGCGAAAGCGTAACGTACGCGACGATCACCCTCCAGAACTATTTCCGGCTGTACCAGAAGCTGGCCGGAATGACCGGCACCGCCTGGACGGAACGCGAGGAGTTCCACCAGATCTACGGCCTCGACGTCCTCATGATCCCGACGGCTAAGGACATGATCCGCGCGGACAACTCGGACATCATCTTTCGCTCGGAGGAAGGCAAGTTTCACGCCGTCGTCTACGAGATCGAGCAGGAGCACGCGCTCGGCCGCCCGTCCCTCGTCGGCACGGTCTCAATCGAGAACTCGGAGAAGCTGGCGGACATGCTGAAGCGCCTCTCCCGCTGCGAACTGAAGGACTGCGCTGAGCACCACGCGGTCTGTCCGCTCAAGGAGCCGCAGGTGCTGAACGCCAAGCAGCACGAGCGTGAGGCTTACATCGTCGCGCAGGCCGGCGTGTACGGCGCCGTTACGATCGCCACCAACATGGCCGGCCGTGGCACGGACATCATCCTCGGCGGCAATCCGGATCGCCTTGCGGAGGATATCGCCCGCAAGCGCGGCTTCGACATCGTCTCGGCGTCTGAAGACGAGGCGGCCAAGGTCCGCAGCGCAGCGCGTGTCCTCTGGCAGGTCGAGCACGACCGCGTCGTCGCCGCTGGCGGCCTGCACATCGTCGGCACGGAGCGCCACGAGGCCCGCCGCATCGACAACCAGCTACGCGGCCGTTCCGGGCGCCAGGGCGACCCAGGGAGCTCGCGCTTCTTCGTGTCCTTCGGCGACGAGGTGATGCGCCGCTTCGCGCCGGACTGGATCGGCGGAATGCTGGGCCGCTTGGGAATGGACGAGAATACGCCGCTCGAAAGCAACATGGTCTCGAAGGCGATTGAGCAAGCGCAGACCAAAGTCGAGGGCCACAACTTCGACATCCGCAAGCACGTCGTCCAGTACGACGACGTCATGAACCAGCATCGAGACAAGATTTACGAACAGCGACGCCGGATCCTGGAAGGCACCGTGGACCTGCGCAAGAACGTCCTCGAGATGGTGGACCAGGAGATCGAGCGCGCCTTCGACACCTTCGCGCCCGGCGAGCGCAGCGACGACTGGGACGTGCCCAGCCTCATCGCTGAGCTCAGGACGATCGTCCCGCTGCCTGCAGCCTTCACAGAGCAGCACGTGCTGGAGGCCGATCCCGGCGAGCTAATAGACGAGGTCACGGAGCATGCCCATAAGACTTACGAGGAGAAGGAGCGAAACCTGGGCGAGGACAAGATGCGGACCCTGGAGCGTCTGGTCCTGCTCGGCACCATCGACCGCCTCTGGGTTTACCACCTGACTGCGCTAGACGAGATGCGACAGGGTATCGGCCTTACGGGTTACGGCGGCCGCGACCCGCTCGTCGAGTACAAGCGCGAGGCACACGACATGTACATTCAGCTGACGGAGCATATTCAGCAGCAGGTGACCCGCCGCATCTTCCACGTGACCCTTACGCCGATGCAGCAACAGCCCCGCCGGTCGCTGTCAATGCGACCGAGAGCGGGCCGTCGAGTGACGCCGAGGGCGCCGCCGTACCTGCTCGCGCCCGCAACGGGCGCCGCGCCCGCCGCCAGGCCGCCGCGCAGGCCGGCAACGGGGCCGGGGACACGACACCTGCGGCCACGACGGTTAGCGGCAAGGTCGGCCGCAATGACCCCTGTCCCTGCGGCAGCGGCAAGAAATACAAGAAGTGCCACGGCTCCGGCGCTCTCGTTTAGAAGCGATATGAGCCCCCGAGCCGACGCGACCGCCTCACTGGAGACCGAAGCCCGCCAAATCATTGCCGAACTCAAGCGAAGCGTTGGCGCCGGCGAGACACATTGGTTCCTCGCGCTAATGCAGGCCGTACGCGAGTGGCCCCTGCCGGAAGAGAGCATCAGCGGCCGCACTTACCGCTATCTCGTGGGTGGCGAGGCCTTCGACTGGCTCCTCCTTGCGGAGCGCCTCTGTGACGAAATCGAGGCCCTGATCCCGGACGGTGAGCGGGAAGCGCTGCTCTTCCACGGCTGCCTCCCCGAAGAAGTAGACGAGCACGACGTAGAACGTTTGCTGGGCGCCAAGCACCGCGCGCATCTCAACTTCGTCTACGGCGTGCGTGTCGAAGAGGCACTGCAACTGGCCGTCGCCGATGAGGTCCACAAGGAGCGGTTCGCCTCCCGGGTCTGGGAGAACGGCCGCGGTGACGACGAGGTCTTCCAGCGGCTGTACGATTCTTCACGGACGGAGCTGCTCGTTGAATTCCGCGAGTCGAAGATCAAAAGATCGAGCAAGAAGCCGGGCCGTTCCCAAGGTGAGAATGCTCCCGTGGGACAGATGGACAACGGCCGCGCCAACGGTCATGCCACGGAGGAAGTTATTTCGTTGGCCGAGCTGACGGAGTTCACCTACTGGCTCTTCCGCCGCCGCGTCAACGGTTGCGAGCCCGCCCGCGTGGCGAGCGACACACGGAAGGGCCTGGCGATGCTGCAGCGGCTCGAGTCGCTGCGACGTGCACGGACCTCGTCGGTAACGCAGCCCTCCTGACCAACGCCTACACGCCGCCGGTCTGGGCTGTCCCTCAGTTTCCCCAGGGTTGGGCCAGCGCACCGAGCCCACATGTCACCCGGTGCTGCCCCGAGCCTTAGGAGCGTTGGTTCCTACAATCCAGCGTTAGCGAGCCGTAATTCAGGGCCGATGACGGGCGTGGATCTTCGATTCTGCCCGGATGGCTCCCTAAGCGGCCGGCGTCGGCTCGGGCGTGGGCGGCGGAGTTGGTTCCGGAGTTGGCGGCGGCGTCGGCTCCGGTGTCGGCGGGGGAGTAGGTTCGGGAGTTGGCGGCGGAGGTGAGGGTGGCGGCGGCGGGGGAGGTGGAGGGGTTGGTGCCGGAGTCGGTGGAGGGGGAGGGGGCGTCGGCGGAGGCGGAGGGGGCGGAGGCGGCGGGGGAGGCACCGAGGTGGGCGGCGATGTTGGACCTGGAGTTGGCGTGGGCGTCGGCGTTGCGGTTGGTGGAACTGGCTGCGGACCTGGAACCGGTCCTAACGTCGGAATGTCCGCAGGAGTAACATCGGGCGGAGGGGCAGGCGGCGGAGCATTCGCCGGAGGCGGAGGAGGCGGTGGCGGTGGCGGGTGTGCGGCAAGTTCCTTCGTAATGAGGCTCGCATAGAGCTGAACACCCTCGCCGCGGAGATGAATGCCGTCGTCTTGGAACAGCTCGGGCCGGTCGGCGCTCGCGCTGTGCCAGTCGACCAACGCCGCATTGCTGTAACGGTGCACACCGTCGGCGATTACTTGGTTGTTCGGTTCCTCCCAGCTCCTTGGCACCTTGACGTTAACGAAAATGACGACGCGCCTGTCCGCCAGCGCCTGCATCATGGCGTCGAACTGATTCGTAGTGAACGTACCGTTATTGCCGATGTGAATGATGACGGCGTCGCCCAACGCCTGCGCGCTTCTTCGCTGCTGCAGGATGTCCAGCGCCGTCTGCGCCTGGCGCCCGATCGCGGCGTCGATGTCGGCGCTGGGGATAGCGGCGGCGAGGGTCGGCGCCGCCCCAACCATCACCGAATCGCCGAGCACCGTCACTGCAACGTCGGGCGCGATTCCATAAATCTGCGCCGGACCGTCGCCCGGTCTTCCCGGCGTGGTACCCGATGGCACGGAAACGACTGCACCGGGATCCGACGTCGTACCGACCAGCGCCGCCGTATTAACCGCTCGCACGTGACTTTGGCCCTGCGCGCTGGCCGGCGACATTATGCGCACCGACTCAACCGAAAGGTACTCGGGCGGTGCCGGCGGCTCCGCCGCGATCGCGAAGGCAGCGAGCACGACGGCGCCCGTCGCGGCTGCGCTCAGCGGTGCAGCCCAGCGCGCGCCGCCGGCCCAGCGCCGGAGACCTCGTCCGTCGCGGAATGTCCGCCACGCCCGGCCGAGCGCGCCGGCCCTCACTGGCCTCTCGACGAGCCGGTACGAAATCTCGGCCAGCAGGAGCGTGATTCCTAGCCGTAACCCCAGTAGCTCCCAGCCGTCGATGGAGACATCGAGGCCCGGCCGGGTGAGCATGAAGACGGGCCAGTGCCAGAGATAGACTGCGTAAGAACGCGTGCCGAGCCAGCGCAGCGGTTGCAGCCCCAACAATCTCCCGAGGTGGGCGCTGGGATGGACGGCAACGGCGATAACGACCGCTGAACACACGGCCACCAGCGCGAACCCGCCGTGGTAGAGGAACGGGCGATATTGGTCAAGCTCGACGTGAAGATAGACGAGCCCCGCCAGGGCAGTAAGGCCGGCGAAGTTGAGCGCGACCGAATAAGCCCGCGCTCGTGACTCCCTGAGCTTCCACGGAGCCCAGACGAACGCCAGCGCGGCGCCGATGAGTAGCCCCGCGGCCCGCGTGTCGGTGCCGAAGTACACACGTGTTGGCCCGGCTTCAGGGTTCCAGAGGACGGCCATCAGCACGCTCGAAGCGGCCGCGGCCGCGATAAGCAGCAAGACCATACCGCCGGTCCGCAACCGCCCGACGAGCAAGGCGAGGACAACCGGCCAGACAAGGTAGAACTGCTCCTCGATAGCGAGCGACCAGAGGTGCCTTAAGAGAGACGGCCGTCCTACTTCGTCGAAGTACGACTGGTGATCGAGGATGAAGTACCAGTTCGTCATGTAGCCGAAAGCGGCAAGCGTATCGCCGCGCAGCTTCGCGACCTCGTCGGGGTAAAAGAGTACCGATACGGCTAGGGTGCCGAGCAACAGCGCGAAGAGCGCCGGCAGCAACCGCCGCGCCCGCCTGAACCAGAACTGCTTGAGCCCCACACTGCCGGTCCGTTCCCGATTTTCGAGGAGGACGCAGGTGATTAGGTAGCCGCTGATGACGAAGAAGACTTCTACACCCAGAAAGCCGCCTGGTATCCAGCGTTGACCGGCGTGAAAGAGCAGGACGGCCATGACCGCCAATGCCCTCAGCCCATCCAGGCCCGGTAGATAGGACAGGCGCTTGTCGTCCAACCCTTGCATCCTCACACCGCGGGGCAACCTCAGGGCATCGCTACGACGAAGTCTCTCCGCGAAATCGTCGTTCGACGCGTCCGCTCTGGCGGACCGTCCCGAAGACCTGACGATTTATCTAGGTTACCACCGTTCACGGGCTGGAAGGGGGGCCGCGAGGCTTAACGACTCGTAACAATTTGCCCGCTTCATCCGTCCGCACATATACTTGAGCCTACCCTTGTCGCAAAGGAGCGCGCCCATGGCGACGCCGTATGCCTACTTCAAGCGGGAGATCGTGCCTCTGTCCGACGCCAAAATCGGCGTGATGACGCACGCCTTCAACTACGGCACCGCTGTCTTCGAGGGCGTACGCGGCAACTGGAACGAAGACGAAAGCCAGATCTACGTCTTCCGCATGAAGGAGCACTACGACCGGCTTCGCCGCTCGTGCCGCATCATGCGCATCGATTTTCCCTACGAGAACGAAGAGCTGTCCTCAATAACCACGCAGCTGGTCGAAATGTCGGGCTATCGCGAGGACGTCTACATCCGCCCGCTGGCGTACAAGAGCTCGGAGCTCCTCGGCGTCCGGCTGCATGACCTCGACGATGACTTCCTGATCTTCGTCGCCCCATTCGGGCCATACCTTGATATCGAGAAGGGCGCCCGCTGCTGCACCTCATCGTGGCGGCGCGTGGAGGACACCGGCATACCGGCGCGGGCGAAGATCACGGGGATCTACGCCAACTCGGCCCTGGCCAAGACCGAGGCCAACCTCAACGGCTTCGACGAGGCGATCATGCTCGACGAGCGCGGCCATGTCTCGGAAGGTTCCGGTGAGAACATCTTCGTCGTCCAGGGCGATCAGGTGATCACGCCACCACCGTCCTCCAACATTCTCGTTGGCATCACGCGCGATACCGTGATGACGCTGGTGCGTGAGGAGCTCGGTCTCCAGGTAGTCGAGCGAGACATTGACCGGAGCGAGCTCTACACGTCGGACGAGTGCTTCATGACAGGCACGGCCGCGCACGTCACGCCCGTCGTCGAGTTGGACCACCGCATCATCGGAGACGGCCGGATGGGCCCAGTTAGCGGGCGTCTGGTTTCCCTTTACTTCGACATCATCACCGGACGCAACGCCAAGTACTCCCATTGGTGCACGCCGTGCTTCTCAAAGGTCAAGGCCTGACAATTGAGCGCCCCCTGCGCACGACCGGCACGCTGGTCGGCGCGGGCGCTTCCTCGATT
>Ga0209160_1001224_pt1 | contig 21492 bp, 18 predicted proteins | sample GraSoiAngelo_153_FD_186167 | JGI IMG/M metagenome (GOLD analysis project Ga0209160, IMG submission 186167) | Grasslands soil microbial communities from the Angelo Coastal Reserve, California, USA - 14_1009_12_40cm (SPAdes) (version 2) | ecosystem: Environmental > Terrestrial > Soil > Grasslands ... | reverse complement strand
TCGAGGAGATCTACGAGCCGTACTTGATGCAGATGGGCCTGCTCGACCGCACCCAGCGCGGCCGCATGGCCACGCCGCTGGCCTACAAACATTTCGGCCTGGAACCGCCGCGCACGCAGCATGCCCTTTTCTAAGTGAGCGGCGCGCTAAATGCATGCCGTCATCCCGAACGGAGTGAGGGATCTGCTTTTCGTCAAATCCAAAGCTTCTACAATGGCGGAGAAAATCGTTTACATCTCGCTGGGGTCGAATCTCGGAGATCGCGCCGCGATGCTCGCGCGCGCTGTGGACGCCCTGAATTCCGCGGGCATTCGCGTGGCGCGGCAATCTTCCCTCTATATCACCGAACCCGTCGGCGCGCCCGGCCAGGCCTGGTTTTTGAATGCGGCGGCGGAAGCGGAAACATCGCTGCTGCCGCTGCAGCTGCTGCATGCTTTGCTGAAGATCGAACGGGAATTAGGCCGGCGGCGCATCACGCCGCACGGTCCGCGCACCATCGATCTGGACCTGCTATTTTATGGCTCGACCGTGATTCGCAGCAGAGAACTGGAGGTGCCTCATCCGCGGCTGACCGAGCGCCGATTTGTTCTGCTGCCGCTGGCGCAGATCGCGCCTGAATTTCGCCATCCCACGCTGCACAAAAGCGTCACCCAGCTTCTCGCTGAGACGCCGGACCGCAGCGAAGTGCGGCTCTGGCACGAGGGCAAACCATGATGCTGCTCTTGAGGTGCACGCCGGCGGGTTAACAGTCGGTTCTAAAAGGGGTGAGTAGGGGGCGAAATCAATCCAATGTAATTAGTTTCTTCTTCTTCTTTTTCTGCTGTGTCGCTTGATCTTCCTGCTTCTCGTATTCCGCGAGCTCTTCCTCAGTCATCTGGTAGTCTTCGCGGCTGGCAAACATGCCCGTATTGCGATTCCCATCGCGCCCCGCATCACGGCCGGCATGGCGCGATCTGCGGCCGGAAGTCAATCGTTCCTGCCGCACCTTGCGAAGCGGAGCGCCGATCGCTTCTGTTTCCATCAGCAGATCGCTCACGCGTTCGAGGAGATCGTGAAAGGTAAACGGCTTCACCACGTAGGACAGGTGCGACTGTTCGAGCAGCGGCGTGGCCTGAGCCGCGGCCGACTCAGGCACCAGAAACAGAACGCGCACGTGCGCCTTGGCGTCCTCGGCCTCAGTAGGCAACGCTAGTTCCTTGAGTGTCTCGAAAAGAGCGCCGGTGATGCCCGTCGTTCCTGTGTTTGCGAGCACCAGACTCCATTTTCCTGTGGCGAGCTCCTTGAGAGCTTGGCTAATCGAGGTCGCCCCCTCGACAAGCCAGCCTTCGGCTCCAAGTACCTGGCTCAACGCAGCCTGGCTGGGGGCATCATCCTCGATAATCAGTATGCCGACGTTCGCCACTTTCCTGCCTTTTGCTCGAAGAATGAGTATAGCCGCCGGAGCCAAGAACGGCTCGGCGTGGTTTGGGTCCCGCAGCGGATACGGTAATACCGCTTGTGTTAGTGGCGAATCTAAAGCGAAAATAGCTTGACAAGCGAAAAAAAGGCGAATATAAAGAGGCAATCTGGCAGGCGTGCAATGGCCACTCTTCCCGATCCTCGCGCCCTCACTCGCTCCGACGAGTCCACACCGACGGCGCAGGAATCCTTACCTCTCTTCCCCCCAGTCCCGTGCCACCGGGAGATCGAGCGCCAAGCTCCGACGCCACCGGAGCGGGCCGCCGACCGAGTCGGCATTGCACGCCTCGCCGCCTCTTCTCCGCTGGCGGATAGCAAGCGGGGGGCGGAATATTTCCTCCTGCCCGCGCGCTCCATCCTGAATCGCTGTGATTCCGACCGCGTACCCTTCACCTGGACGGTCAATCCTTACCGCGGCTGCGAATTTGGTTGCAAGTATTGCTACGCGCGCTACACGCACGAATACATGGAACTCGACGGCGGCGAATTCGAGCGCAAGATTTTTGTCAAAAGGGGCGCCGGTCAGATGGCGGCGCGGGAGCTGCGCTCGAACGCCGTCCGCGGCGAGCATATCGCCATCGGTACGGCGACCGATCCGTACCAGCCGGCCGAGCGCGACTTTGGCGCGACACGTGCCATACTCGAGGAGATGGCCGAGCTCGAGGGACTCAACGTCTCGATCACGACGAAATCCGACCAGGTGCTTCGAGATTTGGATATTTTGTTACGCATTCACGAGCGCTCGAAATTAAGCGTGAGTCTATCGATAACGACACCGCGGCGGGGGCTCGCCAGGCTGCTCGAGCCGAGAGCCCCACGGCCCGATCTGCGCATCGGCGCCGTTCGGGCACTGCGCCAAGCCGGAATCGCCGCGGGGATTCTGGTCATGCCCGTGCTGCCGGGTCTGACGGATCGCATCGCCGACCTGGAGATCTTGGCGCGTGCGGCGCGCGATGCCGGAGCATGCTGGTTTGCCGCCAATGTGCTTTTTCTCATGGCGGCTTCGCGCAAGCAATTCTTCCCATTTTTGGCGGAGAGATTTCCGCGACTCGCCCGGCAATATCAGGATTGGTACACCAGATCGGGCTATGCGCCGGAATCTTACCGCGCGGAGATCGCCGAGCGATTCGCATCCTTGCGTCGCAAGTACGGCCTGGAGACGCGGCCGGAAGCGCCTGAGCGGACACCCATACATGTGCAAGAACAGCTCGCACTCGCACTCTAGCGCTTTGTGATTTCCAGGCGGCCGAAATTTTGCGCCAAACGCGAAAACGGGAAATCCTAGGGGGCAATGATGCGGGAGGTCTCGGTCTGCAGGTCACGCTCGGGAAACTGACCGCGCAGAAATTGCAGATAAATTCGAGCGCGCGGGCGTCCATTCGTCCAGTTGCGCGCGAGACGGGCCAGGAAGATGAGCAAATAAAATATCTCCGAATCCTTGAGAGTCGAGAATCCCACGCGCTCGCTTTCTTTTTTCTTATAGTCCTGGATGAAGGCCGCCATCACGCTATAAAGTGCCGCAGCCGGCTGCAAACTTGGGGGCCTTTCGTAATAAATGCCGGAGACGAGAGTGCGGTAAGTTTCGCCAAGCGCCGTGATTGCTGTCAGGGCGTGTTCGTCGGTCAGGTCAGGATGATTCGCGGCGAAGTGTGAAATGCTGAAAGCCAATCCGGAAACCAAGCGTTCCCGCTCGTAGATCAGGCTGGAAGAGAATTCCACGCCGGGAAAGGGAAACTCGCTTTCGGCAAGCGGCTTGCGATGTTCTTGCTCGTAGCGATGCGCAGCAATCAGATAGGCGCAATCCGGCGGGCAATCGAGCGTGACCTCGCGTTCTCTGCCGCAACAAGGCGCGCAGATTTTCTCACCCTTCGCCGGGCAAAATCGCTCCGGCCGCCGTTTGACGCAAATCGCACATGTGGGTCGCTCTGGCATTTTTTCGGGAACTTGGCACGATTCAGCGAGAGGGCTCAGTATATCCGATAGAAGCGATTTGAGCCCACGCGGACGAATGACCTTGCGCGGCGAGGGCTTTCACCCTCGCCTGAGAAGAGACACGGATGACGGCAGTCGCAGTAAGCAGAGAACCAGCCGCAATCTATTTCAGCGAATTGGGATCCGAGGTGTTCTTCGGAGAATGCCGATCCAGCAAAGAGACCATCATCTGCGCTGCGGGAGGTATGGCTACCGTTCCTTTGCGAACGACATCGGTGGCGTTCATTTTCTTGTGATAAACATTTTCGTTGGCGTTATTGTCCGGGCGCAGGGTAGAGCCCTCGAGCGATATGCCGGCGAAAAGACCGCGCGAGCGCGAATAGGTGAGCATCTCCGCTCGCAGCGTTACGTCGGTTTCGGCTGCCGCAGCGCGGCCCTTGGGTCCCGCGGCCGCAGAGGCATCCGCACCAAGCTTGACCTTGCTGGAGAGGATGGCAGTGGCGCCGCGCGGATTCATCACCAGAATCACGAAATCGGTGGCTTGGCCGCCGAGCTGAAATCCGAAGCTGCCGCCCTCGAGAGCGATCATGGTGGGCGCTCCCCATTTGCCCGTGAAGTGCTCGCCGGAGCGGCAGGTCATGGCACCGCGACCGTAAGCGCCCCCGATTCCAAATGCGGCTTTGAGCACGGAAGGAATGACAATGACGCACTCGGCTTTATCCAGCAGGTCCTGAGGAATATTGTCTGGGATACGGAGAATTTCTTCGAGGACCATGCCGCAATTCTCCAGCCGACTCGTTTCTTTGTTGGCGGCCACGGAAGCGAGTGGCCAGGCGCTGAGAGCGAGGGCCATAAACGCAGAAAACACCTTCTTCATTACCGTCCTCCTAGGCTTGGCAGCACCATCATAAGGTTTTCTTTGCGCCGGACGCAATTGCGTGAGGCTGGAAACTAAACACCGGAGTTATTGGAGTTAGACGTAGAGCGAAACCTCAGGGGCCCGTTCTGGCCGGATTCGTATGCAGGCCCTATAATCGCAGACAGCCAAGCCGAGCTTCACCGCACGAGGCAAAGCAGCGCAATGACCGATTTATCAACTTTATCAACGCGCCGAGGGCCCTTCGTCAGCGCCGGAGTCTGGCTGCTTCTGATCTGTTTGCTTGCCCTTTGGGCGGCAACGGTGGATCCGCGGGTGGGCTTCGCGCAGGCCCATAACCCGGCAGCTGGCGCCGGAGTTCACGCAGCAGCCAGATCCAAACAAGAGCGCAGCGATATCGCGCGATTCGGCGAGCGAGTACAGGCCGCGCTCGCATTGACGGGTAACGACAAGGCATATTGGGGATTGGTGATTAGCGACGCGGAAACCGGCGAGGTACTTTTTTCGCTCAACGCCGGCCGCTATTTCATGCCAGCGTCAAATGCCAAGCTGTTTACGACGGCCATGGCGCTGGCTACGCTTGGCCCGGACTTTCATATCCGCACGACCATCGAGAGCGCCGCAGAACCCGATTCCTCCGGGCACCTGCAAGGAGATGTGGTGCTGGTCGGCCGGGGCGATGCGAATCTCTCCAACCGGGTGATTCCGTTTGTGGAGCACCCCGAGCATAACGGCCCGCCGGAAAAAGCGCTGGCGGATCTGGCGGATCAAGTGGTGGCAGCAGGCGTGAAGGAAATTTCCGGAGACGTTGTTGCGGATGACAGCTATTTCGCTCCGGAGCGATACCCGCCGGGCTGGGGCATTGACGACGCGGTATGGAGTTATGGCGCGGCCGTATCGGCGCTGGCGATCAACGATAATTTCATTTCCGTGGATCTCCGTCCGGGCGCCACGATCGGCGCGCCGCTCGTATACAGCGCGGCTCCCTGGCCGGGAATCTACGAAATGCGCAATGACACGCTGACCACCGCAGCGGGAACGGAACCGATGCTGCGCTTGGAGCGCGATCCCGATTCGCAAACCTTTCACCTGACCGGAACGCTTCCTCTGGACGCGCCCGCGCGTCAACTGCAGCTCGCGGTTAGCCAGCCAGCCGAGAACGCGGCCGCAATTCTGATGCAACTGCTCGAAGCACGAGGTGTGCGCATCGAAGGACGCAGCCGCGCGCGCCACGGCGATCGTAATGCCCGGCCGCAGACGCCCTCGACGATGCACGTGCTGGCGGAGCACAAGTCGCCAGCGTTGCTGGAAGATGTGCGGCTCACGAATAAGCTGAGCATGAATTTGCACGCGGAATTATTACTGCGCGTGGCAGCCAGGGAAAAAGCCGGCGCCACGACCATGGATGACGCGCTGGCGTTCGCGGCCCAGTTCCGCCAAAGCATTGGGGTTGCTCCGGACGATGTGCAATTGACGGACGGGTCCGGACTTTCGCGGGGCGATCTGGTGACGCCGCAAAGCGTGGTGCAATTGCTGGCCTATGCGCTGCGGCAGCCGTGGGGACCTGATTTTGTGGCTACGCTGCCGGTGGCCGGGCAGGACGGTACGCTCGAGAATCGCATGCGCGGCACGGCGGCCGCCGGGCAGATTCATGCGAAGACCGGCTTGGTCGAGCATGTGGATTCGTTATCCGGCTACGCTACTTCACGCCGCGGCGCTCATCTGCTTTTCTCGATCTTTGGCAACAATACGGGAACGAAGATGCGCGATGCGGCCAACGTGGTGGACTCGATCTGCGTGGCCATGGTGGAAGAATTGGCCTCACATGCGGAGAATCGCGCGGCGCCCCCGGCCAAAGACCGCGGTCCGGCGCCCTCGAATCAAGCGCAGAGACAAATCTCCCGGTAAGATAATTGCCTCCATGGGATCGGGAAGCACCATCATTACTGTATTCGGCAGTTCGCGGCCACGCGCCGGCGAACCCGATTACGAAGAGGCCCGCCGGCTGGGCGGCGAGCTGGCCCGGCGCGGCTTTCAGGTTTGTTCAGGCGGATATGCGGGAGTCATGGAGGCGGTCTCGCGCGGGGCCAAGGAGGCCGGCGGCCGTACCATGGCGATTACCTCGACATTTTTTCGCACGCGGGCCAACGACTGGGTGGATGAGGAACACGCCGCGAGCACCTGGCAAGAGCGGCTATTTGAGCTGATTCGTTTTGGAGAAGGCTACGTCGCGTGCAAGGGCGGCACGGGGACACTGGTGGAGCTGGCGGTGGTTTGGGAGATGTTGAATAAGGGCGTTATGGCAGGCAAGCCGTTTGTCACCCTGAGCGATTTTTGGGGGCCGATCATCGAGCGGGTGCGCGAAGTGGAGATCAATCACGGCTCGCGCTGGGGAGAGGCAAGGACGCGACTGGTGCATAGCGCGAAAAATCCTGCGGAAGCCGCAGATTACCTGGCTCAGGCGCTGGCCCTCAAGCGATAGGAACGATGGGACGCCGCGCCGAAGAGATTCTGGAGTTCGGCCGCCTGCGCGAGCTGCTGTGGGCGCGTACCACTTCGGCGCCAGGACGCCGCGCCGTCGAGGCGCTCGGATTTCGCACCGAGCGCCGCGAATTGGAGCGGGAGTTTTCCGCGATCGCAGAAGCGATCGGTTATCTGCGCTCGGGCGAAGAACTCGGTTTCGGCGCTTTGGCGGACCCGGAAGCGTGGCTCGAGCGCCTGGGGCTGCCGGGCGTGACGCTCGCGCCGGTGGAGTTGCTCGATGCCGCCTCGCTGATCGATACCGCAACCTCGCTACGCGAAATCTTTCGCGACGCCTCCGCAAAATTCCCGCTGCTCACCGAGCGCGCCCGCTCGCTCGCGGATTTGCGCTTCCTTGCGGCTGCCATCCGCCGGGCCATTCTCCCCAACGCGGAAATCAGCGACGATGCCTCGCCGGCACTGCGGCGCGTGCGCGAGGGAATCGCAGGCACGCGCGAAAATCTGCAGAAGACGCTGGAGCGCATTCTGCGCGCTCGCGGCAGCGAGAGCGGCGATGATTACGTCACGCAGCGCAACGACCGTTACGTGATCCCGGTTCGCGCCTCGGAGCGGCGGAGCCTCGAAGGCGTAGTCCATGCGGCCAGCGCTACGGGCCAGACGGTTTTCGTTGAGCCGCTCGAGACCATCGAGATCAACAATCGCCTAGTGCAGCTTAGAGAAGAGGAAGCGGCAGAGATCGCGCGCATTCTGGAAGAGCTCACCGCGAAGGCCGTGGCGGAGCGCGGTCCGCTTGCTCACGCGGCGGCGGCCATTGCGGAAATGGATGCGCTTTTTGCCCGGGCTCGATTCGCGCGCGAATACGACGCTTGTATTCCTGAATTCAGCGATGAGGTCGTGATCGCGCTCGATGGGGCCCGGCATCCCGTGCTCGAAAGCACGCTGCGGCCGCAAGGACGTTCGGTGGTGCCTCTCAGTTTGTCGCTGGGGAAGGACGACACCGTGTTGGTCATCAGCGGACCCAACACGGGTGGCAAGACGGTGGCATTGAAAACCGTGGGCCTCGCGGTGCTGGCGGCGCAATCGGGGATTCCGGTGGCGGCACAGGCGGCGCGCATGGGGATCTTTGATCGCGTGCTGGCGGACATCGGCGATGAACAGTCCATCGCGGCGGACCTCTCGACATTTTCAGCGCACATGCTGAATCTGAAGTCGATTCTGGGAGCGCTCACGAGGCGTTCTCTGGTGCTGCTGGATGAAATGGGCACAGGCACCGCGCCCGAAGAGGGCGCAGCGCTGGCGGTGGCGCTGCTGGAAGAATTTCGCACGAGAGGCTGCCTGGTCTTGGCGACGACGCATCACGACCGGCTGAAGGCTTACGCTTCGACGTCCGCCGGCGTGCTGAATGCCGCAGTGGAGTTCGATGAGGAGCGCTTAACCCCTACTTACCGGCTGCGTGTCGGCGTGCCGGGCGGATCGAGCGGCATCACCATCGCGCAGAGGCTGGGCCTGCCGGAAAATATCGTAGCGCGGGCACAGGAGCTCATGGCTCCCGAGGCGCGCGAGGCGGCCGGTCTGATCGCCTATTTGCATCGCAGCCGCGATGTTCTCGAGCAGATGCAGCGCGATTTAGCCGAGCAGGCGCGCCATTTGGAAACCGAACGCCGCGAACTGCGCGAAGAATGGATCGCGCGGCAACGCGGGCGGATTGCGGAGCTGGAGCAGAAATTCGCCGCCGCGCTCGAGGAGCACGAGCGGCGGATGGCGCGAGCCATCGAGGCGGTAAAGGATCGGGAGCTGCGGGCGCAGCTTGAGAAGCAGTCGAGGCGTAAATTATCGCAGGCTCGGGCGGAGGCGCGCAGCGAAGCGGATGCGGCCGTGGTCGCGCATCTCTCGGAATCGCAGGCGGACCAGGGCATCGCCGCCGATACCGCGCGTCCGCCTTCGCCCGAGGAACTCGTCGCGGGCATTCGCGTGCGCGTGCGAGGGCTGCCGTCGGCTGTTTTGCTGCGGCGGCGAGACGGCGCCAGCGCAGAGATCGAAGCGGGCCCCTTGCGGATGAAAATACCATTATCAGAGATCACCGGAGTGGTAAGCGAAGAGGATGCCAAGCGCAGCGCGGGCGCGCGTTCCGACGAAAGCGCCCGGGCGAAACTGCCGAGCGAATCACGCAGTGGCGTCACCGTGCATGCGGCTCCCGCAGATCGCGACACCAGCACCGCGGGCGATGAGATCAACGTGATTGGCTGCACGGTCGAAGAGGCCGCGCGGCGGGTGGACAAATTCATCGATGGCGCCGCGCTGGCCGGCAAGCCTCAGGTCCGCGTGATTCACGGCCATGGCACCGGCGCATTGCGGCGCGGCTTGGCCGAATTCCTTTCGACGCATCCGCTGGTCGAAAGCCTTCATGCCGAGGCGCAGGAGCGCGGCGGGACGGCGGTGACGGTGGTGGAGTTGCGAGGCTGATTAGGGCGGCGCGGCTGTGTTTTAGACTAACGAAGACGAAAGCGACAGAATGGCGGAAGCGGGTTCACTTGCCGATCGCGTCAAGCAGCAGGCGGATATCGTCCGCGTGTTGGGCGAATATGTGCGCCTGAGGAAAAACGGGCAAAACTTCACGGGACTCTGCCCATTTCATTCGGAAAAAACGCCGTCGTTTGCCGTGCATCCGGTGAAGCAGATCTATCACTGTTTCGGCTGCGGCGCGGGCGGAGACGTCTTCAAATTTGTCATGGAGATGGACAAGTGCGATTTTATGGAGGCGGTGCGCACGGTCGCAGACAAATGCGGCATCGCCCTTCCCAAATCACGGGAACTCTCGCCGGAAGAGCGGCGCGAACAGCAGCAGCGGACCGCACTGGTTGAGTTGCATCGCGAGGCAGCGGCGTTTTTTGCGCGACAGCTGGAAAGTACGCCGGAAGGCAAAGCGGCGCGGGGCTACCTCGCGGATCGCGGTTTGGACGCCGAAGCGATTGCGCGCTTTGAATTGGGCTACGCGCCTTCGGGAGGCGATGCGCTCCTGCGGCACCTCAAGACGAAATATCCGGAGAAGCTAGTGGAGCTGGCCGGACTGGCCAGCCGCGATGCAAACGGGCGCCCCTACGACCGTTTCCGCCGGCGCATTATCTTCCCGATCTCCAATGAGTCCGGCAAAGTGGTCGCTTTCGGCGGGCGCGCCCTGGGGGACGATCTGCCCAAGTATTTGAACTCGCCGGAGACGCCGATCTACGTCAAGAGCAGCGTGCTTTATCACCTGGATCGTGCCAAGGAATCCATTCGCGCGGCAGATGCGGCGATTCTCGTCGAGGGTTACATGGATGCGATCGCGGTGGCGCGGGCGGGGATCAGCAACGTCGTGGCGAGCTGCGGTACGAGCCTCACGGAAACGCAGGTGAAGCTGCTCAGCCGCTTCACGCGCCGCATTATTGTGAACTACGATCCCGACACGGCGGGCCAGGCGGCCACCGAACGTTCGCTTGCGATTTTGCTGGAGCACAACTGCGACGTGCGGGTTTTGGCGCTGCCTGGCGGCAAGGACCCCGATACGTTTATCCGCAGCGAAGGCGCAGCCGCCTATCGCAAACTGCTCGAAGGCGCGCCCGCGTATCTTGACTACCTGATCGGCCGGGCGCGCCAGTTCGGCCTTGCGAACGCCGAGCAGAAGCTCCGGGCGATGAATTTTCTCATGCCCTTCGTGAGGCGAATTCCGAACGCCTTGTTGCGCTCGGAATGGGCGTCGCGTATGGCGCAGCAGTTACGGGTGGACGAACCGGTATTGCGGGAGGCCCTGAGGCGAGCCGCGGCGGAACGCCGCAGTGAGATAAAGACGCAGCCGGCGCTCGCGGGCCGGGGGGCCACGCCTGCGGAGCGTCGCTTGGTGCAGATGCTGCTGGAAGGGAATGATTTTCGCGAGCGGTTGGGCGAAGAAATTCGTGCCCATCAACTTCATCTGGGATTGGAGACGGAGAAAATTCTTGGCGTGCTGCTCGAGAGTTGCGCCGCAGGCGCGCCGCCGGACGCGACGATCGTCGCGCCGAAACTCGAGGAATACGACCGGCGGCTGCTCTTCGAAATCGCGTTCGAGAGCGCGGCGGAAGCGAGTTGGGAAGAGGCGGAGAGTTGTCTGGAGGTGCTGCGGCGGCGTAAATCAGAGGAAGAGCTGGCTGCGGTGCAGCGGCAGATCGAAGCGTGCGCGGGATCACGTTCTGGAGAGGATGCGGAGGAATTGCGCGCGTTGCAGGCGCGGAAATTAGAATTGCGGCGGCGCCTGGCGAGCATGTCGCAGTGACGCGGAATGCGCCAGCGGATCACCTTGCAGTTTTGTACAATGAGTCCAGTTGACGCCGCGATTTATGGTGTGTAACGTGATACGGTTTAACAGGTAACGGGTACGGTACGCTGTGCATCCAAATAGGTGTCCGGTGCAGGCCCCCCGAAAGCGGGAAACGGGCGGCAGAAGCAACAAAGCGTGCGTTTTGCCTCACAAGCGAGCATCCAACATTTGTCTTTATTTTCATTGGACCTTGAGTGGGCGCGTGGCGCTGATGGACGGTTCTGAGCCTGACGTTTTGTCGACGCAGGGAGGAATCTCTTGGCTCTGGCGCTAGAAGAAAAATACGACCAGGTACGCCAGCTCATCAATATGGGCAAAGAGCGCGGCTACCTGTTGTACGACGAAGTCAACGATATCCTGCCTGCAGAAGTTCACTCTTCGGAAGAAATTGACGATCTGCTTTCCACTTTTGAGCGATACGGTATCGATATCTACGAAGATGTCGCCGCGGCCAAAGCCGCGCGCGCGGCCTTAGAGGTCGCCGAGCCGATCGAAGGGGAAATCAAAGAGGAAGCCGCCGGGACCGAAGAGGTCGAACTCGATCTGACACCCGGACTCCTGGAAAAAACCAACGACCCGGTGCGCATGTATCTCCGGGAGATGGGCACGGTTCCGCTGCTGACGCGCGAAGGCGAAGTGGCCATTGCCAAGCGCATCGAGCGAGGGCAGCTTCTGGTTCTGAAGACCATCACGCGCTCGCCGATCGTCATCAAGGAACTGATTGCCATCGCCGATGATCTGCGCAACGGCACCCGCTCGATCAAGGAAATTGTCCAGTTTGACGACGAGGAACTGACCGAAGAGAAGATTGAGAATAAGACGCGGCAAACGCTCAAGATTCTCGACAAGATCGCCAGCCTCTACGATCTCGCGCTGAAACAAGCGGGCAAGCTGGAGCGAATTCCCAAGGCCAAGAAGCGTTCCTATCTGCACGGGCGATACTCCATCTCACGCACGCGCATCGAGATGTCCCAACTGGCGCGCTCGCTCGAATTCAATCCTTTCGAGCGCAAGCGCCTGATCGACAAGATGCGGCACACGGTCGAGCGGCTGCAGTCGCTCGAGCGCGAAGCCGGCAAGCTGGAGCGGCGGGCCGACGTCTCCAAAGGGGATACGGCGGCCGAGGCGCGGCGGGAACTGCGCACGCGCCGCACGGAACTGAAGGAGATTTCCGACGCCAGTGAAGTGGGGCTCACCGAACTCAAGCGCACGCTGCAGATTATTGTTCGCGGCGAAATGGAGGCCGAGCAGGCCAAGAAGGAACTCATCGAGGCCAACCTCCGGCTGGTCGTCTCCATCGCCAAGAAATACACCAACCGGGGCCTGCAATTCCTGGATTTGATTCAGGAAGGCAACATCGGCCTGATGAAGGCGGTGGATAAATTTGAGTGGCGCCGCGGCTATAAGTTCTCCACCTACGCCACGTGGTGGATTCGCCAGGCCATCACGCGCGCCATCGCCGACCAGGCGCGCACGATCCGCATTCCCGTGCACATGATCGAGACCATCAATAAGCTCATCCGCACGCAGCGCCAACTGGTGCAGGAGCTTGGCCGCGAGCCTACTTCGGAAGAGATTGCCAAGCGCATGGACATTCCCGTGGCCAAAGTGCGCAAGATTCTGAAGATTGCGCAGGAGCCCATCTCGCTGGAGACTCCTATCGGAGAAGAGGAAGATTCGCATTTGGGCGATTTCATCGAGGATAAGGCTGTGGTTTCGCCCTCCGATGCGGTGATCAATCTGAATCTGAAGGAACAGACTGCGTCGGTCCTGAAGACGCTCACGCCGCGCGAAGAAAAAGTAATCAAGATGCGCTTCGGCCTCGACGACGGCTCCGAACACACCTTGGAGGAAGTCGGGCAGTCGTTCGCCGTCACCCGCGAACGCATCCGCCAGATCGAAGCCAAAGCCTTGCGCAAGCTGCGACATCCTTCGCGTTCGCGGAAGTTGCGGGCGTTTCTGGAAGGCTCTTCGCGGGAATACCTCTAGTTCTCCGAAAAATCTCCGTAAAAACAAGTCAAGCGGCGGTGGGTTCGGTCGCCGGAACCGCGCTCAATGTCCGCACGCGTAACGCGGCGACAAGCGCCGCTCCGTAAATCGCGCCGAGGAGAAGAAAGGCGAGTTGCAGGCCGGCGTGCTCGGCCAGCCAGCCCAACATGAAACTCATCACCACTTGGAGGACCGTAGCCATAAAGGCAAACGCGGACTGCGTGCGGCCCATCAATCGGTTGGGCACCGAAGCCAGAATTGACGATTGGGTGAGCACTGCGCCAATGGCGCGGCATGCGCCGAAAACTGCGTTCATCAGGATGGCCACGGCCAGAAAACCGGCGTAAGGAAATACCGCGTGGCCGAGCGCGAGCAAGAATAAAGCAGTGACGAGCACTTGAACGGGGCGTTGCCGCGAAAGCGGAGCAGCCGCAAACCCACCGATCACGGCGCCCAATGCCCAACCGGACTCAATGAAGCCGTAACCGCGCGCCCCCACGTGCAGCAGATTATTCGCCAGCGCCACGACGAGCACATTTGCGCTGATTACCCCCGCCATCATGCACGCATAAGTCAGCCCGAGAGCGAGCACGGCGGGCTGGGTGCGCAGGTAGTTTAATCCTTCGTGAAGGTCAGCCAGGACACCCGGCTCGCGCGCCGCATGACGCGCGCCAAAATCGGCGCTGCCGAAGAGAGCCGGCGAGGGCGCAACCTGGGGCGGGAAATACCCCCGCCGCAACAAATAAAGACAGAGTGCCGATAAGACATAGGTCGCACCGTCGATGGCCAGAATTCCGGCCAGGCCGGTGCGCTCATAGACGAAGCCCACCAAGCCGCCGGCCGCCAGCATTCCGCCCTGCACCGCAATCAGAACAGCGGAATTGGCGCTGACCAACTGCGTGGCAGGAATCACTTCCTGCAGCAAAGCAAGGCTGGAGGACCAATAGATTGCGAATCCCACGCCGAGGAGCAAAACCATGCCGTAGAGTTGCCAGAGGTCGAGCCTGCCTCGCCAAGCCAGCAGAGCGGCGGAGATGACGATCGCCGCGCGGCCCAGATCCAGGATGATAGAAAGGTAACGGCGATCCACGCGATCGGTCAGCACGCCCCCCAGCGGAGGAACGAGCAAGCGAGGCAGCGTCAGCAAAATCACCGTGAAGCTGACTTGGACGGTCGAATGGGTTTTGGCCAACACATAAACTGTGACGCCGGCGAAGTTCATGCCTGTACCGAATAGAGACACGAACATGGCGGTGAAGAAGAAAGGGAAGCCCCGATTCGAGAACAGCGCTTGCCAGTGAGGTTTCGGGGGCGAAGAGGAAGTCATCCGGTACCTGTGAGCTCGCTATGCGAGCATCACGACATTATAAGGAAAAACGAAAGGACCGAGGGTGAGTGGAGTGCCGTGTTGTCAACCTTAGTACATTGGTGCCGACGCCGGTTATTGCCACACCGGCTGTCTGGAACCTGCACCGACTTCGGAACGAGCCGGAGGGGCTGTTAGACTGCGGATATGATGACGCTTCAGTTTGAAGTCGTGAAGGTTGATCCTTCGGGCGGCCGCCTAGGGCGCTTGATGACCCCGCACGGGACAATTGAAACGCCCGCGTTCATGCCCGTGGGCACGGCCGGCACCGTAAAGGCCATGACCCAAGAAGCGCTCGAAGAATTGCACGTCACTTTGCTGCTTGCGAATACCTACCATCTCTATTTACGCCCCGGGCACGAGCTGATTCGCCGCATGGGCGGGTTGCACCGGTTCATGGCGTGGCAGGGCGGGATTTTGACCGATTCGGGAGGCTATCAAGTCTTTAGCCTCGCGGATTTGCGAAAGATCAGCGATGAAGGCGTCCGCTTCCGCTCTCATCTCGATGGCACCGAGCACATGCTTACGGCGGAGAAAGCGATCGAAGTGCAACGCGCGCTCGGCTCGGATATCGGCATGGTGCTCGATGAGTGCATCGAGTATCCGGGCACGCGCGACCGTGCCGCTTCCGCGGCCCAGCGCACGCTGGCGTGGGCGAGACGATCGAAAAGAGAGATCGAGACGGGAGCGCCGAGCGACACGAATCCACAGCAGGTTTTCTTTGCGATTGTGCAGGGCGGGACATTCCAAGACCTGCGCCGTGAAAACGCGGCGGAACTCGTCGCGCTCGATTTTCCCGGTTATGCCATCGGCGGGCTGGCCGTGGGGGAGCCTCACGAACTCTCCTGCGAGATTGCCGGGGAGACGGCCGCCTGCTTGCCGCCGGACCGGCCGCGATATTTGATGGGCGTGGGCAAACCCGAACAGCTTTTGGATTACGTTCGCTGCGGCATCGACATGATGGATTGCGTGCTGCCGACGCGCAACGCGCGAAACGGCTATCTCTACACGCGCCGGGGGCCGCTGCATATCAAGAATGCCGAATTCATCGACGATCCGCGCCCCATCGACGAAACCTGCGCCTGCATGGTTTGCCGCCGCTATTCGCGCGCCTATCTCTGTCATCTGTTTCGGGCCAATGAAATCCTGGGCGCCATCTTGAACACCCACCACAATCTTTACTTTTTTCTTGACATCATGAGGGCAATCCGCGAGGCTATCGCGCTTGGGAACCTCTCGCGGTTTTCGTCTGAGCTTCAGGCGCGTCTGGAAGCGGGTCATCCGTAGCGGAGTAGCGGTCCTCTCGTTCCCTGAAGTTTCGCGCGCAAGACGGAGAGGCGCTCGGTCCTGCCGTGGGAAAATAGCGGCAGGATTTCCTTTCTGCGCGTGATCCTGCAATAATTAGGGAAATTACCGGGAGCGGAAGCAGCAATGATGTTCAGTGGCGCGGCCTCGGCAATTCTCTTCGCCGCCCAAAGTCCAGCAGGAAACGGCCTGATCGCTTTTTTGCCTCTGGCGATCATTATGGTAATTTTCTACGTGCTGCTCATCCTCCCCGCGCAGCGGCGGCAGAAGAAGACACAGACCATGTTGAGTGCGCTCAAAACCGGGGATAAGGTGGTGACCACCGGCGGCTTATACGGAACGATCGTGGCGTTAGACGGTGATGCGGTACAACTGCGCATCGCCGACCAGGTGAAAGTGAGAGTGGCCCGCTCCGCGGTGGCGGGGATTCAGACGGAAGGTAAGGAAGCTTAAACGACTCGGGAGCGAGAACAACTGGAATTCTCCGGATGTTCGCGCGGATGAAAAGAAACAATGGATTCCAATCTCAGATGGAAAGCAGTCTTCATCACGCTCGTCATTTTGTTGTGCATTTTTGGCTTAGTGGGATTGCCCGCGTTTCCCACCTCACTGGCGCAGCTTCGCGATAATTTCTCCAAGCGGATCAAGCTCGGCTTAGATCTGCAGGGCGGCACCCATCTCATATTGCAGGTGCAGGTGAACGAAGCCGTCAGCCTGCAAACCGATCAAATTATCGACCATCTGGGCACCCAACTGCGCGATAAGAACATCCGTTACGATGATCTGCGCAAGGCAGGCGATACGCAGATCCTGGTTCACAATCTCGCCCCTGACTCGACTGCGGCATTCCGCGACCTGGTGAGTTCTAATTTCCCGGAATGGGATCTGGCGCCGGCTCCCGGCGAGCAATCCGGCTATCTGCTCACGTTGAAGCCTTCGACCGTAGGCGCCATTCAGGCGCAGACCTTGTCCCAATCCGAAGACACCATCCGGCGCCGCATCGATGCACTGGGCTTGACGGAGCCGGTCGTCGCGCCATACGGGCAGGGCGCTAACGAAATGATCGTGGAATTGCCCGGCGAGGGCGATCCGAATCGCGCCAAGTCCGTCATTCAAGCGGGTGGGCAGCTGGAGTTGCGCAGAGTAGAAGACGCCAATCCATATCCTTCCGAAGCGGCGGCTATGGCCGCGCATGGGGGCATTTTGCCTCCCGGCACGGAACTGCTGCCGTCGAAGACGGTTGACGCCTCCGGCCAGGGAAGCTGGTATCTGGCGGACCGTGCGCCGATCATCACGGGCCGCGATCTGCGCAACGCGACGGCGATACCCAGCACGGATAATCCGGGATCCTATGAAGTGAATTTCACGCTCTCGACGGATGCCGCGCGCCGGTTCGGTCCTTTCACCGAGCAGAACGTCGGCCGCCCGATGGCCATCGTTTTGGACCGCAAAGTGGAATCGGCGCCGGTTATTCAGAGCCGCATCGAAGACTCCGGACGCATTACCGGCCGCTTCGGCCAGCAGGAGGCCAATGATTTGGCGCTGGTGCTGCGCGCCGGAGCACTTCCCGCATCGATTCGATATTTAGAGGAACGCACGGTGGGACCGTCTCTCGGAGCGGATTCGATCCGCCACGGAGTGCAGGCTTCGATTATTAGCCTTCTGGTGGTGCTCATCTTTATGGTGTTCTATTACCGGATTTCCGGCGTGAATGCGGTGATCGCGCTGCTGCTGAACCTGGTGATCTTGCTGGCGGCGCTGGCCTATTTCGGCGCCGTGCTTACGTTGCCGGGGATTGCCGGCGTAATTCTGACCATCGGCATGGGCGTCGATTCCAACGTGCTGATCTTCGAGCGCATCCGAGAGGAATTGCGCGCCGGGAAGGCTGCGGCGTCGGCGGTGGATCTGGGTTTTAAGCGGGCCTTTCGGACGATCATAGACACGCACGTAACCACCGTCGTTTCGGCCTTTTTCCTGTTCATATTCGGGACCGGGCCGGTGCGGGGCTTTGCCATTACCCTTACCATTGGTTTGATCGCGAACCTGTTTACTGCGGTTTATGTATCGCGCGTGATTTTTGAGTGGCACCTAGCGAAGCTGCAGCGCCAGGCGGCCCTCAGTATCTAAAGCCGTTTTCGGGCACTAACTCGGCCCGTGCGGTGTCTAATTGAAGGGACCAAATTCGGGATGGAGTTTTTTCGTCACGACGTCAATTTGGATTGGATGGGCAAGACGAAGTATTTCGTCGGCCTGTCTTTGACGCTGCTCCTCATCGGCGCCGCGTCATGGATTCACAAAGGCAGCCTGGATTACGGGATTGATTTCAAAGGCGGAACCCTGGTCTATGTGCGATTCGCCAGCACACCCCCAGTTGACAAATTGCGGCAAGGACTGGTGCAGCAGGGGCTGGGTGATAGCGTGATCCAGCAGATCTCCGATATTGCCACCCCCAACGCGAATGAGGTGGTCATCTATCTACCGCAGCGCGGACAAGGTAACGAAGCACTCGATGCAGGCAAAGGCGCCATCCTCAACGCTCTGCACGCAACTCTGGGTTCCGGCGAAGCAGGCAAGGCGGACGTTAACGATTCCTCGCCAGACACAATCGCTGAAGTCCTAACCCGCAAAGATCCGCTTTCTCTGGGTACCGCGGGCGCCACGCGGTATCAGCAATTGGCGAAGCAGTTGACCGATTACCGCGACCGGCAGGCCCGAGGAGTGGTCTCGAATCTCGATAATCTTCGAGAAGCTGGCGCGACGCCGCCGGTTCTTTCTGCTCTTCGCGATTCGTTCTATGCCGGCCCTTTCGCAGTGGTGAATGTGGAGATCGTGGGGCCTAAGGTCGGTGCCGATCTGCGCCGCCAGGCCGTCTTCGTCACCCTTTACGCCCTGGCGGGAATGCTAGTTTATATTGCACTTCGGTTCGAATTGGTGTACGGTGCCGCGGCTGTTCTAGCCGTCTTCCATGATGTACTTATTACGTTAGGATTGTTTTCGCTTTTACATTTTGAGATTTCTTTGACCGTGATTGCCGCGCTTCTAACGCTCGTGGGTTACTCGATGAATGACACCATCGTCATTTTTGACCGCATCCGGGAGAACCTGCGGCTGATGCGCCGTGAGCCGTTCAAGGCGATCGTCAATCGCTCCATCAATCAAACGCTATCAAGGACGATATTAACGAGTGGACTGACATTCCTGACAGTCCTGGTACTTTTTTTAATGGGCGGCCAAGTGCTTCGCAGTTTTTCATTTGCACTGGTCGTTGGAATTTTGGTAGGAACGTATTCAAGTTTCGGCATTGCAGCTCCACTGGTGGTCGCCTGGAACCACTGGAAAGGTCAGGGCGCACTGCCTGTTTCCGGAACAACAGCCGGTTCAAGAACTCGAACAGGAGAGGCGCAGGGCCGCTTGGCTCCAGCCGGCAGGAGGTAATATGTTTGACGAACTTGTTGAATCGAGCGTAGTAAGAAAAAAGACGAATACTGGATGGGCGATCGTTCTCTCCACAGTTTTTCAGGTCTGCGTACTGCTCGTCCTGATTTTGATCCCTCTGATCTATACCCAGGCTTTGCCAAAGGCGATGATGGCGACGCTGCTGATTGCGCCTCCGCCTCCGCCACCTCCGCCACCGCCTCCGGCCGAGGCTCCGAAGATCATAAAGCCGGTGGCTCGGCTCATCCAGCAAGGAAAGCTGGTGCAGCCGCGAGCGATTCCGAAACAGGTTGCGGTGTTTAAGGAAGCCGAGTTGCCTCCGGAGGCGCCGATCACCGGTGGTGGCGTGCTGGGTGGCGTGGATCAGGGCTTGCTCGGCGGACTGGGCGCAGGACCTGCAGTCGCGGCCCCGCCGCCTCCTCCGAAGCAGACGCGGATTAAGCTCGGCGGACAGGTTGTAGCCGCGAAACTTCTGGCCCAACCACAGCCAGTTTACCCGCCGCTGGCGCGGCAGGCCCGCATTCAGGGCAACGTGGTTCTCCACGCGATCATCGATAAGGATGGGCGTGTGGGCGAATTGCAGGTCATTTCAGGCCACCCGCTTCTGGTTCAATCGGCGTTGGATGCCGTCAAGAACTGGCGCTATCAGCCGACCCAACTAAATGGAGAGCCAGTGGAAGTGGACACGACCATCACCGTCTCGTTTGTCCTCGGTGGCTAATCGTTAGGTGGGTAGAAATAGGCCCCCGAAAAGGTATCCGGCCGGGGTCGGCTCGTGAGAAGACTCCGGCCGAAAGTGTGCGAATGAAAAAGGAGCAAACCGTATGGTTGCGAACGTAGCTGTATCGGCACTAAACCTGCTGGCTTTGCAGGCAGGGACGTGGGATTTGCGTTCCATGTGGGGCAGTATGAGCATCATCGCCAAAGCGGTCGTGTTCATTCTGTTTATTCTCTCCGCGTGGTCGCTGGGCGTAATGATTGACCGAGCTCTGATGTACAGCGCGGCGCGCAAGCAGTCGCGGGTATTTGTGCAGCAAGTGGCCGGGGCGCTTCGGGAAGGCAAGCTAGACGAGGCCATTTCCATTGCGGAACGGAATAAGAAGAGCCATATCGCCAAGGTAGTGGCGACAGGCCTTTCGGAATTTCAGTCCGCTTCCGCGCAAGTTTCGGAAGCAGAAGTAGTCGAAGCGGCCAAGCGCGGGCTGGATCGCTCGATCGCTATCGTGCACGCGGATATGAAGCGCGGGCTCAGCGGCCTGGCCACCATCGGCTCGACCGCTCCGTTTGTGGGCCTATTCGGGACTGTGATCGGCATTATTAACGCATTCAAAGGCATCGAAGCAGAAAAGGCCACCGGACTTTCGGCGGTGGCGGGCGGAATTTCCGAAGCGCTGGTCACCACGGCGCTGGGTCTGCTCGTGGCCGTGCCCGCGGTGTGGGCGTTCAACTATTTCACCAACAAAGTGGAAGCATTCGACGTGGAGATGGACAATTCCTCGATGGAGTTGATCAACTACTTCATCACCCGGCGAAGCGGAAAGAAGTAAGCCATGGCGCATTTCAAGGTTCAAGCAGCTCCGGTAATGGCGGCCCCGAATGTTATTCCCATGGCCGACATCATGCTGGTGTTGCTGATTATTTTCATGGTGGTCACGCCCATGTTGCAGAAGGGCATGACGGTCGACATGGCAAAAGTCACAAACCCGGTGGACATGCCCAACGCGGACCGCGATGATGCGATTATCGTCGGCATATCCCGCGACGGGGTTATCTACCTGGGCAACCAGAAAACGCCCCTCGATCAGATCGCTTCGCTGGTGCGGGACCGCATTTCCAACCGCGTGGACAAAACGGTCTTCATCAAGAGTGACGGCCGCGCCAAGTACGGCGATGTCGTAAAACTCGTAGATGAGGTACGTTCGGCCGGCGTGGATAACGTCGGCTTGCTGACGGAAAAGGCTGAACAGGGCCGCACGCCGCCACCGCCGCCGGTACGGCCCGCCGGCGATTAAGCCGGCTGGCGCAAAGAGAACGGTTTTGGGAAAGGGAAGCGCAGCAGCGCAGGAGAACGAACATGGGAATGGAAGTCGGCTCGAAAAAAGGCGCGATCGCCTCAATGAACGTCGTTCCTTTGATCGACATTCTTTTGGTCTTGCTCATCATTTTTATGGTGATCACGCCACTGACGCCCAAGGGGCTGGAAGCTCTGGTGCCCCAGCCGGCGCCGAATCAGCAAAACAAGCAAGATATCGAGGCGAAGACCGTCGTTGTTCAGGTCCTCGACAACAACGAACTGAAAATCAACGAAGACAACGCTAC
>Ga0209160_1001222_pt1 | contig 21537 bp, 21 predicted proteins | sample GraSoiAngelo_153_FD_186167 | JGI IMG/M metagenome (GOLD analysis project Ga0209160, IMG submission 186167) | Grasslands soil microbial communities from the Angelo Coastal Reserve, California, USA - 14_1009_12_40cm (SPAdes) (version 2) | ecosystem: Environmental > Terrestrial > Soil > Grasslands ... | reverse complement strand
CGCGTTGGCGCAAGGGATCTTCTTAGGCCCACGCGATGGTTTTCCCGCGGAGCCGAACACCGGCTCGCTAGTGCAAGTCAATGCGAACGGCACATTTACCGTCGTTCTGGAACCGCTAAACCAGCCTACCTCACTGGACTTCATCGGGAACACGGCGTACGTCGTGAACTTGGCCGGAGAGATCTGGAAAATCGACAACGTCGGGACGCTTCCGTTCGGCATGCCGAAATAGCCGCCGCTCTCAACCACTCGTGCCGCGGCGAGCTCGGCTTGTCCTCCGGGTTGTGGCCACATTATTCGCAGGAGGGTCTGATATGGACAGTAAGACAAGCGCGACGAAGTTTCTTCTGGTAGCGAGCGTCTTCACGGCGTGTGCGGGCGCGACGAAGCCAGACGTGCCGGACACGGAGATACAGCGAAAGGTGCGCGCCGATCTCGAGCTGTGCAACGTCGCTGCCGGTGGCAAGGGGTATGGCGAGGCCGTTACGCCGGAGGTAGAATATTTCTTTCAGATCTATGGCGTCGAAAACGCCAATGGCATCGTGACGTGCATGGCAGGCAAGGGGTACTCGGGCAAACGCACTGATTTTGATCAGGACCACCAGGAGCGCCGCCGTACCGGCGGCGAAGGTGAACCGTCTCGGTAAAACCGGGGTCTTTATCGCGCTACTCCGTGTTGTTGATTGTGCAGGCCGACGCGGATCTTGACCACAGCGGCGTGAGAGCGCCGCACCTCGTCTGCGTACTTCTTCACGCTCTCCTGCATCCGCAGGGCCGCGTAACAGGCCCGCACCGCGTGATCCTTATGCGCGAGGGGCGCGCCGAAGAGCGCCATGATCCCGTCGCCCATCACCTGGTTCACGGTGCCCTCGTAGCGGTGGACGGCCTCCATCATCCGCTCGATCACCGGATCTAGGATCTTGCGCGCCTCCTCCGGGTCGCGGTCGGCGAGCAGTTCCATTGAGCCCTTGAGGCCGGCGAAGAGGACCGTGACCTGCTTTCGCTCGCCCTCGAGCGCGCTCTTTGAAGTGAGGATCTTCTCGGCGAGGTGCTTGGGGGTGTAGGACTCGGGCGATGTGAACCGCGCCTCGGCAGTTACCTGCGACGCAACCGGCGCCCGGCACTCTAAGCAGAACTTCGCGCCAGCGGGCAGCTCGCTGCGACACTTCGTGCAGGTCAGCGCTACAGGGCTCCGCACTCCAGGCAGAACTTCGCCTGCGGTGGATTCTCGTGCTGGCATCGGGGACACTCCATGCCGCCTCCAGCGGACCGGGTCGGGCGTTCGGGCAGGGCGACACTAGCTCGCCAGAGCGGATGCAGTCAACGACACATCGAAGCTCAGGAACCAGTCAGATTTTTGCGCCTACTACTTCTCGAGTACCGGCTCACCCCCGCTCGCCGTGAACCGCGGCCACCGCTCGTCAGTGACACGCCGGCGCCATCGGTCCCGCACCTGGCAAGCGAACGTCTCGTATGGCGAGCCTTTCAGCGAGTCGGCGAACCAGTCGTAAACGACCGCGAGCCCTGGACGAGTGTCGTCCGGTGAGACCGTCGTGAAGTGTCGGAGCGGTTTATCAGGGTCTGGGATTCGGCCGACGCCTGACAACCACTCTGCGCCAACGTGCGTGATTGCATGCGAAAGGACCTGGGCGCCGCTCAACGGGACGCCATCGTCATCGTAGAGGCCCGCCTCGACGGACGCCGGGATAAACCACCCGTCATGCACAGCGATGATCTCTGTGACCCCGCGACCGGCGAGATATTCCAGGACCAGCGCGCTGAAGTAGGCGTCCAGCATGTGGATGAGACAAGGGGCGACACGGTTCGACAGCTCGGCGCGGTTCACGCACCACCAGGTCGGGACGAACCTCTCTCGCTTGCCGGTCGTCGCGAGCACGCCGCAGGCGCGCAGCTCCAGGTGATGATTGCCGATCGGGACCATCAGCGCAGCACGTGCGATCGGGTTCCACTGCACCCGTGCGCCGTCCAGCGGAGCGGTGAGCACGAGACCGCATTTCAGGTGCGCGTGTGACCCGATATACTGGCACGCGTCGAGGAACGTCTCCACCGCAGGCGCCCATTCCGGTGGCAGCGTCGCAAGGAACGCAAGCCAGAACTGCTCGGCTCGCGTCACTCCACCTGTCGCGAAGACGTTGCTGTTCCACCCGAGGCCATACGTCTCAGGATCGCGAGCGAGGTCATGTACCGTCGGCCCGAACTTGCCGCCGTAGTTCCGGCGCATCCACAATTCCTTGATGAACGCGACCAGGCGCGGATCGTCGGGGCCAGCGTATCCCGCGAGGACGTTGTCGCGCTCGTGAAGCGCCCAGAGCTGCCGCGCGAGCCAGGCCTTGAACTTCAGATCCGTGCGTTTGGCGAGCGCTTCGAGGGACCGGAGGTCGAGAAATGCGGCGAGGAGCTGGGTCTGGCTCGAGGAGACATCGCGCTCGATGAAGGGCTGGGTCCACTTGCCGCCGACCTCGACGAACCGGTCGGGGTCGCGGGCGTCCACGACCAGGCCGGACTCAGAAACGTCCTCCGGGCTGAACCAGCGCTCGCGCAGCTCGGCCGCAGCGTGCTCGGGCCAGAAGTCGTGCGCGTGGAACCGGCGGTTGATTGCGCAGAAGAACCGGCTCTGAATTGTCACGTATTCTCGGCCGTCGGCATCGTGCTGAACGTCGCCGATTCCTGCCGTCTGCTCGTAGATTGGGCGCCAACCTGCCAGCGTGCTGCGGATAGCCTCGCGGCCATGCCACTGATGCGCCGTCTGTGGCAGCCGCATCGCGAGGAACTCGTCTAGGTACTCGAAGTCCTCGCGGAATTGCTTGACGTGGAACCGGGCGCGGGAGGCTTCAAGAATCGCGAGCACCTCACGGGTTCGGTCGCCGAGTTGCACCAAGTCGTATGGGCGCTCCTGGCACGTCTCATGGCGTATCGGCAAACGGGCTCGCGTGCTCGTCCGCGAGGAGCAACGGCTGACCACCGTGGCGGCGATACTGTCGATCGCGCAAGATTGTGAACCGGACCTCAAGCCTTAGGCGCTGTCACCAACGCGAAACTCGATGACGTCAACTTCCACACGCTCAGGCACACGTTCGCGTCCTGGGCGGTCATGCGCGGCGTGAGCCTGAAAGAGTTGCAGGAGCTGCTGGGCCATAGCTCGGTCGCCATGACGATGCGCTACGCGCACCTCGCACCCGAGCGCCTCCGCTCGGCGGTCACCCGCCTGGAAGGGCTCACCAGCGGCAAGCCCACCGCTGAATCAGCGCAAGCGTCAACGCATGACGCTTGCTCTCCCGAGGGGGTCCTACCTAACTCCGCGTAGTAACTGGTGGGCCGTCGGGGACTCGAACCCCGGACCCGCTGATTAAGAGTCAGCTGCTCTGCCAACTGAGCTAACGGCCCGTCCCACCCTCACGACACGCGATTGCGAAACTCGACCCAAGTGGTGCGCCCGGCAGGAGTCGAACCTGCGGCCTTTGGCTTCGGAGGCCAACGCTCTATCCAGCTGAGCTACGGGCGCGGCGTACCACGCATATTCTCTTTTGGGGTGACCGATGGGAATCGAACCCACAACCCCTGGAGCCACAGTCCAGTGCTCTAACCAATTGAGCTACGGTCACCGCGCGAAACCGCAAGGGCCTGATCTTACAGGAGCGCCCGCGCAGCGTCTAGCCTTCCATCTCTCTCGGCGAGGGGCCACCGTCGATGACGATCGTCTCGCCGGTCATCCACGATGACGCGTCCGAAGCGAGGAAGATACACGGGTAGGCGATCTCCTCGACCTTGCCCCAGCGCCCCATGCCCACACGCGCGGCGATCGCGTCGTACGTCTTCTTGCCGTCCGGCCCCGCCTGCTTGAGCACGTCCAAGTAGCCTTCGGTCTCCACCGGGCCGGGCGCGATGCAGTTCACCCGGACGCCCTTGCGGCCCCACGCGGTGCCGAGCTCGCGCGTGAGCGTGATGACGGCGGATTTCGCGGCCCCGTAGTGTGGCATCATTGTCGAGCCGTAGACGCCGGCGATCGATGAGATGTTGACGATCACGCCGCCGGTCGGCTGCTGCATCATCTGGCGACCGGCCCACTTGCAGCCGAGGAACGCTCCGGTCAAGTTGATCCCGACCACGGTGTTCCAGCCGTTGACCGAGATGTCCTCGGGCTTGGCGCGGAAGGAGGCGCCGGCGTTGTTCACCATGATGTCGAGTCGGCCCCACTCCTGGACGGCGCGATCGACCACCGCCTTGACCTGGTCTTCCTGGCGCACATCCATGGCGACGGCGAACGATCGCTTCCCAATATCGCGAACGGCCTTGACGACCGGCTCGAGGTGCTCGAGCTTGCGCGAGCAGAGCGCGACGTCGGCGCCGGCGCGCGCGAACTCGATGGCGATGGATTTGCCGATACCGGTGCCGCCTCCGGTGACGATCGCGGTCTTGCCCTCGAGCGAAAACGGAGATTTGGCCATGGCGCGCACGATACCCCAGGGGTCTCCCCCTGTCCACTGGCCCAACCGGGCAGTTCGGCACCGGGAACAAAACGCCTCGCTCACGTATCTCTGTATGTGACATGAGCTCCCGAGAGCAAGCTACCCGCGACCGTATCCCGCTTCGAGGCGGACGTGCTCGTGCACCTCGACGACCTCTATCGGGCGGCGTTGCGCCTGACCGGGAACGCCTCCGAGGCCGAGGACCTGACCCAGGACACGTGCCTACGGGCGTTCGAGCGCCTCGACCAGCTCCGTAGCCCCGGCGCCGCGCGCGTGTGGGCCTTCACGATCCTGCGATCGATCTTTCTGCGCCGCATCGAACGCCAGTCGAGAACAGCCGGCGTCGACGTCATCGATTGGCCGCTGCTCGAGGCGGGCGAGGTGCTGCAAGACACCTACGAGGCGCTGCGACCCATCCAGGACACGCCGCTCGGCGAAGTCCGGGAGGCGCTCAGACGGCTTCCGTTGCCGTACCGCGAACCCCTCGTGCTCGCGCATGTCGGGGACTTCTCGTACAAAGAGATCTCCGAAATCCTGGCGATTCCGCTGGGCACGGTGATGTCGCGGCTCTTCGGGGCCCGGCGACTGCTGCGAAGCGAGCTTCGCGAGCCGGCGCGGCGCACACGGAGTACCCCATGACCTGCAAAGAAGTCCCGCGTGTGATCGACGCTTATCTCGACGGCGAGCTGTCCGTTGCTGCTACCCTGCAAGCTCACGAGTGCTTCGCGGCGTGCGAGAACTGCCGTCGCATTCTCGAGTCCGAGGCCGCCTTGCACGGCCTGCTCGTCCAGGAGGGGCGCGCCGAAGCGGCACCGGAGGGTTCCGCGCTCACATTCTCGGCACTCTCGCCACGACGTGGCCGGCGCGAACCTGGCCTACCCGTCGGCTGGCCATGAGGCTCGGCATCGTCTCGGGATTCGTCGGCCTCGCCGTGCTGGGCTGGATCGTGACGGAGCGGACTGCCTCCCATCCGATGACGCCGCTCGCGGCCGAGCTGGCGAGCAAGCACCTTCTTTATGGCGAGGGCCACGGCGGCGCCCTCGAGCTCGTGACGGCCGAGCCCGCGAAGATGGGAACCTGGTTCCATGGCCGTCTGGGATTCCCGGTCCACCTGCCATCGGTAGCCCGGCGACCGGAGCGGCTGGTCGGCGGGCGCATCTCGTCCGTCGCGGACTCTCCTGCGGCCTACGCGCTCTACGACCGGAGCGGCCAGTCCCTCTCTCTGTTCGTCACGCGACGGGTTCCATTCGCCCGACGCGGGTGGACCGAGCGTCATGTGGGCGGCGCCGAGATGTATTTCGCGTCGCTACGAGGTGTCGCGCTGGTCTGGTGGGAGGAAAAGCAGGTCGACCGGCTCTACGCGGCGGTGTCAGGCGGTGACGAGGAGGCGCTCGTCGAGTTCGCCCTTCTGTGTATCAAGGGAGAGCAATCTCGGCCCGCCGGCGCGGCACTTCCTGTTCGACTCGCCGCCAGACCGCTCGCGGCTCCAGGCTCACCCCGTCGCCGTTCACGCAGGACTCGAGCTTCGTGACCAGGCTCTGGGCTTGGCCGACTTGAGCACGGGGCGCCTTCGCGGCGCGTCGGACGTCCTTGTCGGATGTCCGCTTGGCTTCCGACCAGGCCTCTTCGAGATGCGCGACCAGGAGCACCACGCGGTCGACCTCGCCGTCGACGTAGGCCCGTCGCTTGGCAGCCGTGTCGAACCGGGGGCATGCCTCGGCGATCACGCTCTCGAAGTGTCGGACGATCTGCTCGGCCTCTAATAGATGATGCTCCACTCGCGGGCGCGCCTCGTCGGCCGTCCGGTCGCCGGCCGTAGCCACGGCTGCCGATCCGAGCACTTGCGCCGCAATGAGGCCCGCGAGCAGCCGCATCGTTAAGAATCTTACCATCGGTCAGTCATGATTCCTGGACCCGGCCGAATCGGGCCAAGACACCTTGTCGGAGAGTCCGTGGCTGCCAGGGATCGCTATCGCGGCGCATACTTGGGGAGATTTCCGGCCCGTGGCATCGGGTAAGCATCATCACCAGAGCATGACGGCGCCGAGCCAGGATCCAAGAATCCTCCTGGTGGACGACAACACGATCGTCAGAGACATGCTCGTCGACCTGGTCGAGTCGCTGGGTTACCGCGCCGAGGCGGCCGCCAGCGGGGCAGAGGCGCTCGCCCTCTTCGATCGCGATCGGTACGGCGTCGTCCTCACCGACCTGGTAATGCCTGGCATGAGCGGCTGGGACGTTCTCGCTGCGTTGCGCGAGCGAGACTCCCACATCCCCGTGATCATCGTTACGGGCTCACCAATCGTCGGAGATCCTCGCGCCTTCCTGCCCGGGGTTGCCATCCTCAAGAAGCCGGTCGATGTGACGGCGCTCGACGCGATGATCAAGCAAATGCTCCACGCTCGCCTCGCGCTCTGACCGCCAACTCTTGTGCGCGCCCGGAGCCTTTAGACCTTCTCGTCAAGCCGGCGAGCGGCAACACGCGTCATTCTGGTATTGATCGTCACGGGTGTTTGCAGCCATTACCAAGGACCGCGCCGAGGCGGTACAGTGGTATCGCAAGGCCGCCCCGAATCAGGATTTACGCCGGCCGCCGAAAGGTTCGGTTGACGGTTGACGCTGGACGTTACTCGTCTGAGAGCTGACACGCCGGGGGTCGGTCAGGTTCTGCACTTCAACAACGCCGGGGCGGCGTTGCCGCCACGCCCGGTCCTGCAGGCGGTGACCGGTCACCTGGAGCGCGAAGCCGCCATCGGTGCCTACGAGGCGGCGGCCGAGGCGGCGGATCGAATCGCCGACTTCTACCACGCCGTCGCCGCGCTCATCGGCGCCAGCCCGGACGAGATCGCGTTCGTCGAGAACGCCACGCGAGCCTGGGACATGGCCTTCTACGCGATCCCCTTCCGCGCCGGAGACCGGATCATCACCGCGCGCGCCGAGTACGCGTCGAATTACCTCGCGTTCCTGCAGATGAAGCGGCGAGTGGGTATCGAGATCGACGTCGTCGAGAACGATACCACGGGACAGGTCGACGTGGCCGCGCTCGAGCGCGCGATCCGGCCGCGGACCAGACTCATCGCGATCACCCACGTGCCGACCCAGGGCGGGCTCGTCAACCCAGCGGCGGACGTGGGAGCCGTCGCCGCGCGGCACGGCGTCCTCTACTTGCTCGACGCCTGCCAATCGGTCGGCCAGCTCGCGGTCGATGTCAATCGCATTGGCTGCCACATGCTCTCGGCCACCGGGCGCAAGTATCTGCGCGGCCCGCGTGGCACCGGCTTTCTCTACGTGCGCCGCGACACGATCGGCGCGCTCGAGCCGCCCTTCATCGATCTCGAGGCCGCGTCGTGGATCGACGCCGATACCTTCACGATCCGCGATGACGCCAGGCGCTTCGAGAACTGGGAACGACACGTCGCCGGCCAGATCGGGCTCGGCGTCGCCGTGCGCTATGCGCTGGCCCTGGGCCTCGCGCCGATCGAGGCGCGAGTGAAGGCGCTCGCGGCTCTGCTCCGACGCGAGCTCGCGAAGAGCCCGGGCGTGACCGTCCACGACCTCGGCGTCGAGCAATGCGGCATCGTCACGTTCCTGAACGCGGGCGAAGAGCCGGATGCCACGCGCCGGCGCCTTCGGGCGATGAACATCAACGTCACTCACACTCAGGCGCGCTCCTCACGACTCGATCTGCCCGTGCGAGGTTACGACGCCCTCGTTCGCGCCAGCGTCCACTACTACAAACGACGAGGCCGAGGTCGACCGCTTCGTGCGCGCCGTCGCGGGCTAGTCGCTTGGCGTCGCGCCCGTGACGTCCTGGTCGCCCTACACGAAGTTCACGCGAGCCGAGTGGGCTCGCCTTCGCGCGGGCGCCGCGCTGACGCTGACTCCCGAAGACGTGCTGCGTCTCCAGGGCCTGAACGAGCCGATGGCAATGGACGAGGTGGTCGCCGTCTATCTGCCGCTCGCCCGTCTCCTGAGTCTGTACGTCGAGGCCGAGCGCGTCCTGTACCGCGCGCGGGCCACCTTTCTAGGCGACGCGACGGCGAAAGTGCCGTATGTGATCGGGCTCGCCGGAAGCGTCGGGGTCGGCAAGAGCACGACCGCGCGGATCTTGCGTGAGCTTCTCGCGCGTGGACCGGATCAACCCGGGGTGGATCTGGTCACCACGGACGGCTTTCTCCACCCGCGACGCATTCTCGAGGAGCGCGGGCTGATGGGACGAAAGGGCTTCCCGGAAAGCTACGACCGTCCACGACTGATCAGTTTCCTGGCCGATGTGAAGGGGGGGCAATCGCCTCTCTCGTGTCCGGTGTACTCACACCTCACGTACGACATCGTGCCCGGGGCCATCGTCACGATCGACCAGCCTGACATCGTGATCCTGGAGGGGCTGAACGTCCTGCAGGTCGTGGCCGACCGGGCTGCGGATGCTCGCGTGTTCGTCTCGGACTTCTTCGACTTCAGCATCTACGTCGACGCGCCCGAGACCGACATCCGGCGCTGGTATGTTGAGCGGTTTCTTCTCCTTCGCGCCACCGCCTTCAAGGAACCTGAATCGTACTTCCACCGGTACGCCGACCTCTCCGACGAGGCCGCCGAGCGGACGGCCGAGGCCATCTGGGACACGATCAACGGGCCAAATCTCCGCGAGAATATCCTGCCGACACGCGAGCGCGCCCATCTGGTGCTCGTCAAGGGGCGCGACCACCGGGTCGATGAGGTCTGGTTGCGCAAGCTGTGACCCGAGCCAAAGGATGGGCCCCTACCCTACTCCGGCCGCGTGCGCACCTCGACGGTGCTGACGACGCGTTTGACGCCGCGAACGTTCTTGACGACGGTCTCGGCTTTTTCCTTCTGTTCGGCGGATTCGACCGTGCCACTGAGATAGACGGTCGCCTCCCGGCTGACCACGCCGAGGCGGGTCAGGTTCGCCTCGTGTTCCGCGACCAGACGCGCCTTGACCTCGGATTCGATCCGGGTGTCCGCCCACGGATCGACCGTCGCACACCCGGAGAGCACCGTGATGCCGAAGACTATGACGGCGAGAGCACGATATCTCATGCGATTCCTCGTGGTCACCGGGCGGACGACTTCGTCGTGTCCGCGTCACTCGTCAGCTTTCGCAGGAATTCGGCCGGACCTCGCCCCGGGCGCTCAGGATTCTCGGGTTCCGCTAGATCGAGCTTGACCTGCGGCTCGTCCCCCTCCGCGTCGCCGGCGGGTTTGGCTTCGAGAAGTCGCGATTGATCGACTCCCGCTTTCTTCACGGCCGCTCGTACGGCCTTGAGGCGCTCCTCGGACAGCGTGGACACCGCTTCCGCGGGCGACGGCTCGGCTTCCAGGAGCGCAGCCCGAATGGCATCGGTCGTCTCGGGCACCGGCTTGCCGGGGAGGCGCTCCTGGAACACACGCGCCGCTGCCTCGTCGGGAGGAATCTTCGCCTCGCGCGCGACGCGTTCGATCGCCTTGTCGAGGCCGGGCTGCTTCAGCGCCGCGAGGTCGCGTCGAGAAACAACCGCAGTGGCGGTCAGTCGCGTCGCGGGCGTCTGGTCGAGAAACGCGACCACCTGTGTCACCTGCTCCTGCCCTTCGGGCGTCGGCTTCGCCGTACCCGGCTCGAATCGGATTGGATCCACCTCGATCCGCTGGACGCGCGAATCGTCGCTGAGCCGTACCCGGCCGATCCAGCTCACCGGTGCGGTGATCGCCTTGACCGCCGCGTTGCGCAGCGTGCTCCAGATCACCTCGGTGAAGTCGAAGCGCGGATCGTTGACGCGCCCGCCGACGGGTAGCGCGAGCTGAATATCGCCGCGGCGATTTTTCATGAGCGAGACGATCATGCCGAGCGGCAGACCGATGCGCGCTTGCGCCTGGTCATTCCCGCTGGCGCGGGCCACCTGTAGCCGGCTCAGGAGGATCTGGGTCTTGGCGTCGAGATTGTCGCCGTCGATCCGGCAGTGAATGCTGGTCGTCAGCCAACCATCTCGCGCTTCCCAGGCCACCTGATTGACCAGATAAGGGTTCGTCCTCGGCACGGCGAACTCGCGAAGCCCTGCCTCCAGATCTACCCGGAGAGGCCCACTGAGTGCGGCGACCGTGCCGCGCAAGCTGAGCAACCCATCGCCGACCCGCCCCTTGAGATCCAGGCGAGCCGGCTTCGCTCCCGGCGCCGTCGAGACGCCGTCGATTCGGCCGGCCAGCCCGGCGAGATCCACCGCGAACGGCGGCGTCAGACTTCCGTCGACCACGCGCGCGCCGCCTTCCTCGATGACGAGCTCGCTCAACATGACCGGGACTGTCGCGGGGCCGTTGCTGTCGCTCGGTGACGCACTTCGCGGCGGCGTCGCGCCGGGCGTCGGCGCAGCCTTCCCTGCTTCGGGGGCGAGCAAGGCGAGCAACGGTAGAGCCCCCGACTGGTCGCGCTCGAGCAGGATCCACGGCCGCCGGAGTGCCAGCCCGCGCACCTTGACGCTGCGCGGCCAGTCGACCTCGAGCGCGGTCGCCGCCGCTCGATCGACCTTGATCACCGTTCGCTGCCCGTCGCGCACGTCGACCCTCGAGAGCGCCGCGTTACCGCGGACAGTCCCGCGAAACTCGGACGCGCCAGCCTCGGACAAGGCCGGAAGAACGACCGCCAGATCGAGATCCGCCCGCCCACTGAACTGAGCCCGGACGGGGGCGTACGGCTGATAGTGCGCAAGCTCGGTGTCTCGCGCGCTGACGCGCAGGTCCGCATCGAACGGATCGACCCCCACGCGGCCCACGACCTGGAGCTGACCGCCGCCAGGCGGACGAACGGCCAGCTTCACGCCGAGTGGGCGCAGCGGCCATCCGCCTCCGGTGACCGTGGCGTCGAGCTGTGAGAGATCGAGTGCCACACGAGGTTTGACCATCTCGTCCCGCCACGAGAGCACGCCGTTGCGCACCGCGATTTCGCCGACCTCGATTCGGGGCGGTCGAGGCGCGGTGACACTCTTCGGCTCCCTCTCGGGTGACGAAATCGCCGCACCAGCCGGGCTATCCCAGAGCGCCATCAGCGGGAAGCCGCCTTCCTTGTCCCGCTCGACGATCGCCCGCGGTCCGCTCACGACGAGCCGCTTCACGCCCAGCCGCGTCGGCCACTGAATCTCGAGCCCCGTTGCTTCGACACGCTGGGCGCCCAAGAGCTCCTGCTGCGCGTCTCTGACAGCGAGACGGTTGACGGCGATCGTGCCACTCACCCGAGTCGGCACACCCGCGGCGAGCGGTTCGTTAATCCGAAGATCGGCTTCGCCTCGACCGTTGAGTCGAGCCGCCACTGGAATGAAGCGATTCCATGCCGCGAGGTCCAGATCATTGAGCCGGAGATGGAGCTGACTCGCTGCCGGCGGTGGACGGAGCATGCCCGTCACCGAGAGCGTTCCGCCGCCGGGAATCGCGGTCTGGACGTCCAGTCGACCAGGCGTCGTGATGGGCCACGTGAGATCGGCGATACTGGCGCGAATGGCCGAGACCTGGTATCGCGCCCGCTGCTGACTCCTCGGGTCGCGCACGCTGGCCGAGCCCTTCAGCTCGAACTGGCCGACACGAATCTGCTCGTCCTGGACCGCGAAATCGGTGAGCTGCGCCGTCAGCTTGGGAATCTGGGTAACGGGATCACGCTCGCCGGGCCTCACCAGGACCAGGTCCTCGAACTCGCCCGTCAGGTCGGCCCGGACCCCGGCACGCGCATCGACCGTGACCAGGAGGGTCGAGCTCACGCGCCCTCGATCGAGCACGACCGGAGCGTCGGCGGGCAGGTAGAGGCGCGCGAGCGCCAGATCCAATCCCTTGACCGTCGCCTTGGCCTTGAGGTGAATCGGGTAGAGTCGAAATTGCTCGATCTCGACGAAGTTCGGAGCGCCCGCGGTCATCGAGCTGGCGACGACGGTACCGTCGTCGCGCAGGGTCGAGACGTTGTGCGCCTCGATCTGAATGTCGTCCGACGTCCACGTCCGCCGTTCGGGCAGCGCGCGGTCCTCGAATGCGACCGTCCCATCGATCAGCGTGAAGCGATCGACGGTGACATCGAGCCGCTTCTCGGTCATCTCCGAGCCTTCGATCAGATCGGAGAAGTTGAAATCCTTCCCGAGCCGTACGATGCGAAGGATCGGCTTTCTGAGGACGAGCTCGCGTACCCAGATATGGCCGCGCAGCGCCGCGAGCAGATTCAGGCGGGCCTCGAGGCGCTCGAAGTCGGCGAACGGAGCGCCGCCGCCCGGCTCGGCGACGTGAAGCCCGTGGATCGCGAAGCGGCCGCTCAGCAACTGAATGTCGACACGATCGATGCTGACCGGTCGCTTGGTGATCGCCTGCAGCTGAGAGATCGCCACGTGACGCGCGATGGTCGGCAGCGCGTAGAGCGCTGCGGCGACCACGACCATGACCAGCAGGACGCCCGAGATGACGATGAGCGCGCGACGAGACTTGATGTCCATCGGTGCACCTCGTTGATCTCAGTATGCCGACGCTTCCGGTTCGCAGCTACGGGTGAATCATAAAAAAAGCTGCGGCTCGGGGGTCGCGGATTTTACCTGACGACGCTTTCGGGACTACACCGGAGCGGGCGGCGCGATCGACCATCGCGGCGCGTGAACCCTCGACGACCGCCGCCCGAGGGGAGCGACGGTGCGCCGCTGGACGCCGACTTCTACTTGAACCGGTACGTGATCCGACCGCGGGTCAGGTCGTAGGGGGACAGCTCCATCGTGACCTTGTCGCCGGGCAGGATCCGGATGCGGTGCATTCGCATCTTGCCCGACACGTGGGCCAGGACCTTGTGGCCATTGTCCATCTCGACCCGGAACATCGCGTTGGGCAACGGCTCGACCACCTTGCCCTCCACCTCGATTGCGTCTTCCTTGCTCATGGCTTTCGTTTTCGCCTTTCATCGGCGTCTTGGACGGACGCCCAATGTAGACCCCGGGGCTGAGATACAGAAGCCGCTCCGAACACGATGGCTCTCGCGACCTGGACTCGCCGTCACGGACAGGAAGGAGCCGACACGCGAGAGCGTATCACGCATTCGGCGCCTGCCCTCAGGACGTGGGTCCGGCGAGACTGATAGCCGTAGCGGTACGAAAATTACCGCCATCTGGAAAAGCTAGCGCCAGTCGCCCGGAACCCATTCGTCGCCGAGAATCCGGCACGTAATTTCGCCTGAATATTCAGCCTGTTGGCACCGCCAGCCCGGGTCCGGCCTGGCACATGGTTTGCGGTTTTCGGAGATGGCGCGGGAGGCCGGGTGCCACCGCCAGCCGGCCTTAGACGCCTTGGTGTCTGGGAAGGAGTCGCCGTGAATCGAGCCGTGGCGAAGGGCAAGATCGCGAGGCCAAGACCACGAGTGCGCCCGCGCTACGAACGGCTCGAGACGCTCGTGGAAGCCACCCGTGAGTTGTCGCAGCTCCAGTCGCTCGACGCGCTATTGGCGAAGATTGCCGAAGCGTGTCGGCGGCTCCTCGAGGCGGACTCGGTGGGCATCCGTGTCCGACGCGGCGACGATCTCGTGCTCGCCGCGGACTCCGGCGATACCCGGCACGCCATGCCTACTGTGAGGTTAAAGATTGGAGAGAGTCTGTCGGGCATGGTCGCGGCGACCGGCCGGCCGCTTATCGTCGCGGATGCGGCGCGCGATCCGCGGATGCCACCGGCTCACCGAGAGGCCTACCGCCGAAGCGGATACCGCGCCTTCCTCGGCGTACCGTTGAATCTCGGCATCCACGTGCTGGGCGTCTTGAGTATTCGTACGAGACGGGCACGGGGTTTCTCGCCCGACGACCTCGCGCTTGCCACCGCGTTCGCCGCCCAAGCGGCTATCGCCCTCGAGAACGGACGTCTGCTCGACGCGTTGACCACGCGTCAAGATCGCCTCGAGGCCCTGCTGGAAGCCAGCCGCCAGCTTTCCAAGATCCAGACCGTCGAATCTCTCCTGGACGCGATCGCCCAGACGTGTGGACAGCTCCTATCATCGGAGTCGGTCGGATTCTGGCTCGTCGACGGCGACGAGCTCGTCGTCACCGGCACGTGGGGCGACGCTCACGAAATCATGGTCACACCGCGACTCCACCTCGGTGAGAGCCTGAGCGGACGAGTGGCGGTCAGCGGAGAACCACTCGTGGTCACCGACCTCGCCAACGACCCACGCCTGCTGCCGGCGCACCGTGAGACGAGCTGTCGGCTTGGCTACCGCGGCATGCTCGTGGTCCCGGTCAAGATCGGCGAGCGAGTGGCTGGGGTTCTGAGCATCCGGACGAAACGAGACAGCGGGTTCTCTCAGGAAGACGTGTCCCTCGCGCTGGCGTTCGCCTCGCAGGCGGCCGTGGCCCTCGAAAATAGTCGCCTCTACCAGGAGACGCGCCGCGCCTACGACGAGCTCTCGACGACCCAGGATCAGCTCACTCAGGCACGCAAGATGGAAGCCGTCGGACGGCTCGCCGGTGGTATCGCGCACGACTTCAACAATCTGCTCACGGTCATGATCGGACGGAGTCAGTTGCTGCTGCGACGCCTCGAAGCTCAGGATCCGGTGCGGCCGGACATCGAGCTCATGGAGCAGACCGCAGATCGAGCCGCCGATCTCACGCGACAACTCCTCGCCTTCAGCCGAAAGCAGGTGCTCCAGCCTGTGCTGCTGGACCTCAACGCGGTCGTGACGAACTTGGCCGAGATGCTACGGCGGCTGATCGGGGAGGACATCCACCTGGTAACGGCGCTCGACCCGACGCTTGGCCTCGTGAACGCCGACCCGAGCCAGATCGAGCAGATCATCATGAACCTGGCCGCCAATGCCCGCGATGCTATGGCCGGGTTCGGTCGGCTGACTGTCGAGACGGCGAACGCCCAATTGGATGCGGCCTACGCGCGACACCATGTCGACGTTCGTCCGGGCCCGCACGTCATGCTCGCGGTGAGCGACACCGGAGTGGGCATGACTTTGGAGACACAGGCGAATATCTTCGAGCCCTTCTTCACCACCAAGGCACCCGGTAACGGGACCGGGTTAGGACTCTCGATGGTGTACGGGATCGTCAAGCAGAGTGGCGGGCACATTTGGCTCTACAGCGAACCAGGGCGCGGCACGACGTTCAAAATCTACCTGCCGCGCGTCGAGGGCGCCGTCGCCTCCTCGGCGGCTCGTGCACTCCTCCCCGACCCTGCTCGGGGCCACGAGACAATCCTCCTGGTCGAAGACGAGCTGGAGGTACGCGAGCTCGCCCGCGACGTCCTCGAGGCGCAGGGGTACACGGTCCTGGAGGCTCCGGATGCCCTCGCGGCACTGCGGATTTGCGAAGCGCGCTTCGGGCCGATCGACCTTGTGCTGACGGACGTGGTGATGCCGCGGATGAGCGGCCGTGAGCTGGCGACCCAGCTCGCCACCCTTCGCCCGGCGATGCCGGTCGTCTACATGTCGGGGTACACAGACACCGCGATCGTTCACCACGGCGTGCTCGAGCCAGGAACGACCTTCCTTCAGAAGCCGTTCACACCTGACGCCCTTGTCCGAAAGATTCGTCAGGCCCTCGATAGCCAGACGTAGACCGAACCTTCGCCAGAGCTTCTTTCTCGCCGATCGTGACCGGGCCGAGCACTGTCAAATCGGCGAAGAAGTCTTTCAGAGACGCGGGGGCAAGCCTCCGCGCGTCACCGACAAGCGGATGCGTGCCGGTGCGGTCAGCGATTCGACTGATCGCGTCGCCTATCTCGTCGCTCGTGTGAAGTCCCTTCACGCCCGCGACGATCAGCGCGTGAACGCCGGTGTCGACATGGCTCGTGACCAGATGCATGTATTCCGCGACAACCCGCTCGATCCGGTCTTCGCGCGTCGAGGTCGTCACCGGGGCGCGGTCTTTGCGCCGGTGCCTGATGAGGAGCCACACGTTCACACCGAGGAAGACGGCGTTGAGAATCAGAGCGATGAGATTGAGCTTGTCCATCCGCCTACTTCCTGTTCGACTTCGTCCAGCCCGGGGCTAGTCTACACCGCCACGCGGTAGTCCACGATCGCGTCGCCTTGCGACCCGGTCAGTCGTTCCTCGTGAGCTGCAGCTGTCGGAGGGCCGAGTGTGGGAGTGTACGGACGAGCTCTTCGAGATTCGTGCGGCCCTGCTTCAGTTTATCGATGACATCCTCTGCCATGGGCAGTGTGGTCTTCTGGGCGCTCTGGCTGATGTCCGCGAACGGTGCCCCGCGGTTGATCAACATTATGTCGGCGTCGTTGGGGGTCCACAGCTCGGCGAGGACCATTCGACCGCGGTATCTTGGAAACTGGCTCGTCCTCTCGCTCCAAGCCGACTACTACGAACGCGTATGTCGACTCGCGCTTCGTGATTTCTAAGACGAGGCGATCCACTTCTGGGATGATGACCTCGAACTTCTGGGCTTCCGCGCAACCAATATTGCGGTGACCCGGACCTTTGATCTCGCCGATGGCGGAAGCATCCTCGTCTTGGCCCGGCCTGTCGCCGCCGGGCGTGGCGCAAGCCACAATCGCTCGCAAGCCGAAACGGTACAGCCTCGGGGCCTGATCCTCGTGCTCCGCGCGGCCTGGCGATTCCGTGCTCGTGCGAACGCTAGCGCCTATTCATTTCTGAATTCCTGAATATCGAAACGAGGGTCGCGCGGCCGCCCCGATCGGGGTGAGCTGGTTTGCGCGGTTTCACACCGAGTTAGCCGCACGCGAGCAGCGGCAACCGCCCCTTCGACCGCGACTTGTGCTGGGGCATGATTCACTCGCGCATACAGGTTGCGCTGTCTCCAGTGTCCACAGCCTTCCTCGATTCATGCGTATCCGCTGGATTTCATGAAAGCCCGCGGCACTGGCATTCAGCGCTCTCCCGCGTGGCTCGAAACGTGCACCTCTCTGCCCGCCAGTCGACGGGGTGAGCGGCCGAGGAGCCACGCGGCAGGCCGAATCGGATATAGCCGGATCGGATATAGGTGATGACAACGGAGTCGATGAATCCCCGTTCTAGGCTACTAGACTGAACCGCAGCGGGCGAGGCGCGCTGCGCTCCCAAAACCCGCACGCCGCCGCGTGGTGGCTACGGCCACGCCTTCGACGCCACCCGCGTTCGGTGAGGCCGAAGTGAGTGATAACGACCGCCCGCCTCTGGCGTCCGTGGCTCCGCGTCAATCGCATCCTGCGCGTGATCATGCAGATGCGCTCGAGCGCGGAGGCTTGGGCGCAGGCCGCGTCGAGTTCAGGCGGGAGCTCGCCCTGCGGCGTTCCTCCTGGAGGAGAGGAAGTCTGATACCACCCTCGCGAACGTAAGCACCGAGTCAGCTCCTTTCTCACGATCGTGTGAGTCAGGTTCCGACGAGCGCAGGTTTACGGCAAAACAGGCCTGCCCTCCTGGGTCAGTACTGGAACAGTGTATGCGGGCGTTGCACACTGATCTGAGCGGCTCCGACACTTGTCCGGCAGCCGTTCCATCGCGACGGCAAGGTCGACGGCTGTCGCATCCTCGCGTACAAGGACGGCGAGCGTGTCTGCCAGGTCGACCATGTAAGCAGGAAGAGGTCAATCTCAAGTGGATACTCCACACGACGGTCTTGGCGTTGACACCGCCGGTGTGCGTGTTACATTTCCGCCCACGCTAAAACGCGGCTCATTACGGATGACGAGGCGATGAGGATCGAGGTGCCAGAGACCACCAGCAGGCTCGTGATCGTTGCGACGCAACCCTTCTGGGCCACGCACCGCGTTATGACGTTCGATCTACGCATCGACCCGCTTGAAGGTGCCGCCTCCCGCGCAAACAGTGCTGCCGCTGTCACATCCGGTACCTACGGAGGTGCGCTAATCGGCTTGGAGCTACGCCGCATCGTCCAGATGCTCCGCCGACGCCGTCTGGAGAGGGCCGGGCCGACCCCGACTGTCGCGTCCGTATGTCAGGACGCCGGGACAAGGCGCCGCCTGCTGATACGATTCCGCAGCCGGCCGACATGAGGACGCTTCCTACATCGGGGCACGCACCGCGAACGCACGCTGTCACCGCCACGCGCTCGTGGCCGGTGTCCGAGCTCGTCGTCGCGATGATGACGTCTGTCTTGTTGCACATCGCCTGGTTCACATTCTTTCTCGCGGCGGTCGGGCTTCGTCCGGAGCCGCCGTGGGCGGTCTTCGCCGCCGACCCGGAGGCCGTTGATGAGGTCACAATCGGAGCGCCAGCGCCAAAGGCTGCGTCGGTGCGCACGGCTCCACCGGTAGTCGCAAAGCGCGAACCCGCGTCGCCGGCGAAGCCCAGGCCAACCCGTCTCGTGTCGCCGCTATCCGCCACCCCGCCACCGGCGTCAGAACCGCCGAACGAAGCGGGGTCGCCGCCTGATCAGCTGGTTGCGCGACCGGCCGGCGGAGAGCCGCCGTCAACCCCGGCGCCCCAACCTCGGCGCGACATTGAGGCGATGCCGTCAGTCACGGCCGCCTCGCCACGGGCGCAGGCCGCTACGCTGGAACCCGCAAGGCCTTCTGCCTCTCCACACGCGTCGCCGATACCACCGTCAGAGCCGGTGGCGCGGGTTCCCGAGCCGACACTGACTCCGCCAGCAGAGACTGTGGCGCGCACCCCCGAGCCGACAGGAGAGACTCGTGCCGCGCCCAATGATTCGCCTACTGTCTCCGCAGCCCCGGAACCGGAATTTCCGACCGTCGCGACGCCGAGACCGTCGACCCCGAGGCCAGCGACCGCCGCGGCGCCCGTTCTGCCTCCTACCCCCGAACCGCGGCCAAGCCGGCAAATGCCGGCATCGGGTCTTCCAGCGTCCGACATCGCTGCGCGCGCGCCTATCCCTGCGCCTGCGCCGACGACTGCGGCGCCGCCAGGCCGAGAGCCATCGGAGAAGACCGCTCAGCTTCCGCCAGTCGGCCCACCAGCCGACGAAGGGCTCGCGGCAAGCGCGGGCCTCGCCTCGCCCCCCGCGCCGGCGTCCGGCGGAGGTCCGGTCGACACAGCGCCTGTTCGTGATGTCGAGGCGCTGCCTCCGCTCAAGGTGCCGCCGGGAGCACCGAGCCCGCAGGCCGAACGGACGACTGCGGCATCGGCGCAGCGGCAGAGCGTGGATTCTCGGTCCGCGTCACCCAGCATCCCGGGCGGTGTGACCGGTGGAGATGTTTCGGGCGAGGCAGCAAATCGCGCCGAACGATCTTCCAGTGGCACCGACGTTACGACCCTCCAGGGCGGGACAGTAGCACTTCGCGGCACATCGGAATCGACACGCGCCGCGGCAGGCGCGAGGACTCCGCAGCCATCCGATTCGGGACGGACGCCCGGGGGCGGCGCAGCCGAACGACCTGGTACGCAGGCGCCTGCGGCAGTCGCTGCTGCGCCGTCCCCCGGGCCAGGCATCGTTGACCCGCAACAGAACGCCGGCGCGCCACCGGTGAGCGCAACGCAGCCGCAAGGAGGCGTTGTCGTTTCGCAGGGACCCGCGCGTCCGGGAACTGGTTTCGCCGGACCGGAGAGATCACGCGGGCCGGGCGCTCTCAGGGTCGTCGCGCCGCGCGACGGGTTCACGCTGGGCAGCGAGGACGCTCCGATCGTCATCGTCGAGGGCTACGTCGAAGACGCAGAAGACACCACGGTGTGGCTGGTTGCCAACGGCTACCGCGCTCCCGTACGCGTGCGCGACGGCCGGTTTCGGCATGCGATGCCGGTGCTCGAGCGCACGACGCGTCTATGGATCGAGGCGAAGGCCGCGGCCGGAGAGCCACCAAGAAAGAGCGGCGAGATCACTGTGGTCAACACGGCTCCGGGGCCCGTCAGCGTCCTGGCGATCGAGTCGCCGCTGAACAGCGGCGCGCAGCTCCGGGTGACGGCCTCGTGGCGTCCCATCGCCGATCGGTTCGACGGCGTCGTCAACGGGATCCCGCTCCGTCGCTTCGACGCGGGTCGTGACGTCGAGCCTTCGACGTTGTTCTACATGCGTCACGTGCAGTCCGGCGTCTTCAGCCTTATCGTCCGGGGCGACCCGTCGATCAGCACCGTTTCCACACGTCTCTACCATTTGCTCAACGGTCAGTTCTCCGTTCGCGATGTGCGCTCGGTACCCATCGGTTTGGGAGGAAGCGGCATCGCCGCGCGGATATTGTTCCCGTTCGGAGTCGAGTGGAATCAGAGCGAGTGGTTCACCGGACGCGCGGAGGGCTCGGACACGATCACGCAGTTCCGGTTTCCCGAGGGAGTCGGCTGGACCGAGCGTCGGATCGATCTGAGGTAACGTTCCGAACCGCCGATCCCGACTCGTTACCGCTTCTTCCCATTTCACGAGGTCCGCCACCGCGACGTCGAGGGCGCGAGCTAATCGATCGGCCACCTCCAGTGACAATCGCTGTCGGGTGCCGGTCTCGAGGTGAGCGATATATCTCTGCGTGACATTCGCGCGCGCGGCGAGCCTCGCCTGGGTCAAGCCTCTTTCCCGCCGCAGCCGCTGATGAATGGTCCGAGCTGTCTAGCCACCGCGCATATTATTACTACTGTAATGTCACGTTCTCATCTGAGCCGCTGGGCTCTCGACACCGGCCCTGCACATCCCTAGAGTGCGTGGCCACTTGGGTCAATTAATACCGGATAGGAGACAGTGGAAATGACTTGGAGCCGATTCGTCGCTACCCTGCTGGTTGTCGTCTTTGTCGCGACGTTCACGCTCGAAGGGTGGGCGGCCGACCCATCGCGCGGCGACGAGGCCGGATCCACCGCGGCCGCGGTGGCCAGCGATCTCTTCTACGTGCCCGGGAAGGCGATCCTGTGCGGCGTCAGCGGAGTGCTGTGGGTCGCGACCATGGCGTTGACGTTCGGGACCCTCTACCAGGGATCGGCCGACTTTGTCAGGGGTGCCTGCGGCGGCACGTGGGTGCTCACCGGCGAGGACATCAAGCCCGCGCAGTCATACTAATTGCCGGGTCGACCGCGATCACGTGGGCGTTGGCGTCGAGACCGTATTGCTTGGCCTTCCGCGCCACGGTGGACTGGGTGATCCCGAGATGTCTCGCGGCCAAGGCCTGCGTCTTGTACCGGGTAAGTGCGTCCCGCAGCAGCTG
>Ga0209160_1001221_pt1 | contig 21538 bp, 17 predicted proteins | sample GraSoiAngelo_153_FD_186167 | JGI IMG/M metagenome (GOLD analysis project Ga0209160, IMG submission 186167) | Grasslands soil microbial communities from the Angelo Coastal Reserve, California, USA - 14_1009_12_40cm (SPAdes) (version 2) | ecosystem: Environmental > Terrestrial > Soil > Grasslands ... | reverse complement strand
GCTTCGAGGCACCCGTCAACTTGGCCTATTCCAGTAGGAACCGGAGTGCGGGCATTCGGATTCCTATGTATACCCCGAATCCGAAGGCCAAGCGGATCGAAGTTCGCTTCCCAGACCCGGCCTGCAATCCTTACTATGCCTTCGCCGCCATGCTGATGGCCGGACTGGATGGGATCGAGAATAAGATTGATCCAGGTCCACCGGTCGACAAGGACATGTATGATCTCGAACCGCATGACGCGGCTAAGATCAAGCAAATGCCGGCTAGCCTCGAGGAGTCACTTCGAAATCTTGAAAAAGATCATGCCTTTCTCTTGAAAGGCAACGTCTTCACAGAAGACGTGATCGAGACCTGGATCACTTACAAACGGGAGAAGGAGATCGATCAGGTGCGGATTCGTCCGCACCCCTATGAGTTCTTCCTGTACTACGATGTCTAATCGGACAGATCGCATTCGAGAGACACAGTAGCGAGGGGTGTAGCACGCTTTCCGGGAATCCATAGTCGCGTTTCCGGGAAGCTGAGGGGGTCAGCGCAGACCCTGATTCTGGGATTGCTGGCAAGGGCGCCAGTCTGAAAAGAGTGGCGCCCTTTTTTTATGCAACGAGCAAAAGGAGATGGACATGAAAACAATCTTACGACAGCGAGTGATTGTAAGCCTGCTGATGGTGTCGGGCATCGTCGCGTGGATGATTCTTGGTGTCGTGGCGAATGGCGTGATGGCGCAGACAACCACTGAAGCACCACCGGCGACGAGTGCACCGGCGCCGGGAGGAACACCGCCAGCGGCCGCTCCGGCTCCTCCCCCCAAGATCGATACTGGCGATACGGCGTGGGTGCTGACCTCTTCCGCCTTGGTGCTGGCCATGACGGCCCCCGGGCTGGCCCTGTTCTACGGCGGAATGGTCCGGGAGAAGAACACACTGGGGACGATTATGCAGAGCTTCATCATCCTCTGCCTGATCAGCGTCCAGTGGGTGTTGTGGGGGTACAGTCTCGCTTTCGGACCTGACAAGGGGCACATTATCGGCGGGCTGGAATGGGTGGGGCTAGCCGGCGTCGCCATGGACCAACCGAATGTCGACTATGCGGCGACGATTCCGCACCAGGCCTATATGATCTTCCAGGCCATGTTCGCCGTGATCACCGTCGCGCTCATCACCGGGGCCTTCGCCGAACGGATGAAATTCAGCAGCTTCCTGGTATTTTCGCTCCTCTGGGCCACGTTCATCTATGACCCCCTGGCTCATTGGGTCTGGGGAGTCGGCGGGTGGGTGAGAAATCTCGGCGCGCTGGATTTTGCTGGCGGCACAGTGGTGCACATCAGCTCGGGGGTGTCGGCGCTCGTCTGCGCACTCGTCATCGGAAAGAGAAGGGGGTATGGTAAGGAACACATGGCCCCTCACAATCTCCCGATGACCGTCTTGGGCGCTTCGATGCTCTGGTTCGGATGGTTCGGGTTCAACGCCGGTAGCGCCGTAGCGGCAGGAGCCCTGGCAACCAGCGCGTTCGTGGTCACCAATACCGCGACGGCCACGGCGGCGCTGGCGTGGATGGCGGGAGAGTGGCTCTATCGTGGGAAGCCTACCGTCCTCGGAGCGGCCAGTGGGGCCGTTGCTGGGCTGGTGGCGATTACACCGGCGTCCGGGTTTGTGGGACCGCTCTCGTCCATCATCATCGGTGCGGGAGCAGGGTTCTTCTGCTACGGTGCGGTGCTTGTGAAATCACGCTTTGGGTATGATGATTCCTTAGATGCCTTCGGAGTTCATGGGATTGGCGGAACGTGGGGAGCGCTGGCGACAGGGCTGTTTGCTTCGAAGGCCATTAATTCCGCCGGGGCGGATGGGTTCTTCTTTGGAAACCCTGGCCAGCTCTGGATCCAATTCGTTGCCGTGCTGGCCGCATGGGTGTTGGCTTTCGTCGGGACCTTCATTATCCTCAAGGTCATCGATTGGACGATGGGGTTGAGGGTCGCTGACGAGGACGAACAACTCGGGCTGGATTTGAGCCAGCATGAAGAACGGGCCTACTCGAAAGGTTAACCGCGAGAGGGGTGATGGAGGCGTGCGCCGATGAAAAAAGTCGAAGCTATCATCAAGCCGTTCAAACTTGAAGACGTGAAAGACGCACTAACGGAGATCGGGGTCTTTGGAATGACCGTGACGGAGGTGCGCGGATTCGGTCGCCAGAAGGGGCATAAGGAAGCCTACCGTGGAACGGAGTACACGGTGGAGTTCCTGCCCAAGACGAAGATCGAGGTGGTTGTGCCCGACAACCTCGCGGAAAGAGTTGTTGAGACACTACTCCGAACAGCCAAGACCGGGAGTATCGGGGATGGGAAGATCTTCGTGACGAACCTGTCCGAGGTCATCCGGATCAGGACCGGAGAAACCGGGGATCGCGCGCTGTAGGCCCACGGGCGCTTGCAGGCCTCTCCATATGAGCCAGGGAAGCCGAGAGGAGTTGGAGCTGCTCTATCCCTGGTACAAGGAGGAGGTGTTCCGACGCCGCGAGCGGATGATGCGGCTGACCGCGAGCGCGAGCGGGGTGCTGGTTCTCTTGTTAGTGATCGTCCAGTTTTTTCCCGCGCCAGCGCCCCCCACTGCGGCAGCAATCCTCGTATGCGCGGGGGTTGGGTTGTTCTCCGGAATCATGGCCTACCTGATCGTGCAACAGCAGGCCCGGCACCTGATGGCGAAACAGGTGCTCATCAAAATCGAGCAGGAACTGGGGCTCTATGAAAAAGGCAGGCACTTGGAAGAGGCCGCGCTGTATCCCGAGGAGTGGCAGTGGGCATGGAAGCGTGACGTCAGTGTCGGAATCTACCTTGCGGTGCTGGCAGGGTTGACCGGCCTCGTCATTGCCGCCGTGCTGTGGCGCTGAGCCCATGCCGCAACTTGCCCTCGCGCTCACGACGGTCATCTGGGCGTCCACCTTTCCGGCGACCAAACTGGCGCTCGAGCAGATGCTGCCGCTCTCGTTCCTGTTCCTGCGGTTCCTCATCAGCAGTCTCGTGCTGGTCGCCGTGCTTATCCTGGCGGGGCGGCCCATTGGGCGGACGGCCGAGACCCTGCGGACGGCTGCGATTGCTTCCGTCTTCCTGTTCCTCGGGTACGTCACCCAGACTGTCGGCATGCGCTATACCACGGCGTCGAACTCGGCTTTCATCACCGCGCTGTACGTCGTGCTGGTCCCGCTCTTCCTGCGCCGGTTTGACCTCCGGCTCTGGACAGCCCTGTTCTTCGCCGTGAGCGGATTGTGGCTGCTGATCCGCCCTTCAGCCGAGATGAATCGTGGAGACCTTTACACGGTGGCATGCGCGGCGGCCTTCGCCCTGCACATCATCGCGGTCGAAGCCTACGTGCATCGCAGCGAGGTGCTCACCTTTTCAGCCTGGCAACTGGTCATGGTGACCGGTGCTTTGGTCGGGCCGGTTCTCATGGAAGGCTATCGGCCCTGGCCGGTCGCCTTCACGCCGACGCTGGTCTGGGCACTTGTGATCACGGGCGTGCTGGCCACTGCGCTGGCGTTCTGCGTGCAAGTGTGGGCGCAGAAGCACGTTCCAGCCCAGCGCGTGGCCTTGATCTTCGCACTCGAGCCGGCCTTGGCCGCATGGCTCTCCTGGCTGGTCCTGGGCGAGCGCTTGGATGCACTCGGATGGGTGGGGAGCGGTCTGATTACCGTCGGCGTGTTGATCGGGACAATGCCCGGTCGGCGAGCGGCCGTCTCCCTCTCGTAGAAGGTCGTCACGGTTTGAGCAATTCGAAGTCCTTGATCTCCTTCTTCATGTGCTCCCGCAGCCGCTTGATGATCTTTTCCTCCAACTGGCGGGCGCGCTCCCGCGAGATGTTGTACTTCTTGCCAATGTCGTCGAGCGTCATCGGCGTCTCCGAAAGGATCCGGTTGCGCAGGATGTCCGCGTACCGGTCATCAAGCGTGGCGGCGAACTCCGCGAGCTTCCGCCGGAAGAGTTTCCTGAGTTCCTCATTGGCCAGAGTCTCGTCCGCCGGCGTCCCCTGAGCGGGCAGGATCTCCATCAAGGTGCCTTCCTGATCAGGCCCGAGGGGGGCGTCCAGGGAGATGTCCCAACTCCCCAGGCGCTGCCCCATCTCGACGACGTCGCGCTCGCGGACGTGCAGGCGGTCGGCGAGGAGCTTGGTGTCAGGCACGAAGCCCTCGCGTTCCAGCTTGCGCTTCTCTTTGTTCAGATTGTAGAAGAGCTTGCGCTGGTCCTGCGTGGTCCCAATCTTCACCAGCCGGTGGGTGTTCAGGAGATACCGAAGAACGTACGCCCGCACCCACCAGGCCGCGTAGGAGTGGAACCGCACGCCCTTCGTCGGGTCGAATTTCCGGATGGCCTGCATGAGCCCGACGTTGCCTTCTTGGATCAGGTCCATGTAATCGGCCCCGAAGTGGAGGTACTCTGCCGCGATCGCCACGGAGACGCGCAGGTTGGAGAGGATCAACTTGACCGCCGCTTCGCGGTTGCCCGTCGTTCGATAATCGTGGAAGAGCTGCAGTTCCTCTTCCTTGGACATGAACGGATATTTTCGGACCTCGGCGAGGTAGCGCTGGAGCGGGTCATACGGGGCTAGCGCGGTGTCCTGCGACGCGTCCGTCTGGTCCCCCGGCTGGATGGACAGGGGGACGTCAAACTCCTCCGCAGGAATCTCCCGGTCGAGGAAGGCTTCAGATCCGAGAACCTCGGCCTCTTCGACGTCCTCGGCTTCCGCGGTCTCGTTTTGAGTCTCATCCATGGAGTCTGAGGGTTCCATTGTAACTGCCTATTATAGCGGAACCCTTCCGTGGAGGCCAAACGAATGAGGTTCATAAGTTACTAATTTCTCTGCTATAATTCGATTCGTGCCGGTCCTCTATGCCCTTCGCAGCGGCCACTGGCCGTCTCTTCTGGCCGCCTGGCTCCATTTCGAAGTCAGTTTCATGACCTGGGTCCTTGTGGGAGCCTTGGGGGTCTTCATTGCTCAGGACTTCGGGCTGACTGCTACGCAAAAAGGCTTTCTGGTGGCAGTCCCCCTGCTCGGAGGATCACTCTTTCGGATCGGGATCGGAGTCCTTTCGGACCGCTACGGACCCCGCCGGATCGGGTTAGCCAACATGCTGCTGGTATCAGTCCCTCTGGCGTGGGCGTGGTTAGCCGGCGATTCCTTTGTGAAGATGGTCGGCGTCGGTCTCCTGTTGGGCATCGCAGGTGCCAGCTTCGCCGTCTCCTTGCCGCTGGCCAGCCGGGCCTACCCGTTGGAGCACCAGGGGCTGGCGATGGGCGTGGCCGGATCTGGGAATAGCGGCGCGATCGTCAGCATTGCAGTGGCCCCACTGCTGGCCGTCAAGTTCGGATGGCATGGCGTTTTCGGTCTTTTGATTCCCGCCGTCGTCATCATCGCCGCGGTGTATTGGATGCTGGCCCGGGACCACGAGCCGATGGATGGCTCCGCACACCATCGGGAGTTCGTTGTCCTGCTCAGAGAGCCGGACACCTACTGGTTCTGCGTGCTGTACGCGATTACCTTCGGAGGATTCGTGGGCCTCAGCAGCTATCTCAGCATCTTTTTCTTCGACCAATATGGGTTGTCACGGGTGGAGGCCGGCTGGGCCGCGGCAGCCTGCGCGCTGGCCGGAAGCTTCTTCCGCCCGGTGGGAGGCTTCATCGCCGACCGGTGCGGGGGACTCCGTGTGCTCTCCGTGCTTTACCCGACCATCGCAGTCTTTACGGGAGTGGCGTCCCTGTTGCTCCCGTTCCCGGCGGCCCTGGCCGCACTGTTTCTGGCCATGGCCTGCCTGGGCATGGGAAACGGGGTGATCTTTCAGGTCGTTCCCCAACGATTCCGGCAAGAAATCGGGACCATCTCAGGGCTTGTCGGCGCAGCCGGAGGCCTCGGCGGCTTTCTCTTGCCCTCGGTCCTGGGTCTCTTCAAAGACCTCAGCGGCACCTACGCAACGGGCTTCGCCCTGTTCGCCGCGGTGTGTGTGTTGATCATGCCGGTCGTCGTGATGTTCTGGCGTCCGAGCCGCGAGAACATGGTTCCCCGCATTTGACACAGACCGCTCGCATCTCTATAGTAGATAAGGACTTTTGTGGAAAACCCATGAAATTTGACACGATTGAAAACGCCATTGCTGACATCAGAAATGGCCGCATGGTCATCCTGGTGGATGACGAAGACCGCGAAAATGAAGGCGACTTCGTCATGGCGGCCGAGAAGGTCACGCCCGAGGCCATCAACTTCATGGCCATGCACGGGCGAGGCTTGATCTGCTTGGCCCTGACGCCAGAGCGGGTGGAGGAGCTCCAACTGCCACCTATGGTCGCTGAGAACACGGCGCCCTTCGGCACCGCCTTCACGATCTCAATCGACGCCCGCCGGGGGATCACGACCGGCATCTCCGCCAAAGACAGGGCCACGACCATCCAGACGGCGATAGACGCCAAGACCAAGCCGTCCGATCTCGCCCGGCCGGGCCATGTCTTTCCGCTCAGGGCCGACAAGGGCGGCGTCCTCAAACGGGCCGGCCAGACCGAAGGCTCGGTGGACTTGGCGCGCCTGGCCGGGCTCTATCCAGCCGGCGTCCTGTGCGAGATCATGAACGATGACGGAACCATGGCCCGGGTGCCGCAGCTTCACGAGATCGCCAAGCGGCATCACCTCAAGCTGGTGACGATCAAGGACCTCATCGAGTACCGGATGCAGCGAGAGACCTTCGTCCACGAAGTGACGCAGGCAACGCTTCCGACGATCTTCGGCGACTTCGTCGCGCACGTGTTCGAGAACGACCTCGACCATGGCGCCCACGTCGCGATGGTCAAGGGCACGATCAAACCGAACGACGAGGTCCTGGTCCGCGTGCACTCCGGGTGCCTTACCTCCGATGTGCTCGGATCGCTTCGCTGTGATTGCCGCGAGCAGCTCCATCGGGCGCTGCAGATGATCGAAAAGGCGGGGCAGGGCGTGCTCCTGTACCTGAACCAGGAAGGGCGCGGCATCGGCCTGGTGAACAAGCTGCGCGCGTACAAGCTGCAGGACGAAGGCAAGGACACAGTCGAGGCCAACCTGGCGCTGGGCTTCAAGGCGGACCTTCGGGACTATGGCGTGGGCGCGCAGATCCTGGTCAAGCTGGGGCTGCACAAGGTCCGGCTCATCACGAACAATCCCAGGAAGATCGTCGGGGTGGAGGGGTACGGGCTCAAGGTCGTCGAGCGCGTGCCGATCGAAATTTCTCCTCAGGACTCGAACATTCGCTATCTGAGAACGAAGAAAGTCAAGCTGGGCCACCTCCTGGACAAGGTCTGATCGAAGACAGAGCACATACCGCATGCCGACAGTGATCGAAGGAGGAGGCGCGGCCGCCGGATTGCGGTTTGCGATCGTCCGCAGCCGTTACAACGAAGAGGTGACGAAGCGGCTGCTAGAAGGGGCGCTCGACGCCTTGCGCAAAGGCGGGGCCCGCGACGAGGCGATCGACGTGGTCTTCGTCCCCGGGGCGTTCGAGATTCCCATGGTCGCGTCCCGCTTGGCGCGTTCCCGCCGCTATGACGCCATCATCTGTCTCGGCGCCGTGATCCGAGGGGAGACACCCCACTTTGAGTACATCAGCGCCGAGGTCAGCCGCGGGATCGCGCGGGTGTCGTATGACTATGGGATGCCGGTCATCTTCGGTGTGCTGACCACGGATACTGACGAACAAGCGGATGCGCGGTCGGGAGTAGGAGGAATCAACAGGGGCTATGACGCCGGCCTGGCGGCGATCGAGATGGCAAATTTGATGAAACGTCTCGGTAGCCCTCCACGACATTCTTCCCGTAAGAGGTCACGATGAGCCTTCGGCGCAAAGGCCGCGAGTTGGCCCTCCAAATTCTGTACCAGTGGGATATCCATCGCGATACCTCCGGCTGGCTGGAGGACTTCTGGGCGCAGAACCCGACCCACTCGGAGGCCAAAACCTTTGCCGAAGGCCTCGTCGATGGGGTTATCACCCATGCGGGCGAACTGGACAGTTTGCTCGGCCGCTATGCCGAGCACTGGACAGTTCACCGGATGGCGATTACCGATCGAACCGTCCTGCGCATGGCGGTCTATGAACTCCTGTACGAACCGGACATTCCTGCTCGCGTCACGCTCAATGAGGCCATCGAGGTCGTGAAGGTATTCGGCGACGAGCAATCGGGCTCCTTCGTCAACGGCATCCTGGACCGTATCCTGCGCGAGGAACCCCGTCTGCAGGGCAAAGCGCGGGAGGCGGTCACGTCGGTGACCCATGATTGATCGCTATTCCAGGCCTCACCTGAAAGCGATCTGGGAGCCTTCGCGCAAATATCAAACGTGGTTGCAAGTGGAGCTTCTGGCCTGCGAGGCTCTGGCGAAGAAAGGGCTGATCCCCGCTGCGGCAGTCCGGCAGATCCGCGCCAAGGCCCGCGTCAATCCAGCGCGCATCGAGACGCTGGAGCGGGTCTCGAAGCACGACGTCGTTGCCTTCATCGAATCCATTTCCGAGCAGGTTGGGCCGGCGGCCCGCTATCTGCACCTAGGCCTGACTTCCTCCGATATTCTGGACACCTCGCTTGCCGTTCTGATGGTCGAGGCCGCCGATGCCATTCTTGAGGATCTGGACCGGCTCCTCGCCGTGCTCCAAGACCGCGCCTGGGAGCACCGTGACACCCTCATGATCGGACGTTCTCATGGCATCCATGGCGAGCCCATCACGTTCGGCGTCAAGCTGGCGATCTGGTACGACGAGACGAAGCGCCATCGCGAGCGGTTTCGAGCCGCGCGTGACGGGATCGCGTGCGGCAAAGTGTCGGGCGCCATGGGCACGTTCGCGCACCTGTCGCCTGACATTGAAGCCCATGTCTGTAAGAAACTGGGGCTCAAGCCGGCGCCCGCCTCCAACCAAGTGGTGCAGCGCGACCGGCACGCGGCGTATCTCACGGCCTTGGCGTTGCTGGCGAGCAGCATCGAGAAGTTCGCCACCGAGGTCCGGCATCTGCAGCGGACGGAGGTGCTGGAGGCCGAGGAACCGTTCACGCCGGGACAAAAGGGCTCCTCCGCCATGCCGCACAAGCGCAACCCGATCGTCTCGGAGAACCTCTGCGGCTTGGCCCGATTGGTCCGAGCAAACTGTGTCGCCTCCATGGAGAACATCGCCCTCTGGCACGAGCGCGACATCAGCCACTCATCGGTTGAGCGGGTCATTATTCCGGATAGCACGATTCTCGTGGATTTCATGCTGGCGCGGTTTACCGATCTGATGGCCAACTTGGTGGTGTACCCGGACCGGATGCGGCGCAACATCGAACTGACCGGTGGCATCATCTACTCGCAACGGCTCATGCTGGAGCTAGTGCGTCAGGGCGCGCCGCGCGTGCAGGCCTACGAAGTCGTGCAGCGATTGGCAATGGCGGCCTGGCAGGGGAGGGCGCCGTTCAAGGACTTGGTTGAGAAAGATCCCTTCATTACACGTCACCTGACGGGCAAAGCCATCGGGGTGTGCTTCGATCCAAAGGCGTACACGCGCCACGTGCCGGAGATTTTCAAACGGGTATTCGGCTCCTCCGGCAAAGCGCGCGCTACCCGCAAGCGGGGAAGCGCATGAAGGCCAAGGTCTCCATCACGCTGAAGCGGGGCATTCTGGACCCTCAGGGCCAGGCTGTCCTGCACGCCCTCAGTTCGCTGGGCTATACCGGCGTGAAGGACGTGCGGGTGGGAAAGCTCATCGAGCTTGATCTGGCGACGCACGATCGGGCCGGTGCGGAGGCGGAGGTGAAAGCCATGTGCGAGCGGCTCCTGGCCAATACCATTATCGAAGAGTATCGGATCGAGCTGATGGAATGAGCATCTCATTGCGAGTCGGCATCCTCGTCTTTCCCGGATCCAACTGTGACCGTGACTGTCAGCATGCCGTCTCGCAGGTCATGGGCGCCAAGGCAGACTTCATCTGGCACAAGGAATCGATGCTCCCGCACGTAGACGCGGTCATCATTCCCGGCGGCTTCTCCTACGGCGACTATCTTCGCACCGGCGCGATTGCGCGGTTCTCCCCGGTGATGGCTGCGGTCACTCGCTTCGCCGAGGCCGGCGGGCTGGTCCTTGGCATCTGCAACGGGTTTCAGATCCTGCTGGAAGCGGGACTGCTGCCAGGAGCCATGTTGAGAAACCGATCCCTTTCCTTTCTATGCAAGGACGTCCACCTCCGCGTCGAGAATGCAGACACACCCTTTACCCGACGCTGCAAGCCAGGCCAGGTGTTGACCCTCCCGATCGCCCACGGTGAAGGCAACTACTATGCGGACCAAGCGACGCTCGCCAAGCTGAAGGCCCGGAACCAAGTCATCTTCCGTTACTGTACGAAAGACGGCGAAGTCACACCGGAGGCCAACCCCAACGGCTCGCTCGACAACATCGCGGGGATCGTCAACGACGCCGGCAATATCCTCGGCCTGATGCCCCACCCAGAGCGCTGCGCCGACGCGCTGCTTGGGAACGAAGACGGACGTCTGATCCTGCTCTCGCTGCTCGAGGCCATAAAGAGTGGACGATATGCTCCGAAGCCCGTCCTGGCTCATAATGTCTCCTAGAATGCGACCTCAAACGCCAGTCGCCATGACCAAGGACCTTATTGTCCAGCATGGGCTGACAGAGGAGGAATACCAGAAGATCGTCACTCTCCTGGGCCGGGAACTGAATCTCACCGAACTCGGAATGTTCTCGGTAATGTGGAGCGAGCACTGTTCGTATAAGAGCTCGCGGACCTTTCTCAAGAAGCTCCCGACGGATGCGCCGCACGTCATCCAGGGGCCCGGCGAGAACGCCGGCGTCGTGGACATCGGCGACGGTCTGGCTGCCGTCTTCAAGATGGAGAGCCACAACCATCCATCCTTCATCGAGCCGTACCAAGGCGCGGCGACGGGGGTTGGGGGCATCCTCCGCGACATCTTCACGATGGGCGCGCGCCCGATCGCGTTGCTGGACTCCCTGCGGTTCGGCCCGCTGGATAGTCCCAAGAACCGCTACCTCTTCAGCGGTGTGGTGGCGGGGATCGCAGGCTACGGCAACTGTATCGGCGTGCCCACCGTGGGAGGGGAGGTCTATTTCAACGAAATCTATAACTACAACCCGCTGGTGAACGTCTTCTGTCTCGGCATCGCCCGCAAGGACCGGATCTTCCGCGGGTGGGCCTCCGGGGCGGGCAATCCGGTGCTCTACATCGGGGCTAAGACAGGCCGCGATGGCATTCACGGTGCGACAATGGCGTCCGATTCGTTCGATGAAGGGTCGGAATCCATGCGGCCGACAGTCCAGGTCGGGGACCCCTTCACGGAAAAGCTCCTGCTGGAGGCCTGCCTCGAGCTCATGGAGCAGGACCTGCTGGTTGGGATCCAGGACATGGGCGCGGCCGGGTTGACCAGTTCCTCCTGCGAGATGGCGTCACGGGCCGGCACCGGCATCGAATTGGAGCTGGCAAACGTGCCACGGCGCGAGCCGAGCATGACGCCCTACGAAGTGCTCCTTTCGGAATCCCAAGAGCGGATGCTCCTTGTCGCAAAGTCCGGACGGGAAGGGGAGGTCCTGGACGTCTGCAAGAAATGGGACGTGGACGCCGCCGTGATCGGGCGGGTGACGAACGACGGATTCCTCCGCGTTAAGGAGAAAGGAGTGGTGGTTGCCGAGGTGCCAGCGCGAGCCCTGACCGACAACGCCCCGACGTACGAGCGGCCGGCGGACGCGCCCGCCTATCAGGATGCCCTGCAGACGCTTCCGCTTGAGCTGGTCCCGGAGCCGAAGGACTGCAACGCAGTGCTGGAGGCGCTCTTGACCTCGCCGACGATCGCACACAAAGGCTGGGTCTTCGAGCAGTACGATCACATGGTCCAGACCAACACCGTGATCCGTCCCGGGTCGGACGCCGCGGTCCTGCGGATCAAAGGCACCGACAAGGCCCTGGCCGTCACGGCGGACTGCAACAGCCTCTACTGCGTGCTGAACCCCTACACCGGCGCCGCCAGCGCTGTCGCCGAGGCCGCGCGCAATCTCGTCTGCGCGGGCGCGCGGCCCTTGGCCCTCACCGATTGCCTGAACTTTGGCAACCCGGAACGCCCGGACATTATGTGGCAGTTCATCCTGGCGGTGGAGGGCATCGCCGACGCCTGCAAGGCCTTGCAGATACCCGTGGTGAGTGGGAACGTGAGCTTCTATAATGAGACTCGGGGGCTGTCGATCTATCCGACTCCGATCATCGGCATGGTCGGGTTGCTGGATCACGTCGAGCAGGCGGTCTCCCAGGGGTTCAAAGCGGAAGGCGATGCAATCCTATTGCTCGGCGAGACCGGCGAGGACCTCGGCGGGACCGAGTACCTCCGGGCGGTCCATCACCGGGAGCAGGGGACGCCCCCCGTGCTTAACCTTGAACGAGAGGCCGCACTGCAGCGCGTCGTGCTGCAGGCGGTCGAGCAGGGCCTGGTGCGGTCAGCCCACGACTGCGCAGAAGGGGGCTTGGCCGTCGCGCTCGCCGAGTCCTCCCTGTCGGCCACAAACGGGCCACTGGGCGCAGAGGTCGTCCTGGACAGACACGGGCTGCGGCGGGACAGCCTCCTGTTCGGCGAGTCCCAGTCCCGGATTATTCTCTCCGTCAAACCAGCCAATCGTGAGAAAATAGAGGTGTTGGCAAGGCAAGACGGCGTGCCGTGCTCGGTTCTGGGGTTTGTCCGCGGCCAGCGGCTGATGATCTCCATCCGGGACGATCGGGGGGGGACGGCCCTCTGGATTGACCGGACATGCGACAAACTTGATACAATGTGGCGTGGGGCGCTCCGAGCCGCCCTGGACACCGGGGAAGGAGGACACGCGTGAGCGAGGCCAGCGCCTTCATCACCCCCGACAAGTTCCATGACGAATGCGCCGTCGTCGGCGTGTACGGGCACAAGGAGGCGGCAAACCTCGCCTATCTCGGCCTGTACGCCCTGCAGCACCGTGGTCAGGAAAGCTCCGGCATCGTCTCCAACGACGGCGAGCAGTTCCATTGGGAAAAGGGCATGGGGCTGGTGGCCGACGTCTTCACCAGGGATCGGCTGAAACGCCTGCCCGGCCGCTCGGCGATCGGCCACAACCGGTATTCCACGGCCGGCTCCAGCGACCTGAAAAACGCCCAGCCGCTGGTCGTCAACTTCGCCTATGGCAACCTGGCCCTGGCCCATAACGGCAATCTGATCAACGCCCAGATGCTTCGCAACGAACTGGAGGCCTACGGCGCCATCTTCCAGTCCACGTCTGACAGCGAGGTGATCATCCACCTGATCGCGCAGTCCAAAGAGAGCCTGCTGCTCGATCGGATTTTTGACGCGCTGAACCAGGTGCGTGGCGCGTTCTCCATCACACTCTTGATCGACAACGGGCTGGTCGTCGCCCGCGACCCCTGGGGGTTCCGGCCCCTATGCCTGGGCCGGATCAAGGACGCCTGGGTCGTGGCGTCGGAGACTTGCGCCTTCGACCTGATCGGCGCCGAGACCATCCGCGATATCGAGCCGGGCGAACTCGTCGTGCTGGACGACAAGGGCCTCCACGCCTACCATCCCTTCCCCAAGGTCAAGCCGGCGATGTGCATCTTCGAGCACATCTACTTCGCGCGCCCAGACAGCAAGATCTACGGGAACAACGTCTACGCCGCCCGCAAGGCCCTGGGACGCCAGCTCGCCAAGGAATCCCACGTGCCGGCCGACATCGTCATCGCGGTGCCCGACTCCGGCATGCCGGCCGCGCTGGGGTACGCCGAAGGGGCGAAAATCCCGTTTGAGCAGGGCCTGATCCGCAACCACTATGTGGGCCGGACTTTCATCGAGCCGGAGCAACGCATCCGGCACTTCGGCGTCAAGGTCAAGCTGAACGCCGTGCCGGAGATCCTGGAGGGCAAGCGGGTGGTCGTAGTGGACGACTCCATCGTGCGCGGCACCACGAGCCGCAAGATCGTCAAGATGCTCCGCCACGCGGGGGCCAAGGAGGTCCACATGCGGATCTCGTCCCCGCCGGTCATCTCGCCGTGCTTCTACGGGATCGACACGCCCACCAAGAAGGAGCTGATTGGTTCGACGCATTCGATCGAGGAGATCCGCAGGTACATTACCGCCGACTCGCTCGCCTACCTGAGCCTGGAAGGGCTCTTGGCCGCCGCGCCCGGCAGCGGCGAGCGCTACTGCAACGCCTGCTTCACCGAGAACTACCCCATTCCCTTCACCAAAGCCGAGGAATTGCAATTGGGCCTTTTTGACCGTCCGTGATGGGCGTGAGGGGATTGACCTCACGGATCAGCCGCCGATTCGTCCTCATCCTCGCCCTGGCCCAACTGCTTCTCATCTACGCCTGGATCATCGAGCCGAACTGGATCGAGGTCACGAGCCACGAGGCCTGGTTCAAGAACCTCCCGGAGGAGTTCAACGGCCTAGTGGTCGTCCATCTGTCGGATCTGCACATGCGGAAGTACGGCGCCCGGGAGCGGCGGGTCGTGGCGCGCCTGGCCGAATCCACGCCGGGCGTGATCGTCATTACCGGAGATCTCACGCTGGAGGGAAGCGACCCGGCGACCATTCGGCAGTTCCTGACGGCCCTGCGCGACCTGAAGCCGACCTTCGGCATCTGGGCCGTGCTCGGCAACTATGACCACTGGAACCCGCTGGCGTCCAGCAAGGACGAGGTGCGGACGTTCTACAACAACGCCGGCGTCGCCCTCCTGGTCAACGAAGGCGGGCGTATCGGCCGGGGCCTGGACACTCTCTCACTGATCGGGGTGGACGACCCCTTTTCGGGATACGCCAACCTGGGCGCGTCGCTCAGGGGCATGCAGCGCACCCCGTTCGCGATCTTGCTGACGCACTCGCCGGAAATCTTCATGAAGGCCGATCTCATCAAATTTGATCTCGTGCTCGCCGGGCATACGCACGGGGGGCAGGTCCGTCTGCCCGGCATCGGCGCCCTGTGGCTGCCCGCCGGCAGCGAACCCTTCGAGTCGGGGTGGTTCGACGGCCAGTACGCGCGGATGTATGTCACGCGGGGCATTGGAACCGGCACCCTGCCGGTCCGGTTGTTCTGCCGGCCGGAACTCGCCCTGATCACGCTCAAGCGCAGCGGGCCCAAACGGTAGCCGCCGTGTCGTCCCTGTCACCGCCCGCGCAGTCGGAGATCCGCCGGCTGATGGTCTTTTTCGGTCTGGTCTACTTTGCCCAGGGTCTCGGGCAGGCCGGCGGGCTCATCAACCAGCCCTTGATGAATTATCTGAAGGCGAGCGGTCTGACGTCCGACCAAGTCGCCCAGTTGCTCGGGGTGCTGACCATCCCCTGGATCATCAAGCCGCTCTACGGGTTGATCAGCGACTTGGTCCCACTCTTGGGGTATCGCCGCAAGAGCTACCTGTTCCTCATGAACGGACTCGCCGCCGCGGGGTTTCTCTGGCTCACCGGGTTGCTGACGCCCGAATGGATCGTGGCGGCGATGGTGCTGACCGCGCTCGGCATCGCCTCCTCGGACGTGCTGGTGGATGCCCTCATGGTTGAACGAGGACAGCAGACCGGGCAGATCAAGCGGTTTCAGAGCCAGCAATGGATGTGGTTCAACATCGCGGCGATTATGACCGGCATCCTCGGCGGCTGGCTGAGCGAAACGCTCACACCCGCCGGGGCCCTCCATACGGCCGCGCTGATCACGGCCTGCGCACCGGCGGCCGTGGTGGTCGCGACCGCCTTCTTGGTTCGCGAGGAGAAAACGGCGATTGACCTCGTGCAGTTCAAGGCTAGTACGGGAAGCCTCATCTCTGCGCTGAAATCCAAAACGCTGTGGATCGTGGCTGGGTTTCTGGCCTTCTGGAACTTCAGCCCGAGCTTCGGCACTCCCATGTACTACCACATGGTGGATAATTTAAAGTTCGACCAGTATTTCATCGGCCAGCTCGGGTCCGTCTCGTCGGTCGGATCGGTGATCGGGGCGTTCGTGTTCAAGCGGTTTCTGGGCGGTCGTTTTTCGACCACCGCGCTCGTGTATCAGAGCATCCTGCTGGGGGCGATCAGCACGGTCGCCTATCTATTTTTGATGGACCGCCAGAGCGCCGTCATTCTGTCCTTCGCCACCGGCCTTATCGGCATGGTTCCGTTCTTGACGATGCTGAGCCTGGCGGCGGCAGCCTGTCCGCCACATGCCGAGGGGTTCACCTTCGCCGGCTTGATGTCCATCTTCAATGGGGCGTCCCAGGTTTCCGCCATATGGGGGGCGCACCTTTACGAGCACGTGCTCGATAAACAGATGGCGCCGCTCATTTGGATCTCCACGGCATTCACGCTGGCGGCGTTTTTCCTCGTGCCCTTTCTCCCAACGCAGGATGGACCAGCCCCGGCGTCGGGAGGAGAGCCAGATGGGATGGGCGAATATCACCCAAACGGGTGATTGCACAAACGGGGCGGCCTGTGGGTAAATCACTTAACCTGCAATCGGGATACCACAATGAATCGGGCGGACCTCAGCTACCGCATACTGCTGGAAGTCACGAACGTCCTCAATTCGCAACACGACACGGATAGCCTCTGGCGCGCGATCGCCAAACAGATTAAACAGATCATCCCGTGGGAGCGAGCCGGGGTGACATTGTACGACGCTAACAGCGACTCCTTCCGTTTTTACGCGGTCGAGACGAGCCTCACGACGAAAATCCTTCAGCGCGACGCCGTGATCCCCCACATCGGCAGCGCGGTCGGATGGGTCTATGACCATAAACAGCTCCACGTGCGGCCGAATTTGCACATCGCGCGCCTCTTTCTGGAGGATGACATCTACTTCCAGGAAGGTTTGGGGCGCATGATCAATCTCCCGCTCTTGGTGCGTGGGGCCTGCCTGGGCACGTTGAACATCGGCAGTGTGCAGACCGGCGAACCGGAGCCTCAGATCCTGGAGTTCCTCCAACAGGTGGCCATTCAAATTGCCTTCGCGATCGATCACGTCCGGGCGTACGAGCAGATCAACCGCCTCCGCGAGCAACTCGCGAAAGAGAACGAGTACCTCGTGGAAGAGATCAGACTCACCCACAACTTTGGCATCATGGTAGGAAAGAGCCAAGCGCTTCAGGAAGTCGTGCGGCTGGCGGAGACTGTAGCCCCGACGAATTCCACGGTCCTGATCTCCGGGGAGACTGGTACCGGCAAGGAGTTGCTGGCACGCGCGATTCACGAGAGGAGCGCACGAAGGGACGAGCCCTTTGTGCGCGTGAACTGCGCGGCGCTGCCGCAGGGCCTCGTCGAAAGCGAACTCTTCGGCCACGAACGCGGGGCGTTCACCGGCGCGAACCAACGAAGGCAGGGACGGTTTGAACTGGCAGACGGCGGCACGCTTTTTCTGGACGAAATCAGCGAACTCCCCCTCGAGGCGCAAGCCAAATTGCTCCGCGTGCTTCAAGACGGACTCATCGACCGAGTAGGCGGCCGCCAGCCGGTCCCAGTGGACGTGCGGATCATCACCGCGACGAACTCGGATCTCGGGATGGTGATTGCGGAAGAACGATTCCGGCCAGATCTTTTTTACCGGTTGAATGTGTTTCCCATCGCCATCCCTGCTCTTCGCGACCGTCCCGAAGATATTCCACTTTTAGCGCGCCATTTCGTCCAGCAGTACAGCCTCAATCTGAAACGCCCATGCCGGGATATCGAAGACGACTCCATGCAACGACTCGTTCAGTACTCCTGGCCCGGAAACGTCCGAGAACTTCAAAACGTGATCGAGAGGGCCGTCATCCTGACGCACTCGCCCAAGGTGGAGATCGACGCGCGCCTGCTCGCATCCTCCGGTTCCAACGGGCATGCAGAGTCGCCCACGAGACTGCACGATCTGGAACATGCGCATATTAGAAGGACCCTTGAGCAAACAGATTGGCGGATTGATGGGCCATTCGGCGCCGCCAGGCAACTCGGCCTTCATCCTAGCACCCTCCGAAGCCGGCTGAAAAAGCTCGGCATCAAACGCCCGGACAAGTTCCTCACCGGGAACTCTTTCCATTCCGTCGGTCATTAGGACCTGTGTCGGGTCCAAATTGCCCGGTCTCCTGATTACCGCACCATCGCGCGTGTAATCAGGCTCTTCAGTGCGTTTCCGCGAAATTTCGCGGAAACCCCGCGATCTGCCCGCGAGATTTCGTGGGATCACCACTTTCTCACAAGCAGAAATTTCGGCAAGACGTGTGAAAAATCCATCGATTCCGCACGTCATGACTTCACGAAGATTTCGGCATGGATGTTGCGCTACCGATATTTGGCTCAACGCGTTCGAACTGCGCGCGAACAAGGAATAAGAAGGACACGTGGGCTGTGCTTGAGTGGCAACCATGGAAACCAATTGCGAAACGATCGCAGGGAACAAGAGGAGGTGATGCGCATTCTCGGGACGGAGAGCCATAAACCTTGACGGTCCGTAGGCCCGAGATAGTGTTGAAATATGTAGCGTAACACGGACTCCTTTAGCTGTGAAGGTTTTCAATTAAACAGGGAGGTCGCGACGATGTTTTTAACCAGACGGCAATTCATGAAAGCGAGCGCGGGTACCATCGCGGTGCTCGCGATTGCGGACAAGGCGTTGGCCTTGACCGCGCTGCAACCGGTCGTCGAGGTGGGTAACCCCCTCGGCGAGTATCCGGACCGGTCCTGGGAGCGCGTCTATCATGACCAGTACCGCTACGACTCGTCCTTTACCTATTGCTGCTCGCCCAACGACACGCACCAATGCCGCGTTCGGGCGTTTGTGCGCAACGGGGTGGTGATGCGGGTGGAGCAGAACTACGACCACCAGACCTACGAGGACCTGTACGGCAACCGCGGGACGTTTGCGTGGAATCCGCGGATGTGCCTGAAGGGCTATACCTTCCACCGGCGCGTGTATGGCCCGTACAGATTGAAGGGCCCGATGATCCGCAAGGGATGGAAGGCCTGGGTGGACGACGGCTGCCCAGAGCTGAGTCCGGAAGTCAAAGCCAAGTATAAGTACACCAGCCGCGGCGAGGACGACATGCTACGTGTGTCGTGGGACACCTGCGCCGCGTACCTGGCCAAGGGGATGTTGAAGATCGCGGAGCGGTACTCGGGCGAGTCGGGCGCGCGGCGCCTGCGCGAGCAGGGGTATCCGCCGGAGATGATCGAGACGATGAAGGGCGCGGGGGTGCGGACCTTTAAATACCGGCCGGGCATGGCGGCCCTGGGCCAGGTCGGCAAGATCGGGTTTGGCCGGATGGCCAACTCGAATCTGGCGCATCTCGACGCCTATATCAGGAAAGTCGGGCCGGACAAGGCGGTCGGCGGGCGGCCCTGGTCAAGCTACACCTGGCACGGCGACCAGCCCCCGGACCATCCTTTCTGGAACGGCATTCAGACCTCGGACATTGACCACGCCGACATGCGCTTCTCGAAGCTGCACGTGAGTTGGGGCAAGAACTTCGTCGAGCATAAGATGCCCGAAGCACACTGGTTCATTGAGTGCATGGAGCGCGGCGGCCGCATCGTGGTCATCGTGCCCGAGTACAGCCCGCCCGCGACGAAGGCCGACTACTGGATTCCGCTTCGGCCTGCATCGGATGGCGCGCTATTCCTGGGGGTTATCAAGGTCCTCATGGACGAGAACCTGTACGATGCGGATTTCTGCAAGCAGTACACAGACAGCCCGATCCTGATCCGGACCGACACACTGCAGTACCTGGATCCGCATGACGTGATCAAAGACTATAAGCTGTTCGATCTGACCCACGGCTATACGAAGTATGTCCAGGCGATCAAACAGGAGTACCGGGAGCGGCTGGGCGACTTCATGGTGTGGGACACGGCGAAGAACCAGGCGGTGCCGATGCACCGCGAGATGGTCGGCGTGAACATGACGAAGGCCGGCATTGATCCGGCGCTGGAAGGCACGTACCGAGTGAAGCTGCTGGACGGCAAGGAAGTGGATGTGATGCCGGTGTTCCAGATGTACAAGATCCACGTGCAGGACTTCGACCTGGACACCACGCACGCGATCACCCAGTCACCGAAGGACCTGATCGTGCGCTGGGCGCGCGACTGCGGGACCGTCAAGCCGTTGGCGATTCACTCCGGCGAGGGTGTGAACCACTGGTTCCATCGGACGACCAACGGCCGCGGGGCGGCGATGATCTGTATCCTCACCGGCAACCAGGGCAAGTACGGGACCGGCACCCATAACTGGTCGGGCAACTACAAGACCGGTGTCTGCCAAGGGACTCCTTGGAGCGGCGCCGGCATTGGGGCGTGGGGCGCCGAGGATGCGTTCAACCTGAACCTCGACCCCAAGGCGCACGGCAAGGAGATCGTCACCAAGTATTATGCGTACGGCGAGGAGCCGGCGTATTGGAACCACGGTGATCGTGGGCTGATCGTCAACACGCCGAAGTACGGGCGTAAGGTGTTCACGGGCAAGACGCACATGCCTTCGCCCACAAAGGTCGAGTGGACGGTCAACGTGAACCTCCTGAACAACGCAAAGTACCACTACGACATGGTCAAGAACGTGGACTCGAACGTCGAGTGCATCGTGGTGCAGGACCTGGAGATGACGTCCGGCGTGAACTACGCGGACATGGCCATGGCCATCAATTCCTGGATGGAGTTCACGTATCCGGAGATGGTGAATTCGTGCTCGAATCCGTGGCTGCAGGTCTGGAAGGGTGGGATTCGGCCGCTGTACGACACGCGCAACGACCTGGATACCTATATCGGGGTGGCCATCAAGTGGGCCGAGATGACCGGTGATAAGAAGTTCACTGACCTCTGGAAGTTCGTGACTGAGAACAAAGTGGACATTTACCTGCAGCGTATCTTTGATGCCGCCAGCACGACATACGGCTACAACGCGAAGACGCTCATGCAGTCGGAGAAGGGCTGGTTCGTGATGACGCGGACCTATCCGCGCCAGCCGTTCTGGGAGCACGTCAACGAGTCGAAGCCGATGTGGACGCGGACGGGCCGGTTCGAGAACTACCGGATCGAGTCCGAGTGCATCGAGTACGGCGAGAACTTCGTCGTGGCCCGCGAGGACGTCGAAGCGACGCCGTACCTGCCAAGCGCCATTATCAGCACGAACCCGTTCGTGCGGCCCGATGACTACGGGATTCCGATCACGGCCATGCACCACGATGACCGGCACGTGCGCAACACCAAGCTGCCGTGGAACGAGGTGAAGCGGCACGTGAACCCGTTGTGGGAGAAGGGGTACCAGTTCTACTGCATCACCCCGAAGACCCGGCACCGGGTGCACAGCCAGTGGTCGGTCAATGATTGGATCCAGATGTATGAGTCCAACTTCGGCGACGCGTATCGGATGGACAAGCGGACGCCGGGGATCGGCGAGCACCAGATGCACGTGAACCCGCAGGCGGCGAAGGACCGGGGCATCAACGACGGCGACTACATCTACGCCGACGCGAACCCGGCGGACCGGCCGTACCGCGGGTGGAAGCCGAGCGATCCGTTCGCCAAGGTGAGCCGGCTGATGGTGCGCTGCAAGT
>Ga0209160_1001217_pt1 | contig 21553 bp, 26 predicted proteins | sample GraSoiAngelo_153_FD_186167 | JGI IMG/M metagenome (GOLD analysis project Ga0209160, IMG submission 186167) | Grasslands soil microbial communities from the Angelo Coastal Reserve, California, USA - 14_1009_12_40cm (SPAdes) (version 2) | ecosystem: Environmental > Terrestrial > Soil > Grasslands ... | reverse complement strand
GCTCTTCGGCTTCGTGCGCTCGGCGCCGCTGGCCGGCGGTGCCGAGGAAATCCTGATCCCTGGCGAGCCCGAGGAGCGCACCTCGCGCGACCGGCGCGCCGGCGGGGTCCCGATCGACGACGAGACATGGCGGCAGATCACGGCGTGCGCCACCGAGGTCGGTGTCGATGCTTGAGGTCGTCACGATGAAGGAGATCGACGCGATCTTCACGGTGACCGACGCCCTCGGCATCCATCGGGAGCAGCTGGTGATCCCGCTCGGTCCCGCCGCGCCCGGCCGCGTCCGCCGCCTGCCGAGCGGCAAGCTCGAGATCACGGTCGAAGCCGCACGGCCGATCGACGAATGGCTGACGGAGCTGCCGCGGCTCATCGCCGCCGCCCAGGGGAAGTGAGCTGACGGCAGGGCTCAGGCGCGGACTCGGGCTCTTCCCGCTCGCGGCGATCGTCTTCTTCAACGTCAGCGGCGGACCTTACGGGATCGAGGACACGGTCCCCACGCTCGGTCCGGGCATGACGCTCCTGCTGCTCGTGCTCACGCCGCTTCTCTGGAGCGCACCGGTCGCCCTGGTGATGGCCGAGCTCGCGTCGGCCATGCCCGACGAGGGCGGCTACGTCACGTGGACGCGCCAGGCTTTCGGGCCGTACTGGGCGTTTCAGGTCGGCTGGTGGAGCTGGATCGACAGCTTCGTCGACGTCGCCGTGTACCCGGCCCTGTTCGTCGAGTATCTGCAGTTCTGGTTCCCGTCGCTGGCGCCGCTGGAGCGCTGGCTCCTCGTCGTTGCCTTCATCGTCGTGCTGACCGGCCTGAACCTGCTCGGCGTGCGTCCGACCGGCCACGCGGCCCTGGCGCTCGCCGTCGTCGCGCTCCTGCCGGTCGCCGCGCTCACGGTGGTCGCGCTGGTCGGGCCGCGAGTCGCACCGTGGACGCCGCTGGCGCCGGCGGGGCAGGGGGTGGAGACGTTAGGGTTCGGGCTCGCCGTGCTGATGTGGAACTACTCCGGATGGGACACGCCGTCGACGATTCTCGGCGAGACGCGCGCGCCCGAGCGCGCGTTCAGGTCCGCGATGTTCCTGACCTTGCCGATACTGATCGCGGCGTATCTCCTGCCGGTTGGCGCCGCGCTCGCCAGCGGGGCGCTTCCGTGGAGCGAGTGGACGACCGGCGTGCTCCCGACGATCGCGCGATCGGTCGGCGGTGATTGGCTCGGTCACGCCGTGGCGGCCGGCGCCGTGCTCAGCACAGCCGGGCTCTTCATGTCGCTGCTCCTCACGAACTCGCGGCTCCCGTACGTCCTGGCGCGCGACCACGCGATGCCCCGATGGCTCGGCGCCGTCGATGCGCGCTTCGGCACGCCGTGGACCGCGGTCGTCGTCTCGGCGGCGCTCTACGCCGCCTTCGCGGTGTTCTCCTTCAAGGAGCTGATCGTCCTGAACATCTGGCTCTACTCGCTGAGTCTGCTCGTCGAGCTCGCCGCGTTCGTGCGGCTGCGAGTCAGCGAGCCGGCGATGCCCCGGCCGTGGCGGGTTCCGGGCGGTCTCTCCGGCGCGATCATCGTCGTCGCGTTCCCCGCGCTCTTCTGCGTCGGCGCGATGGCAACGGCGGGTTGGACGAACACGATCGCCGGCGTCGCGGCCGCCCTGAGCGGGCCGCTGGCGTACCGCGTGCTCGGCCGGCGCACGATGCTGGCCGAGGAGGGGCGGGCATGAAAGGGCTGGTCAACAGCGTCGCGTACGCGGACGGCCTGCGCATCGGCGAGGTGGCGATCCCGGACATCAGCGAGGTCCTCAAGCGGCCCGGGCGATTCGTCTGGGTCGGCCTCCACGAGCCCGACGCCGAGATGCTCGCGGAGATCCAGCAGGAGTTCTCGCTCCACGACCTGGCGGTCGAGGACGCCGCCCGCGCCCACCAGCGGCCGAAGCTCGAGCGGTACGGCGAGTCGATCTTCGTGGTCCTGCGTACCGCCCACATCGATTCCACGACCGGCGGGATCGACTACGGCGAGACGCACCTCTTCGTCGGGCTGAATTACATCGTCTCGGTTCGGCACGGAGGGTCGCTGCCCTACGTCGAGGTGCGCTCACGCTGCGAGGCGAGCCCGCCGCTCCTGGCCAAGGGGCCCGTCTTCGTCCTCTACTCGCTCATGGATTTCATCGTCGACCAGTACTTCCCGCTGATCGACACATTCGAGGACAAGCTAGCCAAGCTCGAGGACAACATCTTCCAGCAGACCTTCACGCGGGAGACGACCGAGCGGATCTATCAGCTCAAGCGCGACCTGCTCGAGGTGAAGCGCGCGGTCGCTCCGCTCGTCGACGTGTGCAACCGGCTCGTGCGCGCCGACGTCGCCTTGATCCCGGAGGACGCGCGCGTGTACTTCCGCGACATCTACGACCACGTGATCCGGATCAACGAGATGATCGACAACTTGCGGGAGCTCCTGACCGCGGCCCTCGAGGCGAACCTGTCGCTGATCTCGGTCTCGCAGAACGAGGCGATGAAGCGGCTGGCCGGATGGGCGGCGATCATCGCGGTTCCGACCATGATCGCCGGTATCTACGGCATGAACTTCAAGTTCATGCCCGAGCTGGACTGGACGCTGGGATACCCGCTGACGATGACCGTCATGGTCGGCGTCTGCGCGTTTCTCTACTACAAGTTCAAGCGCTCGGGCTGGCTCTGACCCGGGCTCACCGCCGGGACCGTCCGAGATTGTCCTCGATCACGGCGGCCAGACACTCGAGCGTCCCGAGCGAGTAGACGTAGGTCTTCCAGTCGACGGCCACGTGGTCCTCGCGCTCACCGGGGCGCGCCAGCGGAAAGATCTCGACCGAGACGTTGGGGCCCGGGCCCGAGCAGCCGCCGGCGCAGCCCTCGCGAAGCCGGACGCGCTCGTCGAGCCCTCGCTCGGCGACGAGCTCACGCAGCGACTTCAAGATGGCCTCGGCGTTGAGCCGGACCGTCCGCCCACCGCGAGCGACCGGGAGCGTCACCACGCCCGGCTCCCGCGGGCACACCGTGATCACGAGCCTTCGAGGCGTCACGCGCGCGCCAGCGCCGCGGCCAGGCGCGCGGCCGCGACCACCGGCTCCTCGGCGGGTCGATGCCATCGCGCCTGCAGACCCGCGCGCGCGACCGCGCGGATCAACCCTGCGCGATACCACCGGTCGGCGAGCACGCTGCCCGCCCAGCTCGCGTTCACCCGCCGGCCGAGCTTCAGCGCCCGCGCCACCTCGAGCGCGCCCGCCGCGAGATGCCGCTGCCCTTCCGTCACGATTCGCCGCGCGCGCCGGTCGCCGCGGCGAGCGCGCGCGAGCACGTCGCGCGCGAGCTTGGCGATCGCCTTCACGGGATCGCGCGCGTGGGAAGCTCGAAGCGTCGGCACGAGGTGTCCGTCGCGGACCCTCGTGCGGAGCCACTCGCGGCCGAGCCAGAAGCCCGAGCCCTCGTCGCCGAGGACGGGCCCGAGGCCGCCGGCCCGCGCCCAGCGACCGCGCGAGTTGCGCCCGACCACGATCGATCCGGTGCCCGACAGCAGCAGCACGCCGGGCCGTTTTCCGAGGGCGCCGAGCAGTGCCGCCTGAGCGTCGGAGATGACGTGGACGCGAGCCGCGAGCCCGCGCAGAGCCCGAGCGAGAGTTCGCCGCTCGGCGGGCGTCCAGAGCCCGCGCGAGGCCACGACGAGCGCGGCGACGCGGCGTCGACTCCACCGGCGCCGACGCCAGACCGCGCGCAAGACCGATGCGAGCTGCTGCAGATCGCGGTCGGCAGGAACGACCGTCGTCGCGACCCGATGCTCGGCCCAAACGGCGATGCGGATCCACGTTCCACCGACGTCCGCGCCAACGCATACCGCCTTTCGTCTGGGCGCGTGTCTTTCCGCAGAGGTGGTTGCCACTCTGGCCATTATGAGGCCGGCCGGATGATCCCGAGGCCTCTGAAATGACAGGCTTTCCGCTTATTCCGGCACTGGCATGCTGGATGCTGAAATAGGGGCCCGGAGGATAGAGCCATGGGCAAGACACTCGCCGCCTGGATCATGGTGGCCGGAGCCGTCGCGGCCCCCGCGATGGGTCCACGGGAAACCGTGGAGACGGCTGTGACCCGGGTGATCAATCTCATGCAGGACATCGAACCTGCTGCGAAGACGGAGTCGGCGCCCAAGCCGTCCTCCGACAAGCGGACCGAGCTCCGGAAGATCGCGCGTGACCTGTTCGACTTCGAGGAGGTGACGCGGCGCACGCTGTCTCGCCACTGGGCCGCGCGCACGCAGGACGAGCGCGCCGAGTTCGTGGCGCTCTTCACCGAGCTTCTCGAGCGCTCCTACATCAACCGGGTCGAGACCTACGCGGGCGAGAACATCACGTACCTCGGCGAGGCCATCGACGCGAACTACGCCACCGTGCGGTCGAAGATCCTGACCGATCGCCGCAGCGAGATCACCCTCGACTACCGTCTCCATCTCCGGGACGGCCGGTGGCGCGTCTACGATCTGCAGATCGACGGGGTGAGCTTCGTCTCGACCTATCGGAGCCAGTTCGACCGCATCATCCAGGCCGAATCCTACTCGGCCCTCCTCGAGCGCATGCGCAAGAAGAGCTTCGAGGCCACCGTGGCCGAGCGCGGAGGCAAGAAGCTCTAGTCGATCGGCGCCGCCCGGCGCCTTCCATCCGATCGCCACGACGGGGAGCGGGTTCTTCGGGACTCGCCCCCGTTCTTGTCAGCGCCGCTCGCTCGGCAGCCCCAGGATCCAGCCTTCCACGGTGCGCGCGTCGTCCAGTGGCTCGGGCATCGAATCGTCGAGCAGCAGCCGCGCCAGCGCGACGCAGGCGATCGTCGCGTCGAACGGGTCCTCACCGGATCTGGTCGCGCCAAAGCCGTCCACCAGGAGCGCGCGGACCAATGCGAGATCCAGCCGAGCCTCGGCCCCCAAGCGGCGAAGCAGCTCGCGGCCGCACGCGGCGCGCGCTGCGCGTTCCGACTTGCGGGCGACGGTGACCCCGAGCGTCCGCAAGAGGAATGCCGGGTACATCTCGGCCACCACCGGACGGCCGCCGGCGAGCAGCTCGGCCAGCGTACCGTCGAACGGCCACAGGGCGACGCGGTCGAGGCGCGGCGCAATGAGGTCACGCCAGATGTACGCCGCGGATCGGCCGACCTGCCGTGGGCCGACCAGCCAGAAGATCGGTCCCGCGCCGGCTAGCCGGTCACAGACGCGCGGCGCGAACGCCGCATCACCGAGCACCTTGCGAAGATCGCCACGAGTGACCCCTTTCACACCCCGGGCTGGATAGAAGGGCCGTTCGGTCGCGATGTCGGCCGCGCAGTCGGCGAACTCGTAGAAGCGCTCGAACCTGCCCGTACCGAAGATCTGGAGCGCCGCTCGGAACGAGTGGAGCTCGGCCATCGCCGCGTAGTCGCGCGAGACTCCGATCGGACAGTCGAACGCGGCCAGGGTACCGGCGCGCAGCTCGAGGCCGGCGACATCTTCCACGGGCCGCGGCGGCGAGAGGACGTAGCGGCCGTCGCGCAGGACCGCCCGGCACATTTGCCGTTTGGCCGGGGTCGAGCCCCAGTCGATCGCGAGGATCTCGGCGGGCAGTCGGGGGAGCCGGCTCACCCCTGGACGAGACGCGCGATGACCGCATCGAGCTGGCACTTCCTGAACCCGTACGCGGTGACACCGAGGACGCCCGGCCCGAGCATCGCGGCGTCGTACGGGTCGCGAAGCAGCACGACGGCGAGCGCGCGAGCCCGTGACTGGAGCTCCTCGAGCAGCTTCGCGTTCGACGCGTACAGGTGAGCGTCGAACAGAAACAGCACGATCGCGTCGGACGCCTCGGCCAGCGCTCCGGCGGCGGCGATCTCCGCGTCGGTGGGCTCGATTCCGACGACTTCCGCCTTGGGAGTGATCCCGGCCGACCGGAACGCTCCAGCGATGTATGCCGTCTCGGCGGCCACCTCGGGCTCGATCGTGATCCGCGGCGCCAGCGCCGAGAAGCGCGGGAAGACGACGCCGACGCGCCCGTTCAACGCGCGCCGGAGCTCGGGACGCCCGGGCGCGACCACCGTGACCGCGCGCGTCGCGATCGCCCTCGCGAGCGGCGGTGCATCGCGCTCGGCGGCCGGCGGCCCTCCCTCGAAGCGCGTGGTCCGGCGTGCTCGCATGCGGCGGATGCGCTCCACCGACGCCTCGAGATCGCGCTGGGGGAGCGTTCCCGAGCGATACGCGTCCAGGAGCGCGCGCGCGGCTGCGCGCTGAGCCGCCTCGGTGTGGCAGACGAGCAGCAGATCGTGGCCAGCCGCGGCCGTCCGCGTGATCGCTTCGCCGATCGGGCACGTCTCGCCGATCGCCCCCATCTCGAGATCGTCCGAGATGATGACGCCCTTGAAGCCGGCCTCGTCGCGCAGGTAGTCGCGCACGATGCGCCGGGAGAAGGTTGCGGGAACGCCCGTCGGGTCGAGATTCGGATAGACGGGATGGCTCGTCATCAGACAATCGATTCCGTCCGCGATCGCGGCGTGGAACGGCGGCAGATGAATCGCCTGCATATCCGCCAGGGTCGAGTCGATCGTGGGCAGCTTCAAGTGGGCGTCGAGGGGCGAGTGGCCCTTGCCGGGAAAGTGCTTGGCGCAGGCCGAAATTCCGCCCTTCTGCATGCCCTTGATGCGCGCCAGACCGTAGCGAGTGACCACGGCCGGATCCTTGCCGTACGACCGGATTCCGATGTTGGGGCTGTAGCGATCGGTGAGGACGTCGAGGACGGGCCCGAAGTTCACATCCACGCCCAGTCGCCGAAGCTCGCGCGCCTCGAAGACACCCTGCCGATACGGGAACGCTTCGTCGCCCGCCGTCCCCACCGCCAGATTGTCGGGAAAGATCGTCGTCCCCTGGCCGAGCATGACGATGCGGCCGCCCTCGTGATCCGTGGTGACGAGCAGCCGGCGACCGAGAGCCGATTCGAGGTCGTTCAGGAGCTGGGTGTGTTGCGCGGGTGATTCGAAGTTTCGGCGGTACAGGATGAGCCCGGCGGCGCGGGTCTCGCGGAAGAGTGTGATGTCGGCATCCGTCAGCTTCGGGCCGGCGAGGCCGAACACGAGCTGCTCGCCGACGAGGGTCTCGAGGTCTTCTCTCACAAAAACGATTATAGGCCGGCACCCCGCCGCCATCCGCGACCTGCGATGCACGATTACTGTCAGACGGCTGACACGGACGTGCCGTGCCGCCGTGCCGTTGGCGACGAGAAAGCTCGACAAATCCCAGGGTTTCGCTCGCGTCGCACCTGGCATGGCTGCTGCAGTTCTATGCAGGAGCGGTATGAGAGGAAAACGCCTCGTCCGTCGTCTCATGGTCATGAGCGTCGTCGCGATCTTCGCGGCCTCCGGCGTGCAGGCCCAAACGAAGGCAAAGACCCCCGTCACACCGGCCTCGACGAACGCTTTCGACAAGCTCTCGCTCGGCAATCAGAAGGTTGCCTCCGCGCTCTACCAGGCCCAGAGCGCTCCCGCCTCCACGAAGCGGACGACACAGGCGGCCCGCCCCCTCACCCTGGAGGAGATCGCCGCGAAGAGACGCAGCGGGCAGGAATGGGGCCAGATCTTCCGCGAGCTGAAAGCTCAGGGGCTCGTGCAGGAAAAGAGCCTCGGTCAGGTTGTCGCCAGATATCAGCAGACATTGGATGCGAGGCCCGGTCTGCTCGCCAGCGACACGAGTGGGGGAAGATCTAACGCCCACGAAGCCGCCTCGAACAAGGGAGGGAAGTGATGGACAAGTGGAACCCCTGGAAGGTGACGGCGCTCGCCATGGCGCTGGTCATGGCGACGGCGCTCATCACCGGGCTCGTCGTCGCAAACTGGTCGGGCTCGAACCAGGACGCTGAGCAAAAGGCGCCGGCGAACAACCGCCTGGTCCAGCAGTCGCAGCCGCGACCCGCAGCGGTGAAGGCGGCACAGCCTCAGACCGTGCAGGCGCGGCCGGCGGTGCCCACGCAGGAGGTCGTCGACGCCTGTAACCGATACGCGGCGACGCAGGTGGGCGAGGCGGACAAGACCAAGGAAGTCGTCAAGGACGCCGCGATCGGAGCCGTGGTCGGCGCGGCGGTCGGAGCCGCTGGCGGCGCGATCGCCGGAGGCGGAAAGGGAGCGGGCAAGGGCGCCGCGATCGGCGGTGTGCTCGGCGTGGGCGGCGGTACGCTCTATGGTCTCAACGAGAACAAGAAGAACGACGAGAAGTACAAGGAAGCGTATTCGGGCTGCATGCACTCGCGCGGCTACACCGGGTGACGAGTCGACCCTCCCGACTGCCCTGGGTACACTGGGATTGAAAGGAGGGTGCCATGAAGCTTCTAGCGACCATCCTGACCGTCGCGGTGCTCGCGGGCCCAGCCCTGCCGGCCCGCGCGGCCGATGATACGAAGGTGAAGGCAGCAACCGAGCAGGTCCAGTCGGGCGCCAGGAAAATCGGCGACGGACAGGTCGGCTCTGGCACGAAGGAAACGGCCAAGGGCATCGGCAACACGATCGTGGAAGGCGCCAAGTACAGCGGCCACACGATCAAGGACTTCTTCTCGCGAGTTTTCCGGAGCTAGTACATCAGGTAGGAAGCACGCAGCCGCTTCCAGCGCTCGAGATCGCGCTGCCAGGCGCGCTCGATTGCTGGGAGCGGCGTCCCTCTCTCGATCGCCTTCCGGATCGCGTCGGTCCCGCACAGAATGTCGATCGGCATGCGCCGCTTCTCGAACTCGTACGGCGGCCGGCGCCAGGCGAAGCCGCGCGGCGCGAGCCGTCGCGCGACCGCGATCTCGGCCAGCCCCGTGAGGAACGGCTTGAAACGGCTCGCGTCGGTGACGTGAATCTGTACGCCGTCGCAGAGCCGCCCCGACCATTTGTGAAACGTCGGCAGGAAGCGCGCGGGACGGAAGCGGACGCCGGGTAGCCGCTCGCGCTCGAGCGCAGCCGCGTATCGATGCGCGTCCAGATAGGGCGCGCCGATCCACTCGAAAGGGCGCGTCGTCCCACGCCCCTCCGAGAGGTTCGTGCCTTCGATCAGGCACCCACCGGGATAGACGCGGGCGGTATCGAGCGTCGGCATGTTGGGCGAGGGCGGTACCCACGGCAGCCCGGTGTCTTCCCAGAGCATCGCGCGTCGCCAGCCGCGCATCGGGACGACGGTGAGTCGGCAGCCGATGCCGTGCCGCTCGTTGAGGTAGCCGGCGAGCTCCCCGATCGTCATGCCGTGACGGATGGCGAGCGGATAGAGGCCCACGAAGGACGCGAAGGTCGGATCCGCGACGTTGCCCTCGACGAGCGTGGCGCCCAGCGGATTCGGTCGATCGAGCACGACGACTCGCACGCCGTTCTGCGCGCACGCCCGCATCGCGAGCGCCATCGTCCAGACGAAGGTGTAATAGCGCGAGCCGACGTCCTGAAGGTCGACGACGACCGTGTCGATGCCCTTGAGCATCGCGGCGGTCGGCTCACGACGCGCGCCATAGAGACTCCACACGGGCAGGCCCGTCACCGGGTCGCGCGTGCCGTCGATCCAGATGTGATCCTGAGGCGCGCCCCAGAGCCCGTGCTCCGGAGCCAGGAGCGTCCGGACCTTGACCCCACGCAGCTCGCGCACGAGAGTGACCGCGTGCTCATAGCGCGAGTCGATCGAGGCTTGATGCGTGAGCAGCGCGACGCGCTGACCCTTCAGGAGGGCCCGCCGGCGCCGGACGAGCACCTCGAGGCCGGATTCGACGGGAGGCACGCTTCGATAGTAGTAGCATGCGGGCGAGATGGCCTCGCGAATCCGCTACGCGCGGCTCGCCACCGAGCGCGCGAACCCGAGAAGCCGCGCGCTCGATCTCCTGAGCCCGCGCGCGATCGCGGGGCTGATGAACCGCGAAGACCGCCGCGCGGTGCTCGCGGTGGGCCGTGCGCGGTCCGCGATCGCGTCGGCCGTCAACATGATCGTCGCCGCGCTTCGCGGCGGTGGCCGCCTCTTCTTCGTCGGCGCCGGCACCAGCGGGCGCCTGGGCGTCATCGAAGCGGCCGAGTGCCCCCCGACGTTCGGGACGGCGCCTCAGCTCGTGCAGGCCATCATGGCCGGCGGGCGCGGCGCCGTCTTCCGCTCGCGCGAGGGCGCCGAGGACGATGAGGTGGCGGCCCGCCGAGCCGTGCGCGCGCGCGTACGCAAGAGTGACGTCGTCGTCGGGATCTCGGCCAGCGGCGTGACGCCGTTCGTGCGCTCAGCGCTCGAGTCTGCGCGACGCCGCGGCGCTGGAACGGTCTTGGTCACCTGCAACGCTCAAGGGCTCGGAAGGCTTTCCGACCAGGTGCGGATCGTTCCCACGACGGGGCCCGAGGTGCTCACGGGGTCGACACGGCTCAAGGCCGGTACCGCGACAAAGCTCGTCCTGAACACTCTGACGACGGCGAGCATGACGGGGCTTGGCCGAATTTACGGAAATCGCATGGTCGATCTTCAGCCACGGTCGGCCAAGCTTCGGGAGCGAGCGTTGCGCTTGATTGCCGAGCTGGCCGGGGTATCGCGGGGTCGAGCGCTTCAGGCGTTCGAGGCGTCGGGAGGTCGAGTGCGAGTCGCGATCGTGATCGCTCGGAACGGAGGGGATGCTGCCGAGGCCACCCGCGCCCTGCGAGCCGCGGGCGGGTCGCTACGCGTCGTGCTTCAGAAGTTCCGGCGGAAGTAGCGGGCGCGTACCCGAACAGGCTCGAACTTCAGGGCGAAGAGCACCCAGCCGAACGGAAGGACGATCGCCGCGACCGTGAGCCAGAACTTGCTGCTCTTCCAGAACTCGCTCTCGATGATCCAGGTCCAGGCCGTTTTCATGATGTTCGTTAGAGCACGGACGATGCCAGGAGCGCGTTCTCGTTAAATAGCTGAACTCACTTATGAATCCAGTCTTCAGCAAAGCGTTTTCACGCCCAGACGGTAAGTTTTAGACCGGCGTCCGGTGCTTTTTTTCCGTGCTCGACGCGCTAGCTGTGCGAAGGCGACGCCTTCGTTGGCCTGAAGCCGTGTTCTAGGAGCCGAGCCGGGATGGGCGCGGCGCCCGACTCGGGCATTCCCGGCGCGCCGCGCGGGCCGACCTGTTTGAGCACCAGCACCGAGTTCTCGTCGATCGCGACGCTCTCGTCGTCGATGCGACGGTGGAGATCCGTGTGGTCCTCGAAGACCACGGCGCGGACCCGATGCGTGAGGAGGTGCGGCAAACTATAGGTTCTAAGCTCAGTAACAATTTCGGAAATGGCGTCACCGATTTCTGGAAAAGGTGTAAGGCCTGCTACCGACGGGCGGGGAGGTTGTTACCACATGGAAAGGAATTGTGCTTTTCCGCGGCGGGCTATGGTCCCTTCTTGTCTGCTGTGCTGGTCGCTGGTTTATAGAGGCCGATCGGATAAGCGGCTACGATCTTCGAGCACCGCACTCACCATTTGGCACGCTACTGGCAGTAGGCATTTGGTCAACTTACGGAGGGTCGGGAACCCACTTTGACGTAGGCCCTGTGAACCCGACCGCACTCCCCGGGGGATATGATGCCGAGCCACAGCGAGCTCGCGACCAGCAAGCCTGTCCGCCTCGTCATAGCGGAGGGTCACGAGATCGTCCTCCTGGGACTAGAGCGCTTCCTCAGCTCGTTGGAGGGTTTCACCGTCGTGAGCACCGCGACCGACTGCCAAGGCTCGCTGGCGGCAATTCGTGCTCACAGACCCGACGTCGCCATCCTGGACATCCGGCTGCCGGCCGAGAGCGGGCTCGAAGTCGCCGGCGCGATCATGCGGGAAGGCCTGCCGACCCGCATTGTCCTCGTCGGTGAGACGATCAACGACCGCGAGTCGCTCGAGGCGCTTCGGCTCGGCATCCACGGCCTCATGCTCAAGGAGATGGCGCCTCGGCTGCTCGTGCAGTGTATCCGGAAGGTGCATGCGGGTGGACACTGGGTCGAGCAAGAGTCGCTGCGTCGCACCGTCCAAAACCTGCTCCGAGAAGAGGCGTTGCCGCGGTTGGCCTCGCCCTCGTTGACGCCGGCAGAGGTCCGGGTCGCCGGAGTTGTGGCGCAAGGGGCCCGCAACAAAGAGATCGCCGACAATCTCGGGGTCTCCGAGAGCACGATCAAGAACCATCTACACAACATCTACACGAAGCTCAATCTCTCGGGTCGGGGTGAACTCGCCCGCTGGTATCGAACCGTACCGCACCCGAACGGATCGCCATCCGACACGCATTCCTCGAGGATCTCCGGCACCACGCCTGAGAGCCGATCGATGGATGCCTACGTCGCTGCCCCGGGGGCAAGACGGTCAACGGTCCACTGAGCTGGCCCGAAGGCCACTGGTGTCCATTGGCATAGCGTCGATGTACGGCATGGCACATCGGTCAGGCGCCGCGAGCACAGGCCCGGAGCAACCGCCGGGCACTAATTCATACTATTTTAGTGTGGCGGCCGTTGGCACGGAACGCCGCTGGCTCGACGACCCTTGCTGTGTCGAGACGCTCGGCGAAATGGGCATACCGAAGAGCCAAGGCCGATCGGCCTTGGCTCTCCAGTCAATCACATCTACGCTTCCCCGTCCGGCGACGGCGGCCTCGGCGTGCTTCGTCGCGGGCAGGACGACGTCCCGAATCACCTGCCACTGTTTTGGCGACGCCGCCGGCCGGCCACGCTCTAGCGGCCGGTCCGATCGCCGCCGACGCCACGGCGCGCGGCGGAGTCCCCTAAAAGGGGATGCGCATCAGAATGTAGGCGGGCCAGGGTCACGCGAGGTCACGCACGACCCTGGCCCGGATGCACTACGCGATGCTCAAATCATTTTTCATCCTCTTCATCCGCGTCTTCGTTGACTTCGTCATCGTCCTCTTCGGAATCGTCTTCGCCTGCGGTTTCTTCCACCAGATCCTCCTCGTCGGGATGGTTCTGCGAGACCCGATTTGGGTCGAGTGGTAGTCCGCCCGCGTATTTCCAGATGAGTCCTTCGATGGGAAGCGGCTGGTCGAACTCACGCAAACGCTTGCGCAGCGTCTTGAGGTACCTTGGGTCGCCGATGATCGCCTGGGCGAGTTCACGAACCCACAACGAGGCCTTGTTCGGGGTGCCTCTCTTCCGCCCACCATGCTTGGGATGACCGCGCTTAAAGGCCATAGAAAACTCCTAATCGAAAATGTTCGCGTCCATCACGCGATGTCATCATCCGCGCCGCTGTCTCCGAACATGCTCCGCATTCCACTGCATGACGCCGATCGTGATGCGGGCGACGCGCTTCGTTCGCGCACTTCAGGAACGGGACGCGCGATGCGACAGCGGGACGCGTGATGGGGCAGCGGACGCGTGATGCGGCAGCGAGACACGCGATGCGACAGCGAGATGCGCGATGCACAACTGCAGATACGCGCTCGAGACACGTGATCCTGACTCTCCTACAGTGTGAGCATGAAACGTGCCGTCGAGAGCTTCCGAAAAACTCTTGGAAACGAGCGGAAACCACGTACTGTCGTGACAGGCTGCGCCACGGCTTCGACCAGTTGCCGAAACGTCACGACTTCAAAAACGGCTGAGGCCGTCCTTCAGTGGCGTCACGATCAACCGTCCCTTGACGAACGGCGCATCGGTCTGTCCCGTGATACAGCTGACACTAGGCGTCGAGGTCCAGTCGCAAGCGCCCTATGAGCGTTTCATTACGTCCTGGACATCGGGGTGGTCGTCGCGTCCAGGCTGGCACCGCGAGCCCGTCCGCGCCCGGACAACATCCCGAATGGCCTGTCGCGGCTCTGGCGAGGCCGTCGCGTCGCGGTCCTGGCACGGCCTCACCGATCGCCGGCCACCTCGGTGATCTCGGTGGAATCGCCACAACCTCGAACACGAACTGGCCCGCGCCCTGCGGTATCACGACCAACCGGCCCTTCACGTACGGGGCATCGTCTGAGCGTGACACCGCCGGCACAGCGCGACCAGCGCCTCGAGGTCCCAGTCGGAGCCGCCCTGGGAGCGCTTGACCACGTGGTGGACGTCGAGGCGGCCGCCGCGGCCGCAGGCCTGGCAGCGCCAGCCCGCGCGGGCGCGCTCACGGCGGAACGGCATGACCGTCGCCGCGCCGCCCGCGCTCTCTCCCAGCGCTGACAGTCGGAAGAGCGTCGCGAGCCCGCTGTTGCCGGTGTATCCTTCGGCGAACTGGACGCCCGAGGACATTGTGAGCAGGTGACGAAGCGGCGTTTGACCGTAAGGTGTGCCTGTCAGCTCTGCGACGTACTTTGCGGATGGATCATCGAGCGACTGGATCGTGCGCTCGGAGAGCGCGACTCCGACGAGCATGGCGACGATGGTCTTCGCCATCGAGTGAGAAACCATGCGGTGTTCCGGCGTACGGTCGTACTGGTAGCGCTCGGCGAGAATGGTGTCGCCCTTCAGGATCAGCAGCCCAGGGTGCGGTTGCGCGACAGGTAGTCGTCCAGCCCGCTACTCTGGGACTGGTAGGTGTAGCGGACGGTCGGCTCGGATTCGGAGCGCTTCAGGGGCCGTACTTTCGCGCCGTTTGGCGGCGATGGTGCGGAACGTCTCGGCGAGGGCGAGCGCACCCCGATAGTCGCCCGTGTTGAGGCGATAGGCATACAGCCCAAACATTGCTCCCAAGCGGTACTCGGTATCGTCGACGTTCTCGGCAAGCTCGAGGGCTCTCGTCAACGCCAAGTTCATGTCGGGGCTGCCGATATCGCGGGAGTTCAGGAAGGTGTGGCCAAGCGCGAGAAATAGCTGCATGTCGCGCCGCGGATCGGAGGGCACCTGAGGTCCGAGGTGTGCGATCGCTTGTTCGACGCGTGCGCGACACTCCGTTATCAGTGACAGGTGCAGCCACAACGGCACGGCTGCCACCGCGAGCGTCATGCCAATGCCGGCATCGCCGCTGTGCGAAAACGCCCAGTCCAGGGCCAGGCGAACGTTGTCTATCTGATGGCCGTACACGGCCAACCAGTCGACGGGCGGGCTCGTCCCCCACTCCAGCTCAGTCTGTTCACAAAGTGTGCATTGGTATTCGGCGTGGCGGCGCGCGAGCGCACCGAATTCTCCGCTTTCGCGCAGTCTCTCGAGTGCATAGGCACGCGTAGTCTCGAGAAGACGATAGTACGGCACGGCACTGCTGACATTCGCGCAGACGAGAGATCTGATGACCAGGCCAGCCAGGGCATGCTCCACGTCGCCGGCGGAAACGTCGCCGCTCGCCGCAACTGCGCTTGCCGCTTCGAGTGCAAAATACCTGCAAAAGACAGCCAGTCGCCGAAGCACCACGCGTTCGAGCTCTGAGAGCAGATCGCAACTCCAGTCGAGCGTCGCGTGCAGTGTCTGGTGGCGGGGTAGGGCGGTGCGATTACCGCTCGTGAGCAGCCTGAACCGATCATCGAGGCGGGCCGCAATACCGTCAACGCCGAACGATGGGACGCACGCCGCGGCAAGCTCGATCGCCAGCGGCATTCCGTCAAGGCGCCGGGCAATCGCGGCCACGGCCGGCGCGATCCGGGCGTCTGGCGTAAATCGCGGCTCTGCCGCGCGCGCGCGCGTGACGAAGAGCCTCACCGCGTCATACCGGAAGACGTCTTCTTCCATATCGGTGCCTTCAGGTGGCATCGCCAGAGGCAGCACCCGATAGACGTACTCGCCTTCGACCCGCAGGGGCTCACGGCTCGTGATCAGGAGAGACACGCCGGGACTGGCACGTAACAGCGCCTGGGCCATCCGCGCGCTGGGGTCGACGAGATGCTCACAATTATCGAGGACCAGCAGGAGTCGCTTTGTACTGATCGCGGATGCGATGCGTTTCCGGGGACACGGCAGCCGCAACGAGCGTGAGGTTGAGCGCTGCGGCCGCGGTGACGGGGACCTGCGGGCCATGTTTCATACCATCTTTCACACCACCTTAAGGGCTAGCCAGGAAGGATGGCTGGGCTCTACTCAGTGCTCTCCCTTCCGCGATCCCCCGAAACCGACGCCCCCGCGGGCGTCTCGATGCGCTGCACGCCGTACCTTGGCCAGCGCCTCGGCGAGTTCCGCGAAGCGGATCTCCGTCCCCCGCGCGAACGCTCGCATGCCGGCCACCTGGTAGGCCCCGGCCAACTGCGCGAACGTGAAGCCTTCTGATTCGCGCACCGCACGTTCGATGGCCTCTGTGCGCAGAGGGGTCCGACGGCGAAAGTACTCCGTGCGCAATTCAGCCGTTGGCAAGGGCAACCCCGCGATCACATTGAATCGGCGGAACAAGGCCGGCTCGAGGTCGCGGATCCGATTGGCCGTGGCCACCACGATCACGCCATCCGGCGTGGACACGCCGTCCAGACAGCTCAGCAGGTGCGGCAACGTGATCGCCGTCCGATTGTCCGCCTGTTGCATCTGCCAATCGGAGGCGCCCTCCCGTCCAAACAACCGGTCGAGGTCCTCGATGATTATCAATGCCGGACAGGCCCGGGCCGCCGTCAAAAACATCTCGCTCAGCTCGCTGTCGCCGATTTCCCCCGCTGAGAAGTTCAGGCTGAAGGTGCTGACGTCGGGATGACAGGCCATGATTCGTGCAACACTCGTCTTGCCGTTGCCCGGAGGCCCGTGCAGCAGGTACGAGCGGCGATACGCGAGACGCTGAGTCTGAAACCATGCCCGGCTATCCAGAAACCGCTCGAAGTCCTCTTGGATCTCGCGGGTCAGCTCGTGGGTGAGGACGACACGGCTCCAGTCATAGCCGTCGGCATCGAGCGGGATCTCGCCTCCCCCGCTGACGACGATTCGGTGGGGACGCAGGGCAAAAAACTGCCTCAACGCTGCGAGTGCGGCCTTGGACTCGTTTCGGTTGATGACGACGCAAGTGCGCGAGCTCTCGCGTGAGTGTCCATACTTGTGATGCACCACTGGCACCTGGACGGCGACCACGGCATGCGAGCAGTCACGAAGCCACAAGGCGGTAGGTGTGTGCATCCACCGCGCATGCCAGCCCAGCGTCGGTCCGCTGGACGCTGGCTCGAGGCGTATTCCCGGACCGACCCCAGGCGGCAATTCCCAGCGTGTCACCAGGTTTTGCACACGTTCCGACGGGCGGACCTCCTGGTCCTGCGTCCCCGATAACTGCAGTCCTCGGAGTGGCCCTCGTCTCAGCCAGGGTGGCGACTTCAGGAAGTCGATCACGGCGTCTTCCGAGACCGTCGATGTCACGGGCACGCCGGTCAGCAGCTCGCGAGACATCTGATCGCCGAAGGGAAGATTCAGTCCACCGTGACTGCGCCCGCCAGCGGACAACCCAGCGCCGCCTCCAGCCAAGGTCGATGCCGAAACTGGCACTGGTAGTGGGTCAGTTTGATCGGCGGATACTGACTGGATTGAACGGCCGCTTCTCGGCTGAACAAGCCGACCAAGAAGGACCCGCCTGCCGTCCCGATCCGCGCGCAACGCGCGTCAGGCAAGGGAGGACGTCCCGTTTCTGGAGGGCGGGGCCTTCGCAAACTGAAGACAGGGTGTGCTTGACTCGCACCTACTGGCCGACCACCACTTCGCTGATCTGCATCACCGGGGTCAGGTCGGTGTAGTTCGGGATGTCGCCCATGATTTCTTTGGCGTGCGGGCCGAATCCCTTCTGGAAGGCTTCGACCGAGTCGGCGTAGATGTGGCACATGCCGATATAGGGGGCCGGCGCGCCGGGGGCACCTCCAGCCAGGCCCTTGTCTACAGTGTAGAACTTGCACGCACCGCCCAGACGCGCCTTGACCAGCGGCATGTGCTTGTCACGGTAGTACTCGTGATCGAATCGCGCGCCCGGGGTGTTGGGGTACATCACGCTCATCTTGACTATGCGCTGCCTCCTTCGGCGGTCGTCCGGTCTAGGTGCTCGTCGGCGAGATCCACACGTTGGCCCTCGGCGTCGACCACTGACACATGCAATAGGCGGGCTCGAGCCGTTCGTTGAACCAGAGCTGCACCTCCGTCGGTGGTCGGATCAACACTTCCTGAGGTGCCGGCGAAGATTCACCAGGTAGGCGTGCGCTCTCGCGGCGCCCAGGCCCCACCCATCTAGGGCGCGTGCTTCAGGAGCTCGGCATCGGCTACGTGCAGGCGCGCTCGCCGCAGGGAAGGGCCGCGCCGCGCGCGAAGATCGTCAGGATTTTGGTCGGTGCGCGCAGCAGGCAGCTGGGACGACGGCGCACGGTTTTGAACCCGCCCGCCTCGAGCGCGCGCTTGCTGGCGCCCACGACCTGGGCATAGTCCTCAGGGTCGTACTCGCTCGTCCAACGCTTGGCGAGAGTGCGCACCTTTGATAATGGGTGCGAAGAGCGTCATCAGCGCGAGAGTCGCCGCGAGGCCGACTGTGTAGGGATAGCCGCGCAACACGGCCTTCGCGATAGCGGCGGGGCCGCGTGGCCGCTGCGCTTTGTCGAGCATCAAAATGCAGATGGCGCCGACCACTGCGGGAATCACAATCACGGCCACGAGCATGGCGATGATCGACCTGATCAACCCGTTCCGGGAGCGGCTCCCGGGCAAGATCACGCGTCGACGCGCACACGTGGCGCGCGGCCGGCGCGGACGCGTCGCCCCTACGTGCTCAACAGCACCATCTTGTCCACCGAGCGGTGCGTCCAGCGCTCGATGGTCTCGACGGATTCCCAGCCCTCTGCACGGCCGCGGTAGGGCGGCGTCCCCTTCAGCGCGGCGGCGAGCTCGCACGGGGTGCGCGGGCGACGCAGAAAAGCGCGCCGGCGTAGAATCCGGCGTGCCATGAGCGATCAACAACGTCCGGCTGGACTTCCTGGCGCCGGGCCGCGTGGGAGCGCCTCAGCTTCGCAAGGAGAATGACTTCTGTGGTTCGATTCATCGGTGCGCTGCTCGTCGCGATCGTTGCTGCCCTCGTCGTTTTCATATGGATGAGCCCCGGCACCCATGCCGATCAGGGCCTGGCTGCCGCCGCCGCGCAAGCCCGGGGCGAGGCGAAGAAGTGGCAGACCAACGCCGCGCCCGTGCAGATCGAGCTGACCGGCTTCGGGTTCGCCACTCGGCCCTCCGGCATTCCCGACATGACCCACGCCGGCCCGCCGCGACTGGCGATGTTCAGCTTCATTTCGCCGTCGATGCCTCGTGGCATCCTTCGGGTCAGCGTGCGCATCAACGAGCCGCCGCTCCCAGCGGCGCAGCAGCAAGCGCGGAACGCCATGGGCTACAAGACCGTCATGGTCGACGTCTTGCCCTCGGCGCCGCCGTCGAAGCTGCCCCTGCCGGCGAACGTCGAGAGCACGTTCCCACAGGCGCTGGCGCGGGCCAGCGAGGATCTCGGCAAGGATTGCGCGCGCGGCGATCCTAAGATGTCGTCCTGCACGCTCGTGCAGACGGCCGAGCTGCACATGTATCCGCGCGATCAGGCCGACACCGTGGGCAGACCGGCCTGGACGATCCGGTTCGGACAGCACCCGCGCTTTCTCGACACCGTCTCCCGCGTCGTGGACGCCACCAGCATGAACGTCGTGGCCCGGAACATCGATAGCCGCTCGCCCACGGGGATCATCCCTGGCCTCGGCGCGAGGGTCACCGCCGTGCGGTTCTTCGTCAGCAGCGGCACGCTGCCTCCAGCCGCCGAACGCAAGTACGACGACCTCTTTTTCTACAACGCGGCCCGCTACATCCACTGGGAGATGCAGGTCGTGCATCCGGCACCGGGCCAGCCGCGACAGCTGACCGTGACCGATATGTGGGCCCACATGCGCGGGCTTGGTGAGATCCTGCACCGGGACACGCGCACGGTCACTGTGGAGCCGCACTGGACGCAATCCTGGGTGACCGGGTCCGCGAACCTCATGGGCAGCAAGACGGTGCAGAACAGCAATCCGCTCTACGACCCGACCGAGTGTGGTCGCAGACGACGCGAATTCAATCCCATATTCGGCAACGACTATGCGGTGTGCCAGCAGACCGTTCCGGTGGAGATCTATTTCTGGTCGACGGGTGTATACGAGGTCAAGCTCTTGGTGGACCAGCGCCTCGTCGCCTCCGGGACGTTCAGCATGCGGGACAAGAACGACATCTACGGGGAGGTCGCGGCGCGGGCGCGCGATCGCTCCGCGCCGAGCGGGACGATTCCCGCCCTCGAGGCGCGAGTCGCTTCGCTCCGGTTCTTCGAGTCGGGCGACGTCCAGCCGCCGGTGACCAGCCAGCGGCGGTACGCGAGCAGCTTCCCGCAAGCCGGCACACGGAACGTGTTCTGGCAGATCGACCTCAAGCATGAGGCGGCCGACCGATGGCTGCCGGTAACGTTTGAGGCCCCGCTCTTCTTCACCGAGGCTGGCCGCGAACGCGTCATCCAGCGCAAGGTGCTTCAGGCCGCCGCCCCGGGCGACTGGTCGAATACCTCGTATGCGGACTGGTTCGGATGGTCCAACGACTACTACTGGGACCGGGCCGGCTCGACGACGCCATCGCCGCGGCGTTGGTTGCCCGGCACGTACCGCGTGGATCTCCACGTGGACGGCACGAAGGTCGCCAGCGGTTCGTTCGAGGTGCGTTGACATGAAATTGTGACGAGTCTCGTGCTCGCGGTCGGCGTGCGTGCGGCGTAGACTTGGCGGCCGTCGCCAACCGCGTCTTCGAGCGCCCGACGCCGATACGAGAACGGCCGGCTGCGCAGATCGCGCCCGCTCTGGTACAGGCAGTCGAACGCCATGAACACGGACGGCGTCCCCGGGTGTTCAGCGCGCAAAAGCGAGCTGAAATGCGGGCTGCAATCGCCGTAGCTCCGGTGTGGCCCCGGGGTCCACCGACACCGAGGCTGCCTCCCACGCGCACCAATCCTGTGCCCTTCATGTGAATGGCTGGAATCGCGCGCGATGATGCGCTTGGCGATGTGGTCGTTGTGCCTTCCACTTATTCGTCCTATCGGCCTCATGCCGCCCGCCGCCAGTAATTCGTGATGCAGTCCACCGACGCGCGGCACCTTCACGACTCTGCCCTGACTCGGCAGCTGCACAGTCCGAGGCTTGGGCGCGTCTTTCGACAGCGATAAATGTGTCCGCGTCCCGTTGTAGTAGTCGACGTACTTTGACAGGATCTCTCGAAGATGCCGTTCGCCGATCACGACGACGTGGTCCAGGCATTCACGTCGAATCGAGCCGATCGCCCGCTCGCCATACGCGTTTTGCCACGGCGAGCGGGGCGCAATGACAGATCCGGGGCGTGGTTCTTCAAGAAAGTTCGCCACGCCTGCGATGGCGGCCTATGAGGCCGGACTATGTACTTCGACACCGTCGCCTGCGAGACGGTCAGGCCGAGCTTCAACAGCTCGCCGTGGATCCTCGGCGCACCCCACAGCGGATTCGCGCGGCTCATCTGCCGTATCAGATCCCGCAGGTCCCTCCCAATCGCGGGCCGACCCCATCGGCGTCGACTCTTCCATGCCCAGTAGCGCCTGAAGCCTGACGGTGCCACCGCACCACGGTCTCGGGCCGCACCACCTGCAGAGAACTCCGCCAGTTCTTCCACAGCCTCGACAGCACGACCCAGAAGATCCGGTCCGTCGTCGTCAGCTGTGGGCGCGGCT